>Ga0315905_10000798_pt1 | contig 34405 bp, 35 predicted proteins | sample LakEriMetagenome_5_FD_203522 | JGI IMG/M metagenome (GOLD analysis project Ga0315905, IMG submission 203522) | Freshwater fungal communities from buoy surface, Lake Erie, Ohio, United States - Buoy 4 MA121 | ecosystem: Environmental > Aquatic > Freshwater > Lake | place: USA: Lake Erie, Ohio... | reverse complement strand
TGGGATGGCCGAACGGGCAGCGGAGCGCGCGCCGGTTTGCACGCCGCGCCGCGGCGGTTCAGTGCTGATCTTCGATGCGGCGATCCCGGCATCGATACTGCCGCCGCTGCCCTGGCGCTATGCCCTGACGGCGGTGATCGAGGAGGAGGGAGGCCACAAGTCCTTTTGGGCGATGGCGCATCCGCCGGTGAAACCCGACTTCCACGATCCGGCTTGCTTCAGCGGGCAGCTTGCGGCAGCGGAGGGGGCATGAAGTTCGGTATCGATCGCCTGCTCGCCGATGCGGCGCTGCGTGCGCCGCTTGAGGGCCGCCGCGTTGCCCTCGTCGCTCATCCTGCCTCGGTGACGGAGGGCCTGACCCACTCGCTCGATGCGCTTGCGGCCTGCCAGGGGATCACGCTGACCGCCGCGTTCGGGCCGCAGCATGGCCTGCGCGGCGACAAGCAGGACAACATGGTCGAGACCGAAGACTTCATCGATCCCGTCCTCGGCATCCCGGTATTCAGCCTCTACGGAGAGGTGCGCAGGCCGACGGCGCGAATGATGGACAGCGCCGATGTGTTCCTGTTCGATCTGCAGGACTTAGGCTGCCGGATCTATACTTTCGTGACGACGCTGCTCTATCTGCTCGAGGCGGCGGGTGGCACTGGAAAGGCCGTCTGGGTGCTCGACCGGCCCAATCCGGCGGGCCGGCCGGTGGAAGGCACCACGCTGCTTGCGGGCTGGGAAAGCTTCGTCGGCGCAGGACCGATGCCGATGCGGCACGGGATGACGCTGGGCGAGATGGGCCGCTGGTTTGTCGATCACTTCAAGCTTGATGTGGATTACCGCGTGGTGGCGATGGAGGGCTGGGAGCCGGAAGGCCCCGGCTTCGGCTGGCCGCAGGACCGCATCTGGATCAACCCCTCTCCCAATGCCGCCAGTCTCAACATGGCGCGAGCCTATGCCGGCACGGTGATGATCGAGGGCGCGACGCTTTCGGAAGGGCGCGGGACAACGCGGCCGCTGGAAGTGCTCTTCGGCGCGCCGGACGTGGATGCCAAGGCGGTGCTGGCCGAGATGCAGAGCTTCGCGCCGGAGTGGCTGGCGGGCTGCGCTTTGCGCGAATGCTGGTTCGAGCCGACGTTCCACAAGCACGCGGGCAAGCTCTGCAATGCGCTGATGATCCATGCCGAGGGCGCCTTCTACGACCACCATGCGTTCCGGCCGTGGCGACTGCAGGCCTTGGCGTTCAAGGCGGTGCGGCGGCTCTATCCCGATTATCCGCTGTGGCGCGATTTTCCCTATGAGTACGTTACCGACAAACTGGCGATCGATGTGATCAACGGCGGGCCGGGCCTCAGGCACTGGGTCGATGATCCGGCGAGCACGCCCGCCGATCTGGAAGCACTGGCAGGGCCCGACGAGGCGGCTTGGCGCGATGTGCGGGCACCGTTCCTGCTTTATTGAACGCCCCTAACGCGCATCGTGAAAGATGATCCCGAGCGTCTGGCCTTGACCGGACCGCACGGTGCCGACCCTGTGCCGCATCGCGGATTTGGACCAGCTGGTGGAGGCAAGACGCGGTTTGTCGCGCACGCCCACATGGCCTTCCCCATGCGCGGGAGGCGGCGACAATTGCATGCTTGAGCCGAGCGGAAGAGTCTTCATTAAGTGTTTTTGGGTATCCCCGGACCGAGATCGACAAGCGGGATTTTTTCGTGAGCTGCAACCACTGCGCGACGAACGACGCCGAGCATCTGTTCCGGGCCAAGGGGTATGATCTGGTGCGCTGTACCGGCTGCGGCCTTGCCTATATTGCCAATCCGCCGACCATGGACGAACTCAAGCTGCTCTACTCGGCGGGCGCTTCGTATCACGCGGCGCTCTGCGATCCTTCGAGCACGACGTTCAAGACGCAGGACCGGATTGCAGCGCGGCATCTGGTCGAGACAGTGCGCGGCGTGAAGAGCGGGCGGTTGCTCGATGTAGGCTGCTCGATCGGCCAGTTCGCAGCGCGCGCACGCGATGCGGGCTTTGCCGCGACGGGGCTGGAAATGAATGGGGCGAGCGCAGCCTTCGCGCGGGCGCACTATGGGCTGGAAGTGGCCGAGGGCACGATCCACGATGCGCCGCAGGAGGCGGGATCGCTCGATGTGCTGACCATGTTCGACGTGATCGAGCATGTACCCGATCCGCTGGGCGACCTCAGGAAAGCGCACAATCTGCTCGCGCCGGGTGGGCGGATCGTGCTTTCGACGCCCAACATCGATGGGCTGTTTCCCAAGGCCTCGCTGCCGCTGGCGAAGACGCTGGATTATTGGCCGCACCCGGAGCCGCCTTATCACCTCTACCAGTTCTCGGCGAAAACGCTGGGGGCGATGCTGGAGAAGGCGGGCTTTGCGGTGCGCGAGACGCGGCATTTCGCGATCGATCTCGCCTATACCTTCGGCCAGATGCAGACCCTGCTGAAGATGCCGAAGCGGCTGGCCTATGCCGGGCTGTTTGCGCCGCTGGCCGCAGTGGGGCCGTGGCTGGGGCAGGGCGACTGGATCTATGTGACCGCGCGCAAGGCGGGGTGATTGCCCTGCTGGCTGGTTGACTGTTTCGGGCTGGCGCCCGACCTTGGCGGCCGAAGGAGACTGACATGGTCGAGGCACGGTGGAACGGCGCGGTGATTGCACGCAGCGATGATACGGTGGTGGTGGAAGGGAACCACTATTTCCCGATCGAGGCGGTGGATGCAGAGGTGCTGAAGCCCAGCGATACGACAAGCTTTTGCCCGTGGAAAGGGACGGCGGAGTACTATTCGCTGGTGGTGGACGGGTCCGAGAACCGCGATGCGGCGTGGTATTATGCCGAGCCCAAGGAAAAGGCGGCCTCGATCAAGGGGCGGGTTGCGTTCTGGAGGGGTGTGCAGGTGGGGTAGTTACCCCTTCGCCTATGCTGCGCTCCGGCACCTCCGCATTTTTCCCTGAGCCTGCCGGAAGGCGGGTCGGAGGGGTTCTTCAGCGCCACACTGGCGCGCGCTTTTCGAGGAAGGCTTCGATGCCCTCTGCCGTGTTCTCGTCCATCATGTTCTGCGCCATGACTTCGGCGGCGAGCGTGTAGGCCTCGGCGCGGTGGACTTCGCGCTGGGCATAGAACAGCGCCTTGCCGCGGCGAATGGCGTCGGGGCTCTTGGCGGCGATGGTCGCGGCGAGCGTGTCGATCTCGGCATCCAGCTGGTCGGCGGGGACGGCGTGGTTGATGAGGCCCCAGTTTTCGGCCGTCTGCGCGCTGATGAATTCGCCGGTGACAAGCATTTCGAACGCGGGCTTGGCTGGCACGTTTCGCGTGAGCGCGACGGCGGGCGTGGAGCAGAACAGGCCGACATTGATGCCCGAGACGGCAAAGCGCGCGTCCTGGCTGGCAATGGCGAGATCGCAGGCGCCGACAAGCTGGCAGCCGGCGGCGGTGGCAATGCCGTGGACGCGGGCGATGACCGGCACGGGCAGCGCGATGATGGCTTCCATCACTTCCGCGCAGGCGGCGAAGAGGCTGCGGTAATAATCGAGGCGGCGCTGGCCGTGCATCTGCCTGAGGTCATGCCCAGCGCAGAAGGCCTTGCCTGCGCCAGACAGGACGACGCAGCCGATCGTGGGATCGGCAGCGAGGCGGTCGAGCTCGGCCTTCAGGGCCGCGAGGAGGTCCTCGCTCAGCGCATTGTACTGGTTCGGGCGGTTGAGGGTGAGATCGACGCGCGAGCCTGTGCGGCGGACCTCAAGGATTTCGTTGTCGGACATGGGCGCGACCTCTCCTGATTTTTTGGGACTGTACGCCTGTGGGAGCGGGGATCAAGTCCGGCAGATTACCCCTCCGTCAGCGCTTCGCGCTGCCACCTTACCTTTTGCACTTCGTGAAAATGAGGTGGTCGCCTGCCGAAGGCAGGTCGTCGGAGGGGTTCTTGATCAGTGCTTCTTGCGGGTTAGCTCGCGCATCGCGCCATCGAGGCCCTCGAGGGAAAGGGGGAACATCGAGCCGCCGACGAGATCCTTGATCATCTTGGTCGACTGCGAATAGTTCCACTGCTTCTCGGGCACCGGATTGAGCCAGACGGTGGCGGGGTAGGTCTGCGCGACGCGGTGGAGCCAGACGGCGCCCGCCTCCTCGTTGAAATGCTCGACCGAGCCGCCGGGGTGGCTGATCTCGTAAGGGCTCATTGCCGCATCGCCCACGAACACGATCTTGTAGTCGTGGCCGTACTTGTGGAGGATGTCCCAGGTGTTCGTCCGCTCCGACCAGCGGCGCTTGTTATCCTTCCACACGCCTTCGTAGAGGCAGTTGTGGAAATAGAAGAACTCCATGTTCTTGAATTCGGCGGTGGCGGCGCTGAACAGCTCCTCGACCAGCTTGATGAACGGGTCCATCGAACCGCCGACATCGAGGAACAGGAGCAGTTTGACAGCATTGCGCCGCTCGGGCCGCATGCGGATATCGAGCCAGCCCTGCTTGGCCGTGCCCTCGATCGTGCCGGGGAGATCGAGCTCGTCGGCATGGCCCTCACGCGCGAAGCGGCGCAGACGGCGCAGCGCGATCTTGATGTTGCGGGTACCAAGCTCCTTGGTGTTATCAAGGTTGGCAAATTCGCGCTTTTCCCAGACCTTGATCGCGCGGCCATGCTTGCTCTCGCCGCCGATGCGCACGCCTTCGGGGTTGTAGCCGCCATGTCCGAAGGGGCTGGTGCCACCGGTGCCGATCCACTTGTTGCCGCCTTCGTGGCGCTCCTTCTGCTCCTCGAGCCGCTTTTTCAGCGTCTCCATGATCTCGTCCCACGAGCCGAGCGCCTTGATCTTCTCCATTTCCTCTTCGCTGAGGAACTTCTCGGCGACGGCGCGCAGCCAGTCTTCCGGAATGTCGACCGGGCGCTGGCCGTAGTCGGTGAGGAGACCCTTGAAGACCTTGTTGAACACCTGATCGAAGCGGTCGAGCAGGCCTTCATCTTTCACGAAGGTGGCGCGGGAGAGATAGTAGAACGCCTCGGGCGTCTGCTCGATCACGTCCTTGTCGAGCGCTTCGAGCAGCGTGAGGTGCTCCTTGAAGCTGGCCTTGATACCTGCGGCGCGCAGCTCGTCGATGAAGTTGAAGAACATGGGTGGTCGTGCCTCGCTCGCGTCTTAACCGGATGATTAAGGGCAATGCCGCGCGGGGGCAAGCTCTAGGATTTGGACGGCGGCGGGGGCGGCTGCTGCGCGTGGCGCTCCAGGCCTTCGGGGAACACGGCCCAGGCGGGGGCGTCGTCGGTCCAGATCACCATTTGCGGGGTGAGATCGTGCGGTGGCGCGATGAATCCGACGCGCATCGTGCGGAACTGGGGGCGCGCGGAGACTTGCGCCATGACCGGGGTGCCGCAAGCGGGGCAGAAAGACTGGGTGAGCGTGTTGCCGCTTGCGGCGGTGTAAGCATGGGCGGCGAGCGTGCCGGTGATCGTCACGTCGGTGGTCAGGAACATGGCGTTGGTGCTGTGCGATCCGCCTGCGAGCTGCTGGCATTGGCGGCACCAGCACTGGCGCACCGCGATCGGCGCGTCGGCCGCGATCTCGGCGGTCACAGCCCCGCAGGCGCAGCGTCCGGTGTAGGCCATGGCTTGTCCCTCACATTTGGGATTGTTAGTGTTGCTTACAATTTGTAGGCTTGGGGCGACCGGAGAGGACGACCACAACCATGCTCAAGCTCTACAGTTTCGGCCCTGCTGCCAACTCGATGAAACCCCTGCTCACGCTCTATGAGAAGGGGCTCGATTTCGAGAAGAACCGGCTCGACCCGGCAAAGTTCGAACACCATACCGACTGGTTCAAGGCGATCAACCCGCGCGGGCAGGTGCCGGCTCTCGTCGATGGCGATCACGTGATCACCGAGAGTACGGTGATCTGCGAGTATCTCGAAGACGAGTACCCGACCGCCGTTTCGCTGCGCCCTGCGACGTCGGCCGGCAAGGCGGCGATGCGGGTCTGGACCAAGTGGGTGGATGAATACTTCTGCTGGTGCGTCTCGACCATCGGTTGGCACCGGTATGTCGGCAACATGGTGAAGGGCCTTTCCGACGAGGAGTTCGAGGAAAAGGTGAAGGCCATCCCGGTGGTGGAGCAGCAAGTGAAGTGGCGCCGCGCGCGCGAGGGCTTTCCGCAGGACATGCTCGACGAGGAAATGCGCAAGATCGCCTGGTCGGTGGAGTGGCTGGACGCGCACTTGCGTGAGCATGAGTGGCTGGTGCCGGGGCAGTATACGCTGGCGGATATCTGCAACTTCGCGATCGCCAACGGGATGCAGTTCGGGTTTGCCGAGCTGGTGAATAAAGAGGCGACACCGGGGCTGGTGCGCTGGATCGAGCAGATCAACGCGCGGCCGGCGGCGCGCGCGATGTTTGCCGAAGTGGAGCTGGAGAAGCTCGGCCCGCGGGACTAGGCGCTCCTCCCCCTCTCCCCGGACGGGGAGAGGGGAATGGTGCGTCTCAGTTGGAGGGACGCCGCGCCATGAAGGCAAGGCGTTCGAACAGCATCACGTCCTGCTCGTTCTTGAGCAGCGCGCCGTGCAGGGGCGGAATCGCCTTGGTCGGGTCGCGGTTCTGGAGGACGTCGAGCGGCATGTCCTCGTTGAGGAGGAGCTTGAGCCAGTCAAGCAGCTCGGACGTCGAGGGCTTCTTCTTCAGGCCGGGGACTTCGCGCACTTCGTAGAAGATATCCATCGCCTTGCTGACGAGGGTCTTCTGTATGCCGGGGAAGTGGACATCGATGATCGACTGCATCGTCGCCCGATCCGGGAACTTGATGTAGTGGAAGAAGCAGCGGCGCAGGAACGCGTCGGGCAGTTCCTTCTCGTTGTTCGAGGTGATGACGACGATGGGGCGCTCCTTGGCGGCGATCGTCTCATGCGTTTCGTAAACGTCGAAGCTCATCCGATCGAGCTCTTGCAGCAAGTCGTTCGGGAACTCGATGTCCGCCTTGTCGATCTCGTCGATCAGGAGGACGGGGAGCTGCGGTGAAGTGAACGCCTCCCACAGCTTGCCTTTGCGGATGTAGTTCGAAATGTCGTGGACGCGCTCGTCGCCCAGCTGGCCATCGCGCAGGCGGGCAACCGCATCGTATTCATAGAGGCCCTGCTGCGCCTTGGTGGTGGACTTGACATTCCACTCGATCAGCGGCGCGCCGACGGCCTTGGCAATTTCATGCGCGAGGACGGTCTTGCCGGTGCCGGGTTCACCCTTGACGAGCAGAGGGCGGCGCAGCAGCACCGCGGCGTTGACTGCCACCTTGAGATCATCGGTGGCGACGTAATTGCTGGTGCCTTCAAAGCGCATGTTCTGTCCTGCATCCCACTTAATCGGTTGTTTAAGGGATAGGGCGAGACGTCCGGGCTGGCAAGTGGGCTGAACTGCCACATCTGCGCGGGGAAGCGACACTTGGTTACAAGCGGCCCCGTTGCCGCCTTGCGTCCGCGCGTGTAGGCGAAGCGCCATGCCTTCCGTCCCAGCTGCCAGCGCTGCGCGCTACGCTCCGTCGCGCCGTGACCGGGCCGTGTCGTTTGCGCTGGCGGTGCTGGTCGCGGGCTTTCTGATCGCGGTGCTGGTTTTGATGACCGGCGTTGTCGGCGGGGGCGACGAGCCGGGCGGACAGCTGGTCGCGATCAACATTGCACCGCCGTCTGCCGACAAGGCCACGGAAAAGGCCGCACCCAAGCAGGACGTGAAGCAGGAACAAGTGCAGACGGTGACCACACCGCCACCCAAGCTGCCCCCGCGGGTCGAGATTCCCAGCAAGAATCAGGTCGAATGGCCGCCAGGCTTCATCAAGCTCAGCCGTGAGGACATCGCCAAGGCCGATATCAGCAGGATCAAGCCGGCTGGTGGTGGCGGCTCGACGGGCGCTTCGCAAGGCGGCGGCGGCAATGCCGAAGGCACCGGCGACGGGCCGGGCGGTGCGCGCGTCTACAACGCCGAATGGTATCGCGAGCCGACGCGGGCGGAAATGTCGCCTTACATGGGCGCGGCGCGCGGCGGCGGTGCCGGCGACTGGGCGATGATCATCTGCCGCACGGTCGAGCGGTTCCATGTCGAGGATTGCCGCGAAGTGGACGAAAGCCCCCGCGGCGCGGGCCTTGCACGCGCGCTGCGGCAGGCGGCGTGGCAGTTCCTCGTCCGCCCGCCACGCGTCGACGGCAAGGCGCAGGTCGGCGCCTGGGTGCGCATCCGCTTCGACTTCAAGGCTCCCAAGCGCGAGGATGGGGTGGCCGGCCAAGACTAGTAGCCCTGACCGGCCCGGGCCACCCGCCTTCGCACAAGGCGCGTGGCCCAAAGACTCCGTGCTAGAACTCGGACCAGTTGTCCTCGTCGAGCTCGATCGCAAGATTGCCGTGTACCGGCGCGGGCACGGCCGCGGCTATCGTCCGCGGGGGTGGTGCAGGCGGCGCGTGGCGCGGTGGCGGCGGGACCGCGAACGCGGCGGCCGAAGCGCTCATCCCCGTCCCCCGGAAGCGCGCGACGAGATTGGCAAGATTGGCGGCCTGTCCCGAGAGGTTGCGCGAGGCGGCGGCGCTTTCCTCGACCATGGCGGCGTTCTGCTGGGTCATTCGGTCAAGTTCGCCCATGGTCACGTTGACCTTGGAAATGCTGGCGGCCTGATCGACTGCGGCTGTGGCGATGCCTTCGACCAGCGTCCCGATCTCGGCAACCTGGATGATGATGGCATCGAGCGCCTCGCCGGTTTCGCCGACGAGGTGCACGCCCATCTCGACGTGCTGAGCGCTGCCGCTGATAAGGCCCTTGATGTCGCGCGCAGCTTCGGCCGAACGCTGGGCAAGCGCTCGCACTTCGTTGGCGACGACCGCGAAGCCGCGTCCGGCCTCGCCGGCGCGCGCTGCCTCGACCCCCGCGTTCAGGGCAAGCAGGTTGGTCTGGAAGGCGATGCCGTCGATGAGGTCGATGATCTGGGTGATCTGCTTCGAGCTGTCGACGATCGAGTCCATCGCGCCGACCGCGCGCTTGACGACGTTGCCGCCCTCGTTGGCGCGCTGGGTGGCGCGCACGATCGTCTCGCGCACGGCACCTGCGTTCTGGGCGCTCTGCTCGACCTTGGCGGTGACTTCGCGCATCGCGTTGGCGGCGGATTCGAGGCTTGCCGCTTGCTGTTCGGTGCGGCCTGCGAGATCGTCGGAGGCTGCGCGGATCTCGGTCGAACCGGTCTGGACGCCGCTGGCCGTGCCGGCAACCGAACCGATGACTTGTTCGAGTTCGCTGGCCATGGCGTTGAAATCGGTCTTCAGGCGAGCGAAAGGGCCTTCCAGCGCAGCGGTGACGCGCGCGGCCAGATCGCCTTCCTTGAACTTTGCCAGCGCCGCGCCGAGCGTGCTGACAATGAGTTCGACCTGTTCGGCCTTGCTCTTCTCGGCGCGGACGAGCTGGTCCTGCAGTGCCCGCATCGCGCGGCCCAATGCGCCGACTTCGTCCTGCGTATCGGCGATTTGCAGCGAGCCATCGAGGCGGCCTCCGGATAGCTCCTGGATCGCATGGGTGATCTGGCCAACGGGGCGGGCGACAAGGCGCACCATCATGAGGTAGATGCCGCCAAGCGTGGCGAGCAGAAGAAGCGCGGCGATCATACCGGTCCACAGCGCGAAAGCATAGGAGTTCAAGGCCTCGTGGCCGGCTTCCTCGATATGCTCCCGCTGATAGGAGGCAAGGTCGGTGAGCGCCTTGGTCGTCGCTTCGACCGGCTCGTTCGAAGTGGCAAGGCGCGCCAGCGCTTCCGCTGTGCGGCCCTCGGATGAGAGTCGGATGATCTGGCTGGTATCCTGGCTCATTTGCTGCCAGCCGCTCTTGAAGGCCTTGAGATAGTTCCTTTCCTTGTCGTCGAGGTCGGTCGCCTCGAACGCGGCGGCCTGCGTGCTGATGATCTTCTGGTTGGTCGCGATGGCTTTCTCGGCATCGGCGCGCTCGTATTCGTCGGCCGCGAGCAGGTGGGCCCGGAGCGCGTTCTCGAACTCGGCCATGGCGATATTGACCTTGTCCGCCGCAAGCGCTTGGGGGACGTGGTCTTGCGCAACCTCGATTTCGGCGGCGCGCATCGCGCTCATTCGCCAGACCATGGTGCCGATCGCGGCGACGACGACCAGCGAGAGCACTGCGAACATCATCGCGAGCTTGCGTCCGATCGGAGCGTTTCTGAGATAATCCATGCCAAGTGAGCCCGTATCTGCCGCCACGCGGAACTGCGAGACGGATAGCGGGCCCATTGTAGGCGTCGGGAGGCTGCAAGGGCGTTTGGCCGGGACTAGGGTTAAACCCGCATGGCGTGGTTAAATTCGGCTGAGGAGCTGAGGCGAAGGGGGCTTTGGCGCGGCGTTATGGCCCTTCCTTCTATTCAACCGCGGATTTGGCGGGCCGTCGCGCACCGGCGAGGGGAATAGCGCTGGTCGCCAGCGCGGCGATGCTCTGATCGTGGAGGTGCATGCGTGTGCCGGCGAGCTGCACTTGTGCGTCGCTCGTGCTCGCCTTGGCATCGGATTTGTCACGCCGCAGCGCCGACATCCTCGATCCAACTTGAGGTGCAAGATCGGTGTTCAGCTTGGCTTTCGCTTTGGCGAAGTCACGGAGGATTCGCTAAGCGTCGATCAGCTCCGGATCGAGCTCGCCCGCGCGGTTCTGGATGAACATGAAGCGCTGGGCGGGGTCGCGCCCCATGAGGCGGTCGACGAGGTCCTTCACGGCCGCGCGGCCTTCGTATTCAGGTGGTAGAGTGATGCGGATGAGGCTGCGCGAGGCGGGGCTCATCGTGGTTTCGCGCAGTTGCTGCGGGTTCATCTCGCCGAGGCCCTTGAAGCGGCCGACCTCGACCTTCTTGCCCTTGAACTTCGTGGCTTCGAGTTCGGCGCGGTGCGCGTCGTCCTTGGCGTAGACCGAGGTGGCCCCGTTGGTGAGACGGTAGAGCGGGGGCTGTGCGAGGTAGAGGTGCCCGCGCCGCACGATCTCGGGCATTTCCTGGAAGAAGAAGGTCATCAGCAAGGTTGCGATATGTGCGCCGTCGACATCGGCGTCGGTCATGATGATCACGCGGTCGTAACGCAGCGCGTCGGGGTTGCAGTCCTTGCGCATCCCGCAGCCCAGCGCGAGCGCGAGATCGGCGATTTCGGCGTTGGCGCGGATCTTGTCGGCGCTGGCACTGGCGACGTTGAGGATCTTGCCGCGAATGGGGAGGATTGCCTGCGTCTTGCGATCGCGCGCGTGCTTGGCGCTGCCGCCCGCCGAATCGCCCTCGACGATGAACAGCTCGGTCTCGCCACTGCCTTCGCCGCTGCAATCGGTGAGCTTGCCCGGAAGCCGCAGCTTGCGCGCATTGGTGGCGGTCTTGCGCTTGACCTCGCGCTCCGCCTTGCGGCGCAGGCGCTCGTCCATGCGCTCCATGACCGAACCGAGCAACGCCTTGCCGCGCTCCATGTTGTCGGTGAGAAAGTGGTCGAAGTGGTCGCGCATGGCGTTTTCGACGAGGCGCGCGGCTTCGGGGCTGGTCAGGCGGTCTTTGGTCTGGCTCTGGAACTGGGGGTCGCGGATGAATACCGAGAGCATGATCTCGCTGCCCGTGAGCATGTCCTCGGGCGCGATTTCCTTGGCCTTCTTCTGGCCGACAAGCTCGCCGAAGGCGCGGATGCCCTTGGTCAGCGCGGCACGCAGGCCCGCTTCATGCGTGCCGCCATCTGGGGTGGGGATGGTGTTGCAGTACCAGGAGTAGGATCCATCGGACCACAGCGGCCAGGCAATGGCCCATTCGGCGCGGCCCATCTCCTCGCCGTTCGGGCCGGCGGGGAAATCCTGGCTGCCTGTGAAGGGCACGCTGGTGACGCATTCACGGCCCGCGACTTGTTCGGCGAGGTGATCGGCAAGGCCGCCGGGGAATTGGAACACGGCTTCGGCCGGAATGTCCGTCCCCGCGATCAGCGCGGGCGCGCACTTCCAGCGGATCTCGACGCCCGCAAAGAGATAGGCCTTGGAACGTACGAGGCGGAACAGACGTGCGGGCTTGAAGCGTGCGTCCTCGCCAAAGATCTCGCCATCGGGAATGAACGTGACGGTGGTGCCGCGACGGTTCGGCGCTGCGCCGATGCGCTGGAGCGGCGTGGTCGGCAGCCCGCGTGAAAACTCCTGCGCGTAGAGCTCCTTGTTGCGCGCCACTTCAATGCGCGTGAGCACCGAGAGCGCATTGACCACCGAGATACCGACGCCGTGGAGACCGCCCGAGGTCGCGTAGGCCTTGCCGGAGAACTTCCCGCCCGAGTGGAGCATGGTCAGGATTACTTCGAGCGCGGACTTGCCCGGATACTTGGGGTGCTCGTCGACCGGCATCCCGCGGCCGTTGTCGGTGATGGTGATCTTGCCTGCGGTGCCGTCGGGGCCTTCCTCGAGCGTGACTTCTATGCGGTTCGCATGTCCGGCGACGGCCTCGTCCATCGCGTTGTCAAGCACTTCCGCGGCTAGATGATGCAGCGCGCGCTCGTCGATCCCGCCGATATACATGCCAGGACGGCGGCGGACCGGCTCGAGCCCCTCAAGCACCTCGATGGCGCTGCCGTCGTAGCTTTCTTCGGCGCTGCGCTGAGGCAGCTTTTCAAACAGGTCGTCGGCCATGGGAACGGCTATAGAACGTCGCCGATTCCGGGGGCAATGGGGGGATGGTGCTTATCCCGGGGTTTTGTAGGGCTTTCGCGGTGTTGGCCGCCAAGGGGAACAGGGCCTCCGGCGAGAAGCTGGGTCTTTGCTTCCTGCGCCTCTGTGCGAGAGCCACCCTTCTCTTCAGGGCGCGAACTTCGCAGGCGCGGGGCTCGCCGTCACGAAAGTGCCCGCGCCGACTTCGCGCACTTCCATGGCGCGTTCGGCGACGCCGTTGGCCTCGAAGCGGAACACGCCGTCAAGCCCGATGAAGCCGTCGCGCACATAGAGTTTGGCCGTGGGGAACAGCGTGCCGGGCTTCCATCCGCGCGCGACATTGAGCGTGAGCAGCACGGAATCGTAGCCGAGCGTCGCAAGCCGCGAGGGTGCCGCGCCGAAGCGGGTGCGGTAGGACTGCTCGAACTGGCCGAAGCGCTTGTCGGACACGGCAGCAAACCACGCGCCGCGCATCGAGGGGCTCTTGGCGATCGAGGCATCGCCGTTCCACAGCTCGGTGCCGAGAAGCTTTGCGCCGGCAGCGGCCGGCGCCGCCATCAGCGCGATACGGCCGCTATCGCCAATCAGCAGCGCATCGACCGGGCCCTTGGCGAGCACGCGGCGCACGGCGCTGGAGACCGATGTGTTGGACCGGTCGTAACTCTCGACCGCAGTGATCGTCAGCCCGCGCGAGCGCGCCGCGACCGCGAGCGCGGAGGACACCCGCTGGCCGTAGGCGCCGGTCGGGATGATCGCGCCGATCGATTTCACGCCCTTGTCCTGCGCGAAGCCGACCACGCGGGCGATGGCCTGGGCAGGCACCTGGCCGAGCACGAAGACATCGCGATCCGCCACGGTCGCGTCGTTCGAATAAGTGATCATCGGCACCTTGGCCGGGCGCGCCACGCTGGCGACGGCCACCACTTCATCCGCCAGCAGCGGACCCAGGATCAGTCGGTTCCCGTCAAGGATTGCCTTGTTGGCAGCGAGCCCGGCACCAAGCGCGGTGTCATAGGTCGTGATGCGCACGTCCTGCGCATTGGTATCGAGCAGCGCCATCGTGGTGGCGTTGGCGATCGCCATGCCGACGGGCGCGTTGGGACCACTCATCGGCACGAGCAGCGCGACGCGGTGGCGGTCGGCGTCGGTCGGCAATACATTGGCGTCGGGCGTCATTTCAACCGGCCGCGGCGGCGGCGGCGGTGCGGCGGGCTTGGGGATCACGGTGCAGCCGGCGAGCAGCGCGAGCGCCCCGCACACGATCCAGCGCCGCAGGTTTCCGCCTGCTGCCCGCCCGGTTCCGATCATCATTGGCTTGCCGCTCCCTGGTCGTCGGTCCATTGGTCTGCGTATGGATACGCCTTCACTAGCACCCGGTCTCTATATTGTCGCGACCCCGATTGGCAATCTCGGTGACATGAGCCGGCGTGCAATCGAGACACTTTCGGGCTGCGCCGTTGTCGCGTGCGAGGATACACGGGTGACGGGCGGGCTGCTGCACCACCTCGGCATCAAGCGGCCGCTCCGACGCTACGACGATCACGCGAGCGACGCGGCGCGCGAGGCGCTGCTGGGCGAGATGACGCAGGGAGCCGTGGCGCTGGTTTCGGACGCGGGTACGCCGCTGATTTCCGATCCCGGCTATAGGCTGGTGCGCGAGGCGCGCGCGCGCGGCATTGCGGTGACGACGATCCCGGGCGCGAGCGCGCTGGTCGCGGCCCTGACGCTGGCCGGTTTGCCGACCGACCGGTTCCTGTTTGCAGGCTTCCTGCCGAGCAAGGAAAAGGCCCGCGGCGATGTGCTCGCGGAATTGGCAGCGGTGCCGGCAACCCTGGTGTTCTACGAAACGGGGCCAAGGCTGGTCGCATCGCTGGAAGCCATGGCGCGGATCATGCCAGGGCGCGAAATCGCCGTCGCGCGCGAGCTGACCAAGCTGCATGAGGAATGCCGCACGGGGACGGCGGGGGAATTGGCGGCGCACTACACGGCGCATCCGCCGAAGGGTGAGATCGTGCTGCTGGCGGGGCCGCCGGGCGCCCCTGACATGCCGGACGAAGCGGATGTCGATGCGCAATTGCTGGCGGCGCTGGCTGAATTGCCGTTGTCCAAGGCGGCGGCGCTGGTGGCGAAGAAGCACGGGCTCGACCGCAAGGCGCTCTATGCGCGCGCGCTGGAACTGAAAGGGTGAGCCGGCAGGAGGCCGAGCGGCAGGGGCGGCGCGGGGAGAACCTTGCGGCGTGGTACCTTTGGGCCTGCGGCTGGCGAATTCTGGCGCGTCGGCAGCGGATCGGGGCTGGCGAGGTCGATCTTGTTGCGCGCAAGGGGCGCGTGGTCGCGTTTGTCGAGGTGAAATGGCGGGCCAGACAGGCGGCGCTGGATCACGCAATCGATGCGCGGCGGTTGCGGCGCGTGGCGCGGGCGGCCGAGGCGCTGGCGCCGCGTTTTGCCGGGCCGCACGACGATGTGCGGATCGACGTGATCCTCATGGCACCCGGGCATTGGCCGCGCCGGATTGCCAATGCCTGGCAACCCGGCGCTTGAGGTGAAGGCTCAGTGGCCAGGATGGCCGGAACCGTGGCCGTCCTTGTGCTCGCCATCACCATGGCCATCCTTGTGATCGCCGTCGTGGCCGTCCTTGTGCTCACCACCCTTGTGCTCGCCATCCTTGGGATGCTCGGTCGGGTGCTTTTCGGGATTGGCGGCGGCGCTGGCCGTCCAGCCGAGGATGGCAGCGGTGCAGGCGATGGCAGTGAGGGTCTTGCGCATATGGTCTGGTCCCTGTCTGTGAAGTCCGATCATGCCGGACCTGTTCCGGCACGGCGCGTTTATGGTCGCGCAGGCGCCCAAACGGCATTAAGGCGCAGCTGCGGATAACTCCTCACCCCAAGCCTAACGGATTGCCCCAGAAAGACCTGTTGCCCATGACTCTTCGCGTCGCCGTCCAGATGGACCCGCTGCATTCGATCAATATCAACGGCGACAGCTCGTTCGCGCTGATGCTGGCGGCGCAGGCGCGGGGGCATGAGCTTTACCATTACGACGTCGGTGCGCTCTCGCTCGACGAGAACGACCGGCTGACGGCGCGGGCGGTGCCCGTCACGGTGCAGCATGTGCCGGGCGACCACTACCATGCGGGCGAGGCGCGGCGGCTCGATCTGGGGCGCGATGTGGATGTGGTGCTGATGCGGCAGGATCCGCCGTTCCACATGGGCTATATCACTGCGACGCACCTCCTGGAGCGGATCGAAAGCGAGACCTTGGTGGTCAACAACCCGCGCAGCGTGCGCAACGCGCCCGAGAAGGTGATGGTGCTCGATTACCGGCGCTTTATGCCCCCGACTTTGGTGACGCGTTCGGTGGAAGAGGTCCGCGAATTCCAGAAGCGCCACGGCGCGGTGGTGGTGAAGCCGATCCACGGCAACGGCGGCAAGGCGATCTTCCGCGTTTCGGAAGAGGGCGAGAACCTCGGCGCGCTGCTCGAAGTGTTCAACCAGACCTGGCCTGAACCGCATATGGTGCAGGCCTTCCTTCCCGAAGTGAGCGAGGGCGACAAGCGCATCGTGCTGGTGGATGGCGAGGTTGCCGGCGCGATCAACCGCAAACCGGGCGAGGGCGAGTTCCGCTCCAACCTTGCGGTGGGCGGCTATGCCGAGAAGACCTCACTGACGGCTGAGGAGCAGGAAATCTGCGCCGCACTGGGGCCGGAGCTCAAGCGGCTGGGGTTGATTTTCGTGGGCATCGACGTGATCGGCGGCAAGTGGCTGACCGAAATCAACGTGACCTCGCCGACGGGGATTGTGGCGATTGATCGGTTCAACGGGACCGATACGGCGGGGATGATCTGGGATGCGATCGAGGGGCGGGTTTAGCCCATTGCGTTCTACTCGCGTGCCATGATGAAGCGCAGTGCCCGACCCAGCAAAGCGATAAATAGGGAGATCAACAGGAAACGAAGTCGGGCCCAGTCACCGATAAAGTCACTTAGCATGCCAGGGAGCATTGCAATCGCTACCACGATACAACCCCAATGAATGAGGCGGCCGAATTTTATCGGGATTGTTGATTCATCCCGTTCTTTGGCCGGCCAAAACAAGCCCATCAGCCATTCCCATCATTGCTTACGGCAGTTATGGATCAGGCGGCCTTGAGCGTCCCGAGCGGCAACGAGATCGTTTCCAAGGTGGTGAGGTCAAGCTTGCCCGATGCGCCGTCGATATCGAGACCGACGAGATTGCCTGCCGTGTCGAAATCGGCGTTGAGCCCATCAGCAATCTCACGCGTTTCAGCGGAAGGCCGCGCGCTCAGTTCAATATAGAGGCTGTCGGTCTCAGGGTAGTAGTGCAACTTCATGGGGCATCCTCGCGATAACCGCGATCAAGGAACGCGTTGTGGATCGTCACGCCGTCTTCCAGCGTTACCACGCGTAAAATGCGCGGTTCCGCTTCATCTGGCAAGGTGACTTCGCCCCAATGCCGAATGCGGCCATCGTCCTGCGCTTCGATGCGAAGCGGTGCGGCCAGTACGGCGCGGCAGTCTTCCAAGGTCAGGTAAGGCCGCTTGCGCAGCACTTGCTCCTCGAAATAGCGCGTCGTTGACATGCCGCGCCTGCTGCTGCCTCACGTCTCTTCCGAGAGCCACTGCTCCAGATACTTGATCGAATAGTCCCCATCGAGGAACTTGGGGTCGGTCAGCAGCTTCTGGTGCAAGGGAATCGAGGTCTTGACGCCGCCGATCACCATTTCTTCCAGCGCGCGCTTGAGGCGCATGATGCAGCCTTCGCGGGTGCGGCCATAGACGATGAGCTTGGCGATCATCGAATCGTAGTAAGGCGGAATGCGGTAGCCGGCGTAAAGCCCGCTATCGACGCGCACATGCATGCCGCCCGCGGCGTGATAGTTGGTGACGAGGCCGGGCGAGGGCACGAAGGTGAACGGGTCTTCCGCATTGATGCGGCATTCAATGGCGTGGCCCTTGAACTCGATCTCTTCCTGTTTGACCGAGAGCGGCTTGCCGTCGGCAATGCGGATCTGTTCGCGCACCAGATCGACGCCGGTGATCGCTTCGGTGACGGGATGTTCCACCTGCAGACGGGTGTTCATCTCGATGAAGTAGAACTCGCCGTTTTCCCACAGGAACTCGATCGTGCCCGCGCCGCGGTAGCCCATGTCGGCCATGGCTTTCGCCACGATGCCGCCCATGCGGTCACGCTCGGCGGCAGAGATCACGGGGGAGGGGGCTTCTTCCAGCACCTTCTGGTGGCGGCGCTGGAGCGAGCAGTCGCGCTCGCCGAGATGGATTGCATTGCCGTTGCCATCCCCGAACACCTGGAATTCGATGTGGCGCGGGTTGCCGAGGTACTTCTCGATATAGACGGTGGCATCGCCGAACGCGGCCTTGGCTTCGCTGCCGGCCTGCTGGATCAGCGTTTCGAGCTCGTCCGGGCCGTTGCAGACCTTCATGCCGCGCCCGCCGCCGCCCGAGGCGGCCTTGATGATCACCGGATAGCCGGCGGCCTCGGCGATGGCCTTGGCTTCCTTGATATCGGAAACCGCGCCGTCTGAGCCTGGGACAAGCGGGAGCCCGAGTGCACCGGCGGTGCGCTTGGCCTCGATCTTGTCACCCATCGTGCGGATGTGTTCGGGCTTGGGACCGATCCAGGTGATGCCGTGGGCTTCGACAATATCGGCGAACTTGGCGTTTTCCGACAGGAACCCGTAGCCGGGGTGGATCGCGTCGGCATGGGTGATCTCGGCCGCCGAGATGATCGCGGCCATGTTGAGATAGCTGTCCTTCGCCGCGGGCGGCCCGATGCAGACCGCGTGGTCGGCGAGGCGCACATGCATGGCATCGGCATCGGCGGTGGAGTGCACCGCAACCGTCTCGATCCCCATTTCATGCGCGGCGCGGTGGATGCGCAGCGCGATTTCGCCGCGGTTGGCGATCAGCAGGCGGGAAATGGCCATGGGATGCGCGCGCTCAGGCGATGACGACGAGCGGCTGGTCAAACTCGACCGGCTGCGCGTTTTCGACCAGGATCGCGGTGATCTTGCCACCAGTGGGGGCGGTGATCGGGTTCATCACTTTCATTGCCTCGACAATGAGCAGCGTGTCACCGGCCTTGACCGTCGAACCGACGGTTATGAACGGCGCGGCGCCCGGTTCGGGGGTGAGGTAGGCGGTGCCCACCATCGGCGAACGCAGGGCATTGGCGTGGGTTTCGGCGGCAGGTGCGGCAGGCGCCTCAGCCGCTGCGGCGGGAGCGGCTGCGGGCGCCGCGGCGGCAGCTGGGGCGGGTGCATAGCTCATTACCGGCGCTGCAGTGATCGTGCGCGCGACACGGATCTTGCGCGAGCCGTCCTCGACTTCGATCTCGGTCAGGCCGGTATCGGAAAGCAGTTCGGCCAGTTCGCGCACCAGCGCGCTGTCGATGCCCATCTTGGCGCCCTCGTCGCCGCGGTCTTGCCCCATTTTGTTGTCCTCGCGGGTGATCGTGTCGAAAGGCGATCCCATGCCCGCCACGCCGCATACTGGCAAGAAAAACCGGAACGGACGGCGTGGAAAAGCGGCGTTTGCCCTTTCGGGCTGAGCCTTCAGAGCCGGTACGCGCCTTCGAGCGCGAGGAGGTAGCTCAGCGGGCCGAACCCGGCGATCGTCGCCTTGGCGGCCATGCCTACGTAGGAGGTGTGGCGGAAGGCCTCGCGCGCGTGCGGGTTGGAGAGGTGAACCTCTATCACCGGTGTGCGGATCGCCTTGATAGCATCGTGGAGGGCGACGCTGGTGTGGGTGAAGGCCCCGGCGTTGAGCAGCACAGCCTTGGCGCCGACCGCCTGCGCTTCGTGAAGCCAATCAACGAGATGGCCTTCGTGGTTGGACTGGCGCAGATCGATCTCGAGCCCGAGTTCGCGCGCGCGGTCTTCCAGCATGCCGGCGATATCATCCAGCGTGGCCGAGCCGTAGATCTCGGGCTCGCGCGTGCCGAGCAAGTTGAGATTGGGGCCGTTGAGGACGAAGACGGTCTCGGACATGGCAGGCTCCGCAAAGGAAACGAGGTTGCGAGGAGTCCTGATAGTGCGTGGACCTGCTCACGCAAGCCCGGGCTTGTCAGCCGTTCCCGTTGTCCGCCATTGGCGGCGGTGGGGGCGGATCGCCACCATCTTCGATCAAGACCACGGGGGGGTCGCCGTCCGGGTTCTCATCGTTTTGCATGACAGGTTCAGGCTGCGAAACGGCTTGCGGCTGGTTGGTCGCGGCGAGCGATTCGGCAGCCTTGGCCTTTTTCTCGGCAGCCTCGGCCTTGGCCTCGACAGCGGCCATGCGCTCCTCGAGCGCGCTGACGCGGTCAACGTCGCATCCGCTGAGCAGCAACGCAAACGCGCCAGCACTGCCGGCAAAGGCAAGGCGGCGCGCTTGGAGACGACAGGCAAGAAAGAGGCGGTGTGCTTCCATGGTGCCTAGCGCCATATCAGGTAAACGTTACCCGAAACTAACCAAGCCGGTGCCATTTACTGATCTGTTCCTTTGGCTTTGCCCCACTGGCGGGCGACTGTGTAGCCGAGGTAGGCGGTGCCGAAGAGCGCATAGAGCGGCTCGGGCAAGCCGGCCAGGTAGGCGGTCATCGCCCGGATCATCTCGCGCGCCGCAGCGGGGCGTACCGCGCCGATGAGGCCGAGCGGGATGGCCCAGAGGATCATTGCGTACATCACGTAGAGAAAGGTCGGGCGGGCGAGCGCCACATAGCGGCGCGGCGAGGCGGGAAGAGGCGGGTTGGTCATGGTGGCAGCGTCCTTTCGGGGAGAGGTGGGGACGCCGGTCCAGATAGCGGCAAAGCGCCATGTAGGAAAATGCTTTGGGGGTGCGGCGCGGCGATCTGCGCGCAAAAGCGCGACCGCCTGTCCGGATTATGGCAATGGACGTGCTGCACTGCGGTAGATAGGGCAGTGGTCTTGTTGTCATGCTGGTGTAAACTGGCGAGACGGCACTGGTTCAGGGGCGGACATTTGGTCGAGGCTTTGCGGCGGATTTCCTTCGGACGCGGCGTGCTGGCGCTGAGCGCGCTGGTCTCGGGCTCGTGCCTCTATGCTGCCGTCGATTCAACCGTTGTGCCGCCCTCCGCGCCGGCCCTCGAAGAGCGCCGCGCCGCTCTGGTCGAGCCTATGCTCGCCGATTACTGTTCGCGCTGTCACAATGATTTCGATCATGTCGCGGGGCTCTCGGTCGAGGGCCTGAAGGCAGGTGACATCGCCGCAGGCCGCAACGCTGACGCCTGGGAGAAGATCCTGCGGCGCGTCGCAGCGGGCGAAATGCCGCCGCACAGCAAGAAGCAGCCCGACCCGGCGCTGCGGGCCGACATCGTCGCCTGGCTCGACGAGGCGCGCGCGCGCTATGTCACGGCGAACCCCGATCCGGGCGCTGCCCCGGTTCGGCGGCTCAACCGACGTGAATATGCCAATGCGGTACGCGATCTGCTGGGCGTGGAGAGCGATCTCGCTGCCGCGCTGCCGCCGGACAATTCCGGCTTCGGCTTCGACAACATCGCCGATGTGCTGAGCGTCTCGCCCACCCTGATGGAGCGCTATGTCGCGGTGGCGGGCAAGGCGGCGAAGGCCGCGACCGGCCTTGTGACCAAGCGCGAGTTCGTGACCACGTGGCAGGTGGCCAAGGATGGTTCGGTGATGAATTCGGGCATCCCTGCCTTCAATGAACGTGCCGGGTCAGACTTGCCGCTGGGCTCGCGCGGGGGGACGGCGGTGCGCTACACCGCGCGCTGGGACGGGGCCTATGACATCACCGTCTGGCTCAACTCGAACACCAACAACGAGAGCGACCGGCTGCCGGAAGACCGCTTTGTATTGCGCGTGCCGATGAAGGCCGGGGTGCACGGCGTGGCGGTGTCGTTCAGGCGCAAGACCTGGCCGGACGAGGCGGTGCAGGTGGTGCGCAACACGACCGACTACGTGCCGTTGCCGCTGGAAAAGCCGGTGGACTTGCCACTCGATGTCTGGGTGGACGGCGTGCGGGCGGGAACGCTGACCGTGCCTTCGTTCCGGGTGCATCCGCGCTATTCGCAGCACAATTTCCCGCGCGACGTCCTGCAACTCGATGTGGCAGGTCCATTCGATGCGGCCGGCAATGCGGAGCTCGCGAGCCGCAAGGCGCTCTTCGTCTGCCAGCCGAAGCGCGCGGCGGAGGAAGCGCCTTGCGCCAAACGCATCCTCGCGGGCCTCGCGCGGCGGGCGTGGCGGGGGCCGGTGAGCGAGGCGGAGCTGGCGCCGCTCCTGAAGATTTACGCCGCCGAGCGCACGGCCGCCGGGTTTGACAGCGGCGTCGAAGCGGCCATCGAGGCGCTGCTGGTTTCGCCGCGCTTCCTGTTCGCAGTCGAGACGCCGGTGGCGGGGCCTGCCGGTCGTGCGCAGCGCGTGTCGGACTACGATCTGGCGACCCGGCTTTCGCTGTTTTTGTGGAGCTCGATCCCCGACGAACGGCTGCTCACGCTGGCGGGGCAGGACAAGCTGCACCAGCCTGCGGTTCTCGCCGGCGAGATCGCGCGGATGCTGGCGGACCGGCGCGCCGAGGCGTTGACCGAGAACTTTGCCGGGCAGTGGCTCTACTTGCGCAATCTTGATCAGCAGCGGCCTGATATCACCGAATTTCCGCAATTCGATGTGCCTCTGCGCAGCGCGATGGCGACCGAGACACGGATGTTCTTTGGCCATGTGCTCTCCGCAAACCGGCCTGCGACCGACTTCATCCGCGCAGACTACACATTCCTCAACGAGCGGCTGGCGCGGCATTACGGCATCCAAGGCGTGCGCGGTCCGGCCTTCCGCAAGGTCATGCTCTCGCCCGATCAGCCTCGCGGCGGGCTGTTGGGGCAGGCGAGCATCCTGACCGTGACCAGCTATGGCAACCGCACGTCGGTGGTGAAGCGTGGCAAGTGGATCCTCGACAACCTGCTCGCCTCGCCGCCGCCGCCGCCGCCCGCCGATGTGCCTGCGCTCAAGAGCGAGCACGACGGCAAGCTGCTGACCGCGCGCGAGCAGCTTGAACTGCATCGTGCCAATCCGGCTTGCGCTTCGTGCCACCAGCGGATGGACCCCTTGGGCTTTGCTCTCGAAAACTTCGATGCGGTGGGGGCCTGGAGGACCGAGGATGCGGGTCAGTTGATCGATGCGGGGGCGGTGCTGGCGGACGGGACCGCGTTTAAGGGTTTCAGCGGCTTGCAGCAGATTCTGCTGGACCGGCGCGAGGAGTTTGCCCGTGCTTTTACCGAGCGGCTGATGACGTATGCTTTGGGGCGCGGATTGGTGGCGCAGGACATGCCAGCAGTGCGGGCCATCGCGCGCGAGGCGGCGAAGGATGACTGGCGGGTGCAGACGATCATCAAGGGCATCGTCATGAGCCCAGGTTTCACCTTGCGCCGCGTGTCCGCGCCGCCGACCGCCGTGGCGCTGGCAGCCGGTGGATGGAGTCCGCGCCGATGATTGTGAAACGCCCGGCGCTCAGCCGCCGCACCGTGCTGCGCGGCCTCGGCACGACACTGGCGCTCCCATTTCTGGAAGCCATGATCCCAGTGGCGCGCGCGGCAGATGCGGCGGCGCGGCCCAAGCGGCTTTCGGTGTTCTACACGCCCAATGGCATGACGATGGACGCCTATCGGCCTGCCACGACAGGGGCGGACTATGGCCTGCCATCGACGCTGGCGCCGCTGGAGGCGTTTCGCGGCGACATGGTCGTGGTGAGCGGGCTGGGGCACCCGCAAGCGGCTGCGTTCGGTGATCGTCCGGCGGGGCATGGCCGCTCCTGCCCGGCGTTCCTGACGGGCGCACATGCGCGGCAGACCGAGGGGCCGGATATCCACTGCGGCGTTTCGATGGATCAGGTATTTGCCGCGCATCTCGGCGAGACGACGACGATCCCGTCGCTCGAACTGGGGATCGATCAGGCGAGCCTCCTGGGCAGTTGCGACATCAACTATTCGTGCGCCTATACCAATGGCATCTCCTGGCTCACGCCAAGCGTGCCGCTGCCGGTCACGGCCAATCCGCGCGACGTGTTCGAGCGCCTGTTCGGCGATGGCGAGGCGCTCGATCCCGCGAGCCGGCTGGCGCAGGCGCGGCGGCAGGCCTCGATCCTCGACTATGTGCGCGAGGATGCAGCGCGGCTTTCGGGAAGGCTCGGCGCGGAGGACAAGCGCAAGCTCGACGAGTACCTCGATGCGACGCGCGCGATCGAGAAACGCATCCAGCGTGCCGCGACCGGGCCGCAGGCGGAAGCCGGAAGCTTCGCACAGCCCGCCGGCATTCCGACGGACTTTGCCGACCATGTGCGGCTGATGATCGATCTGCAGGTGCTCGCCATGCAGGCAGACCTGACGCGGGTCGCAACCTTCATGCTGGGGCGCGAGATTTCAAACCGGACCTATCCCGAAATCGGCGTGCCGGATTCGCACCATATGCTGAGCCACCACGGCAAGAACCCGGACAAGATGGCCAAGCTCGCGCTGATCAATCGCTACCATATGGAATTCTTTGCCTATGCACTGAAACGGCTCAAGGAGGCGCGCGACGGGGCGGGATCGCTGCTTGATACCACGCTGGTGATCCGGGGTTCGGCGTTCGGCGATTCCAACGACCATGATTTCATGGACCTGCCGGTGATCGTGGCGGGAGGGCTCGTGCAGGGTGGGCGGCATCTGGCGGTGCAGAAGGGGACGACGATGTCGAACCTGCTGCTGGCGGGGCTCCAGCTGCTCGATGTGCCGGTGGCCTCGTTCGGTGACAGCACCATGCCGCTGGCTGGGCTGGCCTATGAGTAGGCTTGCGGCGCTGCTGCTCGTGTGCATGCCGCTGCCGGCCATGACGCACGGCGCGGGCGATATCGCCCGCGCGATTGCCGAGGATGATGTGGATGCGCTGGCCGCCGCACTCGCGCATGGCGGCAATGCCAATGGCGTGCTCGAATTTGGCGAAACGCCCTTGGCGCGCGCGGTCGAGACGCAGGACCCGGCGCTGGTGGACGTGCTTCTCCGGGCGGGGGCGACGACTGACCGTGCCGATGCACTCGGTGTCACGCCGCTGCTGCTGGCCTGCGAGCGCGGCAATGCCACGATCGTGACGGCGCTGGTGGAGGCCGGCGCGCCGGTCGATCAATCCAATCCCGATGCCGTCACGCCGCTGGCGATGTGCGCGCGGTTTGCCGAGGCCGAAACGGTGAGCACGCTGCTCGCGCGTGGCGCGGCGGCCGACAGCGGCGATCTGCGCGGCCAGACGCCGCTGATGTGGGCGGCATCCGCAGGGCAGCTCGGTGCGGTTTCGGCCCTGCTCGCAGCAGGTGCGCAAGTGAACCGCGAAACGCCGAACGGCTTCACCCCGCTGTTTTTTGCCTTGGCGAGCGGCAAGGCCAATGTCGCCGCTGCGCTGATCGCGGCGGGGGCTGATGTCCAGCATCGCGGGCCTGAGAACACCAGCGCCTTGCAGATGGCACTCTATCAGAAGAACTGGGCGGCGGCCGAGGAGTTGGTGCGGCTGGGCGGTGGCGATGCTGCCGAGCCGGACCGCCAAGGGCTGCGACCGCTGCATGTTGCTGCCGCTGCAGGGCAGGGCGCGCTGGTTGCGGCGCTGCTTGAGCGCGGGGCCGAGGTCGATGCGCTGTCTGGCCCATCGAAGATAACCTGGGTCACCGAAGCCAATTTCGGCATGCCGCCGCCGCCGGTGCAGCCGACGACTGCGCTGATGGCGGCGGCGCGGGCCGGGCAGGCCGATATCATGTGGCAGTTGGTGCGCGCCGGGGCGAACGAGCACTTTGCCGACGGCGCGGGTGTCAATCTGGTGCTGGCTGCGGCGCAGGGGAAAGATCCGACAGCGCTGACGCTGGCAATCGAGCTGGCAGGAAACGCCAATGCTGCCGACAAGGACAAGACCACCGCGCTGCACCTGCTGGCCGGCGGGCCATTCTTCGCGGAGCTTCCGGCTATGCTGCGCGTGCTGGCCGCGAAGGGCGCGCGGGCGGACATCCCCAATGCCAAAGGCAAGACCGCGCTGCAGATTCTGACCGACGGGCTTGCCACGGTGCAGGCCGCATTTCATGAAGTCTATCCGGACAAGCCTCCCGCCAGCCTTGCAATCTCGCACTGAAAAGGACCACTGCCGATGACCCGAGCAAAACCGATCTTCTTCACCGCTCTTGCCGCCGTACTTGTTGCCGGGGGCGGCATCGCGAGTGCTGCCACTCCAGCCGAGACGATCGCGGCGCGGCAGGCCAATTTCAAGAAGATGGGCGGCGCTATGAAGGCGCTCAAGGACGAGCTTGGCAGCGGGGCGGACAAGGCCAAGCTCATCGCCGCCGCGCGCACGCTGGCCGCCACGGCACGGCTGCAGGGCGGGCTGTTCCCTGCGGGAACCGGGCCGTCGTCCGGCGTGAAGACCGAAGCATTGGCTGCTATCTGGACGCAAAAGCCGGTGTTCGATGCCGCTGCCGGCAAGCTGGTGGCCGAAGCCGACAAGCTGGTGGGCATCGCTGGATCGGGCAACACCGCAGCGGTGCTGGCGCAGTTCAAAGTCGTCGGGGGCACCTGCGCTGCGTGCCACCGGCAGTTCCGCGCCGAGGAATAAGACGCGATGAGCACAGGGGACGAAACGGTCAAGGTGTGGGATCCGTTCGTGCGGGTGTTCCACTGGAGCCTGATCACGCTGTTCGGCATTGCCTGGTGGAGCGGCGAGAACCACGACATGGAGCGCCACCGGCAGGCCGGCTATGCCATCTTCGCGCTGGTGGTGTTCCGCATTTTCTGGGGTTTTGCCGGATCACGCACCGCGCGCTTCACGCAGTTCCTGAAAGGGCCGCGCGCGATTCTGGCGTACCTCAAGACCCATGACGGCGAGACGCCTTTGGACGGGCACAATCCGCTTGGCGGATGGAGCGTTGCAGCGCTCTTGGCGGTTATCCTGACCATCACGCTCGCCGGGCTTTTCGCGGTCGATGTCGACGGCATCGAATCCGGACCGCTAGCGGATTGGGTTAGCTTCGATGCCGGTCGCACCGCCTCGGAATGGCATGAGGGCGTGTTCAAGGCCGCGCTCGTGGTGATCGGGCTGCACATTCTGGCGATCGGCTACTATCAGGTGCTCAATGCGCACAACCTGATCGGGCCGATGATCACCGGGCGACGTGAGCGTACGAAAGGCGAAAGCGTAGAGGATGTGCAGTGGTCGCCGTTCATGGCGCTCATCGGGCTTGCTGGGGTCGGAGCGCTGACCTGGGCCGTGATACAGGGCTTCAGGTTCGGCTGAGGCCACGCCCATCGCGCTTCCCGTGAAGGCAGGCAGCGCGAGCGGACTTGTCCATCCCTTGCGCTTTTGTGCGCTGTTCCCCCGCCTTCGCGGGGGGGGGACGGGTTACGAAAGCCGTTCCGGCACTGCTTGCGCTTCTTCGGCAAGCGTTTCAGCGGTCATCACCGCTTCCCACGGGAACACGAACCAGCGCTTGTCCTCGGCGCGGTCGATCACTTCGGCGGTGTAGTCTACCCGCGCCTTGGACCGGCAATTGTCCTTGAGTACGGCAAATCGCAGGTTGTCCGGATTGCAGCCGTTTTCCGAAAGCAGGCCCCGGATGTAGACGATCGTCCCTCCGCTGTCGTTGATATCGTCGACGAACAGGAGACGCGTGCCGGTTGTGGACTTGTCCGCTACCTTGCCGAGCAGCTCGTCGGCAAAGCCCGGGACCTTCGAGGAATGGTCGATCGAGAGCATCGGCACTTGCAGCTCGTGGCTGATGTAGACTGCGGGGACGAGGCCGCCGCGGCCGATGCCGATGATGAAATCGGGCTTCCAGCTATCCGCCGCCAGCAGCCGCGAGAGCCGGCGCACGCTGCTGAGGAAGTCCTCGTAAGGGATGTAGTTCAGCACGGGTGCGGCAGCTTCGGTCATGTCCGTTCGGGTCCGTTCATCGGGCAGCAAAGGAGAGCGGTTACCGATTCCCGGCGCACGGAGCAATCGCGGGAGGGGGGCGTTTTCAACCGGAAATGCGCCCGCCGCCGGGCGATGGCCAGGCGAGGTCTCCGAATGCTGTCTGGATTTCACCCAGTACGATATCGGCAGCATAGCTTGGCGGACGGGCGGATGCCGTACACAGCGCCAGCGTCATCGGGCGCAACACGGGATCGGAAATGCGGGTGAACGAGAGGAGGCCCGCTCGGACCTCGGTAATGACGTCGAGCGAGGTGAGGATGCCGATGCCGACGCCCTGCAGCACAAGGCTGGTGATCATCTGGATGTTGTTGCTCGTCGCCTTGCGGTCGAGCGTGATGCGGGTGGTCCCTTCGAGCACGGCGATCTGCTGGTGCACTGCGAGCGGGCTGGAGGGCACGACCACCGGCGAGCCGACGCAGGCCGAAAAGCGCGCCTCGGCCTGCTCGCCAAAAGGATGGCCGGTCGGGGTTATGAAGCCGAGGTGTACATCGACAAAGGCGCGAACGGTGATGTCGCGGTAGGATTCGGGGCCGAAGAACACGCCGAAATCGACTTCGCCAGATGTGATCATCCGGCGCACCTGATCGTTTGCGGCGACCTTCATTTCAATGGTGATGCCGGGGTAGCGGGTCTGAAGTGACTGGATCGCCGCAGGGATTACCCCCTTCGCCAGCGCATCGATCACCGCGATCTCGACATGGCCGCGCTTCAGTCCGCGCAAGTCCTCGATCTGCGCGCGCACCTCGGCAAGGCTCTTCTGCCAGCGCCCACCTGCCGCCATGAAGATCTCGCCTGCTGCGGTCAGGCGCAGGCCCGTTGGCAGGCGCTCGAACAGCGGCATGCCGATCTCGGCCTCGACATTGAGGATCTGGCGATCGATCGCCGAGGCGGACACGTTGAGCTCGTCCGCGGCCTTGCGGATCGAGCCGAGGCGGCCGACGGCCAGGAAATAGCGCAGGAAGCGTGAGAAAGCCGGCACCGATTTTACCCTACCTAATTTTCGCAACACCTTGCGTGATTCATTGCATTTGCGCGAAACAGGTCAAGGCCATAATCACGCCGCAACGCAGCATATGGGGTCGCAACTTGGGTCATAGGGCAGGGGGTAGTCGGAAGATGGCAGGGCGCGCACTCGGCGCGGCGCTGCTGGCCGTTCTGTCCGCGCCGGTGCTTGCGGAGCCTGTGCTCACAGATCCTGCGCGTGAAGCCGCCGTTGCTAAGCTGATCGAGGACGCGCGCGAAAGCCCACCGGCTCTGCGTGTGTTGCTGCGCGGTATGCCCAAGGGCGGAGACCTTCACAACCACCTCGGCGGCGCAATTTATGCCGAGGATTATCTGACCTGGGCTGCGGCCAAGGGCTTCTGCGTTGACGAGACAGGTCTCAGCGTGGAACCGCCACCATGCCCCGCCGAGCGCGGGATCGAGCGCTTTGCCCAGACCAACGAATTCGGCATGGACCGGCTGATCGACGCGATGTCGACGCGCGGCATCCAGCGCGGGGTGGGCGCTGACGACGCCTCCGGCCACACCCAGTTCTTCCGCTCGTTCGACCGCTTCGGCAAGATGGGCGGCGAAACCGCGAAGATGCTGGTCGCGGCCCGGCGCATCGCGGCGGGTGACAATGTTTCCTATCTCGAGCTCGATCACAACACCGTGACGCTCGTCTCGGTGGTGCGCGCGGCCGGTGACGAGCCAATGGCCGAGACCGATCTTTCTGCTGTTTACGGGGGCGAGGTGAAGCAATTCACTGCGCTGATCTCCAAGGCGCGTGCCGAGCTTGATGTCGACGAGGCGTCCTCGGCCAAGGCCATGGCCTGCGGCACGCCTGCCGCCGAGCCGGCCTGCAAGGTCGCGGTGCACTACCTGTTTCAGGCGCTGCGTGCGCTGCCGCCGCGGCAGGTCTATCGTTCGCTCATCCTTGGCTTCATGATGGCTGATGCCGATCCGCGCTTTGTCGGCGTGAACATTGTGATGCCGGAGGACGCGTGGCTGGCGCGGCGCGATTACGGCCTGCACATGGCGATGATCCGCTTCCTTGCCGCAAAGTACCCGCGCGTGAAACTGACCCTCCATGCCGGCGAAGTGACGCTCGGGCAGGTGCCGCCGGCGGATCTCAGGGACCATATCGCGCAGGCGGTGGCCGCAGGGGCCCGGCGCATCGGGCACGGCACCGGCATCGCCTTCGAGGACCGGGCCGAAGACACCTTGGCGCGCATGGCGAAGGAGGGCATCGCGGTCGAGATCAACCTCACCAGCAACGCGGTGATCCTCGGGGTCAAGGGTGCGGATCATCCCTTGCACCTCTACCGCGCGCATGGCGTGCCGGTGGTGCTTTCGACCGATGACGAGGGCGTCCTTCGTTCGGACATGACAAATGAATATGTTCGCGCAGTGCGCGAGCAGGGGCTGACCTATCCAGAGCTCAAGCGGATCGCCCGGGCGGGGCTTGCCTATGCATTCCTGCCCGGCGGAGCGCTGTGGAGCGATCCAGTGCGGTTGGTCCCGGCGGCTGCCTGTGCTGATTTTGCCACACCTTCTTGCGACAAGTATTTGACCACCAACGAGAAGGCGCGGCTGCAGATGGATCTTGAACAGGGTTTTGCAGCATTTGAGGCCGAGCGTCTGGCGCGTGCCGGAAAGGTGTCTTAAGAGCGTAATACGAATTGTCACGGTCGTGGCATGGTAACAATCGGGCGCGCCCAGCCTCGGGGATGCTGCGAATAGCGGCATAGCGGCAGGGAAGATGCCTTGTGTTTTGCGGGAGAGGCGCGGTTCAACCATGCGCATTGCGGTCCTCACATCTGGTGAGGGCGGTGCGCCTTTTGCGTCCCAGGGGGTTTCTCGATGCTTTATCCGAATAGTTCCGCGCAGGTTCTTGCGCCGCGCCGCCTTGTGCAAGGTCTGGTCGCCCTTCTTGGTTGCACCGCGCTTACCGCGCCCGCTTTCGCGCAGGAAGCACCGGCGGACCAGCCCGCCAAGGAGGAGATCGTTGTCGTCGGCTCGCTCAACGCGCTGCCGGTCAAGGACGTCGGCTCGATTTTCGGCTTCGACAAGAACCTCATTGAAACGCCGCGTTCGGCCTCGACCATCTCGAAGGAGCAGCTCGAGCGTTTCGGCGTGAGCGAGATCTATGACCTCGTGGCGCAATCGCCGGGCGTGTTCACCAACTCGTTCTTCGGCGTCGGCGGCGCGCTCGATATTCGCGGCACCCCTGGCGAAGTCTACTTCCGCGGTATCCGTCGCCTCGACAACCCCGGCAACTACCCGACCCCGATCGGCGCTTCCGACCGTGTCGATATCGTGCGCGGCCCGGCCTCGCCGATCTATGGCCCGTCAAAAACCGGCGGCTACATGAACTTCGTGCCGCTCACCGCGCGCGCCGCCGGCGGCAAGTTCCTCGACAATCCGGAAGGGCAGCTCTCGTACACGAGCGGCAGCTGGGCCCGCAACGTGCTGAGCGCACAGGTACGCGGACCGGGCAAGCTCGGCAGCCAGGAATTTGGCTACAGCCTCTATGCCCAGGTTGAAGATTCGGGCAGCTATTACCGCAACATGTCGACCCGCCAGACAATCCTTCAGGCGGCTTTCGATACCGATCTTGCGCCCAATCTGCGGCTCGAGTTCGGCGGCATGCACCACAACTTCAAGGGCCAGCAGAACGGCGGCTGGAACCGCCTGACGCAGGACCTTGTCGACAACGGCAACTACATCACCGGCGAGGCGCAGCCGCTTGATACCAACGGTGACGGTCAGATTTCCGCAGCCGAGGCGAAGGTCGGCAATCTCGGGCCGTTTGGCGGCTTTGCCTGCGGCGGCAACCCGTTCGCTTCGTCGATCACGGCAGCCTGCTTTACCAATCCGGCGATGACGCTCTCGAACGTCGGCACCGCCAAGCTGAGCCGCCGCAACACGCTGACCGCTGAAGACGACAAGCTCAACAACGTGGCCAACACGGCCTACATTGATCTCATCTTCGATGCCGGCAACGATCTCGAGATCAAGAACCAGCTGTTCTACGATGGCTACCGGAACCTGAATGAGAACCAGTACGGCTTTTCGCAGTTCCACGATTCCTATGTGATCGAGGATCGCATCGTCGTTTCGAAGGTGTTCAAGAGCGATATCGGCAAGTTCTCGTTCCAGGTCTCGCCGTCGATCCGCTACACCAATTTCAAGCACGGTGATGACTTCGTCTATGAATACTTCAACCGTGTCGATCTGACCAAGGGTTACAACGCTCTATCGGATCGCCTGCTTTCGACCGAATGCGATTGCGACTACGCCAACTACCAGGTTGGTCATTATACCGACTATGGCATGGCTGGCCTTGCCAATCTCGATTTCAATTTCGGCCTCGATATCACGCTGGGTGCCCGCTACGATCACATCGACGTCAAGACGCGCGATGTGGCCGCGAAGCTTGAAAATCCGGGCAGCGCCCGTTCGGCCGATACCTCAAAGGGCGGTTGGTCGTGGTCGGCCAGCGCCAACTACCGCTTGCCCTTCGGTCTGATCCCCTATGCTACGATCTCGCGGCAGTCGACGATCATTGCCGGGCAGGGCGCGGAAATCACGCCGGGCGATGCCCTCTCCGGTGCGTTCATCAGCGCTTCCAAGCTCTATGAAGGTGGCATCAAGGGTTCGTGGCTGAACAACCGGCTCTATGCGGCGATCTCTGTCTACAAGCAGACCCGCGTGGACCGGAATGCACAGGCCATCGTGACCAACCAGGCGGTCGAGACCAAGGGGATCGAGGCCGAACTGCGCTGGTCGGTCGACCGGCACTTCCTGCTCTCGGCCAACTACACCAAGACCAAGGTCGAAAACCTCACCGCGATCGGCGACGGTTCGCTGTTCAGCTTCTTCGGGATCGAGGATCTGAAGGGGATCAACCCGGGGCTGTTCCTTGGCGGCCAGCCGATCGGTCTTGTGTCGATCCCCAACCGCAATGCTTCGCGCCGCGCTGGTATCCCCGAGGATCTCTACTCGGCGACCGCAACCTACTCGTTCGACAACGGTCTCGCTTTTGCCGGCAGCATCACCCACGTGCCGTCGGTGTTCTCGGGACAGTCGCAGGTGGTCCGGCTTCCGGCCTACACGCTGGTGGACCTGAGCGCTTCGTACACGGCCGGTCCCTGGCTGTTCCGCGCGGTTGTGAAGAACGCGACGAACGCCTCGTACTTCCGCGCTAACTTCACGGAACTGTTCGGCGCGACGATTGCGCTGCCCGAGCGTCCGCGCAACTGGCAGGCTTCGGTCGTCTACAAGTTCTGACGAAGCCCTATGGGCGAGGGGCGGCCAGTGTCGCCCCTCGCACCTTTTTTCTGACATGATTTCAGGGTGATCTGGCCCATGCGCTTGTTCGCGCGTCTTGCGCTTGTTGTTGCGGGACTGATACCTTCCTCCGCGCTCGCCACGCCTGTGGCCGATGCGGCGATACTGGCTGCGGTGAAGGCCTGTGCGCCAGCGCGCCCTTGCACCGCGAAACTGCCCGTTCGCGTGGTGGTCGTCACCATGTTCGAGATTGGCCAGGACACCGGTGACAAGCCCGGCGAATTCCAGCTCTGGAAAGAGCGCCGCCACCTCACCGAGACGCTGCCTTTCCCGCAAGGCTGGCACGATCTGGCCTACGATCCCGAGACGGGTGTGCTCGCCATCGTGACCGGCATGGGCTCGATCAAGTCGGCCACCGCCGCGCTCGCGCTGGGGCTCGATGATCGGCTCGATCTCACCAAGGCCTACTGGCTCGTGGCGGGGATTGCCGGGATCGATCCGGAGGACGCCTCGGTCGGCTCGGCCGCATGGGCGCATTACCTGATCGACGGCGATATCGCGCACGAGATCGATGCGCGCGAAATCCCCAAGGACTGGACGAGCGGCTATTTCGCGCTCCACAGCAAGGGGCCGATGGACCCCACGCCGCTGGAGCCGGTGAACGGCGAGATGTTCGAGCTCAATCCGGCGCTGCAGGACTGGGCCTTTGCGCTGACGAAGGACGTGGCGCTGCCCGATGACGTCAGGATTGCCGAGGCGCGCAAGGCCTTCAAGGGCTATCCCAATGCGCAGAAGCCGCCCTTCGTGCTGAAGGGCGACAACCTTGCGGCGATGACCTTCTGGCACGGCGCGAAGATGACGCAGTGGGCGGGCGACTGGACGAAGTTCTGGACGCGCGGGAAGGGTGAGTTCGTGACGTCCGCGATGGAGGAAACGGGCACGTTCCAGTCGATCGAATACCTGACCAAGGTCGGCCGGGCTGACCGCGACCGTGTGCTGGTGCTGCGCGCCGGGAGCAATTTCACCATGCCGCCGCCGGGGGTCGATCCCGCCACCTATCTGCTCAGCGAGAACCAGGGCTATGCCGGCATGACCGCGGCGCTGGAAAGCCTCTATCGCGTCGGTGGCAAGGTGGTGGACGAGATCGTGATGCACTGGGACCGCTATGGTCCGGCGCCGCCGAAGTGAAGGGCCGCTGCTGACATGACCCTGACGCTCATCCGCAATGCGGCCGTGGTTGCGGCCATGGACGACGCGGGGAGCGAGATCGCGGGCGGCGCCATCGCGATGCGCGACGGCGTGATCCTCGCGGTCGGGACAACAGCCGAGCTCGCACCGCTCGCCGGACATGCTGACGAGATCGTCGAGGCGGCGGGCTGCGTGGTGACGCCTGGGCTGATCAACACGCACCACCACTTGTACCAGACGCTCACGCGCGCGGTGCCGGGGGCGACCGAGGCTTCGCTGTTTGGCTGGCTCAAGCGGCTCTATCCGGTCTGGGCACGCTATGATCCCG
>Ga0315905_10000796_pt1 | contig 34519 bp, 22 predicted proteins | sample LakEriMetagenome_5_FD_203522 | JGI IMG/M metagenome (GOLD analysis project Ga0315905, IMG submission 203522) | Freshwater fungal communities from buoy surface, Lake Erie, Ohio, United States - Buoy 4 MA121 | ecosystem: Environmental > Aquatic > Freshwater > Lake | place: USA: Lake Erie, Ohio... | reverse complement strand
CTCTTCTCCCATTCCGGGTGCGTCCAAATTATAGAGTTTAGCCGTGCGGTCATCCAAAACCATATCCAATGAATCATCAACTTCGTCTAATACCCCATCTCCATGTCCCCCAAAACCCATATCTGTCACATAGTCATCAATTACTCCTACTTCCTCAAAGGTATTGTAGCCAGTACCAGCAGGAATCAAACGCCCAATAATTACATTTTCCTTCAGTCCGCGCAGCCAGTCAGACTTACCTTCAATGGCTGCCTCGGTTAATACTCTTGTAGTTTCTTGGAAGGAAGCAGCGGAAATAAAACTATCCGTATTAAGTGATGCTTTTGTAATCCCTAGCAACATGGGCGTATATTGCGCCCTTGCACCACCAGTAATAGACATAGCTTCATTCACCTGTTCCACCTGCCGTAATTCCACTAACTCGCCAGGCAACATAGTCGTATCCCCACCGTCATCAATCCGTACTTTATTCGTCATCTGGCGCACGATGACCTCGATGTGTTTATCGGCTATCTCAATACCTTGAGACTGATACACCATTTGTACTTCGTTGACTAAGAAAGTTTGTACCTTTTGCAAAGCCAGACTAGCACAGGCATAAACACCATCCTCAGACCCCAAACTAAAGAATAGCTCTAAAATTTCATGGGGATTAGAAGGTCCATCAGTCAAAGGTTGACCAGCTACCACCCGCGCCCCATCAGGAACAATCAGGTTTTGCCCAGGTCCAAGAGGGTAATCCGTTACCGTGCCATTAGCTTCCATGATTTTAATGGAGTAAGCTTCACGGGAAATAGATGTTACTTCATCACCATCTCCATAAATCACCCTTACCTCACCAGGACGACGAGCTAAAATACAAGCTTCCTTGGGTTTACGGGCTTCTAAAAGTTCCTCAATCCGGGGTAAACCTTGGATAATATCCCCAGTCTTCGCCCGTTCAAACACCAATAACACCAAATTATCTCCCCGTTGCACCAAATCCCCATCCTCTACCTGTAATACCGCTCCTGGACTCACCCGATAAGGACGACCAACGCGAAGAGTAATAGTGTAGGCTGAATTGTCCTTAGTCAGTTGTCCGTTGTCCGTTGTCCGTTGTTCTTTGTTAATTGTCTCAGGACCACTGATCATTGACCCCTGACCATTGACTACTGACGATTGACCATTGACTACTTCCACAACCTGCCCGGACTCGGTAGCAAATACCCCAGGGGCAATTTCGCTGCCTTCAACTACCAAATCTCCCGCCTTCACACCCGGTAGTTCATTAGTAGTCACCTTAATCAAATCATGCGATCGCAAAACCAAACAACGGCGTACAGTTTCCGCGCCCTGTTGCACACCTCGGACTATTCCCCCCTCTTTACACAAAATCTTTGTCCGGGCTACCACTGCACCAGGAGCTATGGTATCGCCATCAGCAACTTCTAGATTAGTTTGGGTACTGCCCTGGGTAGCATCCGCCGCAATGTCTCGACGCATGACCAAGGACTCTAGAATCACCAACTGTAACCGCTGAATTTCCTCATTTTCCCCATCAGCAATCAATTCAATGTCCGCCGCCAAAGGAGAACCACCATGCTCTGTTTCTGTTGCCTGTTCAATTTCTAACACTATTTGTGTCCGCAGCAGTTCCACACCCTCCACAGACTTCACCCGCTCCGAATCCTTATAAGAAATCCGTTGCACCGCCCTCAGTTGAATTGATCGCCCCGTGAGGCAATTAATGGAAGTAGTAGAAGGTACATCTGGAGTCGTTGGTACATCAAACTCCACCACCGGACGACTTAATAAAGCCGGTCCTTCTGGTGTTTCCACATATTGGATATAACGCAATTCCGTCGCTGTCATGCCTTGCAACTCTTCCCCCGGTTGCAAAAAAGTATTATCATGAGCGATCGCTGCTTCAGGATCATCTACCATCAACAACTCACCGGGTTTAATCACTATTTCCCGAAGAATATCGTTCTTTTGGGTAATTTCTATGACACCGCCAGTCTGACAAAAAATGTCTTTAACTACTTCTGTACCTGGTTCTACAAATTGACCATCTTCTACCAACAGTAGAGAAATATCCTTATTCACCTCATGGGTTTCTTCTGGTATCCATAGCAACGTTCCGCCCTGAACCACCTCATAACCCAGTTTGGCCTTACCCTTTTTCTGCACCTCTATACCGGCAAACTTCAAGAAACCGCCCGTAGTCGTCCGGTAACGATCATCAATTAATTCCGCCACCACCTGACCATTCAGTACCTTAGTACCTGGAGTAGCCCGCAGGTTAAACTCTTGGTTATTAGTAGTCGTAATTAAATAGCTATTGCGTCCTTGGGAACTCTGAACCGTTACCGCAGCTTCATCCAAAACCACAGAAGCAGTAATGATTTCTACCTCCCTCGTCGCCTTTTCCGGGGTTGTTTCTGGCAATCGCACAACACCACCGTGAACAGTTGTCAGTTTAGTTTCTGCCAATACTCCATTAGTAGCGATCGCATCACCATTTTTCACCACCAACTCCGCTCCCGGTGGCAAATTATAAACATCACCTGAGAGAATCCAAATCAATCCCCCCCTGGATGCGGTAGTAGTAGTATTACCTTGACGGTCTACCTTTTGTTCTGCTACAACTTCTGCAAACCTCACCTCACCAGCCAAATCAGAAGCCACATCCTTAACAGCTTTCTCTGTATTGGTTCTAGTCGTCTTACCACCTAGAGCTACTTCAGCAATTAAGTGATTTACTAATACTTGTTCTCCATTATGAACATAGAGAGTTGAACCTTGAGTAACCGTTATTTCCTGACTTTTCTGATCCGAATGTTTTTTATCCCCTTCAATAATTAAAGTTCCATCTGTTTCTACATATAAAGCATCTTCACCATGACGGGTACGGTGGGGACGGGTTTTTAAATTACGAGGAATTTTTACCACCCCTGACACCTGAGAGCGCACCTGTTGGGCAACTTCTCCCGTAAATACCCCCCCGGTGTGGAAAGTCCGCATCGTTAACTGTGTACCCGGTTCACCGATACTCTGAGCCGCAATAATCCCCACAGCTTCACCCAGATCCACCATCTTCGCGTGTGCCAGACTCCAACCGTAGCAATGTTGACAAACAGAACGAGCCGCTTCACAGGTCAAAGGACTACGGACTATCACCTCCTTTACCCCCGCCTTTTGAATAGCGATCGCTAAATCATCATCAATCGGTGTATTCCGAGGTGCGATAACTTCCCCACTCACTGGGTCAATCACATCCTCACCTACCACCCTACCCATCAACCGTGACGCTAACTTAATTAAAATCTTATTACCCTCAGTCATGGCGCGAATAGCCAGCCCCTTCGTCGTTCCGCAGTCAATCTCCCGGACAATCACATCCTGAGAAACATCCACCAATCGGCGAGTTAAATAACCAGAGTCAGCAGTCCGCAGCGCCGTGTCTACCAGTCCCTTCCGCGCTCCATAACTAGAAATAATATACTCCGTAACCGTCAACCCTTCCCGGAAATTAGTTTTAATTGGTAAATCAATAATTTCCCCCTGAGGATCTGCCATTAGTCCCCGCATACCCACCAACTGCCGCACCTGAGAAATATTTCCCCGCGCACCAGAAAAAGCCATCATGTAAACAGAGTTTAAAGGATTGGTTTTTTTGAAATGAGTAACAACCTCATCTTTCAAAGACTCAGATGTACTATTCCAAGTATCAATCACCTTTTGGAAACGTTCTACTTCCGTAATTTCTCCCCGTTGATAACGTTCTTCTGTAGCTAGAATTTCCGTTTCTGCTGCTTCCAGCAATTCCTTTTTTGAAGGCGGAATCATTAAATCATCAACACTGATAGATACCCCCGCCTTAGTCGCATAGCGAAAACCCAAATCCTTGAGCTTATCAGCCATTACCGCCGTCCGTGCTGTTCCATAGTGGGTAAACGCCCAAGAAATCAAATCTCTCAGTTTACCCTTATTAACCACAAGATTGCGAAAAACTGCCTTAGTTGTCATAATTTTGTCCTTTGTCGGTTGTCCTTTGTTAGTTGTCCTTTGTCAGTTGTTAGTTGTTAGTTTGGGCAACCACGGGGGGATTGCCCCTACCTTTGTCCGTTGTTTTGCTACTGACCACTGACCACTGACCACTGACTAATTAAGCATCTATCGCTTCCTGAATCGCCTTGTTATAAATCGCCCTTCCAGGAGTCGTATAAATATATTGAGAAATTAAATTTCCTTGGGCATCTTCACGGACACGACGGAATTTATACTTTAGCGTCCTTCCCCTCAGTTTCCCCAGTTCGTCCCTATCCTCTATAACCTCCAAAGGTTCAGAATCCGGTTCTCCCGAATCAACCTCCCCATCAAAACGGACATAAATATAAGCATGAAGATCCACCTGTTTCGCTTCATAAGCCATAATCACATCATCCAAAGATGAAAAATATTTACCCGCTCCCTTTGTCGCCTGGGGGTTTTCCGCCGTCAAATAATACGCCCCTAACACCATATCTTGACTAGGTGTAACAATAGGTCTACCCGTAGCAGGAGACAAAATATTATTACAAGCCAACATCAACAACCGCGCCTCCGCTTGGCTTTCCAAAGACAAAGGCACATGAACCGCCATTTGGTCACCGTCAAAGTCAGCATTAAAAGCCGGACAAACCAAAGGATGTAATTGAATAGCTCTACCTTCCACCAAAATCGGTTCAAAAGCTTGAATCCCCAACCTGTGCAACGTTGGCGCTCGGTTTAACATCACCGGGTGTCCTTCAATCACCTCTTGCAACACCTCCCAAACACAGGGGTCATTACGAGCAATCAACTTTTTCGCCGCCTTGATATTATTCACCATACCCGAACGAATCAAGCGATTAATCACAAACGGCTGAAACAACTCAATAGCCATTTCCCTGGGTAGTCCGCATTGGTGAATTTTTAAATTAGGTCCAACCACAATCACAGAACGTCCAGAATAATCTACCCGCTTACCCAGCAGGTTTTGTCTAAACCGTCCCTGTTTACCCTCAATAATATCCGACAAAGACTTCAACGGACGATTATTAGCACCCACCACCGTTCTCCCACGGCGGCCATTATCAATCAAAGCATCAACAGCTTCCTGTAACATCCGTTTCTCGTTACGGACAATAATTTCTGGCGCTAATATTTCCTGAAGTCTAGACAAACGATTATTACGATTAATCACCCGACGGTACAAATCATTCAAATCACTAGTAGCAAATCTACCCCCATCTAGCTGTACCATAGGGCGTAAATCTGGAGGAATCACCGGAATCACCTCTAAAACCATCCATTCCGGCTTAGAACCAGTAGCGATGAAATTATCAATCACCCGCAAACGTTTAATTAACTTCGCCCGTTTTTGTCCCTTAGCGCCAATAATTTCTTCTCGTAAGGACTCTGCCTCCTGCTCTAAATTAATATCTGCTAAAAGTCGTAATAGTGCCTCTGCACCAATACCCACTTCCACACCCTCTAATTGAGAATCTTCACTATAGATAGCATCCTCAATTTCTAGCCATTGGTCTTCACTCAGCAATTGTTTATAAGTCAAAGTATCTGCATTACCCGGTCGTAACACACAGTAAGAATTGAAATAAACAATCTGCTCCACATCTCGCAGTGGCATATCTAAGAGAATAGCAATATAACTAGGAATACCCTTGAGATACCAAACATGAGCCACAGGAGCAGCTAGTTTAATAAAGCCCATTCTGTGACGACGAACACGAGACTCCGTTACTTCTACACCACAGCGCTCGCAAACTATACCTCTATGGCGAACACGCTTATATTTACCACAATGACATTCCCAGTCCTTAGCTGGTCCAAAAATGCGCTCACAAAATAAGCCGTCCATTTCTGGCTTCAGAGTGCGGTAATTAATAGTTTCTGGTTTTGTTACCTCACCTACTATCTGTCCATTAGGTAAAGTCCGTTCACCCCACTTGCGAATACGCTCTGGTGAAGCTATACCAATTTTCACATAGTCAAATTGATTAGATTGGGCAGGTCTCATAATTTTGGATTTTAGATTTTTAGATTTTGGATTTTGGATTTTAGATTTTGGATTTTGGATTTTAGATTAAAAGGTAGGGGCAATCCCCCCGTGGTTGCCCAATAGGTTAGCGTGAAAAAGTGTCATTACAGAGAACAGGAAGAATCAGGGAACAGAAAAGAGGCTTCGCCGTGAGCGTCAGCCGAACGGTTTCGGGCAACTTTACTGTTCCTTACTTGTGTTGGTTTTTCCTCGGTTTTTCCCTTCACCTACCTAGATTGCAGCTTCCCTATTTTGCAAGCAGCGCGTTTTCAAAATCGAGAGTAAATTGAAAAACCCTTTCCCACACCGCACCCTGCACCGCGCACCACGCACCACGTCTAATCATCATCTTCCAATGACTCATAGGAAAGCGACTCATAAACCGGTCTGGGTGGAGTACGACGGGGAGCTAAATCAGCCATTAAGTCCACCTCCACATCCAAAGAACTACCATCAGCTTGAGTTTCCACCTTATGAACCGCAATATCTAAACCCAAAGATTGCAACTCTCGCATTAATACCTTAAAAGATTCTGGAGTACCAGGACGGGGAATAGCCTTACCCTTAACGATCGCATTTAAAGCCTCATTACGTCCCTGCATATCATCAGACTTCACCGTCAATAATTCCTGCAAAGTATAAGCAGCCCCAAAAGCCTCCAAAGCCCAAACTTCCATTTCTCCAAATCTTTGTCCACCCTGCTGCGCCTTACCGCCCAAAGGTTGTTGAGTAACCAGAGAATAGGGTCCAGTAGAACGGGCGTGAATCTTGTCATCAACCAAATGCACAAGTTTCAGCATATATGCCACTCCCACCGTCACCGGGCGATCGAAAGGTTCACCAGTACGACCATCATAAACCATGATTTTGCCAGAATTTTCCGGGTTATATACCCAATCCCTAGTGGTTTCATCCCTAGCTTCCTGAAGTTTGCCATGCACTAAACGCCGAGAAGTTTCCTCCCCATACATTTCATCAAAAGGAGTCACCTTAAACCGCACCCCTAGATTATGTCCAGCCCAACCCAAAAGACATTCAAACACCTGACCCACATTCATCCGACTAGGTACACCCAAAGGATTGAGAACAATATCCACTGGTGAACCGTCCGCTAAATAAGGCATATCCTCCGCCGGCAGAATCCGGGAAATAATACCCTTATTACCATGTCTTCCAGCCATCTTATCCCCAACTTGGATCTTGCGCTTTTGAGCCACATAAACCCTAACCACCATATTCGCTCCCGGTGGTAACTCATCACCTTGTTCTCTGGTAAACAGCCGCACATCAACCACCCGGCCTTTTTCACCATTGGGAACTCGTAGGGAATTATCACGGACATCACGGGCTTTTTCACCAAAGATAGCCCGCAGCAGTTTTTCCTCCGGTGGTTGGTCTGATTCACCTTTAGGAGTCACCTTACCCACCAGAATATCACCAGCATCTACCCAAGCCCCAATGCGGATAATACCCTGTTCATCTAATTGTCTAAGAGCATCTTCACCGACGTTGGGAATTTCCCTAGTAATTTCTTCCGGTCCGAGTTTGGTTTGTCTAGCCTCAATTTCATACTTCTCGATGTGGATAGAGGTATAAATATCTTCCTGTACCAAACGCTCAGAAATCAGAATCGCGTCCTCATAGTTGTAGCCTTCCCAGGGCATATAGGCGACAACAATATTTTGACCTAAGGCCAGTTCTCCCCCTTCAGTAGAAGAACCATCGGCTAACACCTGACCTGCTACCACCTTCTCCCCAATTCTCACCAATGGCTTTTGGTTTAAACAAGTATCTTGGTTAGAACGTTGGTATTTAGAAAGGTTGTATCTAATTTCTTGAGGTTTATCAGTGGTTAACTGTTCGTTATCTGTTGTTCGTTTTTCCGCCAATGATGACTGACCACTAATTACCGACCATTGACTACTCACCCGGACACGAATTTCCGTAGCATCTACATACACTACTTCCCCATCCGTGCGGGAAACTATTACCATCCCAGAATCTCTCGCCGCTTGTGCTTCTAAACCTGTTCCTACTAAAGGGCGTTCTGGTTTCAACAGCGGTACGGCTTGGCGCTGCATATTAGAACCCATCAACGCCCGGTTAGCATCGTCATGTTCCAAGAAGGGAATCATGCTAGTAGCAACCGAGACAATCTGCACCGGGGAAACCGCTACATAATCCACCTGTTGGGGTTCTGTGGTTGTCCAGTCTTGGCGATAGCGAACGGGTACTTGAGGTCCCTTGATGTAACCGTTTTCATCTAGGGGAACGTCACCAGTAGCAGTGCGAAGATCGTCCTCTTCATCTGCCGTCATGTACACCGGAGGAACATCAAAGAGGACTTTGCCGTTTTCTACTGGTCTAAAGGGTGTTTCCAGAAACCCATACTGGTTAACGCGGGCATGGGTAGCTAATGAACCAATCAGTCCAGCGTTGGGTCCTTCTGGTGTTTCAATGGGACAAATCCGTCCGTAGTGACTGGGATGGATGTCTCGCACCGCAAACCCGGCTCTTTCTCTAGTTAAACCCCCAGGTCCCAAGGCGCTGAGGCGACGTTTATGGGTCAATTCCGCTAGGGGGTTGGTTTGGTCCATGAACTGACTGAGTTGGCTTGAACCAAAGAACTCTTTAATGGCTGCTACTAATGGTTTGGGGTTAACCAAGGATGCGGGGGTGAGAACTTCAGCATCGGATACTGTCATCCGTTCTCGAATAATTCTTTCTAAGCGGTTTAAACCTACTCTGACTTGGTTTTGCAGTAATTCACCTACGCTTCTAACTCGACGATTTCCGAGGTGATCAATGTCATCTATGCTACCAATATCAAATTCTAGGTTAATCAGGTAATCAATGGCCGCTAGGATGTCCCCAGAGGTGAGGACGCGCATGGTGTCGGGGGCAGAAAGACGGAGTTTTTTGTTAAGTTTATAACGACCAACTTTTCCCAGATCATAGCGTTTAGGATCAAAGAAGCGGGAGTCTAAAAGTTGTTGTCCACCTAAAACTGTGGGTGGTTCACCGGGGCGAAGTTTCCGATATAATTCCATTAGGGCTTCTTCTTCGGAAAATTGCCCTTCTTTTTCTATGGTTTTTTGAAAGTATTCTGGATGACGCAAGGCATCAAATATTTCATTATCTGATAGTCCTAGTGCTTTCAGAAGTACCTGGGCTGATAGTTTCCGGGTTTTGTCTATCCGTACCCAAACTAGGTCGTTACGATCTGTTTCAAATTTGAGCCACGCGCCCCGGTTAGGTATTAAGCTGGCAGAATAAGTCCGCCGTCCGTTTTTATCTATTTCTGATTTATAGTAAACTCCAGGCGATCGCACAATTTGATTGACTATAACCCGCTCTGCTCCGTTGATAATAAATGTGCCTCTATCTGTCATCAAGGGCAAATCGCCAATAAATACTTCCTGTTCTTTAATGTCTCCTGTTTCTTTGTTCAGCAGACGGGTAGGAACATACATCTGTACTGCATAAGTGCTATCTCTACGCTTAGATTCTTCAACGCTGTACTTAGGCTCTTTTAGTTTGTAATTATTTCCTAAAAAGTGCAGTTCTAGTTTGCCAGTGTAGTCTGTAATTGGACTAAAGGAGTTCAGTTCTTCTATTAGCCCTTCTTCTAGAAACCAGCGAAAACTAGAGCGCTGAATTTCAATTAAGTCGGGTAATAGAAAGGCGGATTCCATATATTTGTCGTTAGTCATGCCTTTACCTTTGTCAACCTGGTTAAACTTGCTGATAGCTGGGTTGGTGTAGCCTGAACTTAGGCTTTGTGCTAAAATCTAAAATGTAAATCGGGAATGATGAAGTCTATAAATTGCGGGCAAAAGCCTGCTGTTGGTCTTTGGGTTGGGGAGTTTTTTCTACTTCACACTTCATGGTTTATACTGCATTCTGTGACTGTGATCTCCCAAAACTGAGGATTTTGGCGAGGTTGGGATTGTAGGGCGTGGTACTGGGCATAGCATTATGGATTTGATATTGCTATGATTGTCTGGATCAGACAATTACTTTTAAGGATTTTCTATAGGTTTGATATACCGTATTCGGCATAACCGGGTCTAAATTGTTGTTTCCCTTTTAGCCACTATACTTATTACCACGGGGTAATTGCGACTGAGAGCATCCGTTTGTGAAGATATAAGTGGATGGACAGACAATTTTGGATTTTAGATTTGGTTGTCAAGTAACCATGATTGTTGAGATTGATTCAGGGGCTTAAAACCAATAATTCACGGGCATTTTACAGTTAATACGATTACATTTACAGAATTTGTTAAGAATTGTTGTCCTTTCTCTATACATTATGACTTAACCTCAATATTTGAGAGTGAATAATTTTAGCACATTTTTATTTTCTAGATGTATGATGAGTCAAATCAATATTCATCTTGGGAATGTGATTGTCATCTATAGTGCTAGACCGAATAATTTACAGGCGTTTTCGGTGGTTTTCTGGGCAATTTCCTCAATTGTTTCGCCTCGTAGCTTGGCTAATGCCGCCGCTACATAATAAACATGAGCGGGTTCATTGCGTTTTTCACCGCGTTTAGGTACGGGTGACAAAAAGGGGCAATCTGTTTCTATGAGTAATTTATCACTACTCACTATAGCCGCGCTTTCTTTAATAGTTAAAGCATTCTTAAATGTTACAGTTCCACTAAAGCTGATATAAAAACCTAAGTCTAGAAACCATTGAGTTTCTTCTGGTGTCCCTCCCCAACAGTGCATGACACCCCGTAACCTTTCTCCATACAAATCCCGCCATTTTTGCAATATATCCCTCACCGCTGGTGCAGCATCACGACAATGGATGATCACCGGTAAATTCAGTTCACAGGCGATGGCCAATTGTGATGTAAATACCTCTTGTTGATGCTGATAGTTATCTGCTTTGTAGAAATCCAGACCCATTTCCCCAATGGCTACCACTTGGGAATGAGAACTGGCCAAAGACTTGATTAGGGTAGCTGTTTGCTGATCCCATTTATCAGCATCTAGAGGATGTAGCCCTACAGCAAAGCTGAGTTCGGGGAACTGGGCTGCTATTTGGCTAATGCTGGCAAATTCTTGCGGGTGAACACAGGAGTGGATCAATCGGACTACTCCTGCTGCTTGCCACCTGGCGCGGACTGCTGCTAAATCTGGCTGAAAAATGTCAAAGTTAATGTGTACGTGGGTATCTACGAGTTGCATGGCTTGTTAGTTGTCAATGTTCAATGGTCAGGGATAAACCGACCAGGACTTTGGCTAAATAGAACACGGGGTAATTTACGAATTACCTCTAAGAATAAGGTTTCTGTTATATTTTGGCACTCGTCCTACAAACCAGGGCAACCAGGGGGGGATTCCTGGGGTAACCACGGGGGGATTGCCCCTACTAAGCTGTGAGGGTTTTGTGTTTGTGAGCCAGTCTTGACTTTTTCCTGGACCCATTGTTGGGATGAAGCACGCCTTTCTTCACAGCTTTATCAATTTTGCTGTAAGCTTCGGACATTTTTACTTCTACTTCCTGCTTGAGTTCTGTTGTCGGATTAGCTGCATAAGCTTCTACAGAACTAAAGTATTTCTTCATCAGCGTCTTTACGGCTGATTTATATGCTTTATTACGCAGTCGGTTGCGTTCTGCGATTTGAGCGCGTTTAAGAGCAGACTTTGTATTCGCCACAGTAATTCCAAAAAAGACTATTAATTATGTACACACACTACTAGGTTTAATTAATATAGCATTATTTTCGCCAATGTTATAATTTCCAGAAAAAAATTTTTATTTGGCTAGAAGGGCTAGAAATTGAGAAGTGGGGAAATAGGGTAAAATGAGTAATTGAGGAAAAAAACGGTGCAATTGCGGGAATTAATTGTGGGAGAAGTGTGAAATTTCCTGAGTTGGTTGAGTTTTATAAAGTAGTATCAAAAAAAATCCAGGTTAAGCTAGAGAAGAGAATCAGATCCAGGTTGATAACCTAGTCAGGCAGGGCCGAGTCAAAAGTTAAGAATCAAAGGAAAGGTCAAAAAGCTTACATGATGAGCTTTTTAGCTATTTTTGAATAACTTGCTCTTGATGTCATGCTGTAGCGGCGAGTAAAAAGCCTAAATCTGGTTCTGGTTTGAGAAGATTGTAAAATTTTGCATTGTCATTACTCCATGCTGCGAATTATTACTGAGCAAGCTGACGTTAGAGCAGAACTGCAAAGGATCTGTGGACGCACCCAGGATGAACAGGTAATTCACAAAGAAGCAACAGTACGCGAAGTGTTGCAAGCGGTGAAGCGCCAAGGGGACAAGGCTGTACTACACTATACAGCAGAATTTGATCAGCAAACCCTAAAACCAGAAGAGCTAAAGGTAACAGGCTCAGAATTAGATGCAGCATATCAACAGGTATCTAAAGATTTGCTGCGGTCTATTCGCCTAGCTTGCCAAAAAATAGAGACTTTTCATCGTCAGCGAGTTCCTAAAAGCTGGGTACAATTTGGCGATGATGAAGTAGTATTAGGTAAGCGCTACACGCCCGTAGACTGTGCGGGTTTATATATACCAGGTGGTCGGGCTTGTTATCCGAGTACAGTGTTAATGAATGCCATTCCGGCGAAAGTAGCGGGGGTGCCACGGGTGGTGATGGTGACACCTGTGAGAGGAGGTAAAATGGTTAATCCTGCGGTTTTGGTAGCGGCTCAAGAAGCAGGAGTTCAGGAAATTTACCGAATTGGTGGCGCTCAAGCTATTGGGGCTTTGGCTTATGGGACAGAAACTATTCCCAAAGTAAATGTAATTACAGGACCTGGTAATATTTATGTCACTTTGGCGAAAAAATTAGTTTACGGAACTGTGGGTATTGATTCTTTAGCAGGTCCTAGTGAGGTGCTAATAATTGCTGATGAAACGGCTAATCCTGTATATGTAGCTGCGGATTTGTTAGCGCAAGCAGAACATGATCCTATGGCCGCCGCGATTTTGCTGACAACAGATGCTATTTTGGCTAAAAAAGTGCAAATCGAGGTAGAAAGACAATTGGTAAATCACCCGCGCCGGATAGATACGGAAAAAGCGATCGCCCATTATGGTTTAATTGTGGTGGTGGAATCCCTGTCTGCCGCAGCGGAACTTTCTAACGAGTTTGCACCGGAACATTTAGAATTAGAAGTTGCTGATCCTTGGGTTTTAATTAACCATATTCGCCATGCGGGGGCAATTTTTCTGGGTAGTTCTACACCGGAAGCAGTGGGAGACTATTTGGCAGGTCCAAATCATACCCTACCTACTTCTGGCGCTGCTCGTTATGCTTCGGCTTTAGGGGTAGAAACATTTTTAAAACACTCAAGTATTATCCAATACTCGCAAACCGCACTAGAAAAAGTGGCATTGGCCATTGACATATTAGCAACTACAGAGGGTTTACCTTCCCATGCTGATTCTGTTAAATTCAGGGTAGATGAGAGGTGATAGGTGGTACAACACGGGTACGAGTGACAGTATTTTGAATAACCTTTATCCTGGAAAAATTGATTTTGACAGCGGGCGCATAGTTTTTGATAGTCACAAGTCTGATGACTCGTGCCTTTTTCACAATATTTGAAGGGTAAGGGTTTTGTTTTGTGATGTCATTCCCGCGTCTGAAGCACAATGAGAATACAATCCTGATAGATTGTCAATTGGGTAAAACAGAGTGTTCGCGTAGCGTGCTGAAGACCTAACCCAACACGGAAATGTTGGGTTTTTTTAAACCCAACCTACAACTGAATTAAAAATGCGAACAATTGCGGAGATTAATGATAAAATCAGCCAAAAACGGGCGATAGTCTGGACTGCTGAAGAATTGAAGGCACGAGTTGGAGAAGTTGGTGTTAATAAAGCTGCTAAGGAAGTAGATGTAATTACCACTGGTACATTTGAACCAATGGAGTCAAGTGGTGCAATTATTAATTTAGGACATACTGATCCACCGATAAAAATTCGGCGTTGCTGGTTAGATGGAGTACCAGCATACTCTGGGTTTGGGGCTGTGGATTTATACTTAGGTGCTAGTTGTCCAGTTGACACCATAGATGGGGAAGAAGTGCGAGAACGTGGAGGGGGTCATGTAATTGAGGATTTAATTGCGGGTAAATCTATCCAAGTACGTGCTATTGGACAAGTTACCGATTGTTATCCCAGGGCTACGTTTGAAACCACTATCACCCGTGACACCATTAATCAGTTTTATTTATTTAACCCGCGTAATCTTTATCAAAATTTTATTGTTGGTGTGAATGGTGGCGATCGCCCACTGCATACGTATTTAGGACCGTTACAGCCACGTTTGGGGAATGCAGTTTATTCTAACCCTGGTTCACTGTCACCGTTGCTGAATGACCCCGATTTACAAATCGTTGGTATTGGGACAAAGATTTTTTTAGCTGGGGGTATTGGTTATGTAGCTTGGGAGGGGACACAACATTTCCCTTTGCAAAAGCGGTTAGAAAATCGGACACCGATTGGACCTTCAGCTACTTTAGCGTTAATTGGCGATGCCAAACAAATGGATGCCCGATGGATAAGAGGTTGTTACTTTAAAAGCTATGGACCATCCTTAATGATGGGTGTAGGCGTGCCTTTACCAGTTCTAAATGTGGAAGTGATAGAACGGTGTGCTGTCCAAGACAGAGACTTAGTAGCGCCAATTGTAGATTTTTCCATTCCTCGTCGTGTCCGTCCTACCTTCGGTTTAGTGAGTTACGCCCAACTTAAATCTGGACGTATTACTATCGAAGGGAGAACGGTACGAGTAGCATCTTTAGCGAGTTTATTTCTTTCCCGAAAAGTAGCCCAAGAGTTGAAACAATGGATTAAAGAGGGGATATTTACCCTAACTGAACCAGTAGCCCCGATACCAATGGAGCGTTCTTTTTTACCTCAAGATCGTTGGACAGAGTTTTAGAAGGAGTCAGAAGTCACAGAGTCAGGAGTAAGAAAGAAGAAAAAACAAGCAAGAAGAAAGACAAAGAGGGAAATTCTTCAGCAAATTCCGTGTTTCTGTACCCATTAATCATCATTTCACAACGGACAACGGACAACGGACAACGGACAACGGACAACGGACAACGGACAACGGACAACGGACAACGGACAACGGACAACGGACAACGGACAACGGACAACGGACAACGGACCAATTACCTATTCCCCGGTCGGCTTAGGCCTCTTAATTGGCATAGGAGTGGGGGTTTTGGGTATAGGTTTAGTAATGACCGTGGGATCACCTGCTGTCTTTCTAATGGGACGTGGGGCTTCACCATTGCGTCGGGGGGGGAATGGTTTTCTAGTACCGCTGTTAGCAACACCACGGGACGCGGCTTTGAATGGCGGTCTACGTTTTTTGGGTAAATCAGCGATCGCTTCGGCATTAATTACTACTAAAGTATCCGATTCCCGTTTAACATTGAAGTCCCAGAACTTACCGACGGCTTTGGTGGTTAATATGCCCTTGAGTTTCAACTTAAAATATTTAGCTTTATCAGTAGTTTTCCGGGGAGATTGCTTGATTTTCACAACCAAACTCTTTTCATCAAAAGACTGGTAAACTACCTCACCGCGCACAGAAAAACCGCCATCGGGAACAGCTGATGAGGGTTTGAGATTATCAGCAACTACTGTCGAGTTGTCTAACTTTTGAGTAATCGGATCTGGGGTATGTTCATCTAGTGCATTTTTCGCCAGATTTTCTGGTTCCCAAACGCCAACAATTTGCAGGTGTAATGCGTCATTTTCTTGTCTGGTGCGGGGATAAACTACCCATAGATGTTCTTTTTCTAGGTCTAAGTGATTTTTGACTAAACTCATAATCCGACCTAATAGGACGGCATTAAGTTCAACCCCATCGCTGGTTAGCAGTGTTCCTTGGGTAAACTGTTCACTACTGGCATGATAGCACCCGCGAACTAGGCCAATAGCTCGGTACTGGGTTGGTTCACTCGGAGGTGGAATTGGTTGTTCTCGATTCACTAAATGCCCGTTAGCATCGGATTTACTTAGGTCAATGACAGAATTTTCCAGTTGAGAGGATTGGTCTGCTAATGTATGAGCATTAACAGGGGGTGAAATCTCTTTTCTGCCTTGTTGAGAGGCTGTGGAATTTGAGGATTGAGAAGACGGCATCAGGTCGGAATTCATAAAAACTCCTTGCGGCACAAGACTTATCCCTTGGTAGGATTTGACAAAGACAGGTAGAAAAGAGCAAGCGTGTGGCTGATCAAAGTATATTTCCTTTTAATCTAGCCTTTCGCTTGATGCTTTATATGAACAGAAGTACGCAAAATCTCACATTTATACACTAAATGTGTAATTTAGCCTCTTCATAACCATTGAGGCTAAGGCCACGCTAGGTTATCGGCAGCATAGCATAGCTATAATTCTGACGGATCTTCCTAAAGTCATCACTTACTTTAGCAGGATAGATATTTATTTGTTATAAAATTCACAGATAAATGACCGTATTCCGCAAAGTTTTGGAAATTTTTAACTTTGCAATTTGTAATTCATTTCATTGTTAGGATTTAGATCAAGAATAAATCCACAATTTAAAATCTGCTGATAGTGTAGCATGGCTTTGGTTCTATACACTTACATTTTGTTAACATTTAGGAGTAAAATAATATTGTGTCTGAATCGCGTAATCGCTGGATGGTTCGAGTAGTCTTGGCTTTCGCTGTTGTTGCTTTTGTGGGGGTTTCTGTTATGCCCATAATCACAACATTTAACAAACCCCAATCGTTACCACAGAATCAGGCCAATACTGAGAATCAAGGATCTTCATTACAGCAAAATCCAAAATTAGAAGATCAAGTCCGGGGCTATGAATTAGTTTTACAGAAAGAGCCAGAAAATCAAACTGCACTCAAGGGGCTTTTGCAAGCCCGTTTACAGTTGTTGAGTCAAAAAAGCCCAGGGGAAGTTAAACCGGCGGATATTCAAGTTGTGATTGAACCTTTGGAAAAACTTGCTAGACTTAATCCCCAAAAGTCAGAGTATGGGGTTTTACTGGCTCAAGCTAAACAACAAATTGGTGATCAGGAAGGAGCAGCCCAAACTTATCGTACTATTTTAACTGCAAAACCGACAGATTTGAAGGCTTTACAGGGTATGGTCAGTTTGCAATTAAATCAAAAGCGTCCAGAAGCAGCTATTGGCTTATTAGAGCAAAGCTTAACGGCTGCGAAGAGTGCTAATACTATTCAGCCTGGCAGTGGGGATGTAATTGCTATTCAAATCCTTTTAGGTAATGTCTACGCTTTTCAGAAGCAGGAGCTTCAGGCTATTGCTGTGTATGATCAAGCAATTAATCAAGATCCTCAAGATTTTCGTCCCGTTTTAGCAAAGGCGATGCTATTTAAACAACAAGGAAAACTTGCTGAAGCGAAACCTTTATTTGATAAAGCTAGAGCCTTAGCACCGGCTGAGTATAAGGACGAAATTAATAAGGTAGCAGCAGTTTCTGCGCCTAATTCTACATCATCATCTCCTACGGCTAGTCCATAAGCTGTTCTTTTTTATCTTTGACTTTGAAAACTCTCTGCTGCTTATAGCAGGGGGTAAAAATTGCGGGATGCTACTTTTAAAACATCCTGTTAGAGATTTATAACTCCTAGCCCAAAATGACCCAAATTATTACTCAAGTTGACGCTTTTACTAATATTCCATTCACGGGAAATCCTGCGGCCGTCTGTGTTTTAGATAGTCCGAAATCTGAGTTATGGATGCAAAATATCGCTCAAGAAATGAACTTATCAGAAACCGCTTTTGTGGTCAAAGAAAATGACGGTTTTAATTTGCGCTGGTTTACACCAACGGTAGAAGTTCCTCTTTGTGGACACGCAACTTTAGCCAGCGCTCATGTATTATGGTCTCAAGGACATTTATTATTAAATCAAGCGGCTCATTTCTATACAAAAAGTGGTATTTTAATAGCTAAACTCGAAAATGATTGGATTCAGTTGGATTTTCCGGTAAATCTCTCTCAAACTGTAACAGCACCTCCAGAATTAAGTCAAGTTTTAGGAGTGACTTATAAATCTGTTTTTGAAAATTCTCTCGGTTATTTAGTTGAAGTGGAATCTGAACAATTAGTTAGAGAAATGCAGCCGAATTTCCAACAAATGAAAACTTTACCTAAAGCTGATATTATCGTCACTAGCATCGCTAATTCTGACTCAGAATATGATTTTGTCTCCCGCTTTTTTGCTCCCGGTTTAGGGATTAATGAAGACCCGGTAACAGGTGCAGCACATTGTTGTTTAGCACCATTTTGGCGGGATAAATTGGGAAAAGATCGGTTTTTAGCCTATCAAGCTTCCCGTCGGGGTGGAGTGGTAAAAGTATATTATCCAGGAAAAAACCGCGTTTTTATCTCTGGACAAGCTGTAACAGTTATGCGAGGAGAATTAACTCTAAATTAAGGATTAATTATTTAACTAAGGCTGGAAATTCTGAAATTTGATTTGATCTGATATTATCACAGGTTTATATTTATTTAGTTACCAGTCGCAGAAATATGAAATTTCTCACAACTGGCATAATTTACAATTTTCCAGTTCTGACTTTATTTGTCACTGTCAAGTAAAGCATGACGGGAAAAAATTCCTTTCAATTTCAAATTAGTGAATACATTTATAGAATTTACTAATTCTCGTTGTTCAGAACTTAGATTTAATGAATCCAAAGCTTGATCAATATTATTGCCATTGTGTAATTTATGGACAAGTAACTGACGTTGAGATAAATTTAAAATTCTGGCAATTTCTTTATTTCGTCGCTGACGGATAGCTTGTAATGCTTGATTTTCTTGGGGAGTAAAATCATTTTTAGATAATTCGATATTATCCCTAATTTCCCCAGAGTTAGTAAAATAGTGATTTGCTGAAGCCAAAGGAATTTCCCATAGGAAAAATGCGGAAACAAAGACAAGTACCAAAGCCAATAACCGTTGTGTCAATTTACTAATCATGTTGATTTTAATGTTAATAACAGCTTAAGTACAATTCTAGCTACAGGAATAGCATTAGATAATTTTTCTATTTTTGGTGACTACGTGCTAGACATGGAAAAGTATTGATTTTTGACAGAACATATTTACTAGTAGAGAACAGCATAAATCCTAATTTCAAGAGACAGACAAGAAAATTAAGCTATTTCTATATTGGGGGTGAGGTAAAATGGATAATGTTTTCTCTATGACTAAATTCAGAAATTGATAATAAAGAAAAACATATCAGACATATAAATATTATGTTCTTTTATATTTCTCGACCCCAGACTATCATAAAATTCATTAGCAAAGGTGATAGTCATGACAGAACAGTTATTAGAAAAACAAATAGGTCAAAATGAGGGAATAGATTTAGAAGCAGCTTTTCAAGAGTCTCATATTCAGGAAATTCTCGATAAGTTAGACCAGGAGTTAGTCGGGTTAAAGTCCGTCAAAAATAAGATTAGAGAGATGGCGGCCTTGTTGTTGGTTGACCGTATTCGTAAAGGCTTAGGATTAAATGCAGGTGCGCCCAGTCTACACATGACATTTCTAGGTAATCCGGGTATGGGATTTAATTACCATCGAAGCGGCAGATATTCTCGCTAGTCGAGTATTTAGAGAAGGTGTTCCTGATTGCGAAACTGAAAGTTGATTAATTTGGTAATTGGTAATTGGGGATTGGTTAGTGGTAAAGATAAAACAACGAAATGGCTGAAGTTGCTAATTAGTTATTATCAAGGTGGGCATTGCCCACCAAGGAGATAATTAAAAAATATCTTTCCGCTTTTGCAAAGCAAAAGTTATTAACAAATAAACCGTAGCGTGTAACAACAAAATTCCCCAATTTAAACTTAAATTTCCCCAAGTTGGATCATATACAGATGTGGCTTCAAATGCACCAGGGAATTTATATTCTTTAGGTATTAAAGCATTAATATTTAATATTGTTCCATAAGCACCAACAGACCAACGACTAATCATTAACCAGGATAAAATTTTACTGACAATATCTTCGGTTTTAAACAATACTCCAGAAAAAATAATTTGTGGCAAAATTAGCAATGGCAAAGTGCTATTTGCTTGACTACTATTTTTGACAATTGCAGAAATAAGTAACCCTAAACTGAAACTAGAAAACAAGGTAAGAAAACTGGTAATTAATAATCCCATATTCCAAGAAATTAATTCTGGGTTGGGAGATTTGAAACCTATGAGAATTATAATTAGAATCAACAGAGTTTGCGCTAGTGCTAAACCTGATAAAATTGTAATCTTAGAACCTAGATAAGCAAATAATCCTAAATTCACTAATCTTTCTCTTAAATAAATTGCCGCTTCTTTAACTATTTCTTGTAAAGAACTAGAAAATCCTACCCATAGACCAGCACAGGTAAATACAAATAAGACCCGTAAAGCTAAGGAAGGTAAAGCTGGATCTGGTTCATTTCCTAATACAAAAGGTGCTTTATTTTTCATCGCTAAAGTGATCAGACTAATCCCAATAGGTGCAGTTAAAAGAGATAATACAAGATTTATTTTATCCCGGATAATTAATTGACCACAACGTTGTGTTAATAACAGCCATTGTTGCCAAAATGAAACACCTTTAGGTTTGGCTGGTATTGTGGTTGTTTCTGGTTTAATTCCTGAATTTAATTGATTAGCAACATAAACCTGATAATAACTAGATTGACGGAATTTATTAACATATTTAATTGCCTCTTTTTCCTCTTCTAATTTAATATAAATATCAGCAAAATCCTGAACTTGGAAAAATTGCAAAGCATCATGAGGAGTGCCAAAATAACAAAGTTTTCCACCTATTCCTAAAAATACAATTCTATCACACTCTGTAATATTTGCCGTTGCATGAGTCACTAAAATAACTGTTCTTCCCCCTTGATGTGCTAATTCTTTTAATAGCTGCATCATCTGTTTATCCAAACCTGGATCAAGTCCTGAAGTGGGTTCATCTAAAAAGAATAATTTCGGATCAGCTAATAATTCTACACCAATAGAAACTCGTTTTCTTTGGCCACCACTCAGATCACTAATTAAAGCATGACGACGATGACTCATTTTAATTGCTGCTAATGCCTGTTCTACAACTTGTTGTAAATTACTATCAGGAGGTAAACGTAATTTAGCAGCATAAGTGAGAACTTCTACAACTGTTAATTCTCGATGAATAATATCATCTTGGGGAACATAACCAATTTGAGTTCGATACAAATTAAAGTTTTTTTGTAAATCTTCTCCATTTAGATAAACTATGCCTTTAGTGGTTTTTTCAATACCTAAAAGAGTTCGCATTAAAGTAGATTTACCTGCGCCACTTCCCCCCACTAAAGCTACAAATTGTCCAGGTTCAATAGCAAAAGATAAATCATCTATTCTTATTTTACCATTAGTTTCTAAAATTAAATTTTGTGCTTCTAACCTAATGTGAGTACCTTGATCTAAAATCTCTAAATTATCATCACGTAAAAATAAAATATATGGACCAATGCGAATTTTTGATCCATTAGTTAAAACAGCTTTACTACTTATTTGTTGTCCATTAATAAAAACTCCATTAGGGCTAAAATTTTGTAAAATGTAACGCCCCTGATGATCACTATCAATGGTAGCATGACGACGGGAAATTGTCGGCGCATCCAAATATAAATTTGCGGTAGAATCCCGTCCAATTAAAACTGATTTTTGTTTTAAAGAAATTAACTTTTGTGTTGGTGGACTGAGAGAATTAGAGGTGGCAGGATTAAAGTATTTAATTTGAATTAGTTGATAAAAATTTTGAGAAATATGAATTTCCACACCATTGGTTAACAAATAACCTTGAGTAGCAGTAATCAAAGAATGATTAATATACAACTTATTGCTACTAGGTTCTTGACCATTACCATCATAAATGCGGTATTCTGTACCCTCCTTACGTAACACAGCTTGGATACGAGAAACCAGTTCCCAGTCTTGGGGAACGACTAAATCAGCAACATTGGGTTCACGTCCTAAAATGTGCTGTGGTTTATGTAATTTAAAGTGTAAAGTTTTACCTTGATTGTTCAACTCAAGATAGGGATCTATACCTAAAACGGTGGGATGGTGTCCTGGTTGGTATGACATAGACTGGCTGTGATAAAAAGTAATTTAATTTGCGGTATTTACATTTTACGGATAAAAGGTGATAATATATGAAAAATTCAAGAAAATTTTACCTAAATCAACGAAAACGTCAACAAAGAGTAAAGTTTTATGACACTATTGAACAATCGTTATCAGGTATTGCGGGTACTGGGTAGTGGAGGGTTTGGCAAAACATTTTTGGCTGAGGATACCCAAATGCCTTCGGGTAAGCGGTGTGTGATTAAACAACTGATTCCAGTGACTAATAATCCCCAGCTATACCAATTGGTGCAGGAAAGGTTTCAGAAAGAAGCATCTATTTTAGAAGAATTGGGCGATCGCCATAGTCAAATTCCCCGGTTATATGCTTATTTTTCTGAAGGTGGGGAATTTTATTTAATTCAAGAATATATTGAAGGACAAACTCTCAGCGAAAAGTTACAACAACAGGGAGTATTTAATGAAGTTACAGTTAAGGAAATTTTAATTAGTATCTTGCAAATTCTCGAATATGTTCACAGCAAAGGTATAGTCCATCGAGACATTAAACCAGATAATATTATTTTGCGTTTTTCTGATAGCAAACCAGTATTAATAGATTTTGGGGCTGTGAAGGTGACGATGAATACGGAAATGAGTCCTTCTGGTAATTCTAGTCAGTCTATTGTGATTGGGACACCGGGATTTATGCCGATGGAACAAATAGCGGGAAGACCACTATTTTCTAGTGATTTATATAGTTTAGGACTAACAGCAATTTGCTTATTAACAGGGAAAATACCTCAAGATTTACCAACTGAACCAACTATGGGTAACATTTTGTGGCGACATTTTGCACCCTATTTAAATGTTGGTTTTGGAGATATTTTAGATAAAGCTATAGCTTATCATCCTAGAGAACGCTTCACTTCTGCTAGAGAGATGTTGACCGCTTTACAAACTCTCTCAAATCCCGTTGTACCTGCTTTTGTCCCAATTCCCCAATCTATACCTACTGTTATTGCTGTACCGTCTTCTTTATTACATCAAAATACAATTGCAATAAGTCCAGGTAATCACACACAAAATTTTGATCAAACCAACCAAAACAGCGCTAAAACTGGAATAATTATCGCTAGTTTAATTACTAGCATTTTTATTGGTGGTTCTATTATTATTGGGTTTTCTCTTAATAAACAACCTCAAATAGTGACTGAAAAAATAGATTCACAACCTATAAATACTCAATCACCAACTATATCAGATAAATCAATCGAAAATCAGCCTCTTTCCCTTGGTTGGATGAGATTAGGTGCTGTTAATAATACTTCAGGTGTTGTCACTGTTGAAGAACAACTTATTTCTACAAAACAACCTGTAACTATTTCTCCTGCTATTGTTCCTAAAATCGGTGATCAAGTTACAGTTATCAATGGAGTTAATTTGCGTATTAACCGACCACAAAAACCTGATTATAAACTTCCAGATAAAAAAGGTGTAGTTGTCGTAGGGCAAAAATTAGTTATTATTAATTTAGATTATTTTATTGATTCTTCTTCACCTTCTCCATATACAGCAGTATGGGCTGAAGTCGGGTTAAATAATCAAAATACATCATTATCTAAAAATGACGAAAGTTCTTTACCTCAATCTTCTGCAAAAACAGAAACTAACAATCAAGAATTATCAGACTCATCTACACTAAATAATTCTATTTATTTTGTTGCTGATTCTGCTTTTGCAGATTTACAAACTGCTACCAAGAAACTTAAAAATTTACAAATAAAAGGTTATTCTCAATCTGGAATATTCTGGATACCAGATTATCCTAATCTATCAGGTACACCTTTATATCAAGTATATGCTAATCGGTTTAGTGACATCACAAACTGCATCAATTTCTTAAAGACTTATGGGAAAATTAATTCAGATTCTTATTGTATACTTGCTAGTAAAGATGCAAATACATCACCGAATCGGGTATTTTTCAAAGAAATTTCTAATGTATCTATATCTAATACATCACAGACTATGCCCGATTTTGCTAATGCGTGACTTACAACCCTTGTAGAGACAGGGATTCTCGGCTCTACATTCTTTTCTGGAGATGTCTTTTAGTCATGATCAACAACGCCAGTAGTAGTATAAAGTTTTGAGTCTCTATTATGGCATTTCTAGTCTGAGATTTCAGCAATTTTACTTTTCCTAATCATGAATTGACCCATCTGGCATTATAGCGCCTGTGAGTTTGGCTCCTGCGAGGACGGCTCCTGTGAGGACGGCTCCGAAGAGGTTGGCTCCTATGAGGACGGCTCCTGCGAGGACGGCTCCTCTGAGGTCGGCTCCTATGAGGACGGCTCCTGCGAGGTTGGCTTCTCTGAGGTCGGCTCCGAAGAGGTTGGCTCCTTTGAGGTCGGCTCCGTAGAGGTTGAATCCACTAATATTAACTTTAGTTAAATCAAGACGTTTATTTTCTAAATCTGGGTGTTTACGTTCTGCAATCACAGTTAAACACGCTTGAATAGAAATTCTAAGTTTTAGGAATTTTTCTTGATCTTCTGGAGATTGTGACTCATTTTCTTTTATAATAGGTGCATTCTGACGGACAAAAGCTGTCAGAACTTCCATAATTGTCCATTGATCTGGTGCGGAATCTCTCGCAATTCGTTCTAAAGTATAAATTCCACCTAATATAACTTCAGGTTTATCACTCCCAAGCTGTTCAATAGCTTTAGAAAATCTTTCTGTAATTTGTTTTTGATTTGCAGTCTCTGCATTTTTATTTGCAGCTTCTGCATTTCTATTTGTAGCCTTTGCAGTCTCTTCCATAGCCTCTGCACGTTTACCTGCAAAGTAAACATTAACAATTACTGCTCCTCCACTAATGAATAAACCTAATACTTTAAGACTTTCAACAATATATTCATATTTGTTTTTTAATAAATCTTCTTTGTCAGTAGTTAAAATCATTGAGATGAAATAAACTGTAACAGCAACAGCTATTAAAAACAAAAATATAGTTCCAGCGATCACCCAATTTTTAATAAGATCCTTTTCATCATCTGTGAACATAATACAATTTCTACTCCCTGTGTAAAATGGCTTTATCAAGTAAGCAATGCAAGATACAGACATTTTAGCACACTAAGGAGCAAGTATACTAGAATAAGAAAAAATTTTATTGTTAAAATAACCTTAAATAACGGCAGAAAAATTAAAATTTATTCATTCTCAGCAATTAGAACCCGCTTTATTAATTTAGACCCTGACTTCTACAAGAAATCAGGGGTTTTGTCATTTATTTTTTGACTTTGTTAATTTCCTCTTGTAACCTTTCAATTTCCTTTCGTAACTTTTCCACCTCATTATCAGATTTTGCCGGTGTCACATCAACCGCACTAACAGGAGAACGCTGATAATTACCCCTTTTAATTTCCTGGTATTCTTCTGATACTGCCCAACTGCGTAAATAGTGCAAGCGTTCCACGGGAAAAGGATGACTTAACATCATTCCCTGAGCGCCATTGTAGATTAAAAACTTATATACTTGATTCAGCCCGTCATCATCTAGCGCTTGATATTTTTCTGACTGCTGAATAAATTCCTGTAAACTACATTCATGGGCATATTTATTACTACCTCCAGAAAGTTTCATCATAGATGACATGACTGGATTTAAATCATCCATGACCAATAAAGCCGCTCTATCAGCCGATAACTCAGCTTTGCGTCGCCACTCAAAAAAGGCATAAATCAAGGCTTGACTGACAAAATTACCTAAACCCAAGGTTAATTCACCCAGGACAGAAGCGGCATTCATCGCCCACATCGCCATTTGGATTAAAATAGTATGACCGCATTTAATATGGCCTAGTTCATGAGCCAACACCGTCCGCAGTTCCGACTCATTGAGTAACTCTAATAACCCAGTGTTAACGACTATGTATGGGTTGTCTTGTCCTAGTGCATAACTATTGACTTGAGCATCTTGGGCAATAAATAATGTCGGTTCACTGCTAATGTCCAAATCCCGGACACATTCCCGGAAAATCTGGTAAATACTAGAATATTGCCGGGGTCCGACTTGTATGGAGTTACCCATTAAATAAACAAGTTGAGGGCGTTCATAGACAAATTCTACAAATTTACGAGCGATTAAGTCAAAGCCCGGTAAACTGCGTAAAGCTTGTTCTGCTTGAATATCTAATGGATGTCTGAAGGCTGCACTGGAAATTCCTGTATAAGTTGGCATAATTTAGATAATAAGTTGGTTGTGGGTTGTCCGTTGTCCGTTGTCCGTGGTTCGGAATTTCTATTCCCTCTTGACTCTTGATCATGTTCATGAGGTAGTTTCAAAAAAACACTTGTTATGGAATATAAAGCGCGTGATTGAAGCAGAAGTTCATTTATCATTACATAACTTCCTGCGATCGCAGGCGGGTTTCCCTTCTTGGCCTCATCATTTAACCATGGCTAGGTTGGTAGCACGCGCTTTGCGTTTGGGACGCAGCGCTTTAATTCAAGTTGGGGCGGGTTGTGGACACCAAGGGCGATATCGCACCAGTTTTATCGCTTCTGCTTTAATGTGGCATGGTTCTGTAATTATTGTCGCTTCGGAAACCGTACAGCAACGGTTGTTAAAGGTAGAAATTCCCCGACTCCAGCAGTGGCTACCGGCGAATAAATCCATTAGAACTGGTGACGCTTGGCCAAGTCCCGATTTTCAGGGTTTGCTATTGATTTCCCCCGCTGCTTGGTTGAAGGGACAATTGGCTCATAACAATCCCTTTCCTGCTCATATTCCCACAATTATTGATGGTGTTGACGATTTAGAAGATTGGGTGCGTTTTCAGTTAACTGAAACTATTCAACCCCAGGATTGGGATCAGTTAATGCTCGCTTATCCATATCAAGTTGAGTTAATTCGGGAAGCTAAGGTACAACTGACACATCAATTATTTCAGCACCCGGAAAATCCCTATCACTGTTATCTAATTTCTCAGTCAGAAATCGAAATTTTACAAGGTTTATACTTATCTTTAGAGCCAAATCATCTTCCTGAACCTTGGCGGAATTTTTGGCAAAAAATCCCTAATTTACAAGATTCTTGCCTCGGTTCTACCTCTGACTTTCCCCTGTTCTGGGCGACTATTGCTCGTCGTCAAGGGTTATTTTCTTTATATTATGCTCCTATAGAATTAAGTAAAATCATCACACCAATTTGGCAGCGTCAACCTGTAGTATTCATTGGTAGTGCTTTAGAACCAGAAACGGAAGCACCCCTTTTTCGTCAACGTTTGGGTTTAGAAGATGTTACCTGTTTAAAGTTTGCTGCTGATAGTCAAGGAGAAGCAATTCAACTTTATGTTCCTTATAAGTTGCCTTTACCAAATACACCGGAATTTCAAGGAGCTTTAATTCATCAAGTTCGTACTTTAGTATGTTTGAGTGCCACAGCCCCAGGAATGACGGTAATATTGATAGGGGACGTGCCACTAAAGGCTAGGGTAGGAGCAATTTTGGCCTCGGAATTTGGTTCACGGGTGCTGGTGGAAAAGACTTGTTTAGATGAAAATGGGATTCTGATTAGCGGTTGGGAATTTTGGCGTGAAAATCAAGGTGTTTTACCAGCGCCCAGATTATTAATTATTGCTACTTTACCCTTACCATCTTTAGAAAATCCCTTGGTCGCCGGTAGAGTAGCTCATTACAAGCGATCGCATCAAGACTGGTTTCGTTTATATCTGTTACCAAAAGCTATGAATGAATTACAAAGAGCGATCGCACCTGTACGCGAAAATCAAGGTATTGTAGCTTTATTAGATAGTCGTGTTGTTAATCGCAGTTATGGAGCGCAAATTCTCTCTTCTCTGAGTCCCTTAGCACGTTTAAACTACCTTGATCCTAGTTTATTTTCCACCAATAATGAGGATGATTCTGGTTAATTAATGGCGACAATCATCAACTAATAACTGATTTCTATTAAAATCTAAATTGAACTTGTCAAGAAAGTCAATGATAAAATTATGGGTGAAGCAAAACGCCGTAAAAATTCACTAGGGGAAGAATACGGACAAAATACTGCTAGAATATTACCTTGGGTTCCCATTACTAAAACTCAAGCTTCACAATTTGTAGCTATCACTACTCGTGGTGCATGGATAGGTATTGGTACTATGGTTGTTGTCTGGATCACAATCAGATTTATTGGACCTGGTTTTGGCTGGTGGGAAATTGTTGGTTAATTTACAAATGAGATCCCCGACTTCTTTTTTAAATTATGTTTTATATTATAATTAATTAGTCAAGATAATTATAATATGAATATATTTCAGAAGTCGGGATTCTGGTAATGATAATGATGTCAATGATTTAATTGTAAACTGTTGAATTTTTAATAAAAAATGCTCTTACATTTAAGCACTTGGCCGGAAGTTGAAACTTATTTAAAGCAATCTTCGGGGATTATTTTACCCATTGGTTCAACAGAACAACATGGACCAACAGGACTAATTGGTACAGACGCAATTTGTGCAGAATCTATATCAAAGGGTGTAGGTGAAGCAACTCAAGCAATGGTTGGACCGACAATTAATGTGGGAATGGCCTTACATCATACAGCTTTTCCGGGAACAATTAGTTTACGCCCAAGCACTTTAATCTTAGTAGTTAAAGATTATTTAACCTGTTTAGTAAAAGCTGGTTTTACCAAGTTTTATTTTATCAATGGACATGGGGGAAATATTGCGACTCTCAAAGCTGCTTTCTCTGAAACCTATGCTCATTTAGAAGACCTACAAATTCCCAATTCTGCCCAAGTTAAATGTCAAATTGCTAATTGGTTTATGGCTGGTTCAGTTTACAAACTCGCCAAAGAATTGTATGGTGATCAAGAAGGTTCTCATGCTACCCCTAGTGAAGTAGCTGTGACTCAATATGTTTATCCAGAAGCAATTAAAAAAGCATTTCTTTCTCCAGAAGTTGCTGGTGGACATAACATTTATAGTGCTACTGATTTTCGTTCTCGTTATCCAGATGGTCGTATGGGTTCAAATCCAGATTTAGCAACGACTGAACATGGTAAACTGTTTTATGATTTATCTGTGGAGGAACTGAGTCAGGGATATTTGGAGTTTCTCAAGCAGGAATAGGTTTTTCTCACCCAGGGGTGTTTAAGGAACAAAGAGAGAAGTTATCATGAGGATGATACACATTCATTATATACACCTTATGAGAATGTTTGAAAAATTGATGGCTAGGCCATGGAGGCTATTGGTAAATATCATCATACTTGTCTATGTCCGTGGGTGAAAGCTACTGTATAAACTAACTCCATATAAGTGGAATAAAGTAAAATCAAGGCTTTCTAATCTAAGTAGACGGGTTAAGTCTGTGTATCCCCTTGCGTAATCTAGCCTATTGAAAGCATCTTTCTTATCTGCTAAGTCTAAATTTAGACTTTACAAACAATCTCTTAAATCTTACAGATACTTTAATCCTAGACATCCTGATTCTGATATTATGCAAGCTTGGATACCTAACACACCACTACAGAACGGACAGTATATCATTAAAAAGGTCATCGGCGCTGGTGGCTTTGGTGAAACCTATTTAGCACTAGACACTGAGGAAAACAGGTTGGTTGTCATTAAAACTCTCAACCGTCAACAACAGGAAAAACCAGATTTTGCAAAAAGACAAAAGAAGTTCCGCAAGGAAGCATTAGACCTATCAAAATGCTATCATCCCCATGTTGTCAGAGTTTACGACAATTTTGTCGAAGATGGACTTTGGGCTATTGTTATGGAACATATTAATGGGTACAATTTACGAGCTTATATCAGTGAAAATGGGTGGTTGTCAGAAACGGAAGCTTTGCGCTATATTGACCAAATTGGACAAGCTTTAGAATGTATTCATGAACGGGGACTTTTACACAGGGATATCAAACCGAGTAATATTTTGTTGCGGCCTAAGACCAATGAAGCAGTATTAATTGATTTTGGGTTAGCACGGGAATTTAAACCTGGTAATATCAGAAGCATGACAGAGGTGAAAACGGAAGGTTATGCACCTATAGAACAATATCAACGTCACGGACATTTTGGTTATTATACGGATGTTTATGCTCTGGCTGCAACTTTGTATACCTTACTAACTACCAGAGTTCCTATTCCTTCTAATTATCGCGCTGAATATGATGTACTTTTACCACCGCCGAAAAAATATAATCAACAGATTAGCGATCGGGTAAATGCTGCTATTATTAAGGGAATGGAGTTAGAATCCATAAACCGTCCTCAAACTATACGGGAGTTTCGGGAGTTGTTAGGTTTGTCGGTTGAACCCGTTGCGGATATTCCCACACCAGTTTTGGTTGAACCTGTTGCGGATATTCCCACACCAGTTTTGGTTGAACCTGTTGCGGATATTCCCACACCAGTTTTGGTTTATTATCCTCCCGTTCCGCTACAGCAAAGTATCTCCAGACCGGAACGGAAAAGTTATTCTTCTTTCCTATCTAAGGTGAGACAAATTTTCACTGGTCAAAATTCTACTTCTCAATCTGTAAATAAACAGCTAAAATTAAAATCATCCTCTGGAATGGACTACAGAAAACTGCGTGACTTACTCGCAGCCAGGAAGTGGAAGGAAGCAGACAAGGAAACTTTACGAGTAATCTTAGCAGTTGCACAGCGGGAACAGCAAGGTTGGCTCAATACTAGTAGTATTGATAATTTTTCCTGTGAGGACCTTCGCATTATTGACCAGTTATGGGTAAAATACAGTAATGGTAAATTTGGGTTTTCTGTTCAAAGAAAGATTTATCAAGGTTTGGGTGGAACGAGAAACTACGACAAGAAAATTTGGGAAGCTTTTGGGGACAAGGTAGGTTGGAGAAGGGGAGGACAATGGTTCTACTACCAAGATATTACTTTTGATAGCAAGACACAAAAGGTGCAGTTCGGAAACTTTCCTCGTATGTATAATAAAAAGTATATGTATATATTGGTATATATGTTGATCTTCTCTCGCGTTGAAACTTGTAAGTTGTAACAGGACCTATGATTATGCCATTGTAGCATAAAATTAAATTATAATCTCTAGGATTTGGGTAGATTGATCATTTTATATTTCATAATACCAAATATCTTCTTGTTTTAAGATAATCCGGTGCTGAGAAAGTCTATTAATTAGTCCTTCCTGTTCTAACTGTCCCAATATACGAGTGATGGTTACACGAGTGGAATTGATCAGTATTGCTAAGTCTTCATGAGTTAAACGCATATCAATTAATCTTCCTGTTTGTACTTCTGAACCAAATTTTTTTGATAACCATGCTAATAATTGTATCAACATGGTTTCTACTTTTTTGTGACTGCGAATTACCATTAATTCTTCCGCTTTTTGAATGTGATCAAGCAAAGTATTTGTCAGTTGATTCCAATCATCTACAGGTACAATTTTTGCTTCTACTTTGCTTAAACACTCTATCTGATAAGGTTTCATTGTTGATAGCAGTTCCCCAACTAAATCCCCCGGACCCCATAATCCTAAAGCTACTGTCGTTCCATCTTCTAAATAAGTATAAGTCATGACAAATCCTGCTTCTATTTGCCATAAAGTATCCTTTTTACTTGGCAATAAAGATCGCCTGGTAAAATGTTGTTGGGTATTGTGAGTAGATGTTTGCGCTATATTTGTGTATAATGACATCAGTGTCTATATTACTTTTTTCCGATACACTAACCGTATTATAGATAGATATGGTAATAAAAAGCTATTGTCTAGAAATTTATATTATTTTTATAATTTCTATTTAATTGTGCCGATTTCTTACCCGTGCGGGACTACCTGTAGGAATTGCAGCAATTAGTTTTTGCGTGTATTCTTCCTTTGGTTCAAGGTAAATGCTTTCAGATGTACCTGATTCTACAATTTTCCCTTGATTCATGACTAAAATGCGATCGCTCAAAAATTTCACTACACTTAAATCATGGGAAATAAAGATATAAGTAAGTTGAAAATCTGCTTGTAATTCTTTCAATAAGTTTAAAACCTGCGCTTGTACGGAAACATCTAAAGCTGAAACTGATTCATCACAAATAATAAACTTAGGGTTTAGAGCTAAAGCGCGAGCAATACAAACCCGTTGACGTTGACCACCAGAAAATTGATGAGGATATTTTTTCATATCATCCGCACTTAAACCCACCCTTTCTAACAGTTCCACTACCCTAGCTTGTTGCTGTTGTTTTGACTTACCCACACCATGAATTAACAGGGGTTCTATAATCGTTTCCCCAATTTTGATCCGGGGGTTGAGGGAACTAAAGGGATTTTGGAAAATAATTTGCATTTCCCGTCGTAAGTGCTGCAAAGTTTTCCCCGTTAAGTGGGTAATATCTTGTCCATTAAAGAATATTTTACCACTCATGGGTTCGATTAGTCGCAACAAGGTTCTACCCAAGGTAGTTTTACCACAACCCGATTCTCCCACCAATCCCAAGGTTTCTCCGGGAAAAACATCAAAGGAAACCCCATTTACAGCCTTATGGTAGCGTTTTGTTTCTCCAAACACTCCCCGCACAGGGAAACCTACCTCTAAGTTCCGCACTGTTAATAACGGTTCTTTAGCACTAATATTTGCCAGTCTTTCTTGAAATTCTTTATCAGTAATTTCCGCTGGTTTAACTGGTTCTTTAGCCTTAATTACAACCTCTCCTAATTCATTTTTAACTACACTCATGTAGTCAGAAACAGTTAAGAGTTTGCGGGGACGATGGTTAAGGCTGGGACGACAGGCTACAAGTCCTTTAGTATAAGGATGTTGGGGGTGATTAAAAATTTGTGCAGCAGGTTCATATTCGACTATTTTACCTTGATACATTACTGCTACTTGGTCAGTAATTTCCGAAATTAATCCCAAGTCATGACTAATAAAAATCATAGCCATATTGCGACTTTTTTGTAATTCAGACAACAATTCTAAAATTGTTGCTTGTACAGTCACATCTAAGGCTGTGGTTGGTTCATCCGCAACTAACACAGAAGGGTTACAAGAAATTGCCATAGCAATCATAACCCGTTGTAGCTGACCCCCTGATAATTGATGAGGGTAGCGATCTAGCATTGCTTCTTTATGTTGCTTTATTAATTGTGCTAATTTAAAACTGTCCAGTGCAGATAAATCATAATTAAGATACTGTTGTTGAATTTGTTCATCACTAGGTAAGAGTTTAACCTCTTGTAAACCAGCGATCGCAATTGCTTTGGCTTGAACTGCATTCACATTTTGATGACGCATAATTGCTTCTTGCAATTGAAACCCAATCGTATAAACTGGATTTAAAGAACTCATTGGTTCTTGAAAAATCATCGCAATATCACCACCTCGATAAAGCTGCATTTCTTGAGGTGGTAAAGCTAATAAATCCAGTGGTTGGCCATTAGTGGGAGAAAACCAAATTTCCCCCCCACTCACTTGACCAGGATATGACAATAAACCCATAATTGCTAAAGCTGTCACTGACTTTCCACTTCCCGACTCTCCCACTATACCTAGAGTCTCACCCTGATGTAACTGAAAGCTAATACCGTCTACGGCTTTCACTTTCCTGCTATCACTAATAAATTCAACTTGTAGATTACGAACCTCTAGCACTATTTCTTTCATATTATCAATTACCAAACAATTTACAATTTCGTTAAAATATCGGATAATAAATATCCCGGCAGTTTAGATAAAGCTAAATTTTGTCCTTGAATGCCTAACTCATTATGGAAAGTGCGAATTATTTTAATAATGTGGTTGATGGTTATTTGATAGTTTTCTGTTTGTTTAGTAAATCCATTTAGGGCTTGTAAATGATTTTCTAAAGCAGCTTCTAAATGTCGAGAAAGCATTTTCTTATCTCCATTAAAACCCCCATTGGTAACTAAATAATAATTAGCTATTCCCAAAGTATTATGTGTCAACCACAAATCAAAACTTAAATTTATATTAGTTAATGAGTGAGCAGTATTCACAGCTTCTTCATAAGAACTAATACATAACTTAATAAATTTTTGTTGATCTTCCTTTGTTGTTGTCTGCTGATTTGCTAGGTGCCAGTAAGCGATACCGAGATTATTTTGAGTAGCAGCATAGCCCTGGGGTGAATTGGTTGATGTTCGATATTTTAGCACCTCAGTGTAGATCTGAATTGCTAATTGAAGATTTTCCGTGGGTTGTTCATATTGAGAAAGATTCCAATAAGCCGTACCGATGTTATTTTGAATCATCCCATATTTTAGGGGTTCATCTGTCGGTTGATAGTGAACAAGTGCTAACTTAT
>Ga0315905_10000794_pt1 | contig 34554 bp, 31 predicted proteins | sample LakEriMetagenome_5_FD_203522 | JGI IMG/M metagenome (GOLD analysis project Ga0315905, IMG submission 203522) | Freshwater fungal communities from buoy surface, Lake Erie, Ohio, United States - Buoy 4 MA121 | ecosystem: Environmental > Aquatic > Freshwater > Lake | place: USA: Lake Erie, Ohio... | reverse complement strand
GTCGCTCGGCGTGGAGCTCGTGCGCTTCGACATGTCGGAATATATGGAGCGCCACACGGTGAGCCGCCTGATCGGCGCGCCTCCGGGCTATGTGGGCTTCGATCAGGGCGGCCTGCTCACCGACGCGATCGACCAGCATCCCCATTGCGTGCTTCTGCTCGACGAAATCGAGAAGGCGCATCCGGATCTCTACAACATCCTGTTGCAGATCATGGATCATGGGAAGCTGACCGACCACAACGGCAAGCAGATCGACTTCCGCAACGTGATCCTCATCATGACCACGAACGCCGGCGCCGCCGACATGACGAAGCCCGCGTTCGGCTTCGCCAAGAGCAAGCGCGAGGGCGAGGACACGGAGGCGATCAATCGCCTGTTCGCGCCCGAGTTCCGCAACCGCCTCGACGCCATCGTCGCCTTCGGCCACCTGCCGGTGGAGGTGATCCGTCAGGTCGTCGACAAGTTCATCGCGCAGCTCGAAATGCAGCTCGGCGACCGCAATGTGACGATCGAACTCTCCGAGGAGGCGCGCAGCTGGCTCGTGGAGAACGGTTACGACGAGATGATGGGCGCGCGGCCCATGGCGCGCGTGATCCAGCAGCATATCAAGACGCCGCTGGCCGACGAGGTTCTGTTCGGCCGGCTCAAGGGCGGCGGCACGGTGCGCGTCGTCGTGGCCGAGGAGGAGGGCAAGAGAAAGCTCGCCTTCATGTATCCGGAAGGGCCGGCGCTGCCGAAGCCCGACAAAGAGGTCGTCGAGGCGCGCAAGAAGCGCAAGCCCAAGGAGGAGCCGGAGGTGCGCCGCGCCCGCGCGCGCAAGGGCGGCTCCGGCGACGGCCCGGAGGCGGGCCCCGATGACGGGTCGCGCGCCGGCGGCGGCATCGTGCCGAAAGTGCCGCTGAAGGGCTGACCCCTCCCGATTCCGAGATCGCCGGCGCTGGGCTCTCCCCTGCGCCGGCTTTTTTTTTGCGCATGGGCGGCTTGCGCGGCGCGGGCGCTTTGCGGGCGCGCGCGGATCGGCCTAGATGGGGCGCGTCCTTTGAGCCTTGCGCATGTCCTCGCCCCTGTCGCCGTCCGATCCCGCTTCTGAGCCGCCTGCGCCTGAAACGCCTGCGCGCGGCTCTTCGCTGCGCTGGTTCTGGGCGGGCTTCCGCCATGCCGCGCAATTGCCGATGTTCGTGATGGCGCTCACCTTCCTGGGCATCGGCTCGCTCGCGCGCGAGGCGGGCGTTTCGCTGGGCGTGACGATGACGGCGACGTTCTTCATCTGGGCGGGGCCGGCGCAGGTGATCTTTCTGGGCGCGGTGATGGCGGGCGCGCCGCTCGTGATGATCGCGCTGTCGGTCTCGCTGTCCTCCGTGCGGCTTCTGCCCATGTGCGTGTCGCTGCTGCCGTTGCTGCGGCCCGATGCGCCGCGCGGCCCGCGCGCGTTCGCGCTCACGCTCTATACGGTGCATCAGATCGCGGTGACGGGATGGGCGGAATCGATCCGCCGCCTGCCGGACATGGAGCGCGCGGCGCGCCTGCCCTGGTTCATGGGCCTCGTGCACGGGCTTTATCTCGCCGCCGCGCTCGCCTCTGTGGCCGGCTACATGCTGTCGGCGACCTTGCCGCGCGAACTCGCCGCCGGCCTGTTGTTCGTCACGCCGATCTATTTCACCGCCGCCTTGTTGCGCAACGTGCGCGAGCCGATCGACTGGCTGGCGCTGGCCTTCGGCTTCGCGCTGACGCCGGCGCTGAAACCTTTCGTGGGCGCGGGCTTCGACCTGCTCATCGTGGGCCTTGTCGGCGGCACGCTGGCATGGGGCGCGCAGCGCGCGATCAACGCGCGCCGGCGCCGCGGGGAGCCGGCGCGATGAGCGTGTGGGGCGCGACCTTCGATCAATGGAGCGGGGGGCTTTGGCCCTATCTCGCCGTCATTCTGTTCGGCTTCCTGCCGAGCGAGGCCTGGCGCTTCATGTCGATCTTCCTCGCGCGCGGCATCGATGAGGACGCGGAGATTCTCGAATGGGTGCGCGCCGTCTCCACGGCGCTGCTGGCGGGCGTCGTCGCCAATATCGTGTTCACGCCATCGGGCGCGCTGGCGGGCGTGCCGCTCGCAGGCCGGCTCGGCGCGATGGGGATCGGCCTTGCGGTTTACTTCGCGCGGCGGCGCTCGGTCATTTGGGGCGTCGCGGCGGGCGAGGCGGCGATCGTCGCCGCCGCTTACGCCTGGTCGTGAAGGGTCAGAAAGCCGCGCGGATCTTCGCGGCGTGCGCCTTCAGCACTTCGTCCTTCTCCATCGCGTCGCCGTGGCGGCGCAGGCCCACGCCTTCCCAGCGCGGCAGGATGTGGAAGTGCAGGTGGAACACGGTCTGCCCGCCGGCCGCGCCCTCATATTGGCGCAGCGTCAGCCCGTCCGCGTCCATGCCCTTCTTCACCGCGGCCGCCACTGTCTGCACGCGGGCCATGTAAGGCCCCCAGGCGTCCACCGGCATGTCGAGCAGGCCGCGCGCCTGCAGTTTGGGAATGACGAGCGTGTGGCCATCGGATTGGGGCATGATGTCGAGAAAGGCGAGCGCGACGTCGTCCTCGTAGACTTTATGGGCCGGCAGTTCGCCGCGCAGGATGCGGGCGAAGATATTGTCGGGCTGGTAGGGTTCGCTGTTGGGCATCCGTCTTTTTCCCGAGAGGAAAACGCGGCATGTGACGGAAGGTTGGGCCGCCGTCAAGGGCGGGCTGACGACCCTGAGTCAGCACTCGCGCGCTTTTGCTGCTAACAATCTGAATTTATGTGATTTTACCTCGCTCCGGCGTTGGCGGGCGGCAAGCTTGCGTTCACCATTGGAGCGCACGCTTGCGGGCGTGCGGAGATCCTCATCGGAGATGTCCATGGCGTCCAGCGACTTTCAGCGCATGCTCGCCGGCTACGGCCTGACCACGGCGAACATCTGTTACCGGCTGCCCGACCACCCTGCGCTTCTGCAGAATTACGTCTGGCAGGACTACGATCTTCATCCAGAGTTTCCTGAGCTGCGCAAGTTTCTCGACTTCTGGACGCGCAAGCTCGACGGCGCGTTGCATTCCGTCGTCGTGGCCCATGCGGGATTGATCCGGCCTGCGGAGCTGCGTCTCGTGGGGCGCGAGTTTCAGCTGCACTGAAGGGCGCTAGTCCTCGTCCTCGCGCGCGCGGTCGCGACGAAACGGCGTATGCTCGCCATAGACGTCGATCGCCTGCGCGATGGCGGCGCGCTCCTGCACGAGGAAGTCGGCGACCGCGCGGGCGAGACGCGGATCGGCGATGGCGTGGGCGGACCATGTCGTGACAGGCTCATAGCCGCGCGCCAGTTTGTGCTCGCCCTGCGCGCCGGCCTCCACGCGCTGCAATCCGCGCTCAAGCGCGAATTCGATCGCCTGATAATAGCAGACCTCGAAATGCAGGAAGGGGCGCTCCTCGATGGCGCCCCAATTGCGCCCATACAAGGCGTCGTTGCCGATGAAATTGATCGCGCCTGCGATCCATCGTCCCGCGCGCCGCGCCATTACGAGCAGGATGCGCTCGGCCATGGCCGCGCCCACATGGGTGAAGAAATCGCGCGTGAGATAGGGCTGGCCCCATTTGCGCGCGCCCGTGTCCATGTAGAAATGGAAGAAGGCGTCCCAATGCTCAGACGTGATCTGCGCGCCGGTGAGCCGCACGATCTCCACGCCCTCCTGCGCCTCGCGTCGCTCGCGGCGGATCATCTTGCGCTTGCGGGAGGCGAGGCTTTCGAGAAACGCCTCGAAATCGCGGTAGCCGCGATTGAAGAAGTGAAACTGCTTGCCGGTGCGCGCCAGATAGCCCTCGGCCTCGAGCGCGCGCGCTTCGCTCTCAAGCGGAAACGTGACGTGGATCGAGGAGGCGGCGACCTGCGCGCGCAGGTCCGCCAGTCCCGCCACCAATGCGGCGTGCGCGGCCTGCGCGTCGTCGCCGGGCGCGACGAGGAGGCGGCGGCCCTGCGCAGGCGTGAAGGGCACGCTGATCTGCAGCTTGGGATAATAGCGCCCGCCCGCCCGCTCATAGGCGTCCGCCCATGCGTAGTCGAAGACATATTCGCCCATGGAATGGGATTTCACATAACAGGGCGCGCAGGCGACAAGCCGGCCTTTCGCATCCTCCACCAAAGCGTGAAGGGGCGCCCAGCCCGCGCGCGCGCTCGCGGAGCGCGAGGTCTCGAGCGCGTTGAGGAAGGCGTGGGCGATGAACGGATTGAATCGCTCGCGCCGGCTCGCGTCCTGCGCGGGAAGCGCGAGGTCCGGCGGATTGGCACAGGCGTCCCATTGTGCGGGATCGACCTCGGCGATGGCGCGCGCCACGCGGAACTTGAACTCGGGTTTCGACACGGCGCGTCCGTTTCGCCTTCGCTGGATGGGATCATGCTAGCGCGCAGGGCCCGCGCCGCAAGGGTTCAACCCGACATGACGGTTTCACATGGGGCCGGAGACGATGCGCGGCAGGCGACGGAAGACGGCGCCCACCGCCACGCCGATGACGGCGAGGGCGATCCCCACCACGATCAGCGCCGCAGGCGCGCCCACCGCCGCGATGGCGCCCGACCAGACGAGCGGGCCCGCGCTCTGGCCTAGAAAGAAGGAGAAGGCGTGCATGGCGAAAGCCGAGGAGCGGGCGGAGGGCTCGATCTCCGACACTTCCGTCTGCACGGAATTGTGCAGCATGAAGAAGCCGAGCCCCACGAGGGCGAAGACCAGCGTCTGCGCGCTCCAGTGCAGGCCCAGCGCATAGGCGCAAAAGCCCGCGCCCGCGACAAGACCGCCCGAGGTCATGAGCGCGGGGCGCGAGGCGATGCGCAGCAACAGCGGCACGAACAGCGAGAACATGAGCGCGCCCGCAGCCATGCCGGCGATGATGAAACCCGCCTCGCGCGCGCCGCCGCCGCCGCGCTCCTCAAGCTCCGGCGCGACGAAGGGCAGGAAGCCGAAGGTGAGCCCGCCCACGAGGAAGACCGATCCATAACAGGCCCATGCGCGCGGATTCCGGAAGATGCGCCCATACATGCGCAGGGCCGCGCGCGAACTGAACGGCTCCGCGGGCGCCTGGGTCTTTTCGCCGCGCAACAAAACGCTCGCCGCCGCCGCCACGCTCACCACGATCGCGAAACAGATCCAGGTGACGCCGCGCCAGCCGATCTCCTCGGCGACGATCCCGGCGAAGACGGCGCCCAGAATCTGGCCGCTGATCGCGGAGGCGACGAAACGGGCGATCGCAAGCTGGCGTCCGCGCGGATAGAGGTCGCCGATCATCGCCATCGCGACCGGCATGATGCCCGCGCCCGCGAGCCCCGTGAGCATGCGCGCGCCAAACAGGCTCGCGTAATTGGGCGCGAGCGCGCCCAGCGCCAGACTGACGGCGGACAGCCACAGGGCGGCCTTCAGCACGCGCTGCTTGCCGAAATGGTCGCCGATGGGGCCGAGAATGGGCTGCGCGCCCGCATAGGGCAGGGAGAGGGCGGAGGCGAGCAGGGCGGCGCTCGCCACAGGCACCGCAAGGTCGCGGGCGATCTCCACGGTGAGAGGATCAAGCGTGCGGCTCGCGACCGCGCTTGAGAAGCCGCACAGAAGAAAGACGAAAAACACCACTGGCCTGCGTCCGAGGTTTAAGCTTGCCGCGCATCCATGAGACACGCGGCGCGCCGCCTGCGATGACGACGCCATAACGCCTGAGCGGCGCGATTTTGCAATACGTTAGCGGATCAAGAGCCGGAGCGCGAGCCGCCGGGCGCGCGGGGGAGCGGCCGCAGGAGCGTGGAGGTCGCGGGGCGGGAGCAATAGAGAAAGCGACGAGAAGGCGGGGCAAGCGAGAGACCGCTCGCCCCGGAACTCATGTGGCCGGCCGGGCGGAAGGGCGCCGGCCGCGCCACTGGCGTTCATTTCGGCGGATTGACGTAATCCGCCCAGTTTTTGAACCAGAGCGCATGGAAAATGATCGGCCCGTTCATTTTGGTGTATTGAATGTGCTGATTTTCAAACTCGGACGACAACAACCCGATGGCGCATTGCGAGCGATCCTTGGCGGATGGCGAGCATTTGTTGTTGAGGCTGCTGGCGATGAGCGACCCGCCGCTGAACCCGCTGAAGCCCGCCGTGTTCGCGAACAGCGTGTAACCGTTCGGATCTATTTTCAAGATCTTCCCAAGGCTGAAATAGGGCTCGTTCTGATAGCGCGCCGGATAACCGCGCAGCATGACGGATATGCCCGCGGAGTCTTCCGGCGGAAAGATCAGCCCCAGCCATCCGGTGGTCTGCCCGACATGGCAGTCCAGCAAGACGAACGCATAATCCCTGGGCCTCTTGGCGTAGGCGGATGAGTTATAGGACTTCGCCACGTACGCGTTCTTGACCCCGCATTTCTGATAGGGATGGACGATGTTTTGCGACGCGAGCTTCTGATCTGCGCGCAGCTCCTGTTCTCCCAGATGAAGCCCGGGACTGAACCAGGCCTTGCTGAGATCGCGCCAGTCGTAATCGTATTCATCCACGACGCAATGCGCGGCGGTCATGATCATTGAGCGGCCGATCAGAAATCCGCTGCAACTGGCTTCGCCGACCTGGAACAGCCCATTCGCGCGTGAGGGATAAATCTTCGGCTTGTGAATTTTCTTGTAATGCGGCCCCTGTCCGCTTTGCGGATTTGCGCCGTTCGCCTGCGTGGGGTCGATCGCCGCTCCGTCGGCGGAGCCATGATACCCCTTTACGGCATAAAATCGTTTGTCCCAACGATCAGGCAGGGTGAAACGCTGACCTTTCCAGGCCCGGTAAATCGTGACGGCTTCCCCGGGCTTGGGCGGCGGAACCGAGGGCGGGTTCTTGGCGAAGGCCGTCGTGACAAGTGCTTGCGAGGCGATCAGGCACAATAAAGTTTTTGTCGGAAATTTCATGATGGCGCTCCCTGAAACGGCTTCAAAAATGAATTTCTGACTCATCGTACGCAAAGCGAACGTCAGGGCTTTTTTGAAATGCGCATCGGAGGAAACGCGCGCGAGGCTGAAAGACGCCTCGCGCGCGCTGCTCTGTTGAGTCCGCGCTATCGGAAATCCGTCACGGAACTTCGCAATTATAATTGCAGGGCGACGGATCCGGCGGCGGCGGCGCGTTCAGGTATTTCTCCCATGTCCTGAACCACAAGGTATGAAAAATGAGCGGACTATTCACTCTCGAATACTGAATTGTCAGCTGTTCAAATTCCATCGACAGTATGCCGACGGCGCAATGTGAATGATCGTTTTTATTGATCCTGCATTTGTAATTCATCGTGGGGGCGATCAATGAGCCTCCGCTGAATCCACTGTAGCCTGCTGTCCTTGCGTCAAGGATGTAATTGTGACGATGGATATCCAGGATTCGGCCATTGCTGAGATAGGGCTCATTCATGTTTCTTGCTGGATATCCGCGCAGTGTGACCTGTGTGCCTTCAGATCCCATCGGGACCATCAGAAGACCCAGATAACCTATTTTCGCTCCGATCTTGCAGTTCTTCAGGAAAACAAATCCATAGTCCTTGGGTCTTTTTGACGAAGGGGAGGAATTATAGTCTTTGGGGACATAAGCGTTCCTCACTGCGCATTTCTGGTATGGATGGGTGACTTTGGAGCCCGAGGGACTCACTCCGCTGCGAAGTTCTTGAGTCAGGTGAAGTCCGGGGCTGAACCAGGCTGTGCTGAGATCATGGAAGTTGTAAGAACTCTCATCCACGAGGCAATGCGCTGCGGTCAAAATGATGGATTCGCTGACAAGAAAGGCGCTGCAGTGGTATTTGCCGATCTTCAGCATTCCGCTCGCGCGCGCTGGATATGATGTTGGGTTCGTTATCTTCTTGTAATGTGGCTTCAGGTCTTTTTGCGGCTCTGCATCCGTTTCATTCGCATCGGATGGATCGATCGAGCTTTTGCTATTGTCCCCATCGAAACCATTGAGGGTATGATATTTCGAATCCCAACGGTCAGGAAGGATAAATCCCTGCCCCTTCCACGCCCGGTACTTCGTAGTTGTCTCCCCAGGTTTCGGCTTCGGAACCGTTGGCGGGTTATTGGCCCACGCCGTTGCGACAAGTGCTTGCGAGGCAATCAGGCACATCAAAGTTTTTGTTGGAAATTTCATGATGGCGCTCCCTGAAGCGGCTTGAATTGCGCAGCTCAAGCCTGTCCTTTCGTAACGTAAGCGGGAGCATTTGTCCATAATTTGGTTACAGTTATGCTTTTGCGCCGCCGCAATTAGGCCGCGAACGGGGGCGGGCGTTCTCGCAATGGCCGTGCTGTGTCAGGCGGGTGCGCCTTCGAAAACAGCCTGATCGGCGAAGGCGCGCATGCGGGCCCATTGCGCGGGCGTGCGCACGGTCCATGCCATCACCGGCGCGTTGAGCGCGGTGCGCAGCAGGTTGGGAACGGCGTGGGGCAGATCGTCCACGCACCAGGAGAGAAACTCGGGCTGCGTCTCGCGCCAGTGCAGGAAATGCGCGAGCGCAAGGCGGCGCTGGGGCGCGAGATGCGCCCATTCGGCTTGCTCGTAAGTCGCCTGCGCCACCATGCCAAGCGGCACGGCGGCGAGCCCCAGAGCCGCGCGGCGCTGGCGCAGATGCGCCATGACCGCCGGATCGAAACTCTTCAGCGCCACGGGTCCGTCATAGCCGGCGAGCGCATGCGCCGCGCGCTCGCACAGGCGCATGTCGCCATCGAAGGCGCTCTTGATCTCGATGATCAGCGGCGTGCGTCCGGCGACCAGCGACAGGAAATCGGCGAGCCTCGGCAGGCGCGCCTCGCCTTGCGCGCCTGTGAGGCGCAGCTGCGCGAGTTCTGCGGCGTCGCGCGCGTGGAATGGCCCGCTTGCGCCGGTGAGGCGGTCGAGATCGTCGTCGTGAAAGACGAAGGCCTCGCCGTCGCGCGACAGGCGCACGTCGCATTCGATCGCAAAGCCGTTCGCGATGGCGGCGCGCGCGGCCTCGCGCGAGTTCTCGATGCGGCCCGCGGCTTTGTCATGCAGGCCGCGATGGGCGATGGGCCGCGCGGTCAGCCAGTCGGGCGCCGACAAGGCTCAATCCTGTTCGAGATCGAAGATCGCCTCGATCTCCACCGCCGCGTCGAGCGGCAGTTCCGCCACGCCGACGGCCGCGCGCGCATGTCGCCCCTTGCCGGGGCCGAGCGCGGCGGCGATGAAATCGGACGCGCCGTTCACCACCGCCGCAATGGCGTGGAACTTCGGCCCTGCGTTCACATAGCCGCACAGGCGCACGCATTGGCGGATGCGCGACAGGTCGCCGTCGAGCGCGAGCCGCGCCTGCGCGAGTACGTTGATCGCGCACAGGCGCGCGGCCTCCTGTCCCGCCTCATTGAACAGATCCTGCCCGAGCTTGCCCTTGTGGCCGGGCGCGATGGAGCCGTCCGGCCCGAGCGGCAATTGCCCGGAGACGAACAGCATGCCGCGGGCGATCACCGCGGCCGCGTAGGAGCCGACTGGCGCGGGCGGCGTGGGCAGGACGATTCCCATTTCCTTCAGACGGGCTTCGATGGAGGGCATGGAGCGTTCCTTAACCTGTTCCGGGATTGATGAGGGCGGCGCCCGGCGGCCGCAGGAGTATGCCGATTGCTTCCGCAGGGCCCAACCCTATTTTCGCCATGGCGAGTCGGCATCAAGCTGGAGCCTGCTTGGAGCCTGTGTGGAGCCTGCCTGGAGCTTGCTGGATGACGTCCTCGTTTCGATCCCTTATGCGCGCCCGCCCCGCCCTGTGGCTTGCCGCCTGCCTCGCCCTTGGCGCCGGGGCGCAGGCCCAGACGCCGCCCTCCGCGCAGGCCGCGCCCGGGCTCGCGCCCCATCGCGCCTTCTATGAACTGAGGCTGGTCAAGACCTCGAGCGACCCCAACGCGCCGGCAGCCGCCAGCGGCAGCATCGCCTATGACTTCACCGGATCGGCCTGCGAGGGCTACGCCACGCGCTTCATTCAGGAGACCGACATCGTCGCGCAGGAAGGCGAGGGGCTCTCGACGCAGATGCGCTCGACCTCTTTCGAAAGCGCCGACCATGCGACCTTCACCTTCCGCATCGAGAGCGGCGCGGTGAACGGGCCGGCTGAAATCGTCGAGGGCGCGGCGTCGCGGGAGACCGACGGCTCCCTGTCGATCGATCTGCGCCGCCCCGCGATCCTGAAATCCGACACCGATCACGAGGCGGTCTTCCCCACCCATATGATGATCGGCGCGCTCGAGGCCGCGCGCGCGGGGCGGGCCACTTATGCGACCAAATTGTACGACGGCACGAATTCAGGCGACCGCGTGTTCCATACGCTCAGCGTGATCGGACGCGCGAGCGCGGAGCCGCTGGCCGACGCCACGAAAGACGCGCCCGCCATGAAAGACATGAAGCGCTGGCGCGTGACGGTGAGTTATTTCGACGTGGCCAAGCCCGACGAGCCGCCCGTCTACATCCTGTCGTTCCACATGTGGGACAATGGCGTGTCGAGCGACCTGCTGCTCGACTACGGCAACTTTCAGATGAAGGGCGAGCTGACCAGGCTCGAACTCCTGCCGGCGAAAGCCTGCGCGAAATAGGGGCGCTATTTCTCGCCGCCGCGGAAGGCGATGCCGCGCACCACGGCGTCGGCGCCGAATTTGTCCCGCAAGGCGTCCACCGCGCTTTCCGCAGCCTTCTCGCGCGCCACGCGCGTGTCGGCGAGGTCGCCGCGGTCGCAATCGGCGGCGGGATGAAAGCCTGACAGGCCGACGCCGATCAGGCGAAAGCGCGCGCCGTCCGCCTCTTTGGCGAGAAGCGCGCGCGCAGCCTCAAAAATGCGGCCGGCGAGTTGTGTGGGTTCGTGCAGGCTCACGGAGCGCGTGCGCAGCCGGAAGTCGGCGGTCTTGAGTTTCAGCGTCACCGTCACGCCGCCGATCTCCTGCGCCTTCAGCCGCGCGGAGGTCTTCTCGCTGAGCTGGAAAAGAACGGCGGCGAGCGTTTCGGGATCGGCGACGTCGGCGTCGAACGTCGTCTCGCTCGACACGCTTTTGGTCTCGCGGTCCGGGCTCACGACGCGGTCGTCGCGTCCGTTCGCAAGCCGCCACAGGCGCTGGGCTTCGGAGGAGCCGAGGCGGCGCATGAAAGCGGTCTCGTCCATCGCCTGAATGTCGCCCAGCGTGTGGAAGCCTTCCGCGGCGAGGCGCTTTTCCGTCACCGCGCCCACGCCCCACAATTGGCCGATCGGGCGCGGCGCGAGAAAGGCCCGCGCCTCCGCGCGGCCGATGATGGCGAAGCCGCGCGGCTTGTCGAGATCGGAGGCGATCTTCGCGAGGAACTTGCAATAGGAGAGGCCGATGGAGATGGAAATGCCGATCCGCCTCTCCACGTCGTGCGCGAAACGCGCGAGCGCCAGCGCGGGCGGCGCGCGATGCACGAGCTCGGTGCCCGACATGTCGAGGAACGCCTCGTCGATCGACAAAGGTTCGACGAGCGGCGTGAGGTCGAGCATCATCGCGCGCACCTGTCGGCCGACCTCGACATAATGATCCATGCGCGGGCGGATGACGACGGCGTCCGGGCACAGGTCCAGCGCCTTGAACATCGGCATGGCCGAGCGCACGCCGAACGTGCGCGCCACATAGCAACAGGTCGCCACCACGCCGCGCCGTCCGCCGCCCACGATCACCGGCTTGTCGCGCAGGCTCGGGTCGTCACGCTTCTCGACCGCCGCATAAAAGGCGTCGCAATCCACGTGCGCGATGGCGAGCGCGTCGCGTTCGGGATGGGCGAGGAGGCGCGGGGAGCCGCAGGCGGGGCAGCGGCGCGCGCCTTCGCGCCCTGTGGCCGTCGTCAGGCAATCGCGGCAGAACAGGCGCGCGGGCTGCGCGTTCACCAATCCTCTCCGGAGGGGCCGGCGAGCGCGCGTTGCGCGGCGGCGACCGCCTCCGGCCGCAGGCCCGCATGATCGGCGAAGGCGAGGAGCAGGGCCTCGTCGCCGCAGACGTAATCGAGCACGCCGGCGGCGAAGCCGGGCCCGGCGGCCGCGCGTCGCAGGTTCGCAGGGTCAAGCCCGCTTGCCGCAAGGAAACGTTCGAGCCGCTCGCCGTCCTCGGCGAACCAGCCCAGCGCGGCGATGGCGAGCGCCTCCGCCTGCTCGGCCTGCGCCGCGCCCGAGGGCGGCCTGCGCGCGCCGCCTGACTTTCCGCCGCCGATCATTCAGGCTCCGTCTTCGCCGCCGTAAACCGAATCGCAAGCTTCAGGTTGTTTCCTGCAGGGGGGATCTTGGCTGATTCCGCGGGCTGGCGCGAGCCGTCCGGGGCGCGTCTCGCCAGGCGCCTTGCAGGAGGGCGCGTCGGCGGCCGGCGCCTTGCCGGGGGGCGCGAACTGTGGATTAACAGGACGCAAGGAGTCCCATGACCAAAACCGTCCTGATCGTTGAAGACAACGAGCTGAACATGAAGCTCTTCAACGATCTCCTCGAAGGCCACGGCTATGCGACGCTCCAGTCCCGCAACGGGGTGGAGGCGGTGGAGCTCGCGCGCAAGAACAAGCCCGACCTGATCCTGATGGACATCCAATTGCCGGAAGTCTCGGGCCTGCAGGTCACGCAATGGATCAAGGCGGACGAAGAGCTGCGCGCCATTCCGGTGATCGCGGTCACCGCCTTCGCCATGAAGGGCGATGAGGAGAAGATCCGTCAGGGCGGCTGCGAGGCCTATCTGTCGAAGCCGATCTCGGTCGCCAAATTTCTGGAGACCGTGCGCGCCTACGCCGGCGCGGCCTGAGCGCCGGACGCGTTTTTTTCAGACGTTTTCATTCAGTCTTTTTCCTCTGGATTTCGCATGACCGCCCGCATTCTCGTCGTCGACGACATTCCCGCCAATGTGCGACTGCTCGAAGCTCGCCTGTCGGCCGAGTATTTCGAAGTGTTGAGCGCGTCTGACGGGCCGACCGCGCTTTCGCTGTGCGCGCAGGGTCTGTGCGACGTCGTGCTGATGGACGTGATGATGCCGGGCATGGACGGGTTCGAAGCCTGCCGAAGGCTGAAGGCCGATCCCGCGACCGCGCATCTGCCGGTGGTGATGGTCACATCGCTCGACCAGAACTCCGACCGTTTGCGCGGGCTGGAGGCCGGGGCGGACGATTTCCTCGGCAAGCCCGTGGACGAGATGGCGCTGATCGCGCGGGTGAAGTCGCTCGCGCGGCTGAAGGTCTCGCTCGACGAATTGCGCAACAGGCGTTCGGTGGCCGCGCGCATGGGCGCCGCCGCGACTTTGTCCGCCGTTCTGGGCGACACGGGCGAACAGGGGCGCATTCTGCTGGTCGACGACCGGGCGAGCTCCATCGAGCGCATCGTCGGCGCCTTGCGCAGCCGCCACCGTGTGGACGTGGAGCGCGATCCTTCCAAGGCGGCGGCGAGCGCCTGCGCGCGCGATTACGAACTGATGATCGTGAGCCTCGGCCTTTCCGATTTCGACGGCCTGCGCGTGTGCGGCCAGTTGCGCTCGCTTGAACAGACGCGCCATGCGCCGATCCTGCTGGTGGCGGAGCAGGAGGATCGCGCGCGCGTGCTGCGCGGGCTCGAACTGGGCGCGAACGATTACGTGCTGCGGCCCGTCGACCGCAACGAGCTTGTCGCGCGCGTGCGCTCGCTGGTGCGCCGGCGCCGCTATGCGGAGGCGCTGCGCAACGACATGCAAAGCTCCATCGACCTCGCGCTTGTCGATCCGCTGACGGGGCTGGGCAACCGCCGGCTGCTGGATGCGCGCATGCCCGCGCTGATCGACGAGTGCCGGCGTCGCGGACGGCCCCTGTCGCTGCTGGCGCTCGACATCGACCGGTTCAAGTCGGTGAACGACACGTTCGGCCATGAGGCGGGCGACGAGGTCTTGCGTGCGTTCGCCGCGCGCCTGCGCAATATGGTGCGCGAGAGCGATCTCGCCTGCCGGCTTGGCGGGGAGGAATTCGTCGTCGTCATGCCTGACGCGGACCTGAGCCTCGCCACGCGCATCGCCGAACGCGTGCGGCGGGGCGTCGAGATCGAGCCCTTCGCCATCGGGCAGGGCGCCCGGCGCATTCCCGTGACGGTCTCCGCCGGCCTCACGGTGGCGGATGGGGAGGCGGACGCCAATCTTCTGCTGCGCCGCGCCGACCGCGCGCTCTATCGCTCGAAGGCCGAGGGCCGCAACCGGGTGAGCCTCGAGGCCGCCTGACCGGCGCCGCAATTTCGTCCCCATGCGATGGAAATCAGGCTGTTGCCGGAGGTTTGCGCGATTCGCGCTCGCGTCCTGCGGTGTGGCGTTAACCCAAAACGTTGTGGTTAAGTCACTGTATAGCTCTAGAAATCGCGCGTGCCTGATTGCCGGCGTCCGCCAGCGCAGGTAAAGATGATGCAACGTTCGCCGGTCACCCGGGGGGCGTGCACCCTACGAGTGCTCAGGTCCGCCGCATCTCCTGGGTTTCGTGGGGCAGGCCGGCCGGCGAAGGTTCAGGAGTGGCCTCCTCGGAACCCCAGCCGGCCGGCCGTCTTCACCCGCCAGCGTCGTCCGGAAATGAAAAAAGCCGCCCGAAGGGGCGGCTTTTTCGTTTGGACAGCGCTGATCTTACTTGATCTTCGCTTCCTTGAACTCGACGTGCTTGCGCGCGACGGGGTCGTATTTCTTGTAGCTCAGCTTCTCGGTCTTCGTGCGCGCGTTCTTCGACGTCACGTAGAAGTAGCCGGTGTCGGCGGTCGACACGAGCTTGATCTTGATGTTGGCGGCCTTGGCCATGGGAAACCTGCTCTTCGAAATGGAAAGTTGCGCGCAAAATACGGACGGGCGGCGGGAAGTCAAGCCGAGGAGCGGGGTTCCCCCTCACATCTGCGCGCGCTCCCAGCCCGCGCGCCCCACGCGATACCAGGGCGAAGGCGCCATGTGCGACATGCCGGCGGCCAGCCGGCGCTCGAGCTCGCGCAGCACGACCTGCGTGATGAAGGGCAGGTCGAGCCCATAGGCCTGCGAGAGCGGCGTCCAGACCAGTTCCGTCAGCTCCCGGTCGGGTCCCACCATGCCTTCAACCCGGTGGGTGACCGCCTCAGCCTCCGCGGCGAAGAAGATCGTGTCGTAGCGGCGCGGCAGGCGCGGGGGCGTGGTGGCGCGGGCGACGAAGTGCAGCGGCTCGAGATGGGGATAGCAGCCCTGCGCCGCGAATTCCGCCCAGCCCTGCGGCGGGTTTTCGGGCGCGCCGTAGCCGCGCTCGGCGATCATCAGCCCGGTCTCCTCGAATGTCTCGCGGATCGCGGTGAGCGCCAGCGCGCGCGGCAGGCCCGGCGAACGGTGCGCAAGGCGCGCGAGCCGCGCTTCCGCCGCGCCGGGCAAGGCGCCCGCGGCCGCCATGCGCCGGTCGCAGGGGTCGAGCCGGCCGCCGGGAAAGACGTATTTGCTCGGCATGAAGCGATCCTGCTCATGGCGCCGGCCCATGAGCACGCGCGGCTCTCGGCCCGTCCTGTCCACGAGGATGAGGCTCGCCGAGAGAATGGGGCGCGCGCCCGTGGGCGGCTTCAGCCGCAGTTTCGACCAGACCTCGCGATTGAGCAGGGCGGCGAGATCGTCGCCCTCGCGGGCTGGCGCGCTCATCGCGCGCTCATTGCGCCGGCTGGCGCACGGAGGGGCTTGCGCCGAAGCCGTGCATGCGCAGCGCCCATTGATAGCCGACAAGCGCGCCCTTGATGCGCGGCAGGAACCACAGGCTCAGCGCCACCGTCAGCACAGGCCAGACGAGCGCATGGATCCACAAGGACAGCGCAGGCCAGCGTTCGTCTGCGATCATGAGGGCTGCGACCACGATGTGGCCCACCACGAAAATGGTGAGATAGGGCGGCGCATCGTCCGCGCGCTGGTGATGCAATTCCTCGCCGCATGCGGGGCAGGCGTCCGCCACTTTCAGATAGGCGCGGAACATGGCGCCTTCGCCGCAATGCGGACAGCGCTGACTCCAGCCGCGCCGCGCCGCGCTGCGCCAGTCGCGCTCGGGCGCGGGGCGTTCGAAATCCTGTTGCGTGTGCTGGGTCATGGAGCGTCCTCGGCGGATCGGCGGCGGCTTTTGGCGGGCGCGCCTTTCGCGCGTTCGCCCGCAGGTCGTTTGCCAGCCGAGCCTTTACCTGGGGGTTTGGAGCCTTTTCTGGAAGGCGGCTTCTTGTCGCGCCCGAAAGGCTTGCGCAGCCCGCGCGGCGCGCCGGGCAATTCGCCGCGACCGCGGCCGTCGCTGATCACCTCGAAGCGCAGCGCGCCTGCGAAGGGCGCGGCCTCCACAAGGCGCACCTGCACGCTGTCGCCCAGCCGATAGGCCTCGCCCGTGCGCGAACCCACGAGCGCGTGGAGGCGCTCCTCATAGCGGAAGTAATCGTCGCCCAGCGTGGCGGCGGGCGCGAAACCGTCTGCGCCGATCTCGGCGAGCTTGATGAACAGGCCCGATTTCGTCACGCCCGAGATGCGCCCTTCGAAGGTCGCGCCCACGCGCTCGCTCAGGAAGCTCGCGATCAGCCGCTCGGTCGTCTCGCGCTCGGCCGCCATGGCGCGGCGCTCGGCGGCGGAGATTTGCGCTGCGACTTCCGCAAGCGCGGCGGCCGGCATGTCAGGCAGGCCGTCGCGGCCCAGTTTGAGCGCGCGGATGAGAGCGCGATGCACCACAAGATCCGCATAGCGGCGGATGGGCGAGGTGAAATGCGCATAGCGGCGCAGGTTCAGGCCGAAGTGGCCGTAATTCTCCGCCACATATTCGGCCTGCGCCTGCGTGCGCAGCACGATTTCATTGACGACGTTCTCGTGCTCGGTGTCCTTCACGCGCGCGAGAATGTCGTTGAAGTTCTGCGGCCGCAGCGTCTGGCCCTTCGCCAGCTTGATGTCGATGGTGGAGAGGAACTCGCTCAGCGCGTGGACCTTCTCGACGCTTGGCGCGTCATGGGCGCGGTAGATCAGCATCTGGCGATGCTGTTCGAGCGTCTCGGCTGCGGCCACGTTGGCGAGGATCATGAACTCCTCGATCAGCCGATGCGCGTCGAGCCGCGGCGGCGTGAACACGCGGTCGATCTTGCCCTCAGGCGTGAGGATGAGCTTGCGCTCGGGCAGGTCGAGATCGAGCGGGCTGCGGTGGTGGCGCGCGATCTTGAGCGCGCGATAGGCGTCCCACAGCGGCTTGAGGACGGGCTCCAGAAAGGGCCTCGCCGCTTCGTCGGGCCAGCCGTCGATAGCCGCCTGCGCTTGCGGATAGGCGAGTTTCGCGGCGGAGCGCATCATCACGCGATGGAATGTGTGGCCGGTCTTGCGCCCGTCTTTCGTGATGCGCATGCGCACGGCGAGCGCGGGACGATCTTCGTTGGGCCGCAGCGAACACAAATCGTTGGAGATGCGTTCGGGCAGCATGGGCACGACGCGGTCGGGGAAATAGACCGAATTGCCGCGTTCCAGCGCCTCGCGCTCCAGCGCGGAGCCCGGCCGCACATAGGCTGCGACGTCGGCGATGGCGACGGTGACGAGAAAGCCGCCCGCATTGTCGGGGTCATCGTCGGGCGCCGCATGCACCGCGTCGTCATGGTCCTTCGCATCGGCGGGATCGATGGTGACGAGCGGCAGGGGGCGCCAGTCCTCGCGCCCCTCCATGGTGGCGGGCGCGGCGCGCGCGGCCTCCTCCAGCGTCTCCTTGCGAAAGACATGCGGCACGCCATGGGTGATCAGCGCGATGGTCGTGATCGCCTTTTCGTTATTGACGGCGCCGAGCCGCTCGACCACGCGCGCGCTGGCGCCGAAGCGGCCGGCGCGCAGCATGTCCACGCTCACGAGATCGCCGTCGCGCGCGTCGCCTTCCGCGCCCGGCGGGATCAGCAATTCGCGATTGAGGCTCTTCTTGTCGATGGGCAGCAGACGGCCGCCGCCAGCGGCGAGATTGGCGCGAAACACGCCGACGATCTGCGCGCGCGTGCGCGAGACGAGTTTGATCACACGGCCCAGATAAGCCGGTTCCCCTTCGTCTGAGTGCGGATCGCGCGAGACGCGCAGCAGCGCGCGGTCGCCCACGCCGGGCGTCGGCTGATCGCGCCTCTTCTTGTCGCGTCGGGGCGCGGAGACAAGGATGCGGGGCGCAGGCCCAAGCTCCGCCTCGTCCCACTCGACGGGCACGGCGATGAATTCGCCGTCGCGGTCGCGCGTCTTCACGTCGGCGAGAACGACGTTGGGCAATTGGCCGGGCTTATGAAGCGTCTTGCCGCGCCGCTCCAGTTCTCCCTCCGCCTCAAGCTCTTTCAACAGACGTTTGAGTTCTATCTTCGCGGCGCCGCGTATGCCGAAGGCCTGCGCGATCTCGCGCTTGCCGATCTTGTCGGGCAGGGGACGGCCAGCCTCCTGCGCGGCCGCGCGCTCACGCGCCACGAAGGCGAGGATCTCCTCCTTGCCGGGCAGGGGGCGTTCGGAGGGCGGGCGTTTGGGCGGGGCCATATGAACCTGTGATGGACGCGCCAGACCGCAACGCAACGGCGGGTCGCAGGTTCACCATAGCCGCAAGCGGGCTTGCGCCGCAAACGCGGCCGCTATTTGCGCTTCTCCGCCGCACGCCGCATGGCCTCGGCGAGCGCGCCGCCCATGGCGCCGGGCGCGGGCGCGCCTGCGCCGCTCTGGCGTGGCGGGCCTTTCTGCATATGGGCGCGCTGGTCTGGGCGCACGGGCGCCGCGCCGCGCGGCTGGGCTGCGCCGGGCTCGTCCTCAAGCCGCATGGTGAGGGCGATGCGCTTGCGCGCCTTGTCAACGTCCAGCACCTTCACCTTCACGATGTCGCCGGGCTTTGCGACCTCGCGCGGATCCTTGATGAAGGTGCGCGACATGGCGGAGATGTGCACGAGCCCGTCCTGATGCACGCCGATGTCGACGAAAGCGCCGAAGGCGGCGACATTGGTCACGGCGCCTTCCAGGATCATGCCCGGCTTGAGATCGTCGAGCGTCTCCACGCCTTCCATGAACTCCGCCGTCTTGAAGGCGGGGCGCGGATCGCGGCCGGGCTTTTCAAGCTCGCGCAGGATGTCGGTGATGGTGGGCACGCCGAATTGTTCGTCGACGAATTGCTGCGGCTTCAGCGTGCGCAGGGTGCGCGCGTCGCCGATCAGCACCTTGATGTCGCTTTTCGTCGCCTCGATGATGCGACGCACGACCGGATAGGCTTCGGGATGCACGGCTGAGGAGTCGAGCGGATCGTCGCCGCCCAGAACGCGCAGGAAGCCCGCGCATTGCTCGAACGCCTTGGGGCCGAGGCGCGGCACTTTCTTCAATTCCGCGCGCGTGCGGAACGGGCCGTTGGCGTCGCGGTGGCCGACGATGTTCTGCGCCAATTGCTCGCCCACGCCCGACACGCGCGCAAGCAGGGGCGCGGAGGCGGTGTTGACGTCCACGCCCACCGCGTTCACGCAATCCTCCACTACGGCGTCGAGCGAGCGCGAGAGTTTGTGCTCGGCCAAATCGTGCTGATACTGGCCGACGCCGATGGATTTCGGGTCGATCTTCACGAGCTCGGCGAGCGGATCCTGCAGGCGGCGCGCGATGGAGACCGCGCCGCGCAGCGTCACGTCGAGGCTCGGCAATTCCTGCGAGGCGAAGGCGGAAGCCGAATAGACGGAGGCGCCGGCTTCCGAAACGATCGCCTTGGTGAGCTTGAGTTCGGGAGACTTCTTGATCACGTCGAGGGCGAGTTTCTCCGTCTCGCGCGAGGCGGTGCCGTTGCCGATGGCGACGAGCTCCACCTTGTGGCGCAGCGCAAGCGCCGCGATGGTCGCCATGGAATCGTCCCAGCGCCGTTGCGGCTCGTGGGGATAGATCGTCGCGGTGTCCACCACCTTGCCGGTGGCGTCGATCACCGCGACCTTCACGCCGGTGCGGAAGCCCGGATCAAGGCCCATGGTGGGGCGCGCGCCGGCGGGCGAGGCGAGCAGCAGGTCGCGCAGATTGCCGGCGAACACTTTCACCGCCTCGTCCTCCGCGTTCTGGAACAGGCGCACGCGCAGATCCACCGAGAGCGAGGACTGGATGCGGTAGCGCCAGGCGTAGCGCACGCAATCGCGCAGCCATTTGTCCGCAGGCCGGCCGCGGTCGGCGATGGAGAACTTCGCCGCGATCTTGTTCTCGAAGGCGCCGGGCTGTCCGGGAACCGCGTCAGGCTCGGCTTCCAGCGCCAGCTCCAGCGCCTCCTCCTTCTCGCCGCGGAAGAGCGCGAGAATGCGGTGCGAGGGCAGTTTGCGCAGCGGTTCGGCGAAGTCGAAATAATCGGCGAATTTGGCGCCCGCGGTCTGCTTGCCCTCGCGCACTTTCGATGCGAGCCGGCCGCCGTTCCAGAAATCCTCGCGCAGGGCGCCGATCAGCTCCGCGTCTTCCGAGAAGCGCTCCACCAGAATGGCGCGCGCGCCCTCAAGCGCCGCATCCACGCTCTCCACGCCCTTCGCCGCGTCCACATAAGCGGCGGCGGCCTCCTTGGGCTCCTTGGCCGGGTCGGCGAGCAGGAGATCGGCGAGGGGTTCGAGCCCGGCCTCGCGCGCGATCTGCGCCTTGGTGCGCCGCTTGGGTTTAAACGGCAGATAAATGTCTTCGAGCCGCGCCTTGCTGTCGGCCTGCATGATGGTTGCGCGCAGTGCGTCGTCGAGCTTGCCCTGTTGCTCGATGCTTTCGAGGATCTGTTTGCGCCGCTCCTCCAGCTCGCGCAGATAGCGCAGCCGCTCGTCAAGCGTGCGCAATTGCGCGTCGTCGAGCGCGCCGGTGGCCTCCTTGCGGTAGCGCGCGATGAAGGGGACGGTCGACCCGCCGTCGATCAGCTCCACGGCCGCGGCCACCTGCGTCTCCTTGACGCCCAGCTCTTCTGCGATGCGGAGATTGATCGATTTCATGCCTGCGCCTTTCCTGCGTCAAAGCGCATTTAGAAAGGCCGGGGCGGCGGCGTCAAAGCGCAGCCGCGCCGAATCTGTGGATGAAGGTCAAGCGCGCAGCCGGCCTGCTCTCAGCCGGCCGCCTTTTTCTTCGCTGGCGCCTTTTTCTTAACGGCTGCGGCTTTTTTCGCCGGCGCTGCTTTTTTCGTCGCAGCGGTTTTCGCAGCCGGCTTTTTCGCAGGCGACGCCTTCTTCGCCCCAGCCTTTTTGGACGCCGCCTTTTTGGCGGGCCCGCCCTTGGCGTCGATCAGTTCGATGGCGTCGGCCAGCGTCACCTGATCCGGCGTCATGGATTTGGGAATGTTCGCATAGACCTTGCCCACCGCCACGTAAGGCCCGTAGCGGCCCTCGCGCAGGGTGATCGCGCCGCCCTGCGGATGTTCGCCCAGAAGCTTGCCGCCGTCCGCGCCGCCTTCGCCGGAGGCTTTCGCATTGACGAGGGCGATCGCCTCCTCGAGCGTCACCTCGTCGGGATTGCGGCCCTTGGGCAGGTTGGCGTTGACCTTCTTCCAGTTCACATAAGGCCCGTAGCGGCCCGACTTCACGGCGATCGCGCCGCCTTGCGGATGATCGCCCAGCGCGCGGCCTGCGGAGGCGCCGAAGCGCGAGCCGCCGCCGCCCTGTTCCTTCGCCACGATCAGGTCGATGGCGCGATTGGCGCCGATCTCCAGAATGTCGTCCTCGCGGCCGATGTTGGCGTAGGTCTTCTGGTGCTGCACATAGGGCCCGTAGCGCCCGATGCCCGCGAGAATGGGCTCGCCGCTTGTCGGATGTTTGGCGACTTCGCGCGGCAGCGAGAGTAGGGCGAGCGCCTTCTCAAGCGTCACGTCGTCCTTCGAAAGGCCCTTGGGCAGCGAGGAGCGCTTGGGCTTCTCGCCTTCGCCCAATTGTAGATAGGGGCCGAAGCGGCCGTCGCGCAGGGTCACTTCCTCGCTGGTGTCGGGATCGACGCCCAGGCAGCGCACGCCCGGCCGGTCGCCTTCCACGCCATTGGCGCCTTCGCCCGTCGCCTGCTGGGAGAGCGTGCGCGTGAAGCGGCATTCGGGATAGTTCGAACAGCCCACGAAGGCGCCGAACTTGCCGAGCTTCAACGACAGCCGACCCTCATTGCAGGCCGGGCAGGCGCGCGGGTCGCCGCCTTCCGCCTTGGCGGGGAAGATGTGCGGGCCGAGCAGGTCGTTGAGGTTGTCGAGCACTTCGGTGGTGCGCAGATCCTTGATCTCCTCCACCGAGCCCGAGAAATTGCGCCAGAATTCGCGCAAAACCTGTTTCCAGTCGATCTCCGCATTGGCGACGAGATCGAGCTTCTCCTCCAGCGCCGCCGTGAAATCATATTCGACGTAGCGCTTGAAGAAGCTTTCGAGGAAGGCGACGACGAGACGGCCCTTGTCCTCCGGCACGAGACGCTTCTTGTCGAGGCGCACGTAATCGCGGTCGCGCAGCACGGCGAGCGTGGAGGCGTAGGTGGAGGGACGGCCGATGCCCAGCTCCTCCATGCGCTTGACGAGCGTGGCTTCCGTGTAGCGCGGCGGCGGCTCGGTGAAGTGCTGGCCGGCCTCGATGCGCTCTTTGGTCAGCGCCTCGCCCGCGGCCATGGGCGGCAGGCGGCCGCCTTCCTCGTCCTCCTCGTCGTCCTTGCCCTCCTGATAGAGGGTGAGGAAGCCGTCGAAGCGCACGACCTGGCCGGTGGCGCGCAGGTCCACGCGCTTGTAGGCCGCGCCCGCCGGCGCGTCGGCGGCGATCTCGACGGTGGTGCGTTCGAGCTCGGCGGATTCCATCTGGCTTGCGAGCGTGCGCGTCCAGATCAGCTCGTAGAGGCGCGCCTGATCCTTGTCGAGCGCGCGGGCGAGCTGGCGCGGCAGGCGCGTCATGTCGGTGGGGCGGATGGCCTCGTGGGCCTCCTGCGCGTTCTTCTGTTTGGTTGTGTATTTGCGCGGAACCTGCGGCACGTAGCTCGGGCCGTATTCCTTCTCGATCACGCGGCGGGCGGCGGCGATGGCTTCCGGCGCCACGTCCACGCCGTCGGTTCGCATATAAGTGATGAGGCCGACGGTCTCTCCGCCAAGGTCCACGCCTTCATACAGGCGCTGGGCGACGCGCATCGTGTGGGCGGGCGCGAAGCCCAGTTTGCGCGAGGCCTCCTGTTGCAGGGTGGAGGTGGTGAAAGGCGCATAGGGATGGCGCTTGGCGGGCTTGGCCTCCACGGAGACCACGGAGAATTTCGCGCCCTCAAGCGCCGTGCGGAACGCCTCCGCCTCCTGCGCGGAGCCGACGTCGAGACGTTGCACGCGCTTGCCGTCGGCGCCCACGAGGCGGGCGACGAAAGGCGCCGCGTCCTTCGTCTTTAAATGGGCGTTGATGGACCAATATTCGCGCGCGGCGAATTTCTCGATCTCAAGCTCGCGGTCGCAGACCAGACGCAGCGCGACCGATTGCACGCGGCCGGCCGATTTCGCGCCCGGCAGCTTGCGCCACAGGACCGGCGAGAGCGTGAAGCCCACGAGATAGTCGAGCGCGCGGCGGGCGAGATAGGCGTCCACCAGCGCGACGTCGATCTCGCGCGGCTGGCGCATGGCGTCGAGGATCGCGCTCTTGGTGATCGCGTTGAACACGACGCGCTGGATCTTCTTGTCCTTGAGCGCCTTCTTGCCGCGCAGCACTTCAAGCACGTGCCAGGAGATCGCCTCCCCCTCGCGGTCGGGGTCGGTCGCCAGGATCACGGTGTCGGCGTCCTTCACGGCGCGGGCGATGTCGGCGAGGCGTTTGGCGGCCTTCGCGTCCACTTCCCATTGCATCGCGAAATCGGCTTCCGGGTCCACCGCGCCGTCCTTGGCGAGCAGATCGCGCACGTGGCCGAACGAGGCCAGCACCTCGTAATCCCTGCCGAGATATTTGTTGATCGTCTTGGCCTTGGCTGGGGATTCGACGATGACGACTGCGTTCATGGCTCGGGAGTCCTGGCGACCAAGCGCTTGAAAAACCTGTGAAAACGCCTCGCCGGCGCGGGGCGGGGGGCGCTTTGCGGGCCGCAGCCTCGCCCCATTCATGCGGCCGGGAACATGGTTGAGGGGGCGGGGCGTGTCAAATCGCGGGCTGTGGCGCGACCATGTTCTTGGCGGGGCTTGCGCCTGTGCGCAGCGCGCAAGGGGCGGCGCGCGAAGGCTTGCGGGGGCGCATGGGAGGGCCTATCAGGACCGCTCATGAGCGCTGAGCGAACGCCCTTTCCCCACCGCCACCTGCTTGGCATCGACGGGCTGTCGAGGCCGCAGATCGAAACCCTTCTCGACATGGCGGAAGAGGCGGTCGCCGTCTCCCGCAGGGTCGACAAGAAGCGCAGCGTCCTGAGCGGGCGCACGCAGATCAATCTTTTCTTCGAAGCCTCCACGCGCACGCAGGCCTCCTTCGAGCTTGCGGGCAAGAGGCTGGGCGCCGACGTGATGAACATGTCGGTCGCGACCTCCTCGGTGAACAAGGGCGAGACGCTCATCGACACCGCGGTGACGCTGAACGCCATGCGCCCGGACGTGATCGTCGTGCGGCATCATCATTCCGGCGCGGTGCATCTGCTGGCGCGCAAAGTGTCGTGCTCGGTCGTCAATGCGGGCGACGGCAGCCACGAACATCCCACGCAGGCCCTGCTCGACGCGCTCACCATCCGCCGCAACAAGGGGCGGATCGAGGGGCTGAACGTGGCGATCTGCGGCGACGTGCTGCATTCGCGCGTCGCGCGCTCCAACATCATCCTGCTGACGCAGCTGGGCGCGCGGGTGCGCGTGGTCGGCCCATCGACGCTCCTGCCGCCGGGCGTGGAGCGCCTGGGCGTCGAGGCGCATCGCACGATGGAGAGCGGCCTGCGGGACGCCGACATCGTGATGATGCTGCGCCTGCAGCGCGAGCGGATGAACGGCGCCTTCGTGCCCTCGCTCAAGGAGTTCGCGCGCTTCTACGGGCTCGATGAAGAAAAGCTGCAATGGGCGAAGCCCGATGCGCTCGTGATGCATCCGGGTCCGATGAACCGCGGCGTGGAGATCGACTCGGCGGTCGCCGACGGACCGCGTTCGCTCGTGACCGAACAGGTGGAGATGGGCGTCGCCGTGCGCATGGCGGTGCTCGAGGCGCTCTCCCACAATTTGCCGAACGGGTGAGGCCATGGAGCCCAGACAACACGCCACGCCCGCCTTCGCCTTCCTCAACGCGCAGCTTGTCGATCCCGCCTCCGGCAAGATTGAGACCGGCGGCGTGCTGGTGGAGAACGGCGCCATTCTCGAAGTCGGCCCCAAGGTCACGCAGGCCAATGTGGGCGCGCGCACGCAAGCCATCGATTGCGCCGGCGACGTCGTGTGTCCCGGCCTCATCGACATGCGCGCCTTCGTGGGCGAGCCGGGCGCGACCCATCGCGAGACCATCGCCAGCGCCAGCGCCGCCGCCGCCGCGGGCGGGGTGACGACCATCGTCGCGACGCCGGACGCCAATCCGCCCGTGGATGGGGCGGCCACCGTCGACTATCTGCTGCGCCGCGCGCGGGAGAAGTCGCGCGTGCGCCTGTTGCCGAGCGCCGCGCTCACCAAGGGGCTTGCGGGGCAGGAGATCGCCGAGATCGGCCTTCTCAAGGAAGCCGGCGCGGTCGCCTTCTCCAATGGCGCGCGTTCCGTCGCCTCTGCGCAGGTGATGCGCCGCGCGCTCACCTATGCGCGCGATTTCGGCGTGCTCGTCATCCATCTCGCGCAGGACGCCGATCTCGCCACCGCCGGCGTGATGAACGAGGGCGAATTCGCAAGCCGGCTCGGCCTGCCCGGCGTGCCCGCCGAGGCGGAGGCGATCGTGCTCGACCGCGACATGCGTCTCGTGCGCCTCACGCTCGGCGCGCAATCGGCCGGCGCGCGTTATCATGCGGCGCTTGTCACCTGCCGCCTCTCGCTCGACGTCATCGCGCAGGCGAAGGCGGAGGGCCTGCCCGTCACCTGCGCGACTTCGATCAATCATCTCACGCTCAACGAGACCGACGTCGGCGATTACCGCACCTTCCTGAAGCTCTCGCCGCCGCTGCGCGCGGAGGAGGAGCGTCTCGCGCTCGTGGAGGCGCTGGCGAGCGGATTGATCGACGTGATCGTCTCCGACCACGATCCGCAGGACGTGGAGGCCAAGCGCGTGCCCTTCTCGGAGGCCGAATATGGCGCCGTCGGGCTTGAGACGATGCTGGCCGCGGGGTTGCGCCTTGTGCATGCGGGCCAGGTCTCGCTCACCCGCCTCATCGGCGCGATGACGCTGCGCCCGGCTGAGATTTTGGGCCTGCCGCAAGGCCGGCTCGCCAAGGACGCGCCTGCCGATCTCATTCGTTTCGACCCGGACGAGCCCTTTGTCGTGGACGCCGCCAGACTGCGCTCGCGCGCCAAGAACACGCCGTTCGACGAGGCGCGCCTGCAAGGCGTCGTGAAGACGACGATGGTGGCTGGCCGCGTGGTTGGGCCCTGAACCTTTCGAAAGTAGCGCTCGCATGTTCCCCGATCTCGCCGCCAATCTCGTCGCACTCGGCTTCGGCTACCTGCTTGGCTCCATTCCGTTCGGTCTCGTGCTCACGAAAATCGCGGGCACGCAGGACCTGCGCTCCATCGGCTCGGGCAATATCGGCGCGACGAACGTTCTGCGCACGGGGCGCAAGGGGCTGGCCGCCGCCACGCTGCTGCTCGATGCGCTGAAAGGCACGCTCGCCGTCGTCGTCGCGATGCGCTTTGGCGAATACGCCGCGGTGATCGCGGGGCTCGGGGCCTTTCTCGGCCATCTCTATCCCGTGTGGCTGAAGTTCTCCGGCGGCAAGGGCGTGGCGACCTTCCTCGGCGTGTCGATCGGGCTCGCCTGGCCGGGCGCCGTCGCCTTCGCGCTCGTCTGGCTCGCGACCGCCGCCATCACGCGCTATTCCTCCGCCGCCGCGCTCGCCGCCAGCGTGGCGACGCCGCTTGTCCTGTGGGGCATGGGCCGTTCGCAGGCCGCGGAACTGCTCGCCGCGCTCGCCGTGTTGCTGTGGTTCAAGCACCGCCCCAACATCGAGCGCCTGCTCGCCGGCACGGAAAGCAAGATCGGCCGCAAGAGCGAGCCTGAGGCGCCGCAGGGCTGAGGGGCGCGGGGCTTTCGACCTTGCGCGGCGCCGGGGTGACGGCGGGCGCGAAATGAGCGATGATGGGGACGTTTCAGACGTTCCTTTTTCATCTCATGGCCGGCCGCGCGCCCATGATGCTCAGCGACGAACAACGGCTCGACTGGCTGCAATTGATCCGCAGCGAAAACGTCGGGCCTCGCACTTTCCGCACCCTCGTCAACAAGTTCGGCGGGGCTCGCGCCGCGCTTGAGGCGCTGCCGGGCCTGCTTGCGCGCGCAGGCGGGGCGCGCGCCGTGCGGCTTGCCGACCGGGGCGCCTGCGAACGGGAGATGGCGGCGACCTTGCGCGCGGGGGCGCGTTTCCTCGCCATGGGCGAGCCGGATTATCCGGCGGCGCTGCGCCAGATCGACTCCCCGCCGCCGCTGCTTTGCGTGAAAGGCGCGATCGAGACGCTCGCGCGTCCGATGGTCGCGATCGTGGGCGCGCGCAACGCCTCCGCCGCCGGCCTCGCCTTCACCGAGCGGCTCGCCCATGAACTCGCCGAGGATGGATATGTGGTCGCCTCCGGGCTTGCGCGCGGCGTCGATCAGCGCGCGCACCGCGCCGCGTTGCGCACCGGCACGGTGGCCGCGCTCGCCGGCGGGCTCGACCGCATCTATCCGCCCGAACACTTAGAGCTTGCGCAGGAGATCTGCGCGCGCGGCGCGCTCGTGAGCGAAATGCCCTTGGGCTGGGAGCCGCGGGGCCGCGATTTTCCGCGCCGCAACCGCATCGTCTCCGGCCTGTCGCTGGGCACGATCGTGGTGGAGGCGGCTTTGCGTTCGGGCTCGCTGATCACCGCGCGTTTCGCAAACGAACAGGGCAGGGAAGTGTTCGCCGTGCCGGGCTCGCCGCTCGATCCGCGCGCGGAGGGCGCCAACGACCTGCTGCGGCAGGGCGCGACCTTATGCACGTCGGGGCGCGACGTGCTGGAGGCGCTGGCGCCGTTGCGTTCAGGCGAAGGCGCGCCCGCGCATGCGCGCCTGTTCGACGAGGCGAGCTTCGCGCCGGCCGAACGCCTGTGGGACGAGACGGATTTGTTCGGCGACATGTCGCCGCCTTACGGCGAGCCGGGTCATGAACTCGACGAAGCGCCGGCGCCCGCCATGTCCGCGCCGCGCACCGCCAGCGCGCAGCGCGCCGTCTCGCACGCCACCTCGCAGGCCGTCTCGCAAGGCGCTTCGGAGCGCGAGGACTTTGCTGACGAGCGGCCGCTCGCGGAGCGGCTTGCGCATTTGCTCAGTCCCTCGCCTGTGTCGCTCGACGATCTCGTGCGCGCGTGCGGCGCGCCTGCTGCGGATGTATTCGCGGCGCTGACCGATCTTGAACTGCAGGGGCGCGCGTCCCGGCGCGGCCACCGCGTGACGCGCGCTTGAGCCCGCTCAGCTTTCTTTCTCGGCCTCTTCGGCGGCGATCTCGGCTTCCGCCGCCGACATGGACAGCAGATAGCTCAGGGTCTCCAACCGCGCATTGGCGGCGATGGCCGACAGCTCCCGCGTCATCTGGGCGATGTAGCGGGCCGCGTCGACCGGCTCCATGGGCTCCAGCTCCTCGCTGGGATAGGCGACCCAGCCTTCCTCCTCGGGCTCGGGCTCGAACAGGTAGTCGGCGCGGCGAGCCGGCTCGGCCGCCTCGAACCGGCCCTCGGCCCGCCCTGCCTGCGGATCGTTCGCGCCTTCGGAATCGCGCGCCCCCTCGCGGGGCTTGGCCTGTTTCGCCATGGGTCGCTCCTGTCCCGGCGGGGGCGGACTCTCCCGCGCGCGCCGGATGGACGATGCTTAGCACAACCGAGACCATAGAGCTAGGGCTTCGCCTAAACTTTGGGTTGCGCCTGACGGCTATTTCCCGCGAAATGCAACCAGAGGGAGGTCCTGGCGTTGCTTGCGCATCTCGGCCGCATGCGCGGCCAATCCAGGGAGCCTCGCCATGAGATTTCCACCCGTCCCCCCTCCGTCTCCCTCCTCCGCCCCTGTTTCTGCGCAGACGTCCGCCGCGTCGGGCCGCCTGCGCCGCGTTGTGGTGAACGGGCTTGCGGCCGCAGCTTTCACGATCGCCGGGGCGGGGATTGACGGTTTCGGCCCGCGCGCCGCGCAGGCCGGCCCGCTCTCCATCGCCGCGCGCGCGGACGTCGCGCCGGCCAATCTCACCGAACAGGCGCATTACAACGGCCGGCGCCATCGCCATCGTCGCGCAGGCGGCGGGGCCGCCGCCGCCGCGGCGCTCGGCGCGTTCGGTCTCATCGTCGGCGCCGCCATCGCCAGCAATCGCTGCCGCTATGTCGATCCATGGGGGCGCTGCGTGCGCTATCGCTCTTATTACTACGGGCCGTCTTATTATCCGGCCTATGTGGGCGGCTATTATCCGGCCTATCGGCGACGCGCTGTTTATTATCATCCGCGCATCTATCGCCACCGCTATGTGACGCATCACGCGGGGCCGCGCTTCGTCGTGCGTCACGCGGGACCGCGTTTCGTCCATCGCGGCGGCGGACCGCGCGTCCTGCGTCATCGGCGTTGAGCGGGGCGCGCGGTTCGTGCGGCGTGGCGCGGGTTTCTGAGATCAGGCGTCGGGCGCGGCGGCGCGTCCGAGCGCCTGCAGCCGGTCGAGCGCGCCCTGCAGGATGTAAGCCGCGGCCATGCGGTCCACGACCTCGCCGCGTTTCGCCCGCGAGGCGTCCTGGTCGATGAGCGCGCGCGTGACGGCGGCGGTGGACAGGCGCTCGTCCCAGAACACAAAGGGGCGCGGATCAAGCGGCGCCACCGCGCGCACGAAAGCGCGGGTGGCCTGCGCGCGGGGGCCTTCGCTTGAGTCCATGTTGAGGGGCAGGCCGATCACGAAGGCGGCCACCTCGTGCTTGTCCGCAAGCGCGATGAGGCGCGCGACGTCCGCCGAGAACTTCTTGCGCGCGATGGTCTCGAGCGGGGAGGCGAGCCTGCGCTCCACGTCGGACAGGCCAAGGCCGATGGTCTTCGTGCCGAGGTCGAGCCCCATGAGGCGCGAGAAGCGCCCGAGCGACGGGGCGATCTCCTCCAGGGTCGAGACGTTGGACAGGCCGGCCATGGCACCCCGTAGCATGGGCGGGCGGGCCTGTCATCCGCGGCGGGGGATTTGGCGTTCCCCGCCCGCAATGCTATAGCCGGCGCGAGTTTTTCAAACCTCGGAGTCGAGATGTCCGTCGATCAAGCGACCGTGCGGCGCATTGCGCATCTGGCGCGCATCGCCGTGAAAGACGAGGACGTGCCGCACCTCCAAAAGGAGCTCAACGCCATCCTCGCCTTCGTCGAGGAGCTGGGCGCGGTGAACGTGGACGGCGTCGAGCCGATGACCTCCGTCATTCCCATGAAGATGAAGATGCGCGCCGACGAAGTGAACGATCAGGCCGGCGCCGGCGTCATCGTCGCTAACGCGCCTGCGCGCGAGGATCACTTCTTTACGGTGCCCAAGGTCGTCGAGTGAGCCGCGCCTCCCGCGCCGCCGACGCCTGCGCCTTCTTTTCGGAATCGTCTTCATGACTTCGCCCAACGAACTCACCTTTGCTGAAGCGCGCGACGCCATCGCCGCGAAAAAACTCTCCTCCGTCGAACTGACGCAGGCCCATCTCGACGCGATGGAGAAGGCGCGCGGCCTTGGCGCCTATATCGCCGAGACGCCGGAAATCGCGCTCGACATGGCGCGCGAGTCCGACAAGCGCGTGGCCGCCGGAGCGGCTGGCCCGCTCGAGGGACTGCCCATCGGCGTCAAGGATCTCTACGCCACCAAGGGCGTGCACACGCAGGCGTGCAGCCATATCCTCGACGGGTTCAAGCCCGCTTATGAATCCACCGTCACCGCGCAATTGTGGCGCGACGGCGCGGTGATGCTCGGCAAGCTGAACATGGACGAATTCGCCATGGGCTCGTCGAACGAAACCTCTTTCTATGGCCCCGTCGCTTCGCCCTGGCTGCCGCCGGGCTGGAGCGCGGACAAGGCGCGCGCCGCGCTGGGCTCGAAAGAGAAGAAGGGTCTTCTCGTGCCGGGCGGCTCCTCAGGCGGTTCGGCCTCCGCGGTCGCCGCGCATCTGTGCCTGGGCGCCACCGCTTCCGACACCGGCGGTTCGATCCGCCAGCCCGCCGCCTTCACGGGAACGGCCGGCGTGAAGCCCACCTACGGGCGCTGCTCGCGCTGGGGCATGGTGGCCTTCGCCTCCTCGCTCGATCAGGCGGGGCCGATCGCGCGCAACGTGCGCGACTGCGCGATCCTGCTGCGCTCCATGGCGGGACATGATCCGAAGGACACGACCAGCGTGGACGCGCCCGTGCCCGATTACGAGAAGGCGGTGGGCGCCTCCATCAAGGGCCGCAAGATCGGCATTCCGAAAGAATACCGCGTGGCGGGCATGCCCGAGGAGATCGACGCGCTGTGGCGCAAGGGCGTGGACTGGCTGCGCGCCGCCGGCGCGGAAGTGGTCGAAATCTCGCTGCCGCACACGAAATACGCGCTGCCCGCCTATTACATCGTGGCGCCGGCGGAAGCCTCGTCCAATCTCGCCCGCTATGACGGCGTGCGTTACGGATTGCGCGCGGCCGGCCGCGACATTCGCGAAATGTACGAGAACACCCGCGCGCAGGGCTTCGGCCCGGAAGTGCGCCGGCGCGTGATGATCGGCGCCTATGTGCTCTCGGCCGGCTATTACGACGCCTATTACGTGCGCGCGCAAAAGATCCGCACGCTGATCCGTCGCGATTTCGAGGCCGCCTTCCACGCGGGCGTGGACGCGATCCTCACCCCCGCCACGCCGTCGCCCGCCTTCGGCATCGGCGAGAAGACCTCCGCCGATCCGGTGGAGATGTATCTCAACGATGTGTTCACCGTGACGGTGAACATGGCGGGCCTGCCGGGCTTCGCCGTCCCCGCCGGTCTGTCGAAGGACGGGCTGCCGCTCGGCCTGCAATTGATCGGCCGGCCCTTCGACGAGGAGACGCTGTTCTCCGTCGCGCAGGCGCTTGAGGATTCCGCCGGCCGCATCGATCTGCCGAAAGCCTGGTGGGCCTGAGCCTGACGCGGCCCGCCGCGTGACGCGCAGGGCCGTCTCCGCGTGCATGATCTCGAGCATGCGGGCGCAGCCGGCGCAGGGCCGCCTTGAAGCAGGCCGCCGAAGCGGCTACCAAACCGGCCTGTCGCGCGGCCCCGCCGCGCCCGCCCACCTGTGAGGCTGTCATGAACGCTCCGGCGACCGTTTCCAAACTCATCAAGGGCGCCACTGGCGACTGGGAGGTCGTCATCGGCATGGAGATCCACGCCCAGGTGACCTCGAAAGCGAAACTCTTCTCCGGCGCCTCGACCGAATTCGGCGGCGAGGAGAACGCCCACGTTTCGCTCGTCGACGCGGCCATGCCCGGCATGCTGCCCGTCATCAACGCGGAATGCGTGCGCCAGGCCGTGCGCACCGGGCTTGGCCTGAAGGCGCAGATCAATCTGCGCTCGGTCTTCGACCGGAAGAACTACTTCTATCCGGACCTGCCGCAGGGCTACCAGATCAGCCAGTACAAGCACCCGATCGTGGGCGAGGGCGAGGTCATCGTCGACGTCTCCCCCACCGAGCAGATCCGCGTGGGCGTGGAGCGCCTGCATCTGGAGCAGGACGCCGGCAAGTCGATCCACGACCAGTCCGCCACCGCGAGCTTCGTCGATCTCAACCGTTCGGGCGTGGCGCTCATGGAGATCGTCTCGCGCCCCGACATGCGTTCGGCCGAGGAGGCGCGCGCCTATGTGAGCAAGCTGCGCACGATCCTGCGCTATCTGGGCACCTGCGACGGCGACATGGAGAAGGGCAATCTGCGCGCCGACGTGAACGTGTCCGTGCGACGCCCAGGCGGGCCGCTGGGCACGCGGTGCGAGATCAAGAACGTGAACTCGATCCGCTTCATCGGCCAGGCCATCGAGACCGAGGCGCGTCGTCAGATCGCCATCATCGAGGACGGCGGCGCCGTGGATCAGGAGACGCGCCTGTTCGATCCCGGCAAGGGCGAGACGCGTTCCATGCGCTCCAAGGAAGAAGCGCATGACTACCGCTATTTCCCTGATCCCGACCTCCTGCCGCTCGAGTTCGACCAGGCGTTCGTCGATGAGCTGGCGCGCGGCCTGCCCGAGCTGCCGGATGAGAAAAAGGCTCGCTTCATGCGCGATTACGGCCTCGCCGGCTATGACGCCGGCGTGCTGGTGATGGAGCGCGACACGGCGGATTACTTCGAGGACATGGTGCGCGAGGGCGCGGAGGCGAAGGCTTCCGCCAACTGGCTCATCAACGAGTATTTCGGCCGCCTAAACAAAGCCGGCCTCAGCGTCGTGGACGGTCCCGTGACCGCCGCCGCCAACAGCGCCATCGTGCAGATGATCTCGTCGGGCGACATCTCCGGCAAGATCGCGAAGGACCTGATCGAGATCGTGTGGGAGGAAGGCCGCGGCGCCGATCCGCGCGCGATCGTCGCCGCGCGCGGCATGAAGCAGGTCACCGACACCGGCGCCATCGAGGCCGCCGTGGATGCGATCATCGCCGCCAATCCGGACAAGGTCGCTCAGGCGCAGGCGAAGCCGACCATGCTTGGTTGGTTCGTCGGACAGGTGATGAAGGAGACGGGCGGCAAGGCCAATCCGCAGTCCGTCAACGCGCTCCTGAAGAGCAAGCTCGGGATCTGATCCGGGCGAATCACCGGGGTCGATTCGCGCGCCTTGCGCGAAATCGACCCGCGGAGCGAGCCCCGAAGCGAAAAAAATTTCGTTTTTCGAAAATTTTTTTTCGTCCGTTGCGCACGCGCAGCAGACGGTCGCGCGTCGCCTCTCTCGCGCCGCTCTCGCTCGCTTCCCATCGACCCGCGCGCGGCGCGCGCGCGGCCTCGCCGATCGCGCGCGACACGCGGCTCATGCGTCGCTCGCGTGAGAGCGGACGGCGCGCACGGCAATGCGCAGCGGCTTGCGCGACGCTTGGCGTCGTTTCCGCACTCGCCGAAAAATCAATAACTTTTGGGCATCGCTGCGCCGTGTGGCGGCTTTCGTCGCCGGCGCCCGGGCGCGCGTCGCGCCGCCTCGCCGAAGGCTTGCGCAGGTTCCTCGGCGTCTGCGCGGGGCGCGCCTCGCGGACGTCGCGACTGGTCCGATCGCGCCTGCGCGCGCACCGTCGGAAGCGATGCGCGCGCGCGCGCTGGAGGGGCCGAACGGGCGCGCGCAGAGGGGCTTGCGGAGCCGTGAACGACGATCAGCGCTTGCACGTCTAGTTAACCGAGTTAGTTTAACTCCGCCTGGGTGACGGCGAGATGCGCCGTCTCAACTTAGAGGGGACCTCTGATGGCGAAGGCAGCAAAGCGTAAGCCGGCCAAGAAGGCCGCGAAGAAGAGTGCAAAGAAGGCCACCAAGAAGGTCGCCAAGAAGGGCGCCAAGAAGGCCACCAAGAAGGTTGCCAAGAAGGCCGCCAAGAAGGGCGCCAAGAAGGCCACCAAGAAGGTAGCCAAGAAGGCCGCCAAGAAGGGCGCCAAGA
>Ga0315905_10000792_pt1 | contig 34603 bp, 32 predicted proteins | sample LakEriMetagenome_5_FD_203522 | JGI IMG/M metagenome (GOLD analysis project Ga0315905, IMG submission 203522) | Freshwater fungal communities from buoy surface, Lake Erie, Ohio, United States - Buoy 4 MA121 | ecosystem: Environmental > Aquatic > Freshwater > Lake | place: USA: Lake Erie, Ohio... | reverse complement strand
CCATGTCCTCAAGGGTGCGCAGCGCAGTCGTCTTGCCCGCACCAAGCACGCCGGTGACAAGCAGAATGCGCTGCGGCGGATCTTCCGGTTCCGAGTCGGGCGACATCGGGTTGTTCTGCGCCAGCCTAGGCCGGAAGGGAAGACTGCCGAGGGGCAAGCCCCCGGCTATGTTTCACGCAGGGACAGGCCCTGTCGGCGGCAGGCCATAGGTGCGCAGCGCCAGTTCGGCGCGCAAGACGAGCATCGGACTGTCCGGCCACAGCCGGATCAGCGGCAGCTCCGCGCCGTGGCGCAAGGTAGCTTCCGGCGCCTCGATGAAGCGCGGGCTTTCCCTGTCGAGCGTGATCACGAGCGCGACGGGTACGCCGCGCGCGACCGGCATGGGAATGAGGCCCAGCCCGCGCACCTCGAGCAAGCCGACCGTCTCGGGCACCGGGCTCGCCAGCAGCCGCGTGTCAGCACGATCAAGCGTGACGCCGTCATCGCCCACCAGCACAGCTCCGCGATCGATCAGCGCCAGCGCCAGACTGGACTTGCCTGTGCCGGGGTGTCCTTCGATGAGGACCGCACGGCCATCGATGGCCACGCAAGTTGCCTGATGCTTCACTCCTCGTCCTCCCCGGCCATCGGGAGTTCGAGCACGAGCTGCGCGCCGGGTTCGCCGCCGGGGCGGTCGGTAATGATGAGCGAGCCTTCATGCGCTTCGGCAATCGTGCGCGCGATGGCGAGCCCCAGACCGCTGTGCGCGCCGAACGCCTCGCTGGCGGGACGCTCTGAATGGAAGCGCTCGAACACTTTCTCGCGCTCGGCGGGCGCAATGCCCGGACCATCGTCGGTAACCGCGAGGAAGACGCGGCCTTCGCTGCCCCAGACCACGACTTCGACCGTGCCGCCGAGCGGAGAGAAGGAGACTGCATTGTCGAGCAGGTTGTCGAGCACGCGCTCCAGCTGCAGCGCGTCGCCACGCACCAGGGACGTACCGCCGCCGCGTGCCAGGCGGATCGGACAGGCCTCTCTGTCTGGCCGCGTACCGCGCGCGCCGACCACATCTCCGGCAAGGGCTGCCAGATCGAGCGGGGCAAATGTTGCGCGGCTCAACTGTGCGTCGATCCGACTTGCGTCGGCGATCTCGGTGATCAGGCGGTCGATGCGCTGCACATCGTGCGCGGCAATCGCGGCCAATTGCTGGCGCAGCGCTGGATCGTCCACCTTCTCCATCGTCTCGAGCGCGCTGGAGAGCGAGGCCAGCGGATTCTTGAGTTCGTGCGCGACATCGGCGGCAAAGCTTTCGACCGCATCGATGCGCTGACGCAGCGCGGTGGTCATGTCGGAGAAGGCGCGGGCGAGGAGGCCGATCTCGTCGCCGCGTTCGGGCAGGCGCGGGACCACAACCGCGCGGTCGCGCCCCAGCCGCACGCGCACGGCGGCGCGGACCAGCGCGCGCAGCGGCTGGACGATGGTGCGGGCGAGGAACAGCGAAAGCTGGATCGAAAGCAGGAAGGCGACGCCGATGATGATGCCGAGCGACTGGCGTGCATCGCGCACCGACTGGGTGACGTCCTTGGCATTGCGCAGCGCGAGCAGCATCTTGCCATCGCTGCCCACCGGCGTGGCCGCGGTGATCACGGGTGTACGATCGGGGGCATAGCGCAGATAGACCTCGGTCTGCCGCGCGCTGCGGGCGCGCGCGATTTCGGGCCAGTTGGCTGCGCCCGTCTCGGGCGGTTCACGATAGCGCTCGATCTGAGGGGCGCCGACGATGAAATCCACCCCGCGATCGAGCAACCGTGCGGCGCTTGTGTACCAGGCCTCCTGAGCGGGATCGGCGAAAGCGAAGGGCGGCGGCGCGAGCCGGAAGCTGTCCGCAATCAGGCCGCCCCTGGCATCATAGAGCGTGAGGCGCAGCTTCTGCGCGGTGCCGATCTCGGCGAGCACTTCGCGCGCCTTGGCGGGCCGTGCTTCGGTGAGCGCCGTGGCGGCGATCTCCGCCTCCGCCCGCGCCAGTTTGAACCGTTCGGCCAGCAGCTGCTTGCGGTAGCTGTCGAGATAGAAAAACGATCCGGCCAGCAGCGCGAGCGCGATCACGTTGACCGCGAGGATGCGCGACGTGAGCGAGACTCCGCGCACCCGCCACGAACGGCGGCGCGGCGGCGGGCGCACCGGATCAGGAATCGGCGAAGCTGTATCCGGCGCCATAGAGCGTTTCGATCGCGGCAAAGCCGGCGTCTGCGGCGCGGAACTTGCGGCGCAGGCGCTTGATGTGGCTGTCGATGGTGCGATCGTCGACGAAGACGTCGTCGTGGTAGGCCGCATCCATCAGCTGGTTCCGGGTCTTGACCACGCCCGGGCGCAGCGCAAGTGCCTCAAGGATCAGGAACTCGGTCACGGTGAGCGACACCGCGGCCCCGTCCCAGGTGACGGTATGGCGCGCCGGATCCATCACGAGGCGGCCGCGGCGGATCGGTTCGGGTAGCGACTGCGCCGCCTCGCCCGGTTCTGCCGGTTCCGCCGCATCGCTGCGGGCAAGTTCGGAGCGGCGCAAGATCGCGCGGATGCGGGCGATCAGCAGGCGCTGGCTGAACGGCTTGGCGATGTAGTCGTCCGCGCCCATGGCAAGACCCAGCGCCTCGTCGGCCTCGGCATCCTTGCTGGTGAGGAAGATCACCGGCAGTTGGCTCTTCTCGCGCAGGCGGCTGAGCAGTTCGAGCCCGTCCATGCGCGGCATCTTGATATCACAGACGGCCAGGTCCGGCGGGTTTTCGATCAGCGCTTTCAGCGCGGCGGCGCCATCATAATAGAGCCGGGTGGCAAAGCCCTCGGCCTGGAGCGCGATGGAAACGGTGGTCAGGATGTTGCGGTCATCGTCCACCAGCGCGATCACCCGGGGATCATCACCGCGCGTCGTTGCAGAAACCGGTGATTGCAAAGCTTCGGACAGGGGCGTTTCCGGTCTGGCTGGCGACTGGTCGAGGCCCAAGGATTACCGGCTCACGAGCTTGCTGGCAACCGGGTCACATATCCGGCACGAAGGGGATGCAGTTGTACGCGATGCAACTTGCTGCGCAAAAAACTAGGTTGCCGCGACGGCATTTGACGCAGCATGGCGGGGTGGCTATGCGCCGAACCGGACTCAGCGCATTCGTATGCAAAACAGCTGCGGATTCGCCGGCGGACGAGAGCATCTGGGTGTGATTGCAACGCGGGGCCATGCCTCGCCCGGAGCCCCAACCGGCACGGGCAAATGGCAGACCCGCAGAGGGAGACCGACTGTGTCTGATACTGCTTTGAACGTGACTCTCGCGCAGCAGGGCTTTCCCGAGCCCGCGCAGATCTTTGCCAACCTCGGCACCGCGCCGCTGGTCGAGCATGCGATCCGCAATGGCGAGGGCGTGCTTTCGGCAGACGGCCCGTTCGTCGTCGCCACGGGCAAGCACACCGGGCGCAGCGCGAAGGACAAGTTCTTCGTCCGCGACGCCGAGACCGAGAACACGATCTGGTGGGGCAAGACCAACGTCAGCATGACGCCCGAGCAGTTCGCCGCGCTGAAGGAGGACTTCCTCGCCGCGCTGGGCGGGCTCGACAAGGCCTATGTCGCGGACCTGTTCGGCGGTTCGCAGCCGGAATACCGCGTCTCGGTGCGCGTGATCACCCAGTATGCCTGGCATTCGCAGTTCATCCGCACCCTGCTGGTGCGCCCGACAGCGGAAGAGCTGGCGAGCTTCGCCCCCGAATACACGATCATCGACATTCCGAGCTTCCGCGCCGATCCGGCCCGCCACGGCTGCCGCAGCGAGACGGTGATCGCGGTCAACTTCACCGAAAAGCTGATCCTGATCGGCGGCACCGCCTATGCGGGCGAAATGAAGAAGTCGGTCTTCGGCATCCTGAACTACCTGCTGCCGGTGCAGGGCGTCATGCCGATGCACTGCTCGGCCAATATCGGCGCGGACGGCACCACCGCGGTGTTCTTCGGGCTTTCGGGCACAGGCAAGACGACGCTTTCGGCCGACGCCAGCCGCACGCTGATCGGCGATGACGAGCACGGCTGGTCGGACACCGCGGTCTTCAACTTCGAAGGCGGCTGCTACGCCAAGATGATCCGCCTCTCGCCCGAAGCCGAACCCGAAATCTTCGCGACGACCAAGCGCTTCGGCACGATCCTCGAGAACGTGGTGATCCACCCCGAAACCCGGACCATCGACCTCGACGATGCCTCGCTCGCCGAGAACAGCCGCGGGTCCTATCCGATCGATTTCATCCCGAACACGAGCGAGAAGAACCTGGGCCCCGTCCCGGCAAACATCATCTTCCTCACGGCAGATGCCTACGGCGTGTTGCCCCCGATCGCGCGGCTGACGCCCGATCAGGCGATGTATCACTTCCTTTCGGGCTACACCGCGCGCGTCGCCGGCACCGAAATCGGCGTAACCGAGCCGGAAGCGACCTTCAGCACCTGCTTCGGCGCGCCGTTCATGCCGCGCCACCCCTCGATCTATGGCAACTTGCTGAAAGAACGCATCGCCAAGGGCGGCGTGAAGTGCTGGCTGGTCAACACCGGCTGGTCGGGCGGCCTCGCCACGATGCCGGGAATCAAGCGCATGCCGATCAAGGCGACCCGCGCGCTGCTCAATGCGGCGCTCGATGGGAGCCTCAACAACGCGGAATTCCGCATCGATCCCAACTTCGGCTTCGAAGTGCCGGTGTCCGTGCCGGGCGTGGATACAGCCCTGCTCGATCCGCGCGGCGCCTGGGCCGATGCTGAAGCCTATGACCGCACGGCCGGGGAACTGGTGCGCAAATTCATCGACAACTTCGCGCAGTTCGCCGACCATGTCGACGAAGGCGTGCGCAACGCGGCACCGATCGCGGCATAAGCGAGAAGACGACAATCCCGTCTGGCATGAGGCCTCGCCCTGTGCGAGGCCTCATTTTTTTGTGCCGGTGCCGTTCTCAGGGCTTCGCCATGGCAAGCGTTGCGCAGCAATCCAGAACACCGCGCGTCAAGCTCTGGATTGCTTCATCGGCTTTGCCTCCTTGCGATGATGCAGCTGGGTTGGATGATCGCCGCCTCTTGAAAGGTTTCCCTGATGGCCGCGCAAACGATCCGACTCTTCGCCGATGATGCGGCGGTGCGCCACGTGGGCGAAGGCTTGCTGGCGCGCACCCTGCCCAAGGCGGAGTGGACGCACGAGGCGCATCTGGCGGCCTGCCTTTGGCTGCTGCGCGAAAGGCCGGACTTCGCGCCCGAGCGCGACATGCCTGGCGCGATCACCGCCTACAATCTGTCGGTGGGTACCGAGAATACGGACAGCGGCGGCTATCACGAGACGCTGACCCAGCTCTATATCAAGGGCATACGCGCCTTTGCGGAAACACTGCCCGAGGGGACCTCGCTGGTGGACGGGGTCAACGCCCTGCTCGAAAGCGAGATCGGCGACCGCCAGTGGCCGCGGTGTTTCTATTCGAAGGAGCGTCTGTTCAGCCTTGAGGCGCGGCGCGGCTGGGTAGAGCCGGATCTGGCGGCGCTGGAAGACTAAGCCGTCCGCCTCGGCACGAAGGGATATGTCCGCCGCTCGATCACTTCCTGCACCGCGCGGTGGGCTTCCTGGATCGCGGCATCGGTGTGCGGGCTCGCCGCCGCATCGCTGTTGGCGATGCTGACAAGGCCGAAAGGCTGGCGACCGATCACGCAGGGGCGGTTCGGGCTCTCGCTGTAGACCCATTCGACCGGATCGTAGATCGAGTTGTAGGTATAGGCATAGCCGTGGCCCCAGCGGTTCACGGTGATCCCGGCAATATCGCGCGCCGCGTCAAATCCAGCGCCACCCAGCATCCGGTGCAGCTGGCGGCGAGTCTCGCGCTCGAAGGTCTCGAAACTCATCGCGAGGAGTTCGGCGCGGCCCACGCGGTGCTGATCGCGGCGCGGGAGACCGGGCTTGTTCATGTATTTGACGAGGTGGAGCACGACCGGCTCATCCGGGCCCTGCGGGTGCTTGAGATCGCCGAGGCCGACCGCTTCGGTGAGGCCGACTTCCTGGTGGAACATCGTCGGGCAATGGAAGTTCGCTGCGCCCAGCTTCACGAATGGCCGCCAGTTGGTAACCGCTACGCTGGTGTAGACCATCGGGCCCTTGACCCCGTAGGCCAGCGCTTCCTTCTGCGCGGCGGGCAGCTCGGGCATCATGTAGGGGATCGCCATGTTCCAGCAGGCCATGATCACGGCCTTGCCGCGCACTGCGACGAGCTTGCCTTCCTTGGCATAATGCACCGCGACCTCGCTCGACGAAGCGGGATCGCCGCGATGCGCGACATTGAGAACGACGCTTGAAAGGCGGATGCGGGTCGGCGCGCCGGGACGGTCAAGCGCCGCATAGTCAATCACCGCCGTGCCCATGTCTTCCTGCGTGCGCCCCGCCGTCGCCTCGGGCACCAGCTTCGCGATGAGGAGGCGCGCCAGCGTGGCGTTGCCATCAGGGAAGTGGATCGACTTGTCACCCTCGCGCTGGCGGCCGTGCTGACCGCCGGGCAGATCGGCGAAGAGATCGGCCGGCACTTCGCCCAGCGCCATCCCGGAAAAGCCGGGATAGCCCTGCACCCATGCGAACAGCGCGGGCACCGCATCGCCGCCTACGCAGAAGCTTGCCATGCCGATATTCTGGAACAGCCAGTAGACCTGGGGATCGACGCCGACCTTCTCGGTCAGGAATTCCTTGTAGGAATGGCGCGCCAGCCAGTCCTTCTTGGCATCCTGATCAAGGCCGGGGAGATAGTCGGGCTGGTCCTTCACGAAGAGGCGCGCCAGATCCGCGCGCGCCTTGGGGCCGAGCGGCGCCTTCTCCAGCTTCTCGGGCTCGATCCGCCCGCCGCGCCAGCCGCCGCCCATGGGCAGCACGACATCCTTGCCGCCGAAGGTTTCGGCATCGAAGACCATGCCATGCCCCATGCCCAGCGACTTGTAGAGCCCGGCATTGGTTGCATTGTCCCGCTCGAACCGCGCGATGTCGACGCCGATATCATCGAGCAGCACGCGCGACCACTTGTCGTAGCGCGAGGGGCTTTCGATGTTGAGCGTGCCGCCGTTGCACACCAGCAGCCGGCCATTCACGTTGAATTCGTTGCGCTTGGCGTGCCCGCCGAAATCGTCGTGATTGTCGAGCACCAGCACTTTCGCACCGCTGCCCACCCGCTTCTGGAAGAAGTGCGCCGCGGAAAGGCCGGAGAGCCCGCCGCCGACGACGATCAGGTCGTAAGTCTCGCCGCTGTCCACAGCGTCCGCCAGCTTGAGCGTGCCGTCGCGCAGCATATGCGCCGCCTCATAAGTGCCAGCGTGCGAGCCGCGCATGCCTTGCCGCGCGGGCGGATAGGGATTGAGATCGATCTCCGGCGTGACAACGGCTTTTGCACGGGCAGCGGCGGCCAGCGCCTCGGCAGGAACGCCGGCGACCAGCGCACCCGCGGCAACCCCGTTCACGAAATCGCGCCGGGTGATCGCCCGGTTCATTCCCAGCTGCCGGTCTTCGTCTCGCATACGTTCCCCCATACCCGTTAGCACAGCTTTGCGCCGGACGGGTGGCTTGTCCAGTCTCAGACGTTGAAGGCTGGCGTGGCGCGCAAGAGGTTGTAGGCTTCGACCACGGCCTGAAGGCGGCCCTCGTAGGCCCGGTCGCCGCCGTTCCTGTCAGGGTGAAAACGGCGGACGAGCTGCGAATAGCGCGCCCGAAGCGCCTTGCGGTCGGCATCGAAGCCCAGTCCCATGGTTTCGTAGGCCTTGCGCTCATCCGGCCCGATGCCGCGGCGCGCCGCTTCCTGCCGGTTCAGCGCATCCTCGCGCCGCGCCTTGGCACGCTGGGCGATGGCCTCGAGCGGATCGGCAAAGTCATTCCAGCGCGGGGCCTGATCGATTCCGGCGGTCGGGCGGAAGGCGCGGGTCTCTGTAGCCCATCCCGCAAGCGGGGACTGCGCGGCCATGATTTCCTCCGGCGTCATGCCCGCAAAGAAATCATAGCCTGCATTGAAGGCGCGGACATGCTCGAGGCACATCCAGCGATAGTCGCCCGGCCCGTCGAAACCCGGCGCACGCCCGCCGGGGGCGCGGAACTCGCCGGCCTCGTCGCAGCCGGGCACCGCACAAAGCTGCCCGGTACCCTGCACCCGGCCATGGAAGCGATCATGTTTCATTGGCCTTCCACATGGGCAATCATCGTCTAAGATGGAAGACATGACAGGACCCATTGCCCAAGAAATCACCCAGCTTCTGACCGAAGCGTTTACCCCCGAACACCTTGCCGTGATCAACGACAGCGCCCACCACAGCGGCCATATGGGCGACGATGGCACGGGCGAATCGCACTTCACCGTGGAGATCACGAGCGCGCGGTTCGCCGGCGTTTCGCGCGTGATGCGCCAGCGCATGGTCAACGCCGCGCTGGGCGATATTCCCGGCCAGCGCGTCCATGCGCTTGCGATCAAGGCCCGAGCGCCCGGTGAGTGAGCGCCCCCGCAGGATCCGCCGTGCCGCGCGCATCCTGCTGCTCGACGAGCACGATCGCCTGCTTCTGATTCGCTTCGCCCCGCCCACGCGCCGCGCCTTCTGGTGCGGAGTGGGCGGGGAGTGCGACCCCGGCGAGGATTTCCACGCCGCTGCGGTGCGCGAGCTGTTCGAGGAAACCGGCTTGCAGGTGGAAAGCTGCGGGCCCGAGATTGCGCAGCGCACCGATGACTTCATGACGCTGGAAGGCGAACCGGTCACCTCCGACGAGCGCTTCTTCCGCGTGCAGACCACCAGCTTTACGCCCGATCATGCCGGGCACACGGCGCTGGAGCGTGAGCTTATCCAGGAATTCCGGTGGTTTACTGCTGCCGAACTGGCAGAGTGGCACGAGCCGGTGTTTCCGGTGAATATCCTCGACCTGATGCAGTCGGAGGCGGCGCGATGAGCGATCCGGTGATCCAGACACTGACCCCGGCGACGCACGATCTCGGTGCGTTTCAGGTGCGCCGGGTGTTGCCCGCGCGCGCACGAACCATGGTCGGCCCGTTCATCTTCGTCGACCAGTTCGGGCCGGCGGTGTTGCCCGCAGGGACGGCGATGGACGTGCGGCCGCACCCTCATATCAATCTTGCCACCGTCACCTGGCTGTTCGGCGGCAAATATGCCGGCGCAATCGATCATCGCGACAGTCTGGGCACTTTCGCCACGATCCGGCCCGGGCAGGTCAACCTGATGACCGCCGGGCGCGGCATCGTCCATTCCGAGCGCAGCCCGGCAGCCGAGCGAGCAGACAGCCAGGCGCTCTATGGCATGCAGACCTGGCTCGCACTCCCCGATGGGCGCGAGGATATCGACCCCGCCTTTGAGCAGCAGGCAGACCTGCCGCAACTCGAGGACGGCACCACCACCGCGCGGGTGATCATGGGCACACTCTGGGGCAAGACCGCGCCAACTACGCAGCACAGCCAGACGATCTATGCCGAAATCCTCTTCGCCCCCGGCGGCGCGATCCCCATCGACGCCAGCGCCGACGAGCGCGCGGTGATGCTGGTGGGCGGCGAGGCGAGCGTGGACGGGGTGCCGCTCGGGCTCTACAGCCTTGCCGTGCTCGCGCCCGGTGCCACGCTGAAGCTGTCGTCAAACGGCGGCGGGCGAGTGATGCTGCTTGGCGGAGAGGCATTCACCAGCAAGCGCCACGTCTGGTGGAATTTCGTGAGCTCCAGCCGCGAGCGGATCAACCAGGCCAAGCATGATTGGGACGAAGGGCGCTTTCCCAAAGTGCCGGGGGACGAGGACGAGTTCATCCCCCTGCCGGAGGTGCCCAATACGCGCGCCAATCTTTAGTTCAGAACACAAAAAAAGGGAGAGACAGCATGGCTTTTGCCGGAGAGGTGGCGTGGATCACCGGGGCATCATCGGGTATTGGCGCGGCGATGGCCCGCGCGCTGGCGGCAGATGGCGCGCACGTGATCCTTTCGGGGCGCAACGCCGAAGCGCTCAATGAAGTCGCGGCGGATTGCGCCAAGGGCAATGCCACCGCCCTCGTGCTTCCGTTTGAGGTGACGGACCATCCGGCCGGCCTCGCTGCGGCCGAGCAGGCGTGGGAATGGGCGGCGGAGCGCAGCGGCGGGATCGACATCCTGTTCAACAATGCCGGCATTTCGCAGCGCAGCCTTGCGGTCGATACGGATTACGCCGTCTATGAGCAGATCATCGCGGTCGATCTCCTCGCCCCCATCGCGCTGACGCAGGCACTGATCGGACGCATGGTTGCGCGCGGCAAGGGCCGCATCGCGATGGTCTCGAGCGTCGCGGGCAAAGTCGGCGTGCCGTTGCGCACGGCCTACAGCGCGGCCAAGTTCGGCCTGATCGGCTATGCGAATGCGCTGCGCAGTGAAGTGACGGGTGAAGGCCTGCAGATCCACGTCATCGCGCCGGGTTCGGTGCGCACCAATGTCTCGCGCAATGCGCTGAACGCCGACGGCAGCCGCCGCGGGGTCAGCGACAAGGGCATCGACGGGGGCATGGACCCCGAGGTCGCCGTTGCGCAGATGCTGGCGGAAATGGCGGAAGGCAAGCGCGAGATCATCGTCGCGACCGGCTTCGAGCAGATGATCGGCGAGGCCTGCCGCACACCCGACCCCATCTTCGACAGGATGGCGAAGATGGTCGCCGACGGCTATGCCACGAAAATGGAAAGCCCCAAGGCGGAGACCGCTGAATGAGCATGGACCTTACCCGCGTGAAGCTCGCCAACGGGATCGAGCTCGATGTGGTGGACACGGGCCCGCGCGACGCGCCGGCGCTGATGTTCCTCCATGGCTTTCCCGAATCGCACCGCACCTGGCGCCACCAGATCGCGCACCTTTCGGGCCGCTTCCGCTGCATCGCGCCCGACCAGCGCGGCTATCGCGGTTCCTCGAAGCCCGAAGGCGCGGAGCACTACACGCCCGACAAGCTGATCGGCGACATCTTCCTTCTCGCCGATGCGCTGGGTGTGGGGCAGTTCACCGTGCTTGGCCATGACTGGGGCGGCGCGATTGCCTGGGGCGTTGCGCTGATGGGCCAGGGCACGCGAGTGACGCGGGCGGTGGTCGCCAATGCGCCGCATCCGGGGATCTTCCAGAAGCTGCTCTATCTCGATCCCGTCCAGCGCGGCGCGAGCCAGTACATGCGCGCCTTCCGCGATACGGCGCACGATCCGCTGGTGCGCGAGCATGGCCTTGGCGCGCTGCTGATGCAGGCGCTTGATTGGGGCGACAAGGCGCCGGTGATGGAAGAGGAGGAACGCGCGGCGCTGCTGCAGGACTGGTCGAACGGCGACAGCGCGATCGCCATGCTCAATTGGTACCGCGCGAGCCCGATGGACGTGCCCGACATGGACGCCCCCTTCGCGCTGCCCGAAAGCTATGCCCCGCCGCCGCTGCCGCCGCTGATGATCCCGACGCTGGTGATCTGGGCAATGGAGGACATGGCGCTGCCGCCCGCAAATCTGGAGGGACTGGACGCGATGATCCCGAACCTGACCTTGGTGCAAGTGCCCGATTGCGGCCACTTCGTACCGTGGGAAGCGCCGGGCAAGGTCAACGCGGCGCTCGATGCGTTTCTGGGGTAAGAGCTGAGCGTTGCGTCCAAACGCTCTGGATCCCCGCCTTCGCGGGGATGACGATTGGTTATCTTGATCCGTCATCCTCGCGAAGGCGGGGATCCAGAGCTTCAAGGCGTCCTGCTCGCGGGTGACGAAGAACGGTCAGTCCAACTCGAGCCGGTAGAAATGCGTGTCGACCGGCATGCGCGGGAAGCCTTCCGGCAGGGCATCGGGATCGACGGCAAAGAACCCGTTCTTCTCGTAGAACCGCCGTGCGGCGTGGAGCTTCTCGACCGTGCCAAGGGTGATGCCGCTGATCCCGTTCGCGCGCGCATGCTCGATCAGGATGTCTAGCAACCCCGCCGCCACACCCAACTCGCGCCCGCGCGCCTCGGCCGCGACAAACATCTTGCGCAGCGCGCCCGCGCCTGTCCCGAAGCCGATCAGGCCTATTGTACCGACGATGCGCCCCGCCATCTCAGCCACCCAGAACCCGCCGGTGCCTGACTGATAGACCTTGGTCACCGCGCGCAGATCGGGCTGGTCCTCGGCGGTCACCGGCACGGCAAACTCGCCCTGCTGGATGGCCAGAATGTGCGCGATAACGGCGTCCTCATCGGACTTGGCGTAAGGGCGGTAAGTGATTTCGGGCATGGTCAGAGCGTCTCCAGCCACTTGGCCAGGAGATCGCGCTTGGCCGGCATCAGCGCCTTGCCGGCGGGCGAGAGCACGCGCGCGGGCACATCGCGCAGGTTTTCCTCGAGCATCGGCAGCACCGCCGGGCCATCGAGCTGGCCGCCGTTCGGGTCTGCCAGCGCCATGATCCGCGCCGCGCCGATCGCGCCGAACCAGTCGAGCGGCGGGGAATCCGCGAGAGCCACTGCCGGTACGGCAGCGAGCGCGAGAGCAGCGAGGAGCAGTTTCAGCGGACGCATAAGGAGGGCCTTCGGCGGATGCGAGAGCGAGGCTAGCACGGGTGCAGGCGGGTGCAATGGGCACCCGGAAATGCCGCAAGCGAATAAATGGGGACTGTCCCTATTAATTGCCGTGCCATTGCACCCATGCGCCGTGGGCATGGGCCTGACCCAGCAGGACCGGCTCGCCCCCGCCCGGCCAGTACCGCACTGTCAGTTCATGGCGGAACGTCTCGCGGTTCGTTTCCAGCATGATCCACGCGAGCCGCTGGCCCCCTTCACCCGCCCGCGTGATCGCGCTGGTGATCCGCGCGCGGGTCTCCGGCGGCAGGTATTGCCAGACGATCGAGTGGTAGAACACGCGCGTTGTACCCGCTTCCAGCGGCGCGGCGAGGCGCTGGTCCACCCAGTCGCCCGCGTCCATCTGCACCAGATCCGGCGCCCGCTCGCCCGCCAGCCGGATCGCAGCATCGATCCGCGCCATGCGCTCGGTCACTTCGGCCCAGACGTAGCTTTTCAGCCGCAGCGCCTCGGCTGGATCGGCAAGGTTCACCGGCGCGCGGTCGCAGCCTTGGATCGAGGCAATCTCAACCGGAGCCGGCACCGGCGCATCCCCGCGCCACTCGGGCCTGATCCGCATCGGTGAATCCGCCGGGCCGACCTGCGTCCCGCCCAGATCGTAGCGATAGCGCTCCATCATCGTGTTGACGCCCGCGCTGGCGCCCAACTCGTTCAGCTCGAAGCGCGGCCCGATGCGCGTGGAAAGCAACAGCAGCGCCGCCATGATAGAGGCGGAGCGGCCCGCCTCGTTGGTCTGCGGCGGGCCATCGAGCCACGGCAGCAGCGCGGCATCATGCTGGTGCGTGAGGTCCAGGACCAGCGCATCCACCGCATCCTGATCGGTCAATTCGCCGCGATAGACCTCGGCCAGCCGCGTATCCGCGCCGGACAGCACAAGATGGTGGAAGCCGCCCGCCAGCCGCAGCGGCAGCGCATCTTCCAGCGGCCTGCCCGGCCAGTGCGCGAGGCGGCGCCCGGTCTCGGTATCGCTTTCGAGCAGGACCAGTTGCGCGCGCACGACCCGCGCGGTGCAGGGCGCGCCATTGTTCGCGGCATGGTCCGCCTGCCACGCGATGGCGGCCGCGACATCTCTGCCCTCCATCACCTGTTCCATACAGTTGCCCTTTCCGGCCCTTTGCCATAGGGGCTGCGGGCCATGACCGCGCCCGCCCCTATCGTTTTCGCCCTGCCCAAGGGCCGCATCCTCGACGAAGCGCTGCCGCTGCTGGCGAACGCCGGTGTCGTGCCCGAGGCGGACTTCTTCGACAAGGCCTCGCGCAAGCTGAGCTTCGCCACCAGCCGGGCTGACATGACGATCATCCGCGTGCGCGCCTTCGATGTCGCGACCTTTGTGGCGCACGGCGCGGCGCAAGCCGGGATCGTCGGTTCGGACGTGATCGACGAGTTCGACTACGCCGACCTCTACGCGCCGGTCGATCTCGACATCGGGCACTGCCGCCTTTCCGTGGCAGAACCCGCCGATGCCGTCGCCAGCGGTCGGGCCGCGCGCGAAAGCCATGCTCGCGTCGCCACCAAGTATCCCAGCCTCACGCGCCGCCATTTCGAGAAGCTCGGCGTCGCCGCTGAAGTCGTAAAGCTGAACGGTGCGATGGAGCTTGCCCCTTCGCTCGGTCTTGCCAGCAGGATCGTCGATCTCGTCTCGTCGGGCCGCACGCTCAAGGACAACGGCCTCGTCGAGACTAGCCGGATCATGCCGGTCTCGGCGCGGCTCATCGTCAACCGCGCCGCGCTCAAGACCGATCCGGCGCGCATGGGCGCGCTGATCGATACGTTCCGCGAACTCGTTGCGCGCGGGAAAGCGGCCTGATGCAGCGCCTGGACACCCGTGATGCGGACTTTGCTGCCGCCTTCGCGGCGGTGGTGAGCGACCGACGCGAAAGCGATGCCGATGTGGCGCGCGATGTCAGCGCCATCCTCGCCGATGTCCGTGCGCGCGGCGACGAGGCGGTGGCGGACTACACCGCGAAGTTCGACGGCCACGATCTGGGGGACGATTGGCGCATCCCCGCCGAGACCTGCCGCGAAGCCTTCGATGCCCTCGAACCCGCCCTGCGTGCCGCGCTCGAACTCGCGGCAGAGCGCATCCGTGCCTATCACGCCGCGCAGCTTCCCGAGCCCCGCGACTATGTCGATGCCGTCGGCGTCCGCCTCGGCGCGAAGTGGTACCCGGTCGATGGCGCAGGGCTCTATGTGCCGGGCGGACGTGCGGCCTATCCCTCCTCTCTGCTGATGAACGCCATTCCCGCCAAGGTCGCGGGCGTTGGGCGGCTGGTGGTGACGACGCCGACTCCAAAGGGCGCGATCAATTCGCTGGTCCTTGCCGCCGCGCATCTTGCCGGCGTCGATGAAGTCTGGCGCGTCGGCGGGGCGCAGGCGATTGCCGCGCTTGCCTATGGTACGCAGCGCATCGCGCCGGTCGACGTGATCACCGGCCCCGGCAATGCCTGGGTCGCCGAAGCCAAGCGCCAGCTCTACGGCGTGGTCGGCATCGACATGGTGGCGGGTCCGTCCGAAATCCTGGTGATCGCCGATGGCGCCAACGATCCGCAGTGGATCGCTACCGATCTGCTCAGCCAGGCCGAGCACGATCCCGCCGCGCAGGCGATCCTCATCACCGACGATGCCGCGTTCGCCGATGCTGTCGCCGCGGCCGTCGAGGCGGAGATCGCGCTGCTGCCCACCGCCGCCGTCGCTCGCGCCAGCTGGGATGCGCACGGCGTGATCATCGTGGTCGATTCGCTGGATGAAGCCCCCGCCCTCGCCAATGCGCTGGCCGCCGAGCACGTCGAAATTGCAACGGCCGATCCCGAGGCGCTGTTCGCTGGGATCCGCCACGCGGGCTCGGTCTTCCTTGGCCGGCATACGCCGGAAGCCATCGGCGACTATGTCGCTGGCCCCAACCACGTGCTCCCCACCGGCCGCCGCGCACGCTTCGCCTCCGGGCTGTCCGTGCTCGATTTCATGAAGCGCACCAGCTTCCTCAGCGTAAGCGAAGGCGCGCTCGGCGCGGTCGGCCCGGCCGCCATTGCACTGGCCGAGGCGGAAGGGCTTGCCGCGCACGCCCGCTCGATCGAATTGAGGCTTGGAATATGACCCGCTCGAAGGCCCCCAATCGATCTGCCGCACGGCTGGCCGCCGTGCAGGCGCTCTACCAGTTCGAGATGGAGCAGCCGCAGCTGCATCTGCTGCTCGACGAGTTTCACATGCATCGCCTCGGTGCGGAGATCGAGGACGACCAGTACCTCGAAGCCGATGTCGCGTTCTTCGACGATGTGGTGCGCGGCGTCGCTGCCCGGCGCGACGAGATCGACGCGGTGCTGACCCGCCGCCTCGCCGAAGGCTGGTCGATCGCGCGGCTCGATCGCACGATGCTGCAGATCCTGCGCGCCGGCGCCTACGAGCTGATGGCGCGCGCCGATATCAACGTCGGCACGGTGATCGGCGAATACCTCGATGTTGCCCACGCCTTCTTCGATGCGCGCGAGACGAAGTTCGTCAATGGCCTGCTCGATGCGGTGGCGAAGGACCTGCGGAAGTAAGTGCCGCGGCCGCTTAGCCCACTATCGTCATTGCGAGCGTAGCGAAGCAATCCAGAGCGGTTCGCGTGGAGCCCTGGATTGCTTCGCTACGCTCGCAATGACGAGTGTTGGGTAATCAAAGTCGCTCGGCGTGCCAGCGGATGTGATCGTCCATGAAGCTGGAAATGAAGTTGTAGCTGTGGTCGTAGCCGTCCTGCAGGCGCAGCGTCAGGTCCACGCCGGCAGCCTTGCAGGCCGCCGCGAACAGTTCGGGGCGCAGCTGCTCGGCCAGGAAATTGTCTGCCGCGCCCTGATCAACGAGAATGTCGCCAGCAGGGCGCTTGCCGTCTTCCACCAGCGCGGTCGCATCGTGTGCGCGCCAGGTGGCGCGGTCCTGCCCGAGATAGCCGCCGAGCGCCTTGTTGCCCCACGGCACCTGCCCCGGCGCGACGATCGGCGCGAAGGCGGAGAGCGACTTGAACTTGTCCGGAAAAGTCAGCCCGATGGTCAGCGCGCCGTGGCCGCCCATCGAGTGGCCGGTAATGCCCATGCGCGCCGGATCGATGGGGAAATTGTCCGCAATCAGCGCCGGGAGCTCTTCGCTCACATAGTCCCACATGCGGTAGTGCGACGCGTAGGGTTCCTCGGTGGCATTGACATAGAAACCCGCGCCGAGGCCGAAATCATACGCACCTTCGGTGTCGTCTGCCACACCTTCGCCGCGCGGGCTGGTGTCGGGAGCGACGAACACGATCCCGTGTTCCGCGCAGGCCCGCCGGTACTCGCCCTTGTCGGTCACATTGGCATGGGTGCAGGTCAGCCCCGAGAGGTAGAACAGCACCGGAAGTTTGGCTCCGGCTTCCACCTGCGGGGGCAGGAAGACCGAAAAGGTCATTCCCGTCCCCGTCGCGGTGGACTGGTGCCGATAGACGCCGAGCGTGCCGCCATGGGCTTTGCTGGTCGAAACGGTCTCGAGCGTGGAATCAGGCGCCATCGTTGTTGTCTCAGCTTCCGATCACGTGCAGTGCGCACAGCTTGTTGCCATCCGGATCGCGCAGATAGGCAAGGTAGTAAGGCGAGCCTTCGCGCGGCCCCGGCGGATCTTCGCAAGTCGTACCGCCATTGGCGACACCGGCATCATGCCAGGCATTGGCCTGATCAGGCGTCATCGCGAAGCCCACCGTACCGCCGTTGGCACCGCATGCTGCCTGGCCGTTGATCGGCTTGGTCAGGATAAAGATACCGCCGTTATGCATGTAGACCAGCCGGCCGGCCGGATCGATGATTCCGGCAGGACCGCCGAATGCGGCAAACGTGGCATCATAGAACTTCTTCGAACGCTCGATATCATTGCTGCCGAGCATGACGTGCGAAAACATGGCCTCTCCTCTTGTAGTCAGCCTTGTGCCGGCCCTCTGGTCGAGGGCAGTGCCGCCGGGGTGTGCCCGCGCGAAGGGGATGCGGTCAAGGGGCGAGCGAGTCCTTGCGGCAGATTTCAGAGGGCCGGGTCACGCCGCGAAATGCCGCGCAAGAAGATACCGACAGCATGGCTCACCTGCCGCTCGATCTCGGCCTCGTCGGGCGGCGGGATCAGCCCGCAGGAGACCCGCATATGGATGTCGCCGCGCACCATGGCGCAAAACTGTTCGACCGCGAGGCGCGGATCAGGGCAATCGATCTGCCCCTCGGCATGGAACCGCGCCATCGCGGGCACCAGCACGGAGTAAGCGGCCTCCGGCCCGTACTGGAAGAAGGCCCGCGCTACTTCGGGAAAGCGCGTCCCATCCCCGTGCACGGTGCGGTTGATGACGATCGCGTCGGGCTGGCACAGGCGCGACAGGAACACTTTGCCGAAGGCGAACAACAGCCCAGCCGGATCGCGCGTAGCATCGGCCATTTCCTCGAGCGGGCCAATCACGGCCTCGCACTTGCGCTGCATCACCGCCTGGAACAGATCCTCTTTCGATGCGAAATACTTGTAAAGAGTCGCCTTGGAACCGCCCAGTCGCGCGGCGATCGTCGACATCGACGTGATGCCATAGCCCTCAAGGGCAAAGACCTCCGCAGCCACGGCAAGGATGTTTTCCCGCCGTTCGTCAGGGCTTTGCCGCCCCAGCCTCCCCTTGTCCACCGTTGCGTTAGTGACCATTTCGTACACTTATTGACTTGACTCCGGAGGCGCAAGCCCTCATCTCACTAGTGACCGAACCGTACTGTCATTATGGTGTCATTGATGTATCCGGGTTTTCCATTGACGCACGTCTCGAGGGCGCTTTGCAGGGCGCTCCTGCTGGCCGGCTGCGCCGCACTGGCGGGATGCGCCACCATGCCGGACCTCGGAGCGCGCGCCGCGCTGCGCGATCCGGCAATGCTGGGCACCGTGCCTGCTGCAGCGAACACATCCGCCGGCAACTGGCCCGGCGATGGCTGGTGGAAGGACTATGGCGATCCGCAGCTGGCCGCGCTGATCGAGGAAGCGCTCGCCGGATCGCCGACGCTTGCCGCCGCCGACGCACGCGCGCGCAAGGCTGCCGCCTATGCGCAGGGCGCCGGAGCCGCGCTGCTGCCCTCGCTAACGGCCAACGGGCAGGTCAGCGAGCTTAAGCAGAGCTACAACAACGGCTTCCCCGCGCAGTTCGTGCCCAAGGGGCTCAACGACACCGGACGGGTCAGCCTCGATCTTGCCTACGAACTCGATTTCTTCGGCAGGAATCGCGCCGCGCTGCGCGCCGCCGCCTCGGATCGCGAAGCGTCCGCGATTGAAGCGCGTGCGGCCCGTCTGGCGCTTGCGACTTCGGTTGCCGCTGCCTACGCCGACCTCGCGCGCCTCGCCGCCCAGCGCGAGGTCGATCTCGCCGCGGTCAAACAGCGCGAGGAAGTGGCCGCCCTTGTTACCCGCCGCGTAGCGAGCGGGCTGGATACCCGCGGCGAGCAGCGCCAGGCCGATGCCGGCGTGCCGCTCGCACGAGGCGACCTTGCCGCTACCGACGAAGCGATCGCGCTGACCCGCAACCGTCTCGCCGCGCTGCTCGGCGCGGGACCGGAGCGCGGCATCGCGATTGCGCTGCCCGCCCCGCACCTCATACCCGCCACACCGCTTCCGGCCAGGCTGGCGCTCGATCTGATCGGGCGCCGCGCCGATATCGCGGCGGCACGGCTGCGCGCGGAAGCGGCCTCATCGCGGATCGCGGTGGCGCGCGCCGGGTTCTACCCCAATGTCAATCTGCTCGCCTTCGCCGGCTTCCAGTCGTTTGGTCTTGGCAACCTGACCGCACAGGGATCGGACATCGCGCAGGCGGGCGCGGCCATCAGCCTGCCGATCTTCTCGGGCGGGCGCATCGAGGGCCAGTACCGCGCCGCGCGGGCCGACTACGACGAGGCCGTCGCTCAGTACGATGCGGTGCTCCTCCGCGCCCTCAATGAAGTGGCCGACGCCGCCGCCTCGCAGCGCGCGCTGGGCGAACGGCAGGCCGCAGCCGGCGCCGCGCTCGCCGCCTCGGAAGAGGCCTACAGCATCGCACGGCGCCGCTACGAGGGCGGCCTTTCACCCTACCTTTCCGTGCTGGCAGCGCAGGACGCGCTCTTGCGCAACCGCCAGCTTGTCGTCGCGCTCGATGCGCGCGCGCTGACAATCAATATCGAGCTGATCCGCGCGCTTGGCGGCGGATATCACTCCAAAGCCTCATGAAAGAGCACCCGATGGCCGACCGCGACCCCCAGATCATGCTCGAAGAATCCGAAACCCTGGCCCCGCCTGCCCCTGCCGACAATGCCACCGCGAGGCGCAAGCGCGGCTTTTCCATTCTGGGCGGCGTCGTGCTGGCCGCTGCGCTCGCCTACGGCAGCTACGAATGGCTGTTTGCCGGGCGCTACGTTGAAACCGACAATGCTTATGTCGCAGCCGAAATCGCCCCCGTCACTGCGCTTGCGCCGGGAACGGTGATCCGCGTCGCCGCGGTAGACACGATGGCGGTGAAGAAAGGCGATGTGCTGCTGGAGCTCGATCCGTCCGACGCGCGCATTGCCGTGGCCGAAGCGGAAGCGGCGGTCGCGCAGGCCCTGCGCCGCGTGAACCAGACTGTCGAGACGGGAACCGCGCTCGCCGCGCAGGTCGAGGCATCCAACGCCGATATTCGCCGCAAGCAGGCGCTCGTCGGCGTGGCCGCCGCCAACCTTGCCAGCGCCCGGCTCGATCTGACCCGCCGCGAGGCGCTGGTTTCGGGCGGCGCGGTTTCGGGTGAGGAGCTTTCCAGCGCGCGCAATGCCTTTGCAGCGGCGCAGGGCCAGCTCGCCGTGGCCGAGGCAGACCTTGCGCAGGCACGCGCCGCGCGCGGATCAGCGCAGGGGCAGTCGAACGCCAATGCGGCGATGGTAGGCAGCACGCAGCCGACCGAGAACCCCGATGTGCTGGCGGCAAGGGCCCGGCTCGACCGGGCGAAGCTCGATCTTGCACGCACCGTTATCCGCGCGCCGGTCGATGGCGTTGTCACTCAACGCGCCGTGCAGGTCGGCCAGCGCGTTGCCGCCGGCACAGTCCTGATGACAGTGGTTCCGCTGGGAGAGGCTCATGTCGATGCCAATTTCAAGGAAAGCCAGTTGCGCCGGGTAGCCCCGGGCCAGCCGACCCTGCTCACCTCGGATCTCTATGGCTCGAGCGTGGTCTATCACGGCCGCGTCGTCGGCTTCTCGGGCAGCACCGGCTCGGCACAGGCGCTGATTCCGGCGCAGAACGCGACCGGCAACTGGATCAAGGTGGTGCAGCGCCTGCCCGTGCGCATCGCGCTCGAGCCGAATGAACTCAGGGCGCACCCGCTGCGCGTCGGTCTCTCGATGACCGCGACGATCGACACCGGAGCGAAGTGACATGAGCGGCGCGCCCGCGCTGGCGGCAAAGGCGCAGGAGCTGAAAGGCTGGCAGCTTCTGCTGGCCGCGCTCAGCCTTGCGGTCGCCAATTTCGTCGTGGTGCTCGATATCACCATCGCCAATGTCTCGGTGCCGCATATCGCAGGCAGCCTTGCCGTCTCCCCCTCGCAAGGGACCTGGGTGATCACCTCGTATTCAGTAGCCGAGGCGATCTGCGTGCCGCTCTCTGGCTGGCTCGCAGCCCGATTTGGCGCCGTTCGGGTGTTCCTCACCGCGATCATCGGTTTCGCGCTATTCTCCCTGCTTTGCGGGCTTTCGCGCAGCCTAGAGGCGCTGATCGTGTTCCGCATCCTCCAGGGCCTCAGCGGCGGGCCGATCATGCCGATGTCACAGACGCTGATGGTGCGCATCTTCCCGCCCGAGAAGGTCGGCATGGCACTCGGTCTGTGGAGCATGACGGTGGTCGTCGCGCCCATCCTTGGCCCGATCTTCGGCGGCGTGATCTCCGACAACTGGACCTGGCACTGGATCTTCTTTCTCAACCTGCCAGTGACTGCGTTCTGCGTAATCTTCGCGCTGCGCTTTGTGCGGCGGTTCGAGACCCCGACAATGAAGCGGCCGATCGACTACGTCGGCCTCATTCTGCTGGTGATCTGGGTCTCTGCGCTGCAGATCGTGCTCGATGAGGGGCGCAATGCCGACTGGTTCGCCAGCCCGTTCATCTGCACGCTGGCCGTGATAGCGGTGATAGGATTTGCCGCGTTCCTGATCTGGGAGCTTACGGAGGCAAATCCAGTCGTCGATCTCTCGGTCTTCGCCTCGCGCGGCTACTGCGCGGCGGTGGCCTCGCAGAGCATCGCCTTTGCCGGGTTCTTCTCCGCGATCGTGGTGATCCCGCTCTTCCTCCAGACCAACCTCGACTACTCGGCGACCTATGCCGGCTATGCCACAGCCTTTGTCGGCGTGCTGGCGGTGATCATGTCGCCCGTGGCTGCCGGGATGGTGGCGCGCTTCGATGTTCGCGGGCTGGTCAGCTTCGGTATCGTCTGGCTGGGACTGATGTCGCTCCTGCGCACCGGCTGGGTCACGCAGATGGACTTCTTCACCATTTCGCTGCCGCAGTTCCTGCAAGGGCTGGGCATGCCGTTCTTCTTCATCGGCACGACCTCGCTGGCGCTGGGTTCGGTGCGGCCGGACCAGACCGCATCGGCTGCCGGCTTGCAGAACTTCATGCGCACATTGGCAGGCGCGTTCGCCACCTCGCTGGCGACGACGCTGTGGGAACGCGAGGCCAAGACGGCGCATGCGGACCTCGCCAGCCTCGTCCATCCGCTCCCGCCATCATCGGGCTTTACCGCCGAACAGGGGCGGCTCGTGCTGGAACGAATCGTCCAGACTGAAAGCGTAACCTTAGCAACCAATGCGATTTTCTGGGGCTGCACCGGCCTCTTCGCAGTTGCAGCGTTGCTCGTCTGGCTCGCGCCGCGACCGCGTGGCGATGTCGATCTCGGCGCCGCACATTAACCATTAAATATTTGAAATTACTTCCTTACTTCAGCAGTGAAGATGGAGTAACCTCGCATCTCTGCTTACGAAACACCTTTGCCACAAAATCGTCTCGTAACAATGGCAAAGCCCAATCAGTTCGAGAATGAACTAATTTTCTCCTTAAAATTCAAATTCTTGCTGCAAATGCGAGCCAGGTTGCCATTCACACTTTGCGAATACCCCCTAGGTGTGTTACGTACTTTCCTGAGGGTCCATACGTGGATCGGGGTCCAATAAAAACATTCGCTGATTTTCCTTCGCCACTTGCGAGGCGCCGCTTTTTTGTGGAGTACAGAGATGGCTAACCCCCCGGCTGGCTTTATTGCCCGCGCGATGTGCGCAGTTGCCGCAGCATCGCTTATCGCCGCCCCTGTGATGGTCTACGCCGACGCAGGCGCCCCGGCCAAGCACAAGGTGCACAAGAAGTCCTGGAAGAAGAAAGGCGTGGCCCGCAAGGGTAAGCGCAAGCGGTCGGCCGGCTACCTGCCCAAGACCAAGACTGTGACGACGACGACGATGACGCCGGCTCCCCCGCCGCCGCCGCCTCCCCCGCCACCTCCTCCTCCGCCACCTCCTCCGCCGCCGCCTCCACCCCCGCCTCCGCCACCTTCGCCGCCTCCGCCGCCCCCCAAGGCCGGCTATCAGCCCAATCTCGGCCTCATCCTTGGCGGTGCAGTCCTTGGTGGTGGTATCGGCGCGATCATCGGTTCGAGCGAGGGTAACGACAGCCCAGGCGGCTGATCGGCCTCGCTCCTTGCGACTTCCGGAAGCGGCCCGGCCTTCTCGAAGGCCGGGCCGTTTTTCCTTCGCGATCCGCCCACGTCAGGCGGCCATACGGGTGGGTGACGCATCTCCTTCGCGCCATCCTGCGTTCCGGACGCAGGATTGACGCAGGGCCGGCTTCCCGCGCTCCGGGATCATCTTCGATGCGGTGACGCCGGAGCAGGCCGGCAAGGCGTTCGCGCCCCAGATCTGATGTGCAACCGTTGCCCGGACGAGCGTTTGCCGCGTGGTGCGAGGAGCTAGCGCCAAGCCCCGCTGGTGTCGGAGGTCATGCCGATGGCGCGGTAGGCTGCATCGATCAGCGACTGCCCGCGCTCGCCCACGAGGATGCCCGCGCCCATCCGGTTCATCGTGTAGCCCATGCTGAGCCCTTGCGCCGGATCGGCAAACCCCACGCTGCCCCCCATGCCGACATGGCCAAACGCGCTTTCGCCCAGAATGAGGCTGTCGGCACCGGACGAACCAACCCCTTCCGACCGATTGTCGGTGCTGGTCATGAAGCCCATGGCGAAGCGCATCGGTTGGCACAGCACGGCATCGCTGTGCGTCGCGGCACTGACGCGGCCCATGCGATGGACACGGTCCGGCGAAACCAGCGCACCGCCGCCATTCGCGAGCGGCGCATACATGCCCGCCAGCCCCCGCGCATTGGTGATCCCGTTGGCGCTGCCGATCTCGGCGGCATGGATCTCGCGCGAGTTGAAGTCCGCGCCGCCGAGGTTGGTGAGGAAAAGATTGGGCAGGCTGCCCGGCTGCGTCGTTGCCTTGCGAAAGAAGTCCGAGGCGAAGTTGACGTCCGCCGGATCGGCCGGGATCATCGGCGCGACGCGCGGCTCTTCGCTTTCGGGCAGGCCGATATGGAAGTCGAGCCCGAGCGGCACTGCCACGTTCTCGCGGAAGTATTGCCCCATCGGCATGCCCGAGACGAGCCGGACCAGTTGCCCGACCGTCCAGGCGTAAGTCACGCCGTGATAGCCCTGCCGCGTACCAGGCTCCCAGTGCGCGGGCTCGGCCGCCACGCGTGCAGCCATGTAGTCCCAGTCGGCCAGCCCGCCCTTGCGGATGGTTTCAGCAACGTGCGGCACCGGCGAGGTGTGCGCGAGCATCATGCCGACCGTCGTCGCTTCCTTGCCGCCGTTGGCAAATTCGGGCCAGAGATCGCCGACGAGCGTATCGTAGGACACCTTGCCCCGGTCGACGAGCATGTGAAGGCACAGCGCGGTCGCAGCCTTGGTGCAGGAATAGACGATCGAAACCGTGTCGCGGCCCCACGCCTCGCCCGTTTCGGGCCGCGCGAGTCCGCCCCACAGATCGACGACGGTGCGCCCGTGGTGCATGATCGCGACACTGGCCCCGACTTCCTTGCGCTCCTCGAAGTTGCGCCGGAACTCCGCAAGCACCCCGGTAAACTGGGCATCGCAGCTGCCGGCAATCGTGCGTCCGTCGGAGAGATCAAGCGAAATGGCGCTCATGTCAGGCTGAAATCCTCTGGCTTGAAGGTCTTGGTCATCTTCCAGTAGTCGACCAGCCGGTAAGGGAGGAGCGCGAAGACGCGGCCCGCATCGTTGCGGTACCAGTTGGTGAGCCCCTTGTGGGTCCAGACCATCCTGGCGTGCCGCTCGTCGACATCGGCGACATAGGCATCGTGAGCTTCGGGCTTCACATCGATGGCGTGCGCACCGCTCTCCATCACTTCGCGCAGCGCCGTCAGGATCAGGCGCATCTGGCACTCGGTGATGAAGATCACGTTCCCGCCATGCGCCAGACCGGTGTTCGGCCCCATCAGCATGAAGAAGTTGGGAAAGCCCGGGACCATCGTGCCGATGTAAGCCGTCGCATCGTCCGGCCCCCATATGGCATGCAGATCGCGCCCGCCTTCGCCGGTGATCGTCATGGGTGCGAGCATCTTGCTGGCCTGGAAGCCGGTCGCGTAGATGATCACATCGGCCTCGATCAGGGTTCCGTCCTCCATCACCACGCCCTCGGGCACGATCCGGGCAATAGGGCTCGTCACCAGATCGACATTTGGCCGCAGAAGCATGTCGTACCAGTTGTTGTCGACGAGGATGCGCTTGCCATAGGGCGGATAGCCGGGCGTGCATTTGGCGATGAGGTCGTCGTGCCCGGCGAGCTTGGAGCGCAGGTAGCGCTCCATGAACAGCCGGTGCCGCGCATTGACCTGGTTGATCGATTTGCCGCCATCATCCCACGCCGGATCGACCTGGAGCGAGGCATGGAGCCCATCGGCAAAGGCCCAGAACAGCTGGAACCGGTACCACCGTGCAAAGAACGGGACATGGGCGAGCACCCACTTCATGCCCTCGGAAACTTCGGCGAAATAGTTGGGGTTCGGCACCACCCAGTGCGGCGAGCGCTGCAGGATGGTGAGCCTGGCCACATCCGGCGCGACCGTCGGGCCGACTTGCTGGCCAGAAGCGCCGGTGCCAATCATCACCACACGCTTGCCTGCAAGGTCGAGCCCATCCTGCCACTGCGCGGTGTGGAGCGCGGTGCCTGCAAAGGTCTCGCGGCCCTCGATATCGGGCAGCTTGGGGCGGTTGAGCACGCCCACGGCGGAAATCACCGCACGCGCCTTGAGGTGGGTGACCGCGCCGCTGGCATCGCGCGTCGCAACGTCCCAGGTGCCGGTGGCCGCATCATACGTCGCAGCGCTCACTTCCGTCTCGAAGCGGATGTGTTCGCGGATGCCGTACTTGTCGGTCGCGCGCTCGAAATAGCTCCACAGCTCGTCGCGCTTGGCGAAGAAGTGTGACCATTCGTGGTTCAGCTCGAACGAGTAGGAATAGAAGTGGTTGGGGGTGTCGACCCCGCAGCCGGGATAGAAGTTTTCATACCAGCTGCCGCCGACCGCCGCGTTTTTCTCGATCAAGGTGAAGGGAATGCCCGCCTGCCCCAGGCGGATCGCGGCGCAGACGCCCGACATGCCCGCACCGATGATGACCACCGGGAAGCTTTCGAGCGCGGCAGGCTTGGGCCGCTTGCGCCAGATGAGCCCTCGCGGATCGGGCTGGGCGGCTTCCAGATCCTCGCGCATCATCGCGGTGTAGTCGGCGCTGACATGCTCGCCCACGGCGGTGGAGAGCATGTCCTGCAGGAAATCGCCTTCGGGCAGCGGCGGCAGCGAGCGGCCGGTGCGGGCGTAGTCGAGGAGCGTGTCTGCCAGCCGGTCCCGGATTTCCGCGCGCAGGTCTTCGGGCATTGCCTCGTGGTAGTTCATCGGCCCGGTGATGTGCGGCCGCGCCCGCTCGAGCAGGCCGTGATCGCTGGTCAGCTGCACAAGTACGAGCATGAGCGTGGCGGCATCGGCATCGGCGAGCGCAGCGCGCAGGGCCGCCGGATCGGCAGCGAGGACAGAGAGATCGACAGGGGCGCCCGCCGGCGCATGGCTTTTCATTTTCGGCGTGGTCAAGCCACTCTCCCTGAATATCACTTGCCATCTACCTAGCGGAACATGTATCTACGCACCAGTAGATAAAAAAGGTGCGCAGTTTCAATACTGCGAGGGACGAGGGGATTGAAGATGGTTCGCAGCCAGTTTTCCGCGCATTTCGAGTCGAATCTGCGCCGCAGTGCGTTGGCCGTTCTGCTCGCGGGCGGCGCACTCATCGCCGCGCCCGCCATGGCACAGGAAGCCGCTCAATCTGCGGCCGAGCCAGCCGAGGGCCTTGCCGATATCGTCGTGACGGCGACGCGCAGTTCTGAATCGCTCTCGAAGGTCGCCGCATCGGTCTCCGCCGTCTCGGCCGCCGACCTCGGCGTTGGCGGGGTGAAGGACGTCCAGTCGCTCGCCACTGCCATCCCCAACCTTTCGGTGGGTGACCAGTTCGGTGTGAACCGCATCTTCATCCGCGGCATCGGTCTCACCTCGATCGACCTTGGCGCAGACGGCGGCGTCGCCTTCCTGCAGGACGGCGCGCAGATCGCCCGCCCTGCCGCCCAGCTTTCGGGCTTCTACGATCTCGAGCGCGTCGAAGTGCTGCGCGGACCGCAGGGTACGCTCTATGGCCGCAGCGCGACGGCAGGCGCGATCAACCTCATCACCAAGAAGCCGACCGACCAGTTCAATGGCTACCTCAGGGCGAGCTATGGCAACTACAACGCCGTCGCGCTTGAAGGCGCGCTAGGCGGGTCGATCTCGGGCGACAAGCTGATGGTGCGCTTTGCCGGCAAGTACGACCGCCGCGACGGCTACGGCATCAACGAGTTTACCGGCAACCAGATCGACAACCGCGATGCCTATGCCATGCGCGGCACGATCCTCGCCAAGCCGGCGGAAGACCTCGAAGTCACGCTTTCGGGCGAGTACTTCAACGAGAACGACAGCAACTACGCCTTCCACTACTTCGGCCCGACGGTGGCGCCGGAGAACCAGCTCGGCTCGATCCTCGGCGGGCAGTCGCTGTTCACCGTGGCCGCTGCGGCGGGACGCAAGCCCAACCTGCGCAACATCTATTCCGATCAGGAACCGCTCAACGAGCGCGATGGCTACAGCTTCACCGGCACGATCGCGTGGGCATCGGGTGACTTGGACGTGAAGTCGATAACGGCCTACCGCAAGTTCAAGCGCTTCAACCGCAACGATCTCGACGGTTCGAACGCCAACATGTTCGGCCAGAACAACTACACCGAGAACAGCAAGACCTTCAGCCAGGAACTGGTCGGCACCTACAAGTCCGACAAGTTCGACCTGCTGATGGGCGCGATGTACTTCCGCGAGGATCTCTTCGGTGAAGTGCGCGTGCCGCTCACCAACCTTGCCGTGCTGCTCAAGCTGGCCGGACAGGTGCCGCCCGCCACGCCCGACAATGCCTTCGATACGCTCGCCTATCTGCAGAACGGCACTGTCACCATCGATGCGCTGGGCTTCTATGCGCAAGGCTCCTATGCGCTGACCGACAAGCTCAAGCTCACGGCCGGCGGCCGCTTCAGCCATGAAAAGCGCAAGGGCGTCGGCACATTCGACTTCCTCGGCAGCGTCAACACCGACAAGCAGAAGGGCTGGAACGCCTTCACCCCGACCGTGACGCTCAACTATCAGGCGAACGACAGCACGCTGTTCTACGCCTCGGTCACGCGCGGCTTCAAATCGGGCGTGATCAACGTCGGTTCACGCAACGACGTGATCAACCCGGAATACGTCTGGAGCTACGAGCTCGGCCTCAAGACCGCGACGGCGGACCGCAAGCTGCAGGCCAATCTCGCCGCGTTCTACATGGACTACACCGATCTTCAGGTCGGCTTCGTCGATGCGAGCAGCGTGGTGACCACGGTCAATGCCGCCTCGGCGCGCAACTACGGTTTCGAGGCAGAACTGCGCGCCAAGCCGCTGCCGGGGCTGACACTCGAGCTGTTCGGCACCTACCTCAACGCCAAGTATCGCCGTTTCACCACCGGCGATTACCGGCAGGCATTCAAGCAGATCAGCGTGGCCGGCAACCGCCTGCAGAACGCGCCGGAATTCTCGTTCCGCGCGGGCGCCGACTATGACATTGCCATCGGTTCGGCGGGCAAGCTCAACGCCCGCGCCGATGTGAACTGGCAGGGCCGCGTGTTCTTCACCGAGTTCAACAACGCCGATGCGACACAGGCCCCCTATGCGCTGATCAACGCCGGGCTCAGGTTCACTTCGGCGAACGACAAGTACTTTGTCGATGTGTGGGGCCGCAACCTCGCCAACAAGCTCGTCATCACCAACAACATCATCACCGCGCCGTTGTTCAGCAGCGTCCGCGTCGGCTCGGTCGCACCGCCGCGCACCTACGGCGCGACGTTCGGGGTGAACTTCTGACGCAAGTGGACGGATCGGAGACACGGGGATGAGCGAGGCGCTGCGATTCGATCTGACGGATCCACAGCTCAAGCGCGATCCCTATCCGATCTTCAAGGCGCTGCGCGATACGGAGCCGCTGCATTTCTCCCCGCTGGGGTTCTGGATCGCGACCCGCTACGAGGATGTGCGCGCCATCCTGATGGACCGCACGAACTTCGGGCAGGGCGATTTCCTCTCGAATATCCGCCTGTTCTACGGGCCGGACTTCGACGTCCTCTCGCATTCGGCCTACCGCTGGCTCTCCGAGATCTTCCTCTATCAGGACCCGCCGCGCCACACGCGTGTGCGCGGGCTCGTCACGCAGGCGCTTACCGCACGGCGGGTGATCGAGATGCGTCCGCGCGTGCAGGCGGTGGCAGACCGGCTGCTCGATGCCGTGGCGGGCAAGGGCCGGATGGAAGTGATCCACGAGTTTGCCTACCGCTTCCCGACGCTCGTCATGTGCGACATGCTCGGCCTCTCGCCCGAGGAAGCCTCGGACGAGGTGCTCGTCGCGCTGAACCAGGCCATCGCGGACAGCTTCGTGGTCTTCGAGATGCGTGCGTTCTCGGATGCCGAGCTCGGCCTTGCCAACCGGCAGATGGATTTCCTGCTCGATTTCTTCGGATCGGTGATCGCCGATCGCCGCCGCAATCCGCGCGACGATCTGGCCACCGCGCTGTGCAACGCGCGCGACGAGAACGGCCCGCTCAGCGACCACGAGATCGCCACCGTTGCCATCGGCCTGTTCGGCGCCGGGTTCGAGACAACTGCGCACATGATCGGCAACGGCCTGCTCAGCCTTGCGAGGTTCCCGGATCAGTGGGCGAAACTGGTCGCCGATCCTGACCTTGCGGAACCCGCGACCGAGGAAATCCTGCGCTACGAAAGCTCGCTCGTCGGCACCAACCGCACCGCCTTCACCGATACGGAAGTGGGCGGCAAACTGATCCGCGCCGGAGAGCGCGTACTCACCTTGGTGGCGGCCGGCAATCGCGATCCCGCCGTGTTCGAGGAGCCCGACCGCTTCGACATCACCCGCAAGGGGCTCAAGCACCTCTCGTTCGGCGGCGGCATCCACTTCTGCGTCGGCGCGGAGCTGGCGCGGCTCGAAGGCGAGATTGCGCTGAAGTCGCTGGTGGCGCGCTTTCCGCACATGCAGATCGACACCGCAAGCGCGCAGTGGCGGCAGGAAGGTTTCATGTTCCGCGGGCTGACGAAGCTGGACGTCAGCTGGTAAGCCCTAGAGGCGTTCCTTCTTCAGCCGCATCCCCGCCTTCTCGCGGTCCCAGGTATCAGGCGTGATCCCCTCGGCGCGCAGCTCGGCCTTCATCACCTTCGCGGTCGGTGTCTTGGGCAACTCCGGCAGAATGCGGATATAGCGCGGCACCATGAAGTAGGGCATCCGCGCGGCGAGGAATTCCGAGAGCGCTTGCAGGTCGATGCTCGCGCCCGGAACCGGGGCGATCACGGCCATCACCTCATCTTCGGAATACTCGCTCGGCACGCCGATTACCGCCGCTTCGCGCACGTCGGGATGCGCAGTGACGTCGCTCTCCACCTCGAAGGAGGAGATGTTCTCCCCCCTCCGGCGGATCGCGTCCTTCACGCGGTCGACAAAGTAGAAATACCCTTCCGCATCGCAGCGGAACGCGTCGCCGGTGTGGAACCAGCCGTTGCGCCAGGCCTTGGCAGTGGCTTCCGGGTTCTTGTGATAGCCGCTGTTCATCGCCCAGGGCCGGTCGGTCCGCACGATCATTTCGCCCACCGTGCCGATGGGCACTTCGCAGTCGTTGCCATCGACGAGCCGCACATCGACGCCGGGGCGGACCTTGCCGCAAGTGCCCAGCTTCACCGGATTGGGCTCCGAGACAATGGGCGAGGAAATCTCGGTCATGTTGAAGATGGTGTAGACGTCGATCCCGAAGCGTTCGTGAAAAGGGCCGGCCGCCTCGGTCAGCGGCACCATGAAGGCCTTCTTCACGCCGTGATCCGTATCTTCCGGCCCCGGCGGGCGTTTGATCAGGAACGTCGCCATCACGCCCAGCAGGAAGATTGTGGTGCAGCCGGTGCGCTTCACGAAGTCCCAGAAGCTGTCGGTCGAGAAGTTTTCCATCAGCGCGATCGAGCCGCCGCGCGCGAGCATCACGAAGGGGATGCCAAGCCCGCCGATGTGGAACACCGGCATGTTGACGAGGAAGCGGTCCTCGCCGCCCACGAAGTGCCAGCTCTCCGGCCCGGCGTTGGTGTAGAGGTGAAGGTAGGAGGAAAGCACGCCCTTCGAGGGCCCGGTGGTGCCCGAGGTGTAGATGATCGACTGCGTGTCCCACGGCTCGATCGGGCGGAGCAGCGGCGCGACGTCGCATTCCTCGCCGGTCACATCCTCGAAGGCATGGACGGTATAGCGTGCCGGCGCAGTGCCCTCACCAAGCTGGACGATGGTCGTCACCGCAGCGGTATCCGCCCCTTCCAGCCGTTCGAGCAGGCCGCCATGAGCCACCAGTACCGTGGCATCGGAATTGGCCAGCACATGCTCCAGGATCGACCCGCGATAGGCCGTATTGAAGGGCACGAAGACGCCGCCGAGGTAATTGATCGCATAGAACGTGATCAGCGCCTCGCGCCCGTTGGGTAGCCAAACGGCGACATGATCGCCGCGCTTGACGCCCAGCTTTGTGAGGCCCGCCGCCTTGGCAACGACCAGCGCGCGCAGCTCGGCATAGGTCCAGTGTCCGCCATCCTCGAACACGGCATAGACCGCATCGGGCTGCGAGGCCGCGAAATCGTCGATCAGGTAGCGCAGGACGCAGCGGCGCCGATCGAGCACGCGCGTATCACTGTGGCCTTTCCCTTCAGTTCCAGTTCTTTCAACCACGCGGTGCTCCTGCCGGCTGGACCATCTTCTGCACCATGGTGATCGCATCCATCACCACTTCTGTGGCGGACCAGCGCCCGCCCTCGTGGTACCAGAGCGCAATCCAGCTCAGCAGGCCCGAGACCCAGATCGCGGTGCGCGACGGGTGCGCCACCTCGAATTCGCCGCTGCGCTTGCCCTTCTCCAGCAGCGCGGAAAGCTTGGTATCGAAGGTGTGGCGAAGATCGCGGATACGCCGCGCGTCCTCTGGCGTCAGGCTCTTTTCCTCGCGCAGGTAGACAGTCACATAGCGCTGGTTTTCGATGATGATCCGCGCCACGCGCTCGACCACGATCTTCAATTGCTCGCTGGCCGTGCCTTCCACCGAAAGCGCCTCTTCCAGCGCAGTCAGCGACAGCTGGATGCCGGTCTGACAGATCTCGTAGAGCAGCTCGCCCTTGTTCTTGTAATAGGAGTAGATGAACGGCTTGGTGACGTTGAGCTGCTCCGCCACCGAATCCAGCGTCGTCGCCTCATAGCCGTTGGCGAAGAAGAAGTGGCTCGCTTCCTCGAGAATCCGGCGCCGCTTGTAGGCGGTGATTTCGTCCTTGAGCTGGGAGGCGGCGCGCTTCTTCTTCGACTTGTCCATGAGATCCGCGAATTCGGTGAAGTCGGCAAGCTTGTGCATCAGCCCATCGCGGTCCGCAAGATTTCCATCACGTCCGCCGCCGTCTTGATCGGGCGGGGATTGGTGCGGCCCCAGATGTCTTCCAGCGTGTATTCGGAGACGAGTTGAAGCTGATTCTCGCTGACACCCACTTCCTTGAGGCTGCGGGGCATGCCCAGCCCGCGGATGAGCTTGTCGAGCAACTCCGACGCCGGCTTCGATGCGTCGCCAAGACACGCGCTGATGCGCTTCTGCCGCTCGCCGTTCACCGGCGCGTTGAACGCCTGGACATAGGGCGACATCACGCAGGAGGTATGCCCATGCGGCACATCGCAAGTGCCGCCGAGCACGTGGCCGATGGCATGGCTGGCGCCCATCGGCACACCGCCGATGATCGGGATCATCGATTGCCACGCGCCGATCTGACACTTGAGGCGCGCATCAAGATCGGTCGGATCGGCCTTCACCGCCGGGAGCCCCGCCGCGAGCAGCCGCAGCGCGCTGTCGGCAATGCCGTCGCAGAAATCGTTGGAGAGGAACGAGGCGAGCGTCTCGGTCGCATGATCGACCGCACGAACGCCGGTCGAGAGCCACAGCCACTCCGGCGTGTGCACCGTGATTGCGGGATCGAGCACGACGCAGACCGGCACCATCTCGCGCTGGGTATAGGCCTGCTTGAGCTTGATCGCCTCGTCGGTCGCACCAGAAAGCGGGTTGAACTCGCCGCCCGACAGCGTCGTCGGCACGCAGATCGCGCGCACGTCAGGCCCGGCAAATTCGGGGATCACCATCGCACCGGTATCATCCACGCGGACACGGTAGTCATCGAACCCTTCGACGGTGGTGATATTGTGCTTGAGGCAGACGAGCAGGATCTTGCCCGCATCGGTCACCGAACCACCACCAACGGTGACGACCAGATCCGCCCCCGCGGCCCGCGCCGCATTCGCCGCCGCGAGCACGTCGCCGCGCGGCGCGTGAGGCTGGATTCCGTCGTGTGTCGCGGCGTGCCGAGCGCCCAATGCGGCCTCGATGCGGCGGATCTCGTCGGTCTGGCGGTTGAGGTAGCTGCTGGCGAGGATGAACACCCGGCTGGCGCCGCGCGCCGCCGCTTCCTGCGCGACCGCCTCTGCTGCCGGAACGCCCAATGTGACGCGCTCGGTTGCCGTAAGCATGACCTGTGAGGCTGTAACCATCGCCGCTCTCCCACTTTTGCTCTGTTTATACTCTAGAGTAGCATTTGTGGAATGCCGGTCAACGGGGGATCAGATCCATCCGATGATGAAGCTGCAGACTTCCTCTCCGCACGCACAGCCGTGCTCATGCAGCACCAGCACGCGAGGGCTCCCCGCGCACGATCACGTCGATCCACGGCGCTTTGGTCAGTACCTCATTGAACATGAAGGTCGCGTGGGCCCCGCCCAGCATCGGGATGATCGCGGGCGGGACTTTATTCGCGGGCTTCAGCGCGCGGATGCGGGCCTCAAGCGAGGCGTCATCGACATGGCCTGCCGCTCCAACTGGACAGGTCAGGGCTCCAATGTTTGGGATACTGGATCATTGATCCGGCTTCAGCCCGCAGCCACCTGATCGATCCGCTGCATGACAAGCGGCAGCTGGTCGTTGCCGAAGTACATGAAGGCGCCGTCAACGAAGATCGTCGGGGAACCATAGGCCCCGCGCGCAATCGCCTCCTCGGTGCTTGCCCTCAGGCGCGCCTTGACCGCCTCGCTGCCCGAAGCCGCGCGCAGGCCCGCGCCATCAAGCCCGCAAGCATCGGCAATGTCTTCCAGCACAGCGGGATCATCGATATTGCGCGCATCGCCGAAATAGGCCTCGAACGCGGCCTCGCTGAACCGCAGCAAATCCTCCTGCCGCTCCTCCAAGGCGCAGCAGAACCGCATGGCGTTGACCGACTTCACCGGATGGAATTCCGAGGGGAAGTTCATCCTGAGACCCGCCAGC
>Ga0315905_10000791_pt1 | contig 34607 bp, 26 predicted proteins | sample LakEriMetagenome_5_FD_203522 | JGI IMG/M metagenome (GOLD analysis project Ga0315905, IMG submission 203522) | Freshwater fungal communities from buoy surface, Lake Erie, Ohio, United States - Buoy 4 MA121 | ecosystem: Environmental > Aquatic > Freshwater > Lake | place: USA: Lake Erie, Ohio... | reverse complement strand
CCAAGTCGCAAGACGAGCGCCGCGTTATCTTGGTGGATATTGACGAGCGCAGCCTGCAAGACATTGGCCCTTGGCCTTGGCCGCGAAGCACCCAAGCCAAGCTGCTTGATCAGTTGGCAGAACAAGGCGCCGCACTTCAAGTTCTGGATGTGGTGTTCACGGCCAGCCAAACGGGCGACGAAGTCTTGGCGCAAGCTTTCAAACAGCATCAGCCCGTGTTGGCACAAGCCTTTGCACTGCCGCAGCAGGGCGGTCAAACTCAAGCGGGCCAACTGGCTGGCGCCCTAGACTGGCCCAGCTGCCCAGCCCCCTTTAGCGAAGCCACGGGCTACTTGGCCAACAGCGCAGGCTTGCAAAGCGCACGTGCTGGCCACATTACACCGCGCCTCTCGCAAGACGGCGTGGTTCGGCAGCAACCTGCCGTGCTGTGCTTTCAAGACAAAGCCTACCCAGCCCTAGGCTTGGCCGCGGCAGCCCAAGGTGCAGACCTTAAATCGTGGTCCCTTCTGCGTGGCAAATTTTGGAGCGATGCGCCTTGGCTTTTAAGCTCAGCCGCTGGCGCCTTTCAGTCGGTGCCCCTAAGTGATGCAGGCGACATCAGGGTGCCCTGGTGGAACCAGCCTGAAAGCTATGTCAGCGTGTCGGCCGCAGACGTGCTGCAAGGCAAAGTGCCCAAAGGCTTGCTCTCCAATGCTTGGGTGCTGGTGGGTAGCAGTGCCTTTGGCCTGAACGACACCATTGCCACCCCCTTCGCCAGCGCAGCTGCTGGCATGTTGGTGCATGCGCAAGTGCTGACAGGGTTGATTGATGGTCGCATGCCCTTCACGCCCTTGGGCGCCTATTGGTTGCAAGTGTTGGCTACCTTTGTGGGCCTAGCTCTGCTTATTACTTTGGCCTCTATAAAGAAGCCCGCAGCCAATCCGTTTCCTGTGCAGGTATTCCCATTGCTTGGCTTGGGATGGGCAGTGGCGCTTTGGGCCGCGCACATGGCCCTGCTTCAAAGTCAAGCGTGGGTGGTGGGCTGGGTTTTGCCTGCACTCACAGTGCTTTTGGCCAGCTTGGCTTGGGGCATTTTGGAGCACACCAAAAGCCGCCTAGACCGCGACAGGTTGTACACCCATCTTTCAAGTTATTTGCCAGCGCCCGTAGCAGCTGCATTGGCTTTACAGCCTCCTTCAAGCGCCATCAAAGCCAGCACCCGCATGGTCAGCGTCATGTTTGCCGACATTCGCAACTTCTCTGCCTACTGCGAGGCGCGCCCACCCAAAGAAGCAGCTGCTGTGCTGCACGCATTCTTCTCCACAGCCACACGCGTTGTGGAAGCACACGGCGGCGTGATAGAGGCCTTCCAAGGCGATGCTGTGTTGGCCGTTTGGTATGGCGCCGAATACCAAGATGGAGAAGAAGACGCGCTCAATGCGCAGGGCGCCAAAAAAGCATTGCAAGCGGCAGTCGATTTGTACCGAGCGATGCAAGGCAGCTTGCCCGACCCAGCCCCAGCCGGCCTAGAGCCATTGGCCTTGGGTGTGGGCCTTGAGTGTGGCCCCGCAATGGCCGGCTCCTTTGGTTTGGCCAGCCGCCGCACCCACATGGTCATGGGCCGCACAGTCACCATTGCCAGCCGCTTGGTTGACATGACTGCCGACTTGGCGCACCCCGTGTTGGTAGGCGAAGGCTTGGCCGCGCAGCTAGCAGGAGAAGGTCTAAGCTCCATGGGCACCTTCTTGCTAGACGGTTTGCGTGTGCCGCACCACGTCTATGCTTACAGGTTGTTTGATGCACCATCAAGCCTGTAACGCTACAAATAACCAAGCAGTACTTACAAGCCCTAAACCAGTCTTGTGGGCCGTTGGTATTTTGTTGGGTGGTTTGGCGGGTGTGTTAGCACCGCAGTCTGTACAAGCGCAAACACAAACAAGTACACCAGCACAAACAGCCTGCAAGCTACAAGCTAGCCAAGATGTTTTCCAAAAACTGCCCAAGGCAGGTAGGACCAACGGTGCATTTACAAAAGCCTTAGAAGCCTACACCGATGCAGTGTTGTTGCCTCACCTACAAGCCAAGTTACCAGATTGCCAAAACAACGTGGCTTGGCTGGTGCAAGCCGGCCAAACCCTCATGGCTGCACAGCAATACTTGCTAGCTTCAGACTACTTAGAGCGCGCCATCATGCTAGAGCCTGCCAACCAAGGCGCCAAGCTGGATTACGCCTTGGCACTTGCTGGCAGCGAGCAGCCCGATGCAGCGCTTTCATTGGTGCAAAGCCTGATGCAAGAGCCCGACATGCCAGCGCATTTGCAAGCCTCCATTCAAACCTTGATGGCCAAACTGCGCCAAGCAAGCGCGCAAAGCACCAGCGACTTTTTGGCGGCAAACCAGTCGTCGCACAAATTTTATGCTGGCCTTAAGCTGGGCCGAGACAGCAACTTGCTGGGCGCGCCCAACCTAAGCGAGCTGAGCCTTAACTTTTCTGGCACACCCTTTAGTTTGCCGCTAGACAGCAGCTACCTGAGTCAGCCTGGCAACTACAGCAGGGCCGATGCAGGTTGGAGCTATGCCAAGCCAACAGAAGAAGGCCACCTGTGGCAGTGGTGGGCGCAGGCGCGAGATCGTGCTAGCCCGGCCAGCGCAGAGGCCGCACTTAGGCAAGCCAGCGTAGGGGCAGAATTTAAATCGCGCACCTTATTAGGCTTGGCTAACCAAAGTGAATCGGGCTTGCCGCAAATAGCTCAGCCCCAAATGGGTGTGTATGCCTTAGCACAAGCTGTGGCCATGCAAGGCGGCAGCGGCATTAACTTTAAAGCTCAAACACTAGGCTTTGGCCTACATGGCCAATTTGTGCTGCTCGCCACCAAGTGCGAAACCAAGCTAGGCGGCGAATGGCAAGAGCGCAACTTGGCCAGCAATGCCATTTTGTCTGGCCAGTACTCAGGCCTAGCAGCCCAGTGGATGTGCCAACCAGCGGCCAATACCGTATGGTTGGCCTCGGTATCGTCTGGCAAAGACAAGCCCGTTAACCCGCTGCGCGCAGGCTCTGTGCAAAACGAAACTGCTGCCAGGGTGATGGCAAAATTGGGCGCTGTACAAGCAGAGCTTGAAGCTGACTACAAACGAGATAGCAGCATCTACAGCGTGCTGCTAAGCGAGCGTCCCCGCAAAATAGCGCGCGTGGGTGCAAGGCTAGAGTGGCAAAACACGGTGGCTTTGCAGGGCAGCAACTACCAAGCGCAGGTGGGCTACCAGTGGAGCTTGCAAAAGTCTAACTTGCAGCTGTTTGCCCAGCAAAACCATGGCCCCTACATTGGCCTTACCAGGGCTTGGTAGTGGCATTGTAGGCATTGTTGCGTTTCGACTTCAATAAAAGCTTTTAAGTTGTTGAAGCAGAACAAAAAACAATAACTTTTAAAATTTGTATCCAAAAAACAACTTTAAAGAAGAAGCTGTGATGCTGATCACCAATAAAAGTGCATGTGCGGTGATACATTTACCCCCAAGTTGGCGAAATCCCATCTTTGTGCTGTTCCTTATTTGGTTACTTGTGCAATAATGTCGATCGCAAACTCGCAACTCCAAGGAGCTGTTCGTGATCTGGCTGATTGGCCTGGTTAGAGCATCCAAGGTTGATATCTAATTTTTAACAAAAGGAAACTCAATGGCTTATACAGTCCAATCCAGCGCAGCAGCCCTGAACCGTGCGTTCAATAATGCTAACGCTACACCTACAGCATTTGCTGCTACTGCTGCTGAATTGACAGCAAATCAAATTGCTGCTGCCAACAAGTTCGATGTTGCAACATTGACAGACTTGGCTTTGTCTACACAAGTGTTGACAAACATGGGCATCCTGCCTTCAACAGTGACTGAAGTGAAAGCTTTGGAAGCTGCATTGGCCGACTACTTTGCTGGCCCAGGTAAAGGCAACCGCGGTTTCGTGGTTTTGCAATTGGCTGAGATCTTGTCTGGCATCGCTGCAACTGACGTATTCTACGGTGCTGCTGCTACTGCTTGGAATGCTGAAGTTGCTGCTTCTGTGGCTGATGCTACTTCTACAACTGTGGCTTTGACTACTGCTACAACAGACAATGTTGTTGGTAGCTCTGCCGATGACATTTTCACGGCTGTCAGTGCTGCTTTGGCGGCAACTAAAACACTAAACGCAACAGACAAAATTGACGGCGGAGCTGGCAATGATGTGTTGAAGGTTGATTTGTCTACAGCTTGGGATGGCTTCACAACAGGCAGTGTGGCAAACGTTGAGACTATTGAGATTACTAACTCTAGTTCAGCAATTGCACGTAACTTTGTTGCAACAGGCATTACAGGTGCAAAAACAATTACAGTAAATGCAGCTGGTGGTAATGTTCCAATTACCGAATTGGCTACAGGTGTTACTGCAATTAATTTGAGTAATTTGGCTACGCCAACTGCTGCAGCTACTTTCTCAACAGGCTTTGTTGCTGCTGCTCCAGAAACTTTAACAACATCTACGTCTGACGCTGTTGCGTTGGGCTTGAACGCCGTTGGCTCAACTGAGATTGCCACAGTCACATTGGCTGGCTTTGAGACACTTAATGTTACTGCCACTGGCTCTAACAATGTGACATTTGGCGGTACAGATGCGCGTACGATCAATTTGAATTCCGCAGCCGCAATTACTGTAAACAATGTTTCGACTGCTACTACAACTTTCGATGCATCAGGATCTGCCGGCGCAGTTACTGTTACAACTAGTAATGCTGCCGATGCAGCCTTGAAGACCTTGAAAACGGGAGCTGGTGGCGATACAGCTACTGTTGTTTTGGGTGACCTAACGGGTAACGCCACTGTTTCTGGCGGCGCTGGTACAGATAACTTAAAGTTATCTGCTGCAGCAACACGTTCTGTTGAGTTGAACATGTCAGGATTTGAAACTTTGACGCTGGGCAATATTGCTGGCGCTATTGTTTTGTCTGGTGCAAAAACTACAGATTTAGCTACTGTTGCTTTAACTGGTGTGTCTACTGGTGTAACCGGAGTTGCGGCTTCAGTTGACTTGGCTAACATGGGCGCCAAGAATCTAACCTTCAACTCAAATGGAGCAACTGCAGCTACAGCTGTTGTAACTTCTGACCACACTGGTACAACAAACATCAATTTTGTGACGGCGCTTACAGCCACAACAAAAGCAGATGCAACTACTATCGGATCTATTCCACAAGCTCAATTTACAGCTGACAGTGCAACTGGTGCGTTGGTTGTTGATGTCGGTGCTTACATCGACTCTTCTACTACTGCTACTCCTGCAATCAGCGCAGCGAAGGCAAGTTCAGTTGCATTGACAGTTAACTCTGGTACATCTGCTACGGGTGTTGAGAAAACACAGTGGGATGGAAGAATTACAGCGCCTCTTGCAAGCAGTGTTTCTATTACAAATAACGGTAAATTGACAACTGGCGCAGAAGTAGAGGCTGTTAAGGCAACTTCTGCAACAGTCGTCAACGGAACGACTGCTGGTGTTCTGGAATTGGATGTTGATAAGGCAACTACTGTCTCTATTACCACTGGTTCAGATCTAAATTTATTGACTTCAACAGCAGCTTCAGATTTCCAGTCTGTGGATACCTTGACTGTTGTAAGTAACAACGGTACGACCACACTTCCGGCCCTGCCTAAAGCTTCTTCTGTAACTTTGTCTGGTACAGGTACTTTGGCTAAAGTTGAAATGCTTGCAGTTGCAATTGGTGGTTCAGCAGGCAATGATTACAACCTGGGACTAACAGCAACAGGTTTGAAGGCTGGTTTTAACCTTGGTCAAATTCAAGTGGCAGCTGGCTACAACGTTGATTTGAATCTTGCTGGCGTAACTGGCGGCATTAATTTGTCGGACATTAACGTAACAGGTACAAGAGGTAAAGACGTAACCATCAGCGCAAATGGTGTTGGCGGTGCATTTGACGTCGGTGCTATTTACGCAACAGGCAACGTGACAGTTAATGCTTCATCTGTTGTTGGAAATGCAACAATTGGAGATGTGTATGGTGATAACGTAACTGTTAACCTCAGCAACAGTGGTGTTACTTCTTTGCTGGGAAGCCAGACATCTTCAATTGTGGAAGCAAAAACTTCTGCAAACATCACGATTCATGAGTTGACAGACAAATCAACTGACACGTATACCATTAACGCTGCTGCAAATTCTAAGAATTTAGCCGTAACCTTCAACGGTGGTATCGTTGCAGACACTGTCAACATAACTGGTGTAACAGGTCAAACTGGCATCACAGTTACAGGTAACTTGGGTGCAGGTAATGACGTTATCAATGTAACCTCTATTGCATCAACTGTTGCCCAAACAATTAGCTTGGCTGGTGCAACAAATTACACAAGCTCTACTATTTATTCTGGTAGTGGTGCCGACGTAATTACTGGTGGTGAAGGTGCCGACACAATTTATGCAAGTGCTGGCGCAGATACCTTTGATGGTGGTGCTGGAGCAGACGTTTTTGTATTCCAAACGAATACATCCACTGTACTTTCTGTTGATACGATCAATAACCTTGCTGCCGCAGATCAAATTACAATTGGTAACGCTGCGACAACATTGCAAACTTCAGCAATTGCTGGTATCGCAACAACGGGTTCAGAAGCAGCAGCAATTTCTGCTGTGGGTGTAGCTACATTCACACATTTGGCTGCAACTTTTTATGATACTTTTGCTGAAAAAGTAGCGTTGATTGATGCAACTACATTGGCTAACGGTAAGTCCGTGTTTTTTACTGACGGTGGATCTACTTACTTGTTTGTCGGTGATGATTTGGCCTTGTACGACGTAGTGATTAAATTGACTGGAGTGTCAATTCCTACAGCTGCAGTCGTAGCAGGAACGACAGGTATTACAGCTTTCGCTGCGTAAGTTTCAAAAATTTATTCAGTGTTCTTCAAGCCCCCACTGTAAAGTGGGGGCTTTTTTAATTTTGCATGATGCGGCTACTTATTAACAATTTTGAAAGTAAAAATTTGATCTTCAAGAGCAAGTTATTTTTTTTGTTGATGACTTCTTGCGTAGCTCTATCGGCGGCAGAGTTGTCACCGAATGGCTATTCCGGATTAGGCATAGTTCCAGCGACCTCAGTAATGAAAGCGGGTAATTTAGTCATTGGATTCGACTCAACGCTCCCAGGCGCTGCAAATACAAAAGGCTACAACACGCAAATTGGTCTTGGTCTCTATGAGGGCTTCGAGTTAGTAGGACGCTTAGCCACGAACGATCAACGTTGCAATATGTTTCTGGCAGGAGCCTGCCCAGCGAATACGATTAGAGATTTTTCCGCTTCCTTGAAATGGTCTCTTCCCATAGAGTGGATGAAACATAAGAATGCACGATTAGCTTTGGGTGTTACTGATGTAGGTGGAGCTGCATCCTATTTCAAGTCTTACTATGCCGTAGCCTCTACAGAAATGGGGCCGTTTGAAGTGTCAATTGGTCAAGGTAAAGCCATGGCAAATTACGCGTTGTTGAATGGGACATTTGGTGGGCTAACTTACCGTCCTTCAAGGTGGCTAGATTTAAATGTTCAAAAAATTGGCTCGAACAGTTGGGCAGTAGCGTCCGTAAAGTCGGAAATTCCATATACGAAGGCCAGTGGTTACATCACGCTAACCCAGCGCTTAACTGATGCACCAGTAACAGAAAAGAAGTGGGTGGGCGTTGGTGTATCCTTGCCGCTTGATGGCACAGCAAGCCGTAAAAAAGATCGTCAACAAAACACTTCAAGTCAGGCGCAGAGCAACAAGTCAATTGCCAATTTACGGCCTGAGGACTTGTTTGGACTGCTCCAAATGAATGGGTTTTACAACCCACGAATTTCCGAAAATCAAAAGCAGCTTGAGGTTGAAATTGAGAACACGGCTTACGCTTGGAACACGGTAGATGCAGTGGGAGTAGCGCTTGGTGTTTTGGCGGCAACTCATGGCAACGTCAATGGTCAGACATTTGAGTTGAACGTAACTTCTCGTGGAATTTCACAGGCAGTTGTCACAGGGGATGCGCCTTGTCTTAAGCGTTGGTTAGAAACAGGCGAAGTTTGCGGTAGATTGTCTATACGATCTGGACTGCAAAGGGCTGGTAACCATGCGGGCTTAGGCGAAATCAATATCAGTCAATTGTTAGGCCTTGCCAACTGGTCTTTAAGGCCAGAGTTGGTCATTAGCCCAACTTTAGTTTCGTCTATAGGGACAGAATTTGGCTCATTTGACATGGATGGCGGCGCCAACATCAATTTGGTGGTGCCACTTTGGACGGGTGCCACCGTAGAAACCAACCAGGTAAAACCACTTGGCGTTGGCACTCGGGGTTTTGAGCAGGGTGGGGTGTTTTACGCAAGCCGTTTAAAGCCGGTTACCAGCAGAACGCTGCTTCACCAACTTGTCAATGTGCCTATATTTAACACTCAGGCAAGATTGAGTTTGGGCACAGCCTATACCACCTGGGATGGCCATCAATTAGAGACTAGTACACAATCTGATAACGGTCGTCACAGGTTTGGCTTGGCGGTAGGGAGTTTCAAAAACGATTCCTTGCCTGCTAATAATCACAAAAACTATGCACTTACCACCTACCGGTATGCACATGACGACCACATTTCCACAGTGACAGAGTTAACCACCGGTAAATATTGGGGTGGCGATAAAGGGTGGAGCATTGGTCAAAGGTTTTGGCATGGCGACACAGCTTTGAACATTTACCTTAGGAGAACACGCATGGCGGAATCTGCACCGCTTGTGTCTTTTGCGGGGCTTCAGTTTAGTATTCCAATAACCCCCAGGTTAAACAAAGGCATGCAGCACTTGGCATTGCGCGGTACTAACCAGTGGACTTACACATTAGAGAGCCGCGTGTTTGACAGAGAAAACTTGCTGACTGGTGGCTATGGTGAGGCGCCAAGAATGGGTGATAGCTTGGTCCAAACTTTTAACCGCGACAGAAATAACACGCGTTATCTAGAGTCCAGCTTAATTCGTGCTAAGTCTGCTTTCTATGATTTAAGTGCAGATTGATTAGCCTTGGACCCAATTAAAATGCGATAATTCTTAGTTAAGTAATTTGCCACGGCACTTCTCGAATTATGATTTTTAGTATGAAAATTTTGCAACCTAAACTTCGGCAGATCTTGCAACTCATTAGATGTGATTTGTTTTGCTGGGCGCTAGTTTTTTGCGGCGTGTCCATCGTTTCTGTGGCCGATGCTCAGGGCATTTCTGCTGCCGATTTAAGTACCCTCAAAGGCGCCGCTGGTTTGCAGAGTGGGGCTTCAGGTGCTGCCCTTGGCGGCGGGCTCGGATCGCCAGGCTTGTTGGCAATCACAGCGCCATCAGGCAATATGCAAGATGATGCAGAAATTGCCCAAGAAGACAAAAAGCAAAAGAAGGCCTCGCCCCTTTTGCCCAATGAGTTTCAAAAGTACGTTCTGCAAACCACTGGCCAAGCCTTACCTTTATATGGCGCAGAATTTTTCGAAAACCTTAACAATAACAACAGCCAGTTCTCTCGTTCCCCAGTATCAGACGACTATGCGCTGGGCGCAGGTGACCAACTGCTCATTCGTGTTTGGGGCTCTACCAGCGCAGAGGCTACCGTATCGATTGACAGGCAGGGCTCAATTTCATTTCCCAAATTAGGCACTTTGAAGCTAGCTGGCGTTAAAGCTGGGCAAATGGATGCCGTTGTGAAGGCATTCTTTTCTAAGTTTTACAAAGACATTGAAGTCAGTGTGTCGCTTGGAAAGCTTCGCAAAATTACGGTGTTTGTGGTGGGGCAGGCTCGCAACCCCGGCAGTTACTCACTTACAGGACAGTCAACACTTACATCTGCATTGTTTGCTAGTGGCGGGCCCAATGCCAGTGGTTCGCTGCGTAGGTTGCAACTCAAAAGGCAAGGCCAAACAGTTGCAGAGTTTGATCTCTACAATTTTCTGGGCAATGGCGATAAATCCAGTGACGTAAAGCTTCAAGACGGCGACGTGCTTTTTTACCCCAAGGCTGCAGGCTATATGGCCCTACTTGGCAAGCTCAACACGCAGGCCGTGTTTGAAGTCAAGAGCGAAAAAGACACCTTGGCGGAATACATCGCCCTTGCTGGTGGATTGCCAGTCACAGCCGACCCTAGAAGGGCCACGCTAGACAGAATTCAGCCTGGCTCTGACCAGCCTAGAAGTATTCAAGACCTCAGCCTAGCGGGTGCGGGGCAACAGACCCAAGTTAAAAATGGCGACGTGTTAACTGTGGCCGCCATCGTGCCTGAATTAGCCAACGCCGTTACACTGCGTGGCGCCGTGTCCCAAGCCACCAGGATGCCTTGGCGCCAAGGCATGCGTGTGTCAGACATTATCAGCAAAAAATCTCTGCTCATCAATCCAGATACCGTCAGAAAACAAAACGAAGTGCTCTTCGACAACTTCGAACAAGAGCGTACAGCCAGAGGTAGGGCGCGCGTGCCATCTGATCTCGCGGTTGATCGAGTTTTGTTAGAAAAGAAAAACAATGCGGAAGATCAACTTCAAGGTAGCCAACAAGGGCTCAATGGCGGTAAGCCACTTGACAACCAGCAGGCAAGAGGCATCGACTTAAGCAAAGCCAGCATTGCTGAACAAACAGATCGGGAGATCTCTATTGCTCAACTCGGGAAGCCTGTCTTGGCGGAAGAAAGTCTAGCCGATCGAATCGGCAAACTTAATGAAGAAATTAATCTGGACTATGCTGTCATCGAGCGCTATTCCAGAGATACCCTGGAAGTCACCTTGCTGCCGTTTCATCTTGGTCGAGTTTTAGCAACTCCAAAGGGAAAAGATGATCTTGCCCTTCAGCCTGGTGATGTAATTACCGTATTCACATACAGAGATATTCAAGTACCTATTTCGCGGCGGCAGATTTTTGTGCGAATTGAAGGTGAAGTTAACAGCCCGGGTGTGTATCAATTGGGGTCTAATAAAAACTTGCAACAACTCATTCAGATGGCTGGCGGCACCACTGCCGAGGCATTTCCTTTTGCTACAAGCTTGTTCAGAGAAGAAGTTAAAAAGACTCAAAAGCTGAACATGGATAAAATTTTGAGAAAGATGGAGTCTGAAAGTTCTTCAGTTCTTGCGCAGATCATGCAAAGTGGTGGTGCTGACAGCGCATCCTTGCAGGCAAAAATTCAATCGGTTCAACTTTCTCAAAAGCAAACCATAGATCGTTTTAAAAGTTTGAAACCTGAGGGGCGAATTGCCTTGGACATTCCTGTAAGCAGTAGTGGCCAAGTGAATGACTTTCCAGCAACGCAGCTTGAAAATGGTGATCGTATTGTGATTCCACCTAAACCAAGTTTTGTGCAGGTATTTGGCGTAGTAAACACTGAGTCAGCACTTATTTACCGTAAAGGAATGACTGTGAGTGACTACCTTGCCATGTCAGGTGTGGGTTCAAGCGCAGACGTTAATGGTGCAATTTTGGTTCGAATTAACGGCAGCTCCATTACCAATCAAAGCACATGGCGTAATGATGTCTTAAGAGCGGAAGTGCTTCCAGGAGACACTATCTTTTTACCCGAGAAATTAGACCGCGAATCTGTTTGGAGCCAATCAGTGCGCACAGCCAAAGACTTTACGCAAGTGCTCTACCAGCTGGGTTTAGGCGCTGCGGCCATTAAAACATTACGTCAGTGAGTGTGAAATTAAGACAAATATATGAGTGATCACATTCAAGAAAATACCGAACCGGATATCAATTTGCTGGACCTGCTGATTGCGCTGGGTCAAGAAAAGTGGACTCTGATTCTTGTTACTATCTTTGCAGCATTAACTGGCGTGATGGTTAGCTTAAATACACCAGCCACTTATGTTTCTAGAACCAGCATCATGCCTTCTCAGCAATCGGGTGGAGGTGGGGGTATGAGTAGTTTGGGTAGTTTGGCTGGGCTTGCTGGGCTGGGAGCTATTTCAAACATGGCTGCGGGAATAAAGAGTTCGGACGAATTGTACATAGCCCTCATGCGTAGCCAGTCGGTACAGTCTAAACTGATAGATCAATTTAAACTAAACGAGCGCTACGGTGCTAAGAATAATGTAGAAGCAATGCAGGCACTTACTGCGAATGTAGTTTTTCTAGCCGATAAAAAGTCAGGCCTAATCTTTATTGAATGCCAAGATAAAGACCCTGAGTTTGCAGCGCTGCTGGCAAATGCTCAAGTTAAAGAACTCAATGTCATCTTAAGCCGGCTTGCCGTCACAGAAGCCCAGCAAAGACGCGCTTACTATGAGCAGGAGATTGTCAAGACGCAGGCCAAAATTCCCCAGCTTGAGCTAGAGTTAAAAGATGCTCAAAAGAGCTCAGGCGTGGAAGTGGCATCCCTGTTGTCAGAGGCGGACACATTGCCTGGTCAGATCGCAGCAAAGGAACTGCAGATTCAAGTGCTTAGCCGGTTTGCCAGCGGCTTAAACCCCGACCTGAAGCGATTAGCGGTTGAAATATCCGCACTCCGTGCCCAAATGGCCAGATACGAGCAGAGCAAACCCGGGCAAGCTTCAGAAAACGGCAAAGCCACCCTCATTCAAAAGGCCACACAAGCCTACAACACACTCAAAATTCAAGAAGCCTTGCTAGATGGCTATATAAAACAGCTAGAGCTTGCCAAGGCAGACGAAGCAAAAGAAGGCCCCGCGGTTCAAGTGGTGGACGAGGCCAGGGCTCCAGAAATTAGGTCCAAGCCAGAGCGAAGAAAGATGGTAATTGCTTATACAGTTACTGGTTTGGTGATTGCTTTTTTGTTGGCGTTCTTGCGTGCCTTACTGCGTCATATTAGATCATCGCCCGAGGGCTTGCAGCGCTTGAGACAACTCAAGCGTGCTTGGGGATTTGCCTAAGGCATTTAGAAACCTAAGGTCGCTGCTCATTCATGCTTAGCATTGTTTTTCCTGAACCCTTTAAAAATTTAGATATGTTGCCGGTGTTGCCCATGTTGGCCGGCTTTGGAGTGACTGTTATTGCAACATGGCTGCTGTCTAGGTTAAGCAAGGTACTAAGAATTGGTCACGATAGCTTACAAGGCGTGCAAAAGTTCCATATCAACCCTACCTCTAGGCTGGGCGGAGTTGCTATTTTTTTAGGGCTAGCTGTTTCTGGACTAGCTGTTTCTGGAATTACAGAGTTTCAACATTACTCTTTTTGGTTTTTAATGGCAGCCATGCCTGTTTGGTTGGCCGGTCTTACAGAAGACTTAACTCACAGGGTGGGCCCTACATTGCGCCTTGTCACAGCTACCATTTCTGCAGCTTGGCTGTTTGGTAGTTTGGGCGTCAGTGTGGGCAGAACCGATGTTTGGCCCATAGACTTACTGCTCAGTATTCCTGGCGCATCCCTCTGCGTAACCCTGTTGGTGGTTGCGGGCTTTACTCATTCGGTGAATATTGTGGATGGTTTTCATGGACTAGCGTGTGGTTTAGTCATTATTGCTCTGAGTGGTTTGACCTTTATGGCATGGAAGGTCGGTGACACTTTGTTGCTGCAAATGTGTCGGACCAGCTTAGCCGTAGTAATTGGATTTTTTATATTGAACTGGCCTAAAGGTGCAATCTTTCTGGGAGACGCAGGCGCGTATCTGATTGGTTTTTGGGTAGTGGAGTTAGGAATTTTGTTGGCGATGCGTAACCCACAAATTTCACCCATGGCGCCGGTGGTTGCGGGCTTGCTCCCGTTGATAGAAACGTTATTTTCGATGTACCGGCGAAATGTAGTAAGAAATCACCCCGTTAACCAACCGGACGCTCTACATTTGCATACTTTAATTTACAGACGAATTCTTTACAATCCTTCTTTGCCCTACAGGGCAAAACAATTGAATGCAGTTAATGCCCGAGTAGCTGTGTTCTTTTGGGTGCCTGGAGCAATTTTTACTGGTCTCGCTTGCTTCTTTGCTGAAAGCACTGGGGCGCAATTGGTTCTCATGTTGACCTACTTGGTCATGTACAACTGGCTCTATCTGCGACTTGTTCGCTTCAACGTTCCCACTTGCATGCGATTCAGATAAATACCATTCGGATATTCATGCATAGTTTATTTGTTTGATACAAAAATGCATTAAAATTGATCTAGTTCGATCAATTGATGCCGTTTAATTTACAAGGCATTGCGGTAGTGTTTTTATTATTTTTACATTCAAAGTATTCATCTTTAATGACCAGTCGCATGGCTAAATTACAAGAAGACACTAACTTCAGGTTAATGCAACTTTTACACGACAACCCTAATTTGTCTCAGCGAGAGATGGCCAAAGCCCTAGGACTTAGTTTTGGCGGAATAAACTATTGCTTGAACGCACTGATTGATAAAGGCTTGGTCAAAATTCACAACTTCAGTCAAAATCAAAACAAGTTTGGATATGCCTATCTTTTAACACCCAGCGGAATCTCAGAAAAGGCAATGCTAACGAACAGTTTCTTGAAACGCAAGCTCCAAGAATACGAAGCTCTTAAGGCTGAAATTAAGGCTTTGGAGTTAGAGATTGGCACTGAAAACGGCGAAAAGTCGCTCAATACATGAGCGCTATCCCCGACCTGTCTGATATCAAACTGGCAATCATTGGCCTTGGATACGTTGGCCTGCCCCTGGCCGTTGAATTTAGCAAAATACGCTCAGTTATAGGTTTTGATATAAACCCCAAGCGGATAGAACAACTTAAAGCTGGGCAAGACATTACACTTGAGACTGAGCCAGAAGAACTTCAAGCCGCCAAGCACCTTAGATTCAGTGCGAATCCTCATGACTTGCATACGTGCAATTGTTTTATCGTTACAGTGCCCACTCCCATTGATAAGCACAAGCGTCCAGACCTTGAGCCTCTTATGAAAGCAAGTGAGGCTGTAGGCAAATTGCTTAAAGCAGGTGGAATTGTTATTTACGAGTCCACTGTCTACCCAGGTTGCACAGAAGAAGACTGTGTACCAGTTCTCGAAAAGTTCAGTGGCCTCAAGTTCAATCAAGATTTTTTTTGCGGGTACAGTCCTGAACGCATCAACCCTGGCGACAAAGAACACCGGCTTACAACTATCAAAAAGGTCACATCAGGGTCCACTCCTGAGGTGGCCGACTTGGTGGATGAGTTGTACAAGCAAATTATTTCAGCAGGTACCCATAAAGCGAGCAGTATCAAAGTGGCAGAAGCCGCAAAGGTTATAGAAAATACCCAACGTGATCTAAACATTGCCCTCATCAACGAGTTGGCGGTGATTTTTAATCGCATGGGCATTGATACAGAAGCAGTGCTTGAGGCCGCTGGAAGTAAGTGGAACTTTTTACCTTTCAGACCTGGCCTGGTAGGTGGACATTGCATAGGCGTAGACCCTTATTACCTTACCCACAAGGCGGAGTCGATTGGTTATCACCCCCAAATTATTCTGGCTGGACGACGCTTGAATGACAGTATGGGGACCTATGCTGTGGGTCAACTTGTTAAAGCCATGACCAAGCGCCGTATGCAGGTGGATGGCGCACGCATTTTGGTCATGGGATTAGCATTTAAAGAAAACTGCCCAGATTTGCGCAATACGCGCGTAGTTGACATTGTAAAAGAGCTGCAGGACTATAACTGCAAGGTGGATGTATATGACCCTTGGATATCCACCGAAGAAGCCTTGCTTGAATACGGAGTTTCGCTTGTCACCAAACCCAGCCTAGCTGCCTACGTCGCCATCATTGTTGCGGTAGCTCACAACCAGTTCAGGGAGATGGGATCTGAAGCCATACGATCTTTAGGTGTGCCAGGCCATGTGCTTTATGACTTGAAATATCTTTTTCCAGTTCAAGAGTCAGACTTGCGGTTATGAATCAAACCCCATTGACCTCCTATGAACAACTCCAAGCGCGACTTCAAGTTGCGCCTATGACTTGGTTGGTCACTGGAGTGGCAGGCTTTATAGGAAGCAATCTTCTGGAAGCCTTGCTCAAACTCAACCAACGTGTTTTGGGTCTAGACAACTTTGCCACTGGTGCCCTTCGTAATCTGGAGGAAGTCAAAACACTGGTCAGCCCAGAGCAGTGGGCTAATTTCAAATTTATCCAGGGCGACATCCTGAACTTGACAGATTGCCAAGAAGCTTGCGCTGGTGTTAACTATGTGCTGCACCAAGCTGCATTGGGTAGCGTGCCCCGAAGCGTTGAAAACCCAATCATGACCAATGCTACAAACGTCACTGGGTTTCTGAACATGTTGGTAGCTGCAAGAGATGAAAATGTTAAGCGATTTGTATACGCCGCTAGCAGTAGCACCTACGGAGACCACCCAAGCCTACCCAAAGTCGAAAATACCATCGGTAAACCATTGAGCCCCTACGCCGTTACCAAATACGTAAATGAACTTTACGCCGATGTATTTGGCAAAACCTACGGAATGCAAAGTATAGGTCTGCGCTACTTCAATGTTTTTGGTCCACGCCAAGACCCAGAAGGAGCTTATGCTGCAGTCATTCCCAAGTGGACAGCAAGCATGATCAGGGGCGAAACTGTTTACATCAATGGTGATGGCGAAACTAGCAGAGACTTTTGTTTCGTTGACAACGTAGTCCAAGCCAATTTGCTGGCCGCTACAACGACAAACTTTGAGGCTGTCAATCAGGTTTACAACGTGGCGGTGGGCGATCGCACGACACTCAACGAGTTGTATCATTGTTTACTAAGTAACCTGTTTGAACACTACCCGCATTTAATGGTTTCAAAACCTGTTTATCGTGACTTTCGTTCTGGTGATGTACAACATAGTTTGGCGAATATTAACAAGGCCATAAATAAGCTGGGCTACCAGCCTTTGCAAAATTTGAAGTTGGGACTTGAGTTGGCTATGCCATGGTACTTGGCTAATGTATGACTAACCAAAAGCAACCTGTTACCACGCTTTTGATCAGACTTTGGCAGCACATTAGCAAGCGACGACGTGGGCAATTTGGGTTGCTTCTAGTGTTGATGTTACTAGTCTCTTTTGCAGAGACTCTTAGCATCGGGTCGGTTCTGCCTTTCCTGGGGGTGTTGACCGATCCCAACCGAGTTTTCGCACACCCCAGCGCCCAACCAATCATCCAGACGTTATCGCTTACTGAGCCAAAACAACTAATACTTCCGTTTACCGTCATTTTTGGCTTTGCAGCTCTAATTGCTGGGTCAATGCGTTTGTTATTGTTGTGGGCTGGCACTCGTCTGTCGTATGCCGTTGGCGCAGACCTTAGCATTAACGTCTACCGTCGAACACTTTACCAACCTTATTCAGTTCACGTTGCCCGAAACAGCAGTGAAATTATTGATGGTATTTCGGGCAAAACCAATACCTCTGTGTCCATCATTAACATGACGCTTAACCTCATTAGTTCAATCGGCATGTTGGTCGCAATACTGCTTACTCTTTTGTTGATTGAGCCCAGCATTGCCTTGAGTGCTATGGGTGGTTTTGGATTGATATATTTTATAATTATCAGCTTGACCCGAAAACGCCTACTGGTTAATAGTAAGGTTGTTGCGCGCGAGTCGATTCAATTAATCAAATCCCTTCAAGAGGGATTAGGTGGCATCCGAGATGTATTGATAAACGGTAGCCAACCGACATTCTGTCAGATTTATTCTAAAGCCGATCAACCTATGCGTCGCGCCCAAGGAACTAACCAATTCATTAGTTTAGCTCCTAGGTATGCCATAGAAGCGCTTTGCATGGTGCTTATCGCAGGGTTGGCATTTATGCTTATAAGGCAGGATGAAGGCATAACTATGGCCATACCTGTTCTTGGGACGCTAGCGCTGGGCGCTCAGCGTATTCTGCCCATTTTGCAACAAGCTTATGGCTCTTGGTCAAGCATTCAAGGTGACCAAGCTTCATTGAAAGACACTTTAGAGTTACTTGACCAACCTCTGCCAGAACATGCTGAAAGGCCTAAAGTCGAACAAATCTCTTTTAATCTGCAGATCAAACTTAATCAAGTGTCATTTCGATACAGCACTCAAACTCCCTGGGTAATTAAGAACTTAAGTCTTTCCATACCCAAGGGAAGCCGTGTTGGGTTTGTCGGTGTAACTGGAAGTGGCAAGAGCACGTTGCTCGATATAGTCATGGGCCTGCTACAACCTTCAGAAGGAACACTTGTCATTGATAACGAAACGGTTACTGTAGGCAACAACAGCGCATGGCAGGCCCATATTGCTCATGTACCCCAGTCTATTTACCTTGCTGACGCCACTATTGAAGAAAATATTGCGTTTGGTATTCCCAAGTCACAGATAGATTCTAGACTTGTTCGCCAAGCAGCCCAAAAAGCGCGTATTGCTGAAATCGTCGAATCGTGGCCCAATAAATACCAAACCATAGTTGGAGAGCGTGGCGCCCGTTTGTCTGGTGGACAGCGACAGCGTTTAGGAATAGCTCGCGCTCTCTATAAGCAAGTAGATGTGATTATTTTTGATGAAGCAACTAGCGCGCTTGATAATGATACAGAGCGTGAGGTAATGGAGGCAATTGAAGGACTCAATGAAAACCTCACTATTCTAATGATCGCCCACCGCACTTCTACCTTAAAAAACTGCACGCAAATTGTAGAGCTAGGTGAGGGTGAAATAAAACGTATTGGAACATATCAAGAGCTATTCCCTCACTAGGCATCTTCCGCCGCGACATTTCTGGAATAAAAGTATTCACCACTGATAAAAAATCTTAACTTTGATTGCCAGTGGATTATTTTACCCAAAATTAATTTATTTTTCACTGCCTCAATAGCATTTTCATAATGGTCAAATACAGCTACACATCAAAGCTAAAAACACTTTTATCTAAAATGTGTTCAAACGTATTGCATCATTATTTAAAGCTCGTTGCGCTTCGAACTCGAGGCCGCCTCTCGTGAATCAAACAGAAATTGAACTATACAATTACAGCATAGAACAAACCAATGCTTACTAACTCCTCCATCCTGATAACAGGCGGTACAGGCTCATTCGGTCACACTTTCATTCCCATGACGCTCGCCAAATATAACCCGCGTCGTCTAGTCATATACTCACGCGATGAAATGAAGCAATGGGAGATGGCCAAGCTTTATGCCGATGATAATCGGGTCCGCTTCTTCATTGGGGACGTACGTGACAAGGATCGATTGTCGCGAGCACTCAATGGCATTGACTTTGTCGTTCATGCTGCAGCTACTAAGATCGTTCCGATTGCCGAATACAACCCCTTTGAATGCGTCAAGACCAACGTAATCGGTGCTATGAACCTCATTGACGCCTGTATTGACCAAGGTGTAAAAAGGGTAGTAGCGCTATCTACCGACAAAGCCAGTAGCCCAGTCAATTTATATGGTGCCACAAAACTGACTTCGGATAAACTGTTTATCGCTGGAAACTCATATTCGGGAGCTAACGATACACGATTTGCGGTGGTGCGTTACGGTAATGTCATGGGGTCGCGTGGTTCGATCATCCCATTTTTCTTGAGACTCACAAACAAGGGCATACTCCCTATTACCGACACTCGCATGACCCGATTTATGATAACGCTAGAGCAGGGGGTTGATCTGGTTTGGCATGCATTCGATGACATGATGGGGGGGGAGATTTATGTGAAGCGAATTCCATCAATGAGAGTAACTGACGTTGCTTTGGCCTGTGTGCCTAACGCAAAACATGAGATTGTTGGTATCCGCCCCGGTGAAAAACTGCATGAACAGATGATTGGCCCGGAAGATGCTCCGCACACATACGAATATACCGAGCACTACAAGGTGCTGCCAGCAATTCATGACTGGAGTTCTGACCCTGAGCGCATCAATGGGGGCAAGTTGGTAGCTCAGAATTTCACCTACTGCTCAGATAACAATATTGAATGGATGAATATTGATACTTTGCGAACCTGGATCGAACAAAATCGCGAGCAGATAGGCAAGAACTGATGGCCATGATTCCATACGGTCGTCAGGAAATCACTCAGGCCGATATTGATGCGGTAGTCGGCGTCCTGCGGTCAGATTTCCTAACCCAAGGCCCAGTCGTACCTGATTTTGAGAAGTCTGTTGCCGATTATTGTGGAGTGAAACATGCGGTAGCCGTTAACAGTGCCACTAGCGCGTTGCACATTGCTTGTTTAGCCTTGGGTGTTGGCAAGGGCGACGTTGTCTGGACCTCGCCGATCACCTTCGTAGCTAGCGCCAACTGCGCGCTTTACTGCGGCGCGCGTATCGACTTTGTGGACATCGATCCACGCACCTTCAACCTGAGCGTGGAACGGTTGACGGAAAAACTGGCGCAGGCAGAGAAGACGGGTAAGTTACCTAAAGTCGTCATCCCTGTGCACCTATGCGGTCAGTCGTGTGATATGGCCGGTATTCATGCACTTGGCCAGAAATATGGCTTTAAGATCATCGAAGACGCGTCGCATGCTATTGGTGGACTTTACAGAGATGAACCAATTGGCAACTGTCGCTACAGCGATATTGCAGTCTTTAGTTTTCACCCGGTTAAGATTATCACTACTGCTGAAGGGGGCATGGCTCTCACTAACAACAAAGTGGTTGCCAATAAGATGGCTCTTTTGCGCAGTCACGGTATCACGCGCGACCTCGCACAAATGACACATGCGACAGATGGTGATTGGTATTACCAGCAAATCGAATTGGGTTTCAACTACCGTATGACTGAACTACAGGCAGCTTTAGGCGTCAGTCAGATGGCTCGACTAGATAGCTATGTGACTCGACGTCACCAGCTTGCCCAAAGGTATGAGGAACTTTTGACTGAATTGCCAGTAACTACACCATGGCAACACCCCAATGGTTACTCCTCACTTCACTTGTATGTTATTCGCTTGCAGTTGAAAAAAATCGAACAGAGCCACCGAGAGGTTTTTGATTCGCTGCGCAAGCTGGGAATTGGATGCAACCTGCACTATATCCCGGTGCACACTCAGCCATATTACCAATGTATGGGGTTCAAGCCTGGTGACTTTCCTGAAGCAGAAAACTACTACTCCGAGGCGATCAGTTTGCCGTTGTATCCATCCTTAACTGAAGTACAGCAGGATCATGTCATCACATCACTCAGATCGATATTTTTGTCTCAATTAACCTGAAGCAATTATGAGCACTTGCAACTACGAATATTCAGAATTAGTCCTTGCACGCTAAGCTATGCAGGCCCAAGCTGAACTCTATCCCTCCAACATTTTCTTGAGTGAGGCTTCGTCTCGTATTGTGGCTGAACTTGTATCTGCTAGGGTTGAGTGTTTTAGATCGCTTGAAGCTTATCTCGATTTCTTCGTACCCATCTACAGTACCCCTAGAGGAGGCATTAACTCTGAACAAGTCACGGTACTGCGCGCTTGGTTGAAAGTCGAATTTCCCAACAATGCAAAGTCCCAATTTGCAGTAAACCATTTTTTGTCTGCGGGAGTGTCTGCGGTGGCTGAATACAGTGTATTTCAGGCTGCAGACGGCTTCGATTCTGAGGTGCTTCTTTTAAGGAATAAGGGACAGTCGGCTGTATGAAAATGGCTGTTATCCCTGCTCGCGGAGGTAGTAAACGAATCCCGCGAAAGAACATCAAGTTGTTTTATGGGAAACCGATGATCGCCTGGTCAATTGAAGCCGCGAAGTCATCTGGCTTATTTGACAGAATCATTGTTTCAACGGATGATGAAGAAATCGCTGAAGTGGCAAGGGGTTGCGGTGCTGACGTTCCATTTCTCCGTCCAGGGGAATTATCCGGTGACCATGTCGGGACAACACCCGTCGTTGCTCACGCAACAACGTGGGCCTTAAGTCAAGGATACGACGTGGTTGCGGTATGTTGCATTTATGCTACCGCCCCATTTATTCAAATAAGTGATATTAAGCGCGGGCTAGCTCTGCTTAATTCAGGTAATTCGGCATATGCAATTGCTGTTACAAATTTTGCAGCGCCAATTTTTCGTTCCTTTCGCGAATGTTCAGGTGGTGGAGTGGAAATGATCTTTCCCCAACATTACTTGACTAGATCGCAAGATTTGCAAATTGCGCTGCATGATGCCGGCCAATTTTATTGGGGAATAACATCTGCATGGATGGAAGGTATACACGGACTTGGTCCCCATACGGCTGTAGTTAAAATTCCACGTTGGCGGGTGCAAGATATCGATGACGAAGATGATTGGAAGCGGGCGGAGCTATTGGCACCACAGATTTTTTCACAGACGGGAGTTGTTTGCACATGACAAATCATGCAAAGGAAGTTCGTATTGGGAAAACTGTGCTTGGCAGCGGACATCCTACCTTTATTGTTGCCGAGATGTCCGCCAATCATGGGGGTACGCTTGATCGCGCGCTTGAGATAGTGCGTTCTGCCAAGCGAGCCGGAGCTGATGCAATCAAACTTCAGACATATACCGCCGACACAATCACATTGAAATGCGACAGAGAGGACTTTCGAATTACGGGTTCGTCTCCCTGGGGTAACTACTCTACATTGTGGGCCTTATATGAAGAAGCTTTCACGCCGTGGGATTGGCATGTTGATATTTTTCAAGAGGCTAGAAAGTTAGAGTTGGAGGTTTTCTCTAGCCCCTTTGATGAGTCAGCGGTTGATTTGTTAGAGAGTCTGAGTTGTTCGGCCTACAAAATTGCGTCACCTGAAATTACACATGTCCCGTTGCTTGAGCGGGTTGCTCAAACGGGCAAGCCCGTAATTATCTCTACGGGAATAGCAGAACTAGCAGACATCGAGCTCGCCTTGGCAACACTTCGGGGTGCAGGCGCAAAGGAAATTATTGTGCTTAAGTGCACTACCGCTTATCCGGCACCAGCTGAGGAAGCCAATTTGCGCACCTTATCTGACATTTCTGACCGGTTTGGCGTATTGTCCGGCCTATCTGATCATACCATGGGTACAGTTACTGCTGTCGCATCAGTTGCGTTGGGCGCCAGCCTGATTGAAAAACATTTCACTCTCGATGATGGCAAAGAAACAGTTGACTCCTTTTTCTCTCTGGGAGAAAAAGAATTTGCAAATTTAGTGCAAGATATTCGTTGGACGGAAAAGGCTTTGGGTAAGGTGAATTATGAAATTACAGCAAGTGCTCAGGCTAGCCTGAGCGGTCGACGCTCTTTATATGTGGTAGCGCCAATTAATGCTGGAGAAGCCATATCGGAGGCAAATATCAAGTCTATTCGCCCATCATTTGGATTGCATCCGCAATACTATAAGGCGGTTCTTGGCCGTCGAGTCTCTGCTAACCTGAAAGTTGGTGATAGGCTCAGCTGGGACGTGATTGAATGAGTGGTCGGCCTCTAGTGGAAATCTATTGTGATGGGAGTGCCGAGGTTGGGTATGGGCATATTCGCCGTTGTAGGACATTGGCCACTCAACTGGACAGAGATGGGGTTGACGTAAGTATATTTGGGCTTTCTGACGAAGCTCGCCGGTTGTTGCCAGAGCAAAAGCGCACTGGTCATTTGGCTAGCGTTCAGATATTCGATTCACCACACAATATTAATGATTTGCTGATTGCCGCTCAATTGCGCGGTCAAATTACGGTGGCACTAGATTGGTTTGGGGAAGTGAGCCCTGATGTAAATATCGCGGTATACCCGCACTGTGAAGTCCGTGGAATCAAGAAAGTGTATATCGGTTTCGAGTACATCCTTTTACGTGAAGAAATTGTATTACGCAGAAAGCTACCAGCTACAAATAATGCGAAATGCGTGCTGGTTGTTCTGGGCGGAGGAGATTTGCTTAACCAGGGACACGAACTGTCTCGCCGCTTGTGTGAACAAGGACTTGAAGTCACACTTGTTCAGGGACCTTTCGCGAAGAATAGGGGTGCAGGTGACGGCTATAGAGTTCTGATAAATCCGACGAATTTGCCTCAATTGCTAGCCTCCTGCGATTGGGCCGTTACAAATGGTGGCGGGTGTTTGTTTGAAGCAATGTGCATGAGGAAGGCCGCTTATGTTTTTCCACAGACAGAAGCGGAGGATAGCATCGCCCGCTTTGCGAAAACTCAGGGAGCAATCCTCGGAGTAGGTTCGGCCAACTTGCGCGCGTTTAGTTATCCTGAATTGGGTGCAGTGGCTGAGCGTGGGTCTAAACTAGTGGATGGTATTGGCGTGTCTCGCGTGTCGTCGATCATTCGTGGTCTGATATGAATCTCAACGAAATTTGGTTGGTTGCAGTTACTGCAGGCCGGTGGCAGCGTCACGGTATCAGGGAAGCGCGAGCTGCTGGGTTAAAAGTGCTTGCTATCGATGCGGACCCCAATGCAGAAGGCTTTGGAGACGCAGACCAAGTACTAAATATTGAGTTGAGCGATCACGCTGCTGTGATTCGTGCTTTGTGGGCACTTGATAAGAATATTAAGGGAACTGTAAGCTTTGCTTCTGAGGTTGGAATAATACTGGCGGCTAATATAAGAGAAGCGTTCAACTTGCCTGGTCCACGCATTAATCTATGTCAACGACTTATCAATAAAGCTGTTCAAAGAAATATATGGAGCGAAAAAGGCGTACCCGGGCCAAGATGGGCAACATTTAGAGATACCGAAAGTGTGTTGGGTGCTGTATCAAAATTTGGTTTCCCTCTGATTGTCAAACCGACAGACTCGTCGGGAAGTCGCGGGGTAACTAAGATCGAGTCCGCTGATGATAATTTGGTTGATGCAGTGCGTCGGGCGTTCATGTTCTCTCGATCCGCCGAAGTGATCTTGGAAGAGTTTATGGACGGAACTGAATTCACGGTTGAAGTCTTTGCCGTTGATAGTGAAATTCATGTACTTGCAGTAACCGAAAAAAAGAAAGTTGATGGTACTCGAGGTACTGTTGCATATGAATTGGCTACGTCGGAGCGCTCTCAAGAAGTACTCCTACGAATTGCAGAGACCGCAGTGGCTGCCTTCCTTGCTTTGGGCTATGTCGAGGGTCCCGGACATGCTGAATTGATATTAAAAAATGACGGGAGCGTGGGTATGGTCGAAGTAGCGGGGCGTGGTGGCGGATTTATGGTTTTTGATGGACTTGTACCGAAAATAAGTGGTGTCAATATTGCTCGATTGACTGCACTTCAGGCGGTCGGGCTGCCGGTTGGTGAAGTCACCAATTGGCAGAAATCTGCAGTTTTGCGCTTTTTCCCTTCAAGACCTGGAGTACTCCGAAATATTTCAGGATTTCATCGCGCAAACTTGATAAATGGCGTAGAAGCTGCACCCTTTGCTAAAGTGGGAGATCGGTTTCACCAAGCGACGATCGACGGTGATCGTCTTGGTTACATTTTGAGTTATGCGGACACTCCAAGACGGGCTCAAGAACTCGCCAACAAAGCGGAGCAGATGATTGTTTTTGATATCAAGGAGGAACTATGATTATTGACGCGCATCTGCATTTGGATGACAAGTTTGATGGGACCGCTAAAGGTGCTGCTGCCGAGTTAAATCGTCAAGTTGAGGAGGCTGCAGTTGATCGCGCTTTGATTTTGCATCTAGACATCCAGCCATGGTCTGCAGAAGAAGTCTCAGAGGCAATTGCAGAATATCCGCGTCTGCGTGGATTTATCAACGTGCATCCGAACAAAGGTACTCCCGAAAGGCGTTTACGTGACGGGATTGAAAAACTAGGCTATGTGGGTTTAAAATTGCACCCGCGTCTTCAGGAGTTTGAAGTGAATGATGAGCGAACAGTACGCCTCGTGCAGTGTGCAGGCGAGATGAATGTACCGGTTCTAATTGATGCCTTCCCAGACGGCACGCACCTTATGCAAGGATTTTCAGCCATAAATTATGCTTTACTTGCGAAAAAGTGCCCCAAGACCAGAATCATTTGGGCCCACATGGGCGGACATCATGTGATTGACTTTATGATGCTAGCAAAAAGATTGCCAAATGTCTATTTTGATATTTCGTATTCCTTACTATACTATCAAAACAGTTCTGTTCCTGATAATATGGTTTATGCAATGCGAAGTATGAAATTTGAACGAATATTTTATGGTTCCGATTACCCAGATCGATCTATATCGGATACTCTTAATGCCTCTTTAAGATACTTAAGAAGCCATAAGTTAGACGAGCAGAATCTATTAAAAATAATGGGATTGAATGCTAAACAATTTTTTGGTTGGGATAAACTTTGATGGGTTTTGATACAAGGGAAGTAGCTTCACTTTATAATATACGATTTGATAAGTATGGTCGGGATATTAAAACGGTAGGTTGGGGTAGTGAGTCTTCTCAACGTTTGCGATTTGAAGTACTTTTGCGAGGCTTAGAACCAAAGGGAAAGACGATTCTAGACATAGGTTGTGGCTTGGGTAATCTAATTCCATTTTTGGAGGAGTGCACTGGCGGAGATTTTTCTTATATTGGAATTGACGTTGCAGAGAAGCTTATTGTTGATGCGCGATCTAGTTACGGCTGCGATAGGAAACATTTCTATGTGGGAGATATTTTTTCTTTAACAGTTCCATCAGTCGATATTTCTTTATTGTCTGGTGCTTTATCCCTCAAAGCATACGGCATTGAGCAATATGCGAATCATACAATGGAGCGTATGTTTGAGATATCTCGTGAAGCAGCTTGCTTGAATTTTTTATCTAAGTACGTTGATTTTGAACTTGAAAAAAATCAACATTATCAGCCTGAGGTCGTTTTTTCAAGCGCCAAAAGACTTACAGATAAAGTAAATCTATTCCATGATTACCCACTTTACGAATTCACTATTCAATTGATAAAGCAGAATTCTTTAATCGTTCATAAAAATAAGGAGTTGCCATGAACTATCAAAATGAGATAATTGAATTTTGCGTTTCTAATCGAGTTTCGACAACGGAAGTTGCAGATGCTTTAGGAAAGAATGGCGTCATCCCAAAAATGCAGCCAATAAACTTCAATCATTTTCACGTGGGGCCTATTCGCACAATATTTACTGCAAATAATTCAAATTACGCTGTGCATGAACAAATACGAGAAATTAAAAAGGGTGAAGTTGTTATAATATTTACTGATAACTGCAATAATCGTGCAATTATTGGAGGCTTGATTTCAAAATATATTCTTCTTTATAAAGGTGCAGTTGCCATAATTGTTCAAGGATTGGTAAGAGATGCGGCAGAGTTACGTCGTGAAGGCTATGCGGTCTGGGCGGAAGGCGTAAGTCCATTGGGGTGTTTTAATTTGCCAAGCGAAAAACCTTTTCCGTCCGATCTAGAAAAAGATTTACGCGAGAAATATGAAGGTGGAGTTGCTGTTTGTGATGATGGTGGAGTAACTGTTATTCGGCGCGACTTACTTAACGGCGATACATTGGATCGCTTACGCCGCATTGAGATGCAGGAGGATATCTGGTATTTTTGCCTTGATACATTGAAGTGGGATACCAAGAAAATTGTTTGCGATAAAGCCTATCTAACTGAGCAAGGGTTATTGTCGAGCACACATATTCAACAATTAAGTGAACTCTTAGAGCCTTTAGACACAAAGGAATAAGTAGATACGGCGAAATGATTAAGAAAATTTGGGATTTTATTTGAGCTGGAAAACAAGTTAATGTTAGCAAACTTAGTAAAGGTTGAGCAATCTCATTCTGTTTCGTTTGCAGATTATGTCCGAGTGCGAGAATCTGATGGTCACAGAATAATCAAAATGCAAACTGGAGATCCAGATTTTGCAACGCATCCAAGAATCGTGCAAGCTGCTCATGAAGCGCTAGTTGATGGACAAACAAAGTATTGTGAAAGTCGAGGTTTGCTGTCGCTTCGTAACGCAATTGCAAAAAAACTTGCGGAAAGCAATGGAATAAATGTCTCGTCTGCTGAGAACATTTTGGTCACACACGGGGCGGTTCATGGAATAGGAATTACAATTCGGGCACTTATTAATCCAGGAGACGAATGCATTATTTGTGAACCATTTTGGCGATCATATCAAATGAATGTAATCTTGGCGGGCGGTACGCCAGTGATTGTTAAGGCATCACCTCAAACAGCATTTCAACTGGAATCAAAAAACATTTTGGCCAGAATAACGCCACGTACTAAAGCAATTGTAATCAACACCCCAAACAATCCTTCTGGTGCAGTTTACGATCGTAACGAGCTTGTGAAGCTCGCTTCTGCAGCTGCTTCCCGTGGGGTCTACATTATTTCGGATGAAGTTTACGAATCGCTGATATTCGATATCAATAGGCATTACAGCGTTGCCTCTGATCCTGAAGTATTTGATTGGACGATTTCGGCGTTTAGCTTCTCTAAAACCCATGCTATGACGGGTTGGCGCGTTGGCTACTTGGTTGCAAGCAAACTCGTCACAGATGAACTGCTTAAGCTAAGTCAGTTTTCAGTGACAAGTCTTTCGCCATTTAGCCAACTTGCAGCATTAGAGGCGTTGAATAACAAAGAGGTCGGCATTTACGCGGAAGAAATGCGTCTCGAATACGAAAAGCGGCGTAACAAAATATCTGCGGCCATAATTGGTTCATGGTTGGAGCAAACTATGACTTGTCCCGAGGGGACGTTCTATGCTCTGATTGATACATCAAGATTTGGTATGCCATCGTTGGAACTGGCAAAGAAGATTGTAGATTTTGCAGGCGTTGCATTTACTCCGGGCATCGCTTTTGGAGACGGTATGGATGGCTATTTGAGAATGTGTTTCGCCACCTCGGATGAAAACATTGATTTTGCTATTGAAGCCCTAATTCAAGCGGAAAGAAAGTGGGCGGTCATGCCTCCAATCGCTCCCGTAAATTTTGTCAATAACAACATTGCCGCTGACTGAACCTGCTCTTGACTAGTCAGAATGAAATATTGTAAGACCTGCCTGTCACCTGACACACGGCCCAACGCGCGCTTCAACGCTGAGGGTATCTGTATTCCTTGCACCTTTGCCGAGGCCTCACGAAATATTTCCTACGAGGCTCGCCTTCAAGAGTTGCGTGAGATTGTACGCCGTTTGACCAAGCGGCGCAAGAATCAAGAATATGACTGTATTGTTGGAGTTAGCGGTGGAAAAGACAGTACGCGCCAGGCGCTTTGGGTGCGTGAAAAGCTCGGCCTGACGCCGCTCCTAGTTTGTGTAGCATATCCGCCCAGGCAGGTGTCTCAGGTCGGTGTGGACAACCTGTCCAACCTTATCTCGCTTGGCTTCGACTGCGTAATGTTGGGCCCTGCCCCGCAGACCTCGCGTGATCTGATGCGCGAAGCCTTCTTCCGCTTCACCAATATTTTTCGTGCAACAGAGATGGTTCTGTTTGCTGGTGTGCCAAAAATAGCGGTGGCACATGACATTAAGCTAATTCTGTGGGGTGAGAACCCAGCTTTGCAGGTTGGTGAATCTGGCAGCATGGGCGCTAACATCTGGGATGGCAATAACCTGCGTAATATCAACACGCTGGCCGGCGGGGAACTTGGCTGGATGATAGATATGACTGGTAGTCCAGAGAAAATTCTGCCCTATCAGTTTCCTGATGTGGCATTAATGCGCGCGAATCAAGTCAATACGCTGTATCTTGGTCCTGCTTGGAGCAACTGGTCGATCGCAGGAAACTCAGCCTTTGCTATGCCCGAGGGACTGCATATCCGTAGGGATGGTGTTTTGTCGACTGGTGATTTAATGGGGACTTCTATGCTCGACGAAGAGTGGGCCACGATCAATATGATGCTCAAGTATTACAAGCTTGGCTTTGGTCGCGCGAGTGATTTTATTAACGAGGAAATTCGTTCTGGGCGCTTGACTCGTAAAGAGGGCGTCGTACTTGCCCAGCGTTATGATGGTATTTGCGACGACAAGTATGTGGAGTCTTTCTGCCGGTATGTCGGCATCACAATTGACGCGTTCTGGGAACAGGTCCACAAAGCGGCTAGCCCCGTACTGTTTCAAAGCGTGCCAGGTCAGCAGCGCCCACAACCAAATTTTATACCTGGAATAGACCGTGTCTAAATCTATCGTCCTCATTCCGCATGGGGCGGGCAATATTAGTTCAATTATGGACGTCTTTCACCAAGTGGGCTTCTTTCCACAAGTGGCTAAATCAGCCACACAGATAGATAGTGCCGACATGGCCGTAATACCGGGGGTAGGCGCGTCAGGAAGCGCGATGGCCCAATTACGTCAAAGTGGGTTTGCCGATGCGCTAGTACGAATGAACGATCGACAGCGACCGATTATAGGTATTTGTGTTGGTGCGCAAGTCATGTTTGGTAAGTTGCACGAAAACGAATGTACCGGCTTGGATCTAATACCCGGCGAAGTTGCTCGCATAACAGGCGGGGAGTTCAACAACGGCTGGTCCGACATTCGCTTAAATGTCAGAAGCCAGGAAAGCGGTATTAGAAAAAACAAGTCGCTACTGCTGAAGACTGCCGCTAAGACTTTCTACTTTAATCATGGGTATCAGATAAATACTAGTGCCACCATGCAAGAGTCAGCCTCTACCAGTGACGAAAGGAAGTTGCTCGCTTACTTTGTTCGCGACAACCTGTGCGGTATTCAATTTCATCCCGAGAAGAGCCAGGTTGCAGGCCTATCTTTTATCGCCAACACGATGAAGCACTATGGCTTTTAAACGACTCATTGCTCTGGTGCCGGTGCAAGCGGGGCAGGTCGTCATGTCCTATGGTTACATGCACCACAAGCCTGCTGGCAGCTTGGGCACGGTACTTCGAAACCTAGACCGATGGGGTATTGATGAGATCGCAGTTATCGATATCTCTCGAGGCCGAGACAAGCCGGATTTTTCAATACTTGAACAAATTCGACTTTCAGCCGTCCGCACACCGGTGGCTTTTGGTGGTGGGATCCGCTCCGTCCGCCATGCCGTTGCGGCAGTCGAGCAAGGTTGTGACCGTGTGATAATTGAAACCTTAATTTGGCAGGCACCGCAGGAGATCGATCGTATCGCTGAGTCGGTTGGCCAGCAGGCTGTGATCGGAGCAGTGCCGCTTGTTTATGGATCGCACGGGTTGACGGTTGCACCGGTGAACTCGGCTGGTGGCCATGTCTTGGGCGACTTAATAAAGCGAGTCGAAGGGCTAAAAATAAGTGAGCTAATGATTATCGACCGTGAGCATGAAGGAGTAGCCGGAAGCAGCAAAATGGGCGAGCAGATACCCGTAATAGAAACGCCGCACAAACTCGTATGGTTTGGTGGGCTGAGCGCAAGCCATGCCGCTACGCTGCTAGAACGGCCAGATACCGTAGGCGTAGCTTTTGGGAATCCGTTCCTCGTAAACGAATTGGCAGTCAACACGCACCGTAACGATATAAATGCAAAGATGAGCTCACTACTTTTAAGAAAGGTTCGGCCTCATGCTGGATGATGGTATTGTTTCGACGATGGCGCCTGAGGCAAGTGGTCAGTCCCGTAACACAGACAAGTTGGCATCACAACGACCCTACTTGCAATGCCGAGTTTGCCTCTATGACAGCAGACATCCATTTGGCCTGACTTTCGATGAAACTGGGCTGTGTAGCGGCTGCATTACCCATGCAGAGAAGACTTCTCTCGATTGGCAAGCTAGGTTTTCTATGCTTGAGCGCCTAGTAAAGCCGCATCGTGCGCGCAAAGGAAACTACGACTGCGTTATCCCCATTCGCGGTACCGCTGAATACTTTTATGTAGTTGATGTAGTTAAGAACCAGCTAGGTCTCAATCCCTTGCTGGTGGCATTCAATTCGCAGTTCAACAGTGCGGCGGGTATCCAGAACCTAGACTTGATTCGCGACACATTTGACTGCGACATCTTGCTCAAAACTCAGTCGCCCCAGATTTACCGTAAGCTGATTCGTGAAACTTTGTCCCGCTTTGGCAGCGTGCATTGGCCCTTTTTAGCAGGTCACACTGTGTGGCCGGTAAGGGTGGCTGTGCAGCATCAAATTCCATTGATAGTCTGGCCCGTGCATCAGCCGACTGAGCAGGTGGGCATGTTCTCATATCTAGATGAAAATGAGATGACTCGCCGTAGCCGCAATGAGCATGACCTTATGGGGTTTGAGGCGCATCAATTGGCTTCAGGTGAATCACTTTTGAAAGACACGGACGTATTGACATCTAATTACCCGAGCGACCGCGAACTGGCTTACATAGGTGTTCGTGGTATTTACCTTTCTAACTATATTCCCTGGGATAGAAGACTTTATAGTGAATCTGCCGTTCATCAATTTAGTGCGCAAGCAGCCAGATGCCCGGGCACTTTTGATACTTATGATCATGTTGATAATTTAGTCTACATGAGCATACATGATGCTATAAAACGTCGAAAACTGGGATACGGTCGTGTCAGGGATCATCTTTGCCAAGAAATTAGATTTGGAAGAATTAGCAGAGCGGACGCAATCAATATAGAGTCAACTCATAATAATATTGCCCAGACAGAAAGCTATTTATCTATAAGTCAAGTTTTCTTTGACTGGCTAGGGATGAATAGGCAAGCATTTGAATGGTTACTGAATTATCATTTTGGATTAGATAAAATAAAAAATAACAATAAAACTATTGAACTTTCCTCTACACAATCAAAATTTTTGAAAGGCTATTTGAATAATAAAAAAAATATTGAATTAGAAAAGAAGTTTATATTAATTGGTAAAGGTTTAAAGGTTTAAAGGTTTAAAGGTTTAAAGGTTTAAAGATTCAAAATTCTATAGTACTTTTTATAAATGTAAACCATTTTTTATAATGAGAAAAATCTTTAAAAAAATAGCTAATGAAATTACTATAGATTCATTAAGCTGGAATCAACAGTTTGAAGTTTTTGCACCATACGAAATCGCGAAACGAAGGAAAAGTACGTATCATTTAAAGAACATAATAAAAGTAATAATCAGCATTTTTCTTAAACCTAAAATACAATTAGCTGAAGAACTATACGTCTTTCAAGGACTAAGGAGCAAAAATTACATTGGTATTTTTAAGCCTGAGCAGGTACTTATCATAGGATCTCATGATGAAAAAAAGTATGCTGAAAAATATGGTTATAGATTTTCTTGGTCTTTTCCAATAGAAAGCGCGGTTCAGTATAAAATTTTTTTAAATTTTAATATTTCAATTGTTAATCAACTTAAGTATTGGTTGGAAGCTTTTTCAAAACCTAAACGTATTATTTTTTTTCTAAATGAAGATACGCAACCGCTAGGAATATTTCTTATCCATCTTAGCAAAATAATGAATCCCAAGTCGTTATCTGTATGTATTCAACATGGAATTTTCTATAAGATGAAAAGCCCTATCAGAGCTGATGGAGGACTGTCAGATATAAATTTTGTATGGGATTACAAACAAGCTGATATCATGAATTGCAATAGAAGTAAAACATATGAAATTGGATTACCTTATGTTGCGCAAGCTAAATTAACAGATATTTTAACTATCATATTTATTGGACCTGGAACATCACAATATGGAACTAATTATTATGAAAATATTATAAAAATATATGAGAATATATATAAAAAGTTAATTCAAAATACTGAAATGAATATTTTTTATAGACCGCATCCTAATGAATTTCTTGATTATAAATTAATCCAAATTTTAAATGCTAAATTTAGTAATATTGATAAATCCGATAAAATTACTCTTTTAAATGGGCCTAAAACAATATTCATTGGAACAATCTCGTCTTTAATGTATGAAGCATCAATTGCAGGTCACCCAGTCGCTCGATTGAAAGTTCCCGATGAGAAAACATGTGATGTTGAATGTGATTTGAATTTCTGTAAAGATAATATTGATTATTTAATTGATTGGGTTAAAAATATTAATAATAAAAAATTAATTAAGCTTTCAGTTCAAAATGAAAGATTAAAAAGTCCAACGGAAAGATTCATTGATGCACTGCGTGTAGCTGAAATAACCAAAAATTTTTAAAAAATAACTAAATTAAAAATAATAATAAATTAATAATTTTAAATAAAGTCTTTTAGCGTGACATTAATACATAAAAATTCTATTTATTTGATTTTGGATGGCAGCCTCTTATCTGTTCGAAACTATTACAATGTGGTTTTTAAAGGTAGCAAATTTGGACATTATCGCAGAATTAAATTTGCTTTTGAATTAATTGCTTTATAATGCAGTTTCAGATATTTATAGCATCAATACATTTGAGAGTATATATAATTTGTTTGGTTCACTATCCTAAATACACCAAGTATATTGCAATGAAGCTAAGTGTGAAATATTAGACTCTCATTTTGCGAACCCATACTACTACTTTGACCCAACTCATGTTCGTAAATTTGGCCTTTTCAAGATGCATTATTTTGTAAGCAATGATCAACAATGGCGAAGAAAAGTTCCAAGTTATCACACAGATACAAAATTTAATTTGCTCGTTGTTGAGTTGACATTTTATAAAGACTCATTGTTTGATCATCTTGCATCATGAATCGCACTTATTAGTTAACAAATCTCGGTTTATGCAGCATTTATTTGAAAGACATTTTTTGCTAGTTTTTTCTCCTCCGTATATATAAAGTACATACTTCAAATAAAAAAATAGTGGTTAAGAAAAAACTTAGTATTGGGGCACTTACGGATCACGTTTTTACGCCATCTTCAAGGTTTCGCGTAAGGCAGTTGATTTCGCCACTAAAATTAAAAGGTATAAATATA
>Ga0315905_10000789_pt1 | contig 34655 bp, 34 predicted proteins | sample LakEriMetagenome_5_FD_203522 | JGI IMG/M metagenome (GOLD analysis project Ga0315905, IMG submission 203522) | Freshwater fungal communities from buoy surface, Lake Erie, Ohio, United States - Buoy 4 MA121 | ecosystem: Environmental > Aquatic > Freshwater > Lake | place: USA: Lake Erie, Ohio... | reverse complement strand
CTGCAAGCGCGTAAGAAGTGTTGTCATTTCTGACTTGCAGTTTCAGATTTAAGAGCTATCCTGCAAAACGCTCTGCATGCTTGCCCAGCTATTCTTCTTGCTGTCAAATCCGGGGAACGGGCCCAAATTTCTCTTGCTTGCGCTGCTTGCGCAGGTTGACAAGGCAATTCGAATAATGTCAAAGAACGCGGCAAAGATAATTCGCCTGCTCCTGTTTTGTCTCACAATTAACACTAAGCCGTGCAATCTGCTTTTGGCGCTTTTCGGCGAAATGCTGCTTGCAAAGGGTATTTTTGCGAAAAAATTGATTCAATGATAATCAAGAAAATCGGCGTGATTCGCGAGGGGAAAGTGCCCCACGACCATCGTGTAGCTCTGACACCGCAGCAATGCGATCTCGTCAAAGCTCAATTCGATGTGGATGTTGTAGTGCAACCAAGCCCTATTCGCAAATATGCCGATGTTGAGTATGCTTCTGCCGGAATAACGCTGCAGGAAGACTTATCTGACTGTGATTTAATTATCGGTGTCAAGGAAGTGCCAATCGAAATGCTCATTCCGGGCAAGTCGTATATGTTCTTTTCGCACACCTTTAAAAAGCAACCTTACAACGCCAAACTTCTCAAAGCTATCCTAGATCGCAAAATTCGACTCATTGACTACGAGGTTATCAAGGGCACTAATAGAAAGCGATTAATTGGATTTGGCAGGTACGCCGGAATTGTTGGGGCTTATCATGCTTTTCGTGCTTTTGGATTAAAGCATAATCTATACACCATAAAGCCGCCACATGAATGCCATGATAGAAAGGAACTCGAGCAACAACTCGCGCTCGTGAAGCTTCCACCGCATATGCGCGTGGTGGTCACAGGCTTCGGGCGAGTGGGGTATGGCGCAGAAGAAATCTTACAATTGCTTCCGTTGAGAAGAGTAACTGAAGCGGAGTTTTTGAATGAGAATTTCGAAGAGCCTGTTTACACTCACCTCGATACGGAAGAGTATTATGTGCGCAAGGATAGAGGTGGTTTTGACAAGGCAGATTTTTACAACAATCCGCAATTCTATCAGTCATCACTTCCTGAAACGGTTCGGTCGAGCGACCTGTATATCGCATGCCATCTCTGGGCTTCGGGTAATCCGGTGCTTCTCGCTCAGTCTGACTTACAGCATCCATCCTGGAAGTGCCGAGTCATCGCGGATGTTAGTTGCGATGTAGGTGGGCCTATTGCTTCAACACTTCGTGCATCTACCATCGCTGATCCGCTATATGGCTACAATCCTGCATCAGGAACAGAATGCGATTGGAAACAGCAATACGCGTTGTGCGTCATGGCTATCGATAACCTTCCATGCGAATTACCAAAGGATGCATCGGAAGATTTCGGAAATGAGTTAATTGATAAAGTTCTTCCTCATTTCTTCAACGGCGACCCGGAACAGATTATTTGGCACGCCTCGGAAACGACATTGAACGGTGAGCTTACTCCGCATTTCGCTTATCTGAAAGAATACGCTGAAGGGGCGGCACACTAGTTACTGTCGGTTAAACGTAAAGGTAATGGTCCCGTCTTGCTTGCGCTTGGAGCTGCTGTAATCGAATCGCCATTTTTTGGCGTAGTAAACAGACTCTTCTCTGAGACACGTGTTGGTTGATGAACTACCTTCCTGAATACGCGCATCTGCAACCTTGCCCAGTTCATCTATCGTAACCAGAACCACAACCACGCCATTGGTTTTGCAGCGATAAGTGGGAATAGGATTTTCCATGGGTTCGCGCCCTTTCATATTGAATGAGGCTGTCACGGGGCCACTGTAACTTTTGTTCTGCTGTTCTTTAAACCAGTCGTTCTCGCCTTTTTTATACGTGCTCTTATCCTGCTGATTTCCCTTTGTTTTTGGTGCGATGGTATAATCATTAGAACCATCGTTGAGACGCGCAAACTCATCAGCTTCCATGGTCTTCAAATCGTTGTAGACCTGTTCCTTCATCTGGCTTGAACTCATGCCGCGGTAGCTTCGTGCTTCCGAAGAGCGCTCGGAGTTTTCATTGGCAACCAAATTTCGTAACTCGGCATTGCTTGAGGGTTGTGGTTGTTGCTGCTCCTCCGGTAATGGCTCTTCTTGAAGCATATCCATTTCCAACTCTTCATAGATTACCTCGTCTTCGGCAACCCGATGGTCTTCTGTCAGCATCTGGGTAACAAAAAGAAGGAATATGTGAACCACCAGCGAAACAATGATAGCCTGATAAACGAATGCCCATCTCTCTTTGGGGCGCTCATCGAGTGCGCGCAAAAACTCCTCGGCACGGGTTGCATTGATCTTCAATGCAGAAGAATCACCGCGGGAGTCTTGATGAGTGGGCTTTATATCAGACATTTAGATGCTTTGCGAAATGGGAAATACGTTCGGCAAGGTAGTCTCTATACAGTGATATGGCCGTAGCGTTCAAAGAGTTATGAAACCACCAACGTAAATTGTCGATTTCTGTTAAAAATGGCTCTTTACATACCACCGAATGCGTTGTTTGGCGTTTGGGTGTATATTAGCATCGATAAAGTCATTGGATTTTATCAATAGAAACGTACAGTTAATACAAACCAATACAATGAAAAAATTATTTGCTCTTCTGGCTTTCGTAGCTATCTGCGGAATTGCCAACGCTCAATGTTCTCAAGCTGCAGCTCAAGGAACAGCCTCTAAACAAGAAACAATGAAGTGCTCTGAGGCCGACAAAGCCAAGTGCGAAAAAGCTGCTGCACAAACCGGTGCTAAGTGTGAAACTACTGCTACAAGCACTGCTGCTACAGAAAAATCTTGTAACAAGGGCAATGTAGGTTCTTGCTGCAGCAAAGGCACAACAAGTGCAGGTGGTTCATGCTGCCAGAAGGGTGGTACTGCTGAAGCTGAAGGAAAGAAGTCTAAGAAAGTGAAGACGATTGCAATGGCAGAGGAGCCAAAGAAATAAATCTCGAAAGGGAAATAAAAAAGGGGTCAGTTTTGACCCCTTTTTTTATTTTAATCCGAAGTGTTTTTCGGCCATTTCCCGAATATTATCACCGATGGCCAGGGCCGCTGTTGCTGCGGGCGATGGCGCATTTAAAACGTGAATACTGTGGTCCGTATACTCAATGCGGAAATCGTCGCGCGTGTCTCCATCCTGACGAAGTAATAAGGCGCGGACGCCCGCTCTGCCCGGATGAATATCGTCCATCGTTAAGGATGGTATCAAGGTTTGCAGCGTTTTTAAAAACAAACGCTTCGAAAAAGCTCTCCTGTATTCGTCAACCCCAAATTTCATGTTATTCATGAAAAGCCTCCAGGTTCCAATGTAGCTCAAGGCATCAAATGTGTCGCGCAAACTAAAGTCTGTCTTTCCGTAACCTTCGCGTTTGAAGGTGAATACCGCATTCGGACCACACTCAATTTCTCCATTGACCATGCGCGTGAAGTGTACTCCCAAAAAAGGAAAGTCGGGATTGGGTACCGGGTAAATGAGATGCTTTACCTTATGCTTGGCTTGCTCCGTCAACTCGTAATAGTCACCACGGAAGCCTACTACTTTCTCTTTCAATCGAACACCATCTTTCTTGGCCAGTCGGTCTGCTTGAAGCCCGCCGGAGAATATCATGTAGCGCGCCTTGTATTGCGCTTTATTGGTAACAACGATGGAAACATCACCCATACGTTCAAAAGCAATAGCTTCTTCACCGGTGTGCACCTCACTTTCCGATTGTTTTGCCAATGCCAGCTCAGCCATTTTATCTGTAGCGCCTCTAAAATCGATGATGCCGGTGCAACCAATGTGAACTGCTGAAATACCCTCGCAATAAGGCTCAATATCCTTGATCTGCTCCTTAGTTACGCGAGTCATATTTTCAATGCCATTGGCAATACCATGCGTCCAGATTTTTTCCAAGTGTGGAAGTTCTGCTTCCTTGGTGGCTACAATCAGCTTACCGCAGATATCATGCTGCACACCGTATTGCTTGGCAAACTGTACGAGCTCTCTGCGGCCGTTGACGCAATTTATCGCCTTCAAAGAATCCGGCTTGTAATAAATTCCGGAGTGAATAACGCCGCTGTTATTGCCCGTTTGATGGTCGGCAAGATGCGGTTCTTTTTCCAGAAGGAGAATGCGCAAACTCGGATAAGCCGTTTGAATTTTATAGAATGTGGCAGCACCTACAATGCCCCCACCTACGATTATAATGTCGAATGTCTTTTCCACGCCCCGAATATAGTTCGAGCCTTCGCAAAACGAAACAAGTCGATGTATGTTTACCCTATGAAAACCACGACCACAGCACAGCGTGCATGGGCTATGTATGACTGGGCGAATTCTACCTACAATCTCGTAATAGGCACGGCGATTTTCCCCATTTTCTATAGCAAGGTTACTAGCACTACTGACGATGGAGCAGAAGGTGATTATGTTTTGTTCTTTGGGGCGCATCTGAAAAACACCGAGGCGTTATCCTATTCGCTGGCTTTCGGAATGTTGCTGGTTTGCCTGTTGGCGCCCACTATTGCAGGTGTGGCCGATTATCTCGGTCGTAAGAAATTTTTTATGAAGGCATCATGCTACCTCGGTGCCGCTTCGTGCGCCTCTCTTTATTTTTTCGATGTACATCACCTTGAATGGAGCATGTTCAGTATTGTGCTCGCTTGCATCGGTTTCTGGTGCAGTTATGCACTCTACAATTCCTTCCTTCCCGAAGTGGCTGCTCCGGAAGAGCAAGATAAATTGAGTGCAAAAGGATATTCGCTTGGCTACATCGGCAGTGTCATATTGCTTGTATTGAACCTGGCCATGATTATGGTCTTTGATATTAGTGCGCGATGGTGCTTTGTTACGGTTGGCCTTTGGTGGGCGGGTTTTGCGCAGTATACATTTTGTTACCTGCCGGAGAAATCCACGGGAAGGAGTTTTGAAAGAGGAGTCCTTGCCAACGGATTCAAGGAGCTTTTAGGTGTGTGGTCGAGGCTTACACATAGTCCGCGTTTGAAGAGATACCTGCTCAGTTTTTTTGTTTTTTCTATGGGCGTGCAAACCATAATGCAAATGGCTTCACTCTTCGGTACAAAGGAGATTGAGCGCATAGATGAATCGGGAAGAGTAGTGATGGGATTGGCCGATGGTCAACTCATCGGTGCTGTTTTGTTGGTTCAACTCATTGCAATTCCCGGTGCTGTCGTTTTCTCTTGGTGCAGTAGGAAATGGGGTAACCTGCTTACACTGATTTTTGCGCTTGTGGTGTGGGCCATAATCTGTATTGTGGCGTATCGATTCGTACACACGGTAATCGATTTCTATATCGCTGCTGCTTCAATTGGTTTTATCATGGGTGGCACGCAGTCATTGGCTCGAAGCACTTATTCGAAACTATTGCCGGAGACTAAAGACACGGCTTCTTTCTTCAGTTTCTATGATGTGACGGAGAAGGTTGGTCTCATTATAGGCTTATTGACTTTTGGATACATTGAAGGTGCATTTGGGAGCATGCGTTCGAGTATTCTAGCACTGATACTCTTCTTTATTGTAGGGCTGCTTCTGCTGTTGCGTGTGCCGCGAAAGGAAACACTAGCCTAAGATTACCAGCATTAGAAGAAGGCCACACAGCATTACAACCTTTATCCAACGACTCACTTTCCCGAAATCGCGGGGAGTCTTTGCAGCGTTTACAAAATACAGAGCCAGTAACATGGGGACAATGAGGCATGCAATTAACCAGGCCATGTCGCTTACCATATCAATTCGCGTGAGGCACCAGCCGGCCATTACAAGAAATACTACCATCCATGCGGTTACGTAGCGCTTTGTGCGTTGCATGCCCCACAGTATCGGTATAGTTTGATAATTTCCTGCGCGATCGCCCGGCTCATCTTGCGCATCTTTCACAGCTTCGCGAATCATCGTTAGCACAAAGGCGAACAGCGCAACTCCAAAAACCCATAACCAAGCATAGGTGTAGAGCGTCATTCCTTTCCAAGTGAAAGTTGTCATTTCCGATTTTAATAAATGCAGATCGGTGATAACGGCAAATACAGGAACTACAGCCGTGCAAAATGCCACCAATGCATTTCCGATGATTGGTCTTTTCTTGAAAACAGGGGAGTACCACCACAGCAGGAACATGATAACTAGGGGCACAATTGTCAATTCAACAAACGAACTTGAAATACCTACCCAGAATACGAGTCCGAGGGCAACGGAGTTAAGCCCCTGGTGAATGAGTATGGCCATTTTGCGATTCACCGTCTTGCCCACAATTACCTTTTCAGGCTTATTGATTTTGTCGACTTTCTGATCGAAATAGTCATTTATGACATTCCCCGCGGCTGTGATGAGTAATGCAGCCAATACGAGTGCGCTGAAATGAAGTTCGTTTAACACCAATCTTGCTGTGCCTTGCTTCTCCAACACGTCCGTTAATAGCACATACCGAGTGATGCACATCGTAACCGCCACAATAAGTAGATTTAAAGGCCTGGACAGGAGGAAGATGGATTTCAGTCGCACGGATTGTTGAATTTTTGTGGACAAAGTTGAATGCCTCGTTAATTACATTCGCAATATAGTCTAAATCAACATGGAACTTAATCTCATCGAATCGCCCCAGTTGCAAGTAGAAACTGTGCACGCATTGGTTTTCGGCAAGCACGAATACATTGTTAGCAATGTGAAAGCACAATTGGAAAAGGCGGAGTTTAATTGCTCGGGTTCTGTTGTGTTGACTCAGGCATTGGAGTATTTGAAAACGAATCAGCCACAGCTCATCGTAATCGGCGGCGGTGTAGATCCTCACGATCGAATCAAGATTCAGAACAGTATCAAGGAATGGGCGCTTTCCACTCGCATTGTTGAGCACTTCGGAGGGCCGGCTACCGTTCTCAATGAGGTGCGTGATGCACTAAGTAAATTCTAATGCTAATTATCGAGCATACTTTTCGACTTGTATACTTTGTTCTCGCCCAGCTTGTGAAGCGAATACGTGAATCCTGGGTGTATCGCAAACGCTCCTATTTCACCTGCCTTGTTCACGGCTAAATATCCCACTTGGAAATCTTTGTAGTTGGCGTGTTTTATTTTGATTCGGTTTATAGCCTCCTCACAAGCCTGCTGTGGTGTCGCCCCTTGACGCATCATTTCTACAACTAGAAAAGAACCGCACGTGCGAATAACGGCTTCGCCCAAACCACTTGAGGTGGCGGCGCCGATTTCATTGTCAACGAACAGTCCGCCGCCTATTATGGGACTATCGCCCACGCGCCCACGCATTTTGAAGGCCATACCGCTCGTAGTGCATGCGCCTGCTAGATCGCCGTTGGCATCCATCGCAATAAGCCCGATAGTGTCGTGGTTTTCAATGTTGATTATGGGCTTGTATTGGCTGGTCTTTAACCATTCTTTCCATGCTTTTTGTGCCTCCTCGCCAACGTATGGGTCGTGTTTGAATCCTTCGGAAAGTGCGAACTGATAAGCTCCCTCTCCCACAAGTATCACGTGCGGTGTTTTTTCCATCACCCGTCGGGCTACAGACGCCGGATGTTTGATGTGTTCAAGAAACATTACGCTTCCCGCATTGCCCATGCTATCCATAATGCACGCATCGAGCGTAGTGTGTCCATCACGATCTGGAAACCCTCCAAGACCCACCGTTAAATTCGAAAAATTCGCTTCTGTATCGTTCACTCCCTTTTCTGCCATATCGAGCGCATTACCTCCGTTGAGCATCGCTTTCCAGGCCGCCTCATTGGCAGGTATGCCTGCATCCCAAGTTGAAAGCACAAGACCTTCCTTGAAAATATCGGAAGGCGCAGGTGTTTCATTTGCTTCTTCCGATTGGGAAAAGAGATTGGTGAATGCACCTAGGCCAAGACCAATTCCGGTGGCGGCAGATGCCTTGATAAATTTTCTACGATTCGTCATACGGGTGTAAAAATGATTGCTGAAAGATAGATAATCGCGCAACTCTAACCCACCATTTCACGCTGTAACGTTTCTATGGTATCTGCAGGTAGGTTTTGCATGTCTAGATACATCAACCCATCAAGAGCATTGTTGAATTTCGGATCGCAGTTGAAAGCTATAATGCGAGCGTTTTGCTGCAAATACTTTTTTAGCAAAACAGGCATGGTGAAGCTCGATGGTTCGATGTCGCTGATAATGCGATCCATCTTTTTTATATCGTTCTGAGTAGAGTCGAGCAATGCGGCCGTATCTACTTTCTTGACTTTCGGTTTAAAAGCATTACGCGGTGTAACATGCTCTGCAAGTTCATGGTCGAAATAATGCTTTGTGATGAATTGAATGATTAAGTCCTTACTTACTTCTTGATATTGATTACTGATGGAAACAGGTCCAATGATGTATCTGAAGTGAGTATTGGATATGAGATAGTATAGAATTCCCTTCCATAATAAGAAGAGCGAAAGTCGATGACGTTGGTATTCAGTAACAATAAATGAACGACCTAATTCCAGTGATTGTTCCAGAATAGGGTCGAGTTGAGAACCCATGCGGAAAAGAGATGATATGTAAAACCCTTTTTTACCATAATGCTGCATAATCTGCGCACCATTGCCGACACGATAGGCGCCTGCAATTTTCTCAGCTTTGCGATCCCATAAAATGAGATGACTGTAATACAAATCATACTCATCTAAATCGATGCTCTTGTTGGTGCCTTCACCTACAGCCCGAAAGGTAACTTCGCGCAATCGTCCGATTTCCCTTAACAGGTTTGGTATTCGTTGACTGCCTGCGACAAAACAATCGAAATTATCATAGCTAAGAGTTCTGCAATCTGAAATCGATTTAATCTCCTCTGTAATGAGGGTGTGTTGAACAGCTTCAATAATCTCTTCAGGCGATTTGGATGTGCGAAACACTCTGAAATAGTCGCGCTTTACTTCGAATGAACTTCCAAGAGCATATGTTTTCGCCCGCAAATAGCGGCCATATTGCTCAAGTGAGGTAAACATTTCGGTGTCCTTTGGCTGAATGGGTTTACCAATACGCATCCGAATAATATCTCCCTTTTTGCGTAACATCTCTGACGGCAGCGCGAGAGTGCGCAAATTGGGATGTATCATTCCCAGTAAATGGAACAAGCGTGAATTACTGCCGTCGAAGTAGAGCGGAACTATCGGAACACCGGCGTTTCGTGCAATTTTTATTGCTGAACTCGCCCAGCGTTTATCGGCAACTGTATGGATATCGCCTTGGTAAGTGCTTACTTCTCCGGCAGGAAAAATGCCCAGTGCTCCTCCCGACTCGATATGTTGACGAACTGCTTTCAATCCGCTGACATTCGAATATGCTTCTCGGCGTGTTTCAAACGGATTAACAGCAACGAAATAATCTTTAATAGGTTCAACTTGCTGAAGGAGAAAGTTTGCCATTACCTTGAAGTCGGGTCGAACGCGTGCTATGGCCAGTATCATTGCCAAGCCGTCGAGCGCACCAAACGGATGATTCGCAACAACCACGAATGGACCCGATCGCGGTATGTTCTCCAATTGCTGTTCGTCGATGTGCAGACTAACATCCAACTTTTCGAATAAGGTTTCAACGCTCTCCAATCCCGGGGACTCACACATATGGGCATACAACTCATTCACCTCATCGATGCGTGCAACCTTACTAAGTAAACCAACCAGCACATTGTCTTTCGGCAATCGTGTAGCAGTTGCTAGAGCATCATCGGATATGAGTTTCTTATTGCTCAATTTTAGTGGATTAGAATTGGCATTGAACTAATGCTGTTAGGCGTTTGTATGGTTACTTGGTATACACCGGATTCGAATTCTTCAGCATTGAAAAAGAAATTCGAACTACCTCTGCGAACAATACCATTGTGAACAGTGTGCACAGTTCTGCCTGTCATATCGACCAAGGTAATGACTGTATTCACCGCAGTTTTATTGTTGATTTCTATGCAGGTAATCGCAGAGGCCGGATTGGGATAAATACGGCTGATGGTAGATGAGGTAAACTCAGCAATACCATTTATGACATCCAAAACTTTGAATGACCAGAACCCTTCGGGGGCCGGCATAGGACGCACCTGTGTTTTGCCACTCAACGATTCTCCTTCGATGTAATACTCAATGATAGAACCAACGGACTGTGCAGGAATGTAAGCCTCCCAATTGTCTCCGTTCGACAACATATCCAAAGAACTGAAAACGCTTGTTCCCTGCAGTCTCCAATAGAGTGTGGCTCGCTCAATCCCAGAACGATGACTTAAGTAGGCAGAAACGAAATAGGGATTTAGGTTATCATATGTGTCGCTTAAAGGCTGGTGAGATATTAGCAGAGGATCAGCAACTCCTACCGTGTGAGTAATACAATGTATGGCTCCACTTTGAGCTATGATATTGCTGTTCGAATTGTCGCAATCGATACCTACGAGGTTATAACCAGGACAAACTTCACCCCATATGCGCAAAGCGGTGGTGTCATACTGCTCACGATAAGTTGGGATGATAATCGTGTTGTTTACGAATACGGCATTGGTGTAAGTAAGGTAGTCACCGCCTTCATCCGGATAATTACTGCCCTGTTGTTGGGGAGGGGCAGGTATGCGAACTACTCGAAAGGGTGTTCCGAATTTGCTGGTGTAATTGCTCAAAACATAGTTGATGTTCGCATTGATTTGAGGTCCATCTGCTACGCCTGCAGGATACTCTGAAACCAATAAGGTTTCCTCATCAACCAACTTCATATGCATGTCAATATGATGAATGCCATCATAGGGAAGCGTGGGCATTTTGATATAGGTGTGAATACCCATGAATGTTTCTAAGATATCGTTGATTTCTTGCTCGTTATGAGTAGGATAAAAGATGCTGTAGTCTCCATCCCCATCATTCTCCTCGAGCACGAGCTCTGAGGCGAAGGCGGTTCCAAATCCGTCACTCATGAAGTTGCCCCCGGTATTTACCAGAGCGAAAGGAGCCACGGATGTTTCATACAAATCGAGATTAAGCGCATCCGCAACATAGGCAGGTGAGGTGTCGTCGTTGGGCCTATTGCGATTGTATAACCAGTCCACAAGAATAAGTGAATCAACTTCATCGCCATAGACCGGGTTGGCTGCATAATCGCGAAGCCAGATGCTGTCGTAATTGGCATCAACAATGAGTATATTATCTAGATTGGAAAATGCCGCACCGCCGTTGTTGGCTGTAAGCAGATAGTCTTCGGTGTCTTGCACGTCATCACTCAAAATAATTACTTGTGTTTGCAAGCGGGCTTCTGCAACGATTTTCTTGAGTATGGATGGAAATGAGGTCCAAGAAATTGTAAGTGCCTGAACTTCTTCCCATTCTGCCATTGTGCGCAGGCCGGAAAACACAGGTGCAGATGTAATCTGTCCGATGGATTGCGCGCTCAGTGAGAGTATAATGACTACTGTTAGAATAGACTTCCTCATGCGCGTAAAGAAAAGCATGTTGTATGAATTCATGGTTAATTCAAAAAGTAAAAAAGTTAATATTGAATATCGCGTGAGGTAGTTACAAACGCATCACAAAAAACACTATCTACATAGGAACTGTCTGCAGTACCGATTAAGGTTTGAACTTGATATTTTACCCATCTATTTCCATATACTCGGCAAGTTATGGTAGTGTCAATATTACCTGCTTGCCAGGTCTGCCAGCCATTGGAACAGCAGTTGCAGTCAAAGTTGGCGTTCAGGAATGTAAAGGACAGTCGATCGCTACTGCTCCCATTCATATGGTAAAAACGTAATGATGCGAAAGCTTCCTTGTAGAGGTGAATGTTCTCCGTTACTAATCCTTCGCTAAATGACTCTACATTGAGCGATGATTCTGCATTTATGTAATTGGATTTCTCCGCTAAAAGGCGAAGGGCCGCAAAGTTCTCCCTTGCCCACGTTCCTGAATAATTACCTTGGTTGTCCGTCGAAGTAGACATTGCATTTTGATAACTATTACCGTAAACGCCATTTTGAACGACCTGCTTTTCTACTACGACACTCACACCTTGCAGCGTGAATCCATCATCGGCATCGGTCACTTGACCGGCAATGGAATAATTGACGCCACCATCTTTTTTACAAGCGATAACGGCAATCAGAATTACCAACAAGACAAAAGATAAGGGTCTATTCATGGTTTTCATTATTCTCCGGAAACACTTCTATACAACTCAAAGGTGCCAATAATCTTCTGAACAAAAATAAAAGGTTCGCGAGCGTTACAATACCCATGTTTGACGCAACTCATGGTGTAATATTTTTCTTGTTGTTTCAAGAGAAGTGCCTCTGCTACATTCCCGTCCCAAACGGTGTCTTTCATGCCGAGTTCCCGAGCTAGATTCTGGGCATCGATAATGTGCCCTTGCCCAATGTTGTAACTAGCCAGCACAAATTTGGTTCGCTCAGTGTCATCGGGAACTCTTTTTTGCCACATGTTCTGCAAATATTTGATGTATTTCGTAGCCGCTTGAACGCTGCATTCCGGAGTGGGTGTTGACGTGCATCCAAAGCGAACAGCTGTTTGCGGCATTAGTTGCATTAATCCGTATGCTCCACTCCATGATTGTGCCTGAGGATTGAAGTGCGACTCATGGTAGGCTATGGAAGCCAGCATACGCCAGTCCCATCCCAGTTGGGGCGCATACATCTTGAATAGCGAATCGAATGGCGAAATGGCTCCCGGACCAACCTTTGGCAAAACGAATCCTTTCGGCCTTGCCAGATTCGCTTCATTGAAATATTTTCTATACAGTCGTTTGGTTCGGATTGCTCCGTCTTTAGAGTCCAGCCATTTGTTCAGCTCGGCTAGCAATTCTGAAGATTCTTTGCGAACGGCCCATGCAATATCTTGAAGTCCGCTTACGGGCACTCCAACGTCAATATTGTCATAATTACTCAGTTCAATAGTTGCGAGATTCTCATCGGTGACCGTAGCCGGTATCGCTCCGTCGTCAACGAGTCGAATGAGGTCATCGGTGCTGATTTCTCCGGGAGCCACTTCAATCCGAATAGTTTGACCACTTCGTACAGCTATATCATTTAATTGCTCATAGAACGATGAATACCGGTGAACCCAGATAGGTATCAAGCCCAGTTGCGTGCTGTCTTGAATAGCAAGACTCTGGCTCGAGTTCGGTTGTTCAATTTTACGCTGAACCAAGACTTGGCGGGTTTGGTAAAGCGGGGAGGTGAAACTTACAGAGTCCGAACGATGCGGTGTAACGGTGAGATTACTGGCTACTAGGTCAGCATCCCCATTGCGCAGCATCTCAAACATGCGGTCAACGTCGTCAATGAGTTTTACCTCCAGTCTTACCCCCAAATGCTTAGCAAACGCCAATGCTAGTTCATAGTCAAATCCACTTTCTTGATTGCGGTAAAGAAAATAGGTAGAAGCACTGTTTTCCGTGAGTACAATTAAGGATCCTCTTCGTCGGATGGAATCCAAATCTACAAGGCCCTGATGATCCCTCTTTGCTTTTTTTCTGTGACCAGCGTCGTCACAACCTATCGCGACAAGCAGCAGGCAAAAATAGCCCAGCACAATGAGCGTATTTAGTGTGCCGTATCGCAAGAATGTTTTCAACCGGGTTAATTAATTCCTCTAAAATAAAAAACCTCGGGCAAACCCGAGGTCTTTTACGTAAGCGGTTTGAAGTTATTATAATTTATTTCTTGTAGAACTTTTCGGTTTGGTTGTCAAAACTAACCCAATACTCACCCCGACCCAATGCAGTGCAATCGATGGAGCTTCCTCGGCCGCGCTTCACAACTTGACCAAAAACGTTGTACAATTCGTAACTAGTTTCGGTACTGAAGTATACCGACTTTGACTTTTTATCGTAACGGAAACTAACTGCTTCCACATTGCTGGTGACTTCACAAACGGAAGACTTTCTCAAGTCACCTTCAAAACTCTTTTGGACAATGCGAAATTTATTCAAGCCACTGGTAAGCTGTGTCTGAAAACGATAGACGTTCTTCACATTGGTGCCATTGCCTAAGACCTCTCCAATGTTCACCCAACGATTCCACTTGAATTGCTGAACTATGAAGGGTATTTTGCCCATCTCACCTGTGGTTTCCCATGTGAGTGCGCCGTTTATGCCACATGTAATCGAAGTGCAAACGAAAGATGGCGAAGGTTCTAATGCTCCCGGATTGAGAATTTTAGGAGTGCATCCATCTTTATGCTTAATAAGTATGTTGACAGGGTCACCTGTTTTAAGACCGTAAATGGTCAAATCGATTTCAAAGGCTTGTGTGTTGATTTCATCGGTGGTCACAAGTCCGTTTACGAGCACTTCATAAATACAATATCCGATGCCATCGGATGAAGCTGCGTTGATAACAAAAATGTTGCGTTGCTGGTAACGACCTTCAAGCATGATAGTGCCTGCCATCGCTCCCGTCTGAATGGCAAGCAAAGCAGCAAACGCAATCCATTTTTTTACAAAACACGACTTCATAAGAGAGACTCTTCCAATCGGGTGCTTAAAGTTCAACTTTCGGTTAGGCGGCAAAAATATCTAATTTGTCCTTTGTAGCTGAAAGGATTTGAGGAAAAAATTCATCAAATGTGGAAATGATGTGTATTTCATGTGATAAATAGACTTGAAATGAATCTTTCAATGGGTTTGCATAGGGTATTCGTTTTGCCATTTGATTGAGGATTTCGGAAGTGCCTTCGCGAGTCATATACATATTCATCCAGTCCTTCTCAATCATTTTTTCGGCAATAAAACGCCTTCTTTCCGTCATGTTATCGAGGCGGTTTTGAAGCAGGGTGTAGGTTGAATCAATCCATTCTTCCCGCGGATGCTTTGAGTAATCCTGCCATTTAAGCGAAAGGACATGGTCGAAAATTACATCTAACACGACCCCGGAAAACTTGCCTAGTGAAGGGTGAAGTCTCCTTTTGAGGTTCAGTAAAAGTGGATGTGTGTCGGTGTAATCGTCGACAAAACGGTGAAGCAGTATTCCATGCTGGACCTCTTTTTCGTGAAGCTGCCACTTGTTTCCTTTGATGTCGTCAGCAATGAATTGCCCGAAGAGAATTGGTTCACTGGAAAAAGAAAGAAATGAGTGTGCCAGGTAGTTCATATCCAATACCAAAAGTAGTGTTGAAAGAATGCCATTTCATTTCGTAATCGAACCGCTTACTTTGCGCAATCAAATTCGAATACAAGTGACTCTTATAAAATCTATCTCGGGTATACGTGGCACCATTGGTGGGCATGAAAATGAAGGTCTGACTCCTATTGACGTCGTCAAATTCACCTCGGCGTTTTGTGCTTTAATCCAGCGAAAAAACAACGCTTCGAAAATAAAGGTAGTAGTTGGTCGCGATGCTCGAATTAGTGGCAATATGATCAACGCGCTGGTGTGCAACACCCTCGTCGGTATGGGAGCAGATGTCGTTGACGTTGGCCTCAGTACCACACCGACCGTTGAAGTTGCTGTTCCAAATGAAGGGGCGCATGCAGGAATCATTCTGACAGCTAGTCACAATCCAATCCAATGGAACGCTTTGAAGTTGCTTAATGAAAAGGGAGAATTTATTTCCGCCGATGAGGGTGCTGAAGTCCTTCGTTTGGCTTCTTCCGGTGAAGTGGTATTTGCGGATGTTCACGCGTTAGGTTCTGTTAGTGAAACAAGCTACCTTGATTACCACATCAATCATATTTTACAGCTAAAATTAGTTGACAAAACTGCAATCGAAGCTGCTAATTTGCGTGTTGCAGTAGACGCCGTCAACAGCAGCGGAGGTGTTTTCGTGCCTGCCTTGCTAAGGGCCTTGGGTGTAAAGCAAATTGAGACCATTCATTGTGAACCCAATGGCCACTTCCCACACAATCCGGAACCCTTGCCCGAACACCTGAAAGATCTCTCGGAGTTGGTTCGTCAGACGCAATGCCACATGGGTATAGTCGTTGACCCTGACGTGGATCGCTTGGCTTTCGTTTGTGAGGATGGTTCTGTTTTCGGAGAGGAGTATACCTTAGTAGCAGTTGCAGATTATGTTCTCTCTCACAACCCGGGTAACACGGTTTCAAATTTGTCGAGTACGAGAGCACTACGCGATGTGACTAATCTTCATGGGGGAACATATACTGCATCAGCGGTGGGAGAAGTGAACGTCGTATCGGCCATGAAGCAAACCGGCGCAACTATTGGAGGCGAAGGAAATGGCGGTATAATCTATCCTGATACCCATTACGGTCGAGATGCATTGGCCGGACTTGCCCTTTTTCTGACCCATTTTGCTAAGAAGAAACTGACGATGACAGCCCTCCGCGATAGCTACCCTCGCTACGAAATTTCGAAGAATAAAATTGAACTGAAAGAGGGAGTGGATGTGGATGCAATTCTCGGGAAGGTGCAAATGCTTTATCCCAATGCCGAAATCAATACAATTGATGGCGTGAAATTCGATTTTCAAGATGGATGGGTTCATCTCCGAAAGAGCAATACAGAGCCAATAGTTCGTGTAATTGCAGAGCATACCAATCGTGAAAAGGCAGATGCTCTGGCGGATGAAGTCATCAAAGCCGTTCTGGAAGTGGCAGGAATTTGACAAGATTTGATAGTTTAGTCCGTTTTTTTCAGAAATTTGACTTTCGAAAGCAATGTCCTTTCGAACCTCACGAATATGAATGTGTATCTCGATAATGCCGCAACCACGCCGGTTTTGCCGGAAGTAGCTCAGGCCATGCTTCCTTATTTGACTGAGTTTTTCGGCAACCCGTCTTCTTCGCACGCTTTCGGAAGGAAAACAAAATCAGCGCTTGAGCAATCGAGGCGCACCATTGCAAAGCATTTAAATTGTTCGCCTGCTGAAATTTTCTTTACGAGTGGTGGAACCGAAGCCGATAATTTAGCCATGCATGCAGCCATTCATGATTTGGGTTGCAAGCATATAATTACTTCGGCTATTGAACATAGTGCCGTCATTAAAACGGCAGAAGTTATGTCGAAGCAACATGGTCTGAAATTGAGTTTGGTGAAGTTGCACAGTAATGGTGATGTCGATTTGAGTGATTTGGAGAACTTGCTTGCTTCTAATGAGAAGTCTTTTGTTACACTGATGCATGGCAATAATGAGATTGCGAATTTGCTACCCCTGAAAACGGTGAGTGAGCTTTGCGAAAAGCATGGCGCCATATTGCATAGCGATACCGTGCAGACCATGGGGCACTATCCTTTTGATCTGCAGAATCTGAATATTCATTTTTTGAATGCCTCCGCTCATAAATTTCATGGGCCCAAGGGAGTGGGATTCATTTACGTCAATAAGAAAATTAAGATTAATCCTGATATAACCGGGGGTGGTCAGGAGCGGGGAGTTCGCGGAGGCACCGAAAATATTAGTGGAATTATTGGTATGGCTAAGGCACTGGAACTGTCATACTCGGATTTGTCGGAACATAGAGCGCATATTTCCAGATTGAAACAATACATGGCTGCGACCCTGGAAGCTTCTATTCCAGGAATTATATTTAACGGTAATTCACGAAACGTGGACAGCCTGTACACGGTGCTAAGTACAACTATGCCGCCTACATCAAATTCGGACATGTTGCTTTTTTTGCTTGATTTAGAAGGTGTTGCGTGTAGCGGGGGAAGTGCGTGTAGCAGTGGTGCCTCAAAGGGCTCCCACGTGCTGAATGCAATTGACGCATTGCAACCCGGTTGTGCAAGTATTCGCTTCTCATTCAGTAGGTTAAATACCCAAGCAGAAGTTGATTATGTAGTTGAAAGAGTCAGGGCGATTTGCCTGGAGCCCGCAATAGCTTGATATACAGTTTTTTATGATGGGTGCTGTTCTCAAAAGTCTGATTGTTTGATTTTCAGGTAATTAATGGCTTTTTCCGAGGGGGCTCAAATTTTATTGATTTTTTAAGAATGCGATAGCCTCTTCCGGGCGTATCTTGCGCCCCATGAACGGTAAAAAGTCAGCCGGCAGACCGGCAACCAAACCCGCTCGTTTAAAGAATGGGTTCTATGTGGGTGTGAAGAACAAGGGTATGGCTACCCCAGTGATGATGTACAGCCCCACACGTGAAGGTATGATGCTAATTGCCCAGCGATATGGTGTTTTCCCTGAAAAGGAAGTTATTGTGATGGGAGAACATAAAAACGACAAATGGGTAGATCAGGAGCAACCCAAACGTGGCCGAAAAAAGAAAGAGGTCGCAGAAAATTGATCCTGATAAAAATCTGAAAAGCCCGTGTAAACGGGCTTTTTTTATATTGCAAGTATGAACAAAAATATAGCCGCGATAGCCATGGGCATTGTAATGATTGCTTCATGTAAAAAAGACAAGGAGTCAGGCAAGTTAGCACCAAGTTGCGATGGTTCTAGCCCAACGTATCAAAGCGAAGTGAAATCCATTATTGATAGTCGTTGCGCAACCTCTAATTGCCATCCGAATTATAGCACGTATGATGGGCTATTGCCGGATTTGGAAGGTGGCGATTTTAAGCGGGAGGTTCTCGTAAACCAAACGATGCCTCAAGGTTCATCGCTCACCCAGGACCAAATCAATACGATTCAATGCTGGGTGAACAATGATTTTCCAGAGAACTGATTTTAAAGGTGAATCACTTCGCCATATGCAGCCGCGGCTGCCTCCATTATAGCCTCACTCATAGTAGGATGAGGGTGAACGGTTTTGATTAGTTCTTCTCCTGTGGTTTCCAACTTGCGCAGGGCAACGCATTCGGCGATCATTTCAGTTACGTTGTAACCAATCATGTGCGCACCGAGCAACTCGCCGTATTTAGCATCGAAGATTAGCTTTACGAATCCGTCTTTATGACCGGAGGCGCTCGCCTTTCCGGAGGCAGAGAATGGGAACTTGCCGATTTTCACTTCCAGACCTTTCTCTTTACATGCTCTTTCCGTAAGTCCAACCGATGCAATTTCCGGAGAGCAATATGTGCACCCCGGTATGTTTCCGTAATCGAGAGGCTGCGGGTGATGTCCTGCAATTTGTTCTATGCAAATAATTCCTTCTGCGCTCGCAACGTGTGCCAAAGCTTGACCAGGCGTGCAGTCGCCGATGGCATAATATCCGGGAATGTTGGTCTTGTAATATTTGTCAACTACAATTTTTCCCTTGTCTGTGATAATGCCTACATCTTCTAATCCTATGTTTTCAAGGTTTGCCACTACGCCTGCAGCCGAAAGGACCACATCGCATTCAATTTGCTTTTCTCCTCCAGCATCCTTTAAAGTCACTTTACATCCTGCTCCTGCCGTATCCACTTTCGTTACCTCTGTGCCTATCATGACATCTATGCCCATGCCTTTGAATGACTTGGCAAGTGCTTTTGAAACGTCATCGTCTTCTACGGGTACAATGTTGGCCATAAATTCAACCAACGTAACTTTCGTTCCCATAGCTGCATAGAAATAGGCAAACTCGGAGCCGATAGCTCCACTTCCAACGATTACCATGCTCTTTGGCTGCGAGGGCATAACCATAGCATCGCGATATCCTAGTATTTTCTTGCCATCTTGCTTCAGCGCTGGAAGTTCACGCGAGCGGCCGCCGGTTGCTACAAGGATATGTGCGGCTGAATATTCCGTCACTTTGCCATCGGCTGTTGTTACTGCTATTTTCTTTCCGGGCTTCAGCTTACCTGTGCCCATAATTACCTCAATCTTGTTCTTCTTCATGAGGAATTGAACACCTTTGCTCATACCTTCAGCTACCCCACGGCTTCGCTTTACAACCGCTCCGAAATCCGCTTTTGGAGCACCTACCTCAATGCCGTAGTCTTTTGCGTGATTGATGTATTCAAATACAGAGGCGCTTTTCAGAAGAGCCTTTGTAGGAATACAACCCCAATTAAGGCAAATCCCTCCCAGTGCTTCACGCTCTATAATAGCTGTTTTTAATCCAAGTTGTGAAGCTCTAATGGCCGCTACATAGCCGCCCGGGCCGCTTCCTAGAACAATAACGTCGAAATTCATTTTTTTAAAATTGGAGTGGCGAAGGTAGAATGAGATTGAAAAAATTCAATCTTTTTCTTGAACGGCTTGTCTCTGTTTATTTCACCATGCACTAGTCGGCTATTCGCGTTATTTTTGCAGCCAAACAAACTATACCCGGAATGCTCAACGTCGTGTTATTTGGTCCTCCCGGTGCCGGCAAAGGCACTCAGTCCGAAGTACTCTTGCAACGATACGGCTTGGTGCATTTAAGCACCGGAGACATTTTCCGTTACAATATCAAAAATGCAACGGAGCTTGGTTTGCAAGCTAAAGCCTTTATGGACAAGGGAGAACTGGTGCCTGATAGTCTTACAATCTCAATGTTGGAAAGTGAAGTAGTGAAACATCAAGAGCCGAAGGGTTTCATCTTTGATGGATTCCCGCGCACTTCCGCTCAGGCTGAAGCACTCGATCGCTTTTTAAATTCAAGAGGAACCACCATTACCTGCATGTTGGCATTGGAGGTGGACGAGGAAGAGCTTATAAAGCGGCTTCTGAATCGTGCTTCGACGAGCGGACGAGCGGATGATGCCGACGAATCTATCGTTCGCAATCGCATAGCCGTTTATAATCGCGAAACAGCACCTGTTGCCGGTTATTACCAAGCTTGCGGAAAATACAGGGGCGTGCAAGGCGTAGGCACGGTCAATGAAATTACTACACGCTTATGCGCTGAGTTGGACGCTTTTGTCCAATAGTATTGAGAATCAATTTTCCTTATGGCTGAATCTAATTTTGTCGATTACGTAAAGATATGTTGCCGTTCGGGCAAAGGCGGAGCGGGAAGTCGTCACTTTCGGCGAGAGAAGTTTGTACCAAAAGGTGGCCCTGACGGTGGCGACGGTGGACGTGGCGGGCACATTATTGTGCGCGGCAGTAAGGACGTATGGACGCTGTTACACCTGAAGTATCGCAAGCATGTGATTGCCGAAGATGGAGAGTCGGGAGCCGGCGCAAAACGAACCGGTGCGCAAGGTCAAGATGAAATTTTGGAGGTTCCGTTGGGAACTGTAGCGCGCGATTTTGAAACAGGTAAGCTCGAGTTTGAAATTACTGAAGAAGGTCAAGAGTTCGTCTTGGTGAGCGGTGGTCGAGGTGGCTTGGGTAATGATCATTTTAAGACATCGACCAATCAGGCTCCCGATTACGCCCAGCCGGGTGAATCGGGTAAAGAAGAATGGAAGATACTGGAGCTGAAGGTGCTTGCGGATGTTGGTTTGGTCGGTTTTCCAAATGCAGGAAAATCAACGCTGCTATCGGTTGTAAGTGCAGCTAAACCTGAAATTGCTGACTATCCTTTTACAACGCTTGTTCCTAATTTGGGAATGGTCCGATATCGCGGTGATCGCTCATTTGTAATGGCAGATATCCCCGGTATTATTGAAGGTGCTGCGGAAGGCCGTGGCTTGGGCCATCGGTTCTTGAGACATATCGAACGTAATTCAACGCTGCTTTTCATGATCGCCTGTGATACGAAGGATATACGAGTTGAGTACGATATTTTGGTAAATGAGTTGAAGAAGTATAACCCCGAACTGCTTCACAAAAAACGCTTATTGGCCGTCACAAAATGTGATATGTTGGATGAAGTCATGACGGAGCAAATGAAGCCGACGTTGCCGAAGGGAATACCTGCAATTTTCATTTCTGCGGTAACAGGTATGAACGTCGATCGTCTCAAAGATTTGATCTGGGAACAAATCAATCAAGGGTAATTCTACTGAATCAGTTCGAATTTTTTCTCGAGTATCTGGAATTCAACCCTTCTGTTCTGATGCCGTCCTTCATCGGTTTCATTATTAGCTATAGGCTGCTCTTTTCCAAAAAATGTTAGTTGAAGTCGAGAGGCATCAATACCTTTTGATACAAGGTGGTCAATTACTCGTTGAGCCCGTCGTTTGGACAAACTTAAATTATATCCATCAGGACCGACAACGTCGGTATGACCTGATATCTCCATATACATAGCTCGATTCTTTTTCAGAAGTATGAAAACCTCTTCGAGTTGATTCAATGCCTCATCGGTTAGCATGTCTGCATCAAAGTCAAAAAGGATAGCATCGAGTTGAATTTTCTTGTATTCACTTAGCTCTAATGGTGGGTCTACTGCTATGCTCGCGAGATATTCGTTTTCGCAGCTACATTCAAGTTTTCGCTGAACAGGCCTCACTTTAACATCGTCGATATACATGTATGACCATGTTCCATAGCCCTTATCGCTCATGTCTTCGGTACGGCGAATAACCTTCAGTTCTTTGTCGGCCTTGAAGTTGCCGATTGTGAGATATTCCTCGCCCCCTTTTGCTATGTAAATGTCGGAGAGTAATTGCCAAGCATTGCTTTCGTCGAGCATATTTAAACGAGGATTGCTCATAGTGGCTGAAAAGGCAAGTTCTGTTTGCAGATTGCTTTCAGCTTTTTTTTCCGAAAGCAAAATTCCAATACCATCTGTTACGTAGTTGCAATAGTCAGCAGCACTGACATACATTTCAATGCAAACCATTTCTCCTGAAACCAAGGGACGCGACAGTTTAGTCTGAAGGTATTCACGGTAATTGCGTTTGTTGCCTACGCTGAATGTTACCAGACCGGTGTATCCTTCACCATCTTTTGCTGCTTGTTGTCCAAAAACATTAATGGGAACACCAACCTTGTCGCTGCAGGTGTGAAAATAATCGGGTGTTCCGTCAGTAGCCTGCCACCAGCCTGCTATAGTATTGAGGCTTTGTTGGTTGAAATTGCTGGGGCAATACGACTTGGTTTCGAAGCTGCCATTATTCACCAAGTTTTGAGCGCCGGCAAAGTATGCAGCACAAATGAGGAGGATGATGATAGCACGGCTCTTGTTCATCATCGCGAATAACTGAAAATGCATGCCAATATTTTAACGTGGCATTGAAGCGTTATAAGAATGTTAGTGTGAACAAAAAGGGCCTGCTGATGCAAGCCCTTTTTCGATATGATCGAGTTTCATTATTTCACCTGAAACGCTACCCTGCGGTTTTGGGCCTTGCCCATGGGGGTTGTTTTGTCGGTTGCAGGTAAGGTGTTGTCTTTGCCAACCACTGAAATGTTGGACGCTGAAACGCCGTTATCGATTAGGAACTGCTTGATAGTTTCAGCTCTTCTCAGCGCCAAACCAACGTAAATTTTCTTTGTCTTTGTCTCGTTTTGCTCATCGTTATCGGTGTGTCCGGTGAGTTCAATCTTCATGCTCGGATTGGCTTGCAATAGTTTTGCAACCTCTTGAAGTTCGGATTCGAACATGGCCGGTATTTCTACGGAGAGGTATGAGAACCATATCGATGTTGAGTTCAGAATCTCAGAAGGCTTCATGTCGACATTCTTGGCTGAAGAACGGCTATAAATCAAATCGGGATCACGGTCTTCTGTTTTACCGCAGAAGCATCCGTCAACCGATTCGATTTCGATTACCTCTACATTGTCAATGAAGTAGTAAGCATCAGGCATTATCAGCCCTTCCTGTGTTGCAGGTTTGATTACCTTTTCGAGTTTGATGTTGTCTTCTTCGCCAAAGCATCCGATGATGAAATATTCCTCTTTTCCTGTAGAAAGAAAAGTACCGCAAATGGTTTCCCAGCCGCTCATGGTAACAATGGGAGCATTTGCTTTTTCTGTAATCTGTGGAATGAAGGTAAGGGCGTTGGAGTTGGCATTCTGTATTTTTCTATCGCTGAAATACATGCCCACATTGTTGGTGCCCCACTTACTCAAATCAGACAAGCTCACATTGAATTTTACACAATACAGCTTGTCTTTTGTGAGCTTTCTGCTCAACTTAGCTTGCAAATAGGTGCGGGTTTTCTTTGGGTCCTTAGTGAATGCTCTGAATCCGGCATAACCACTGCCTTCGAAAGCTTCTTCTGTTCCGAGGTCGTTTTTGGGAATGGCTACCTTAGTAGCTTTGGCCATAGTGTTAAATAGGTCTGCTTTCGCTTCATTGGGTGAACCCCAATTTTTAAGCATGAGGGGTAGTTGGCCATATGTCTTTAGCAATTTGACATCATCGAGCTCGAAACTGTGGTCCAAAACGAGATTGCTTGGAGCTGCCGGTGCTTCTGCTGCCGGGGTTTCTTTTGCTGCGGTGCCTGTTTTTGCTGTGGAAGGCTTGGAGGTTGTTGCCGGTTTTTTTTGCTGAGCTGAAATGCTTCCGCAGAAAACGAGCATCAATAGAAATAAACTGTATTGTTTCATGATCGGTTGAATTGGTGTGCTTGAACGGTTTGAATAAAGAGCTTGAGCTTTTCGTGGTTTATGTCCGGATAAACCCCATGGCCAAGGTTGGCAATATACTTATGAGACCCGAATCGGTCAAGCATTCGTTTTGTTTCGGATATAACAAATTCTTCAGAGCCATAAAGAATAGCTGGGTCTAAATTCCCCTGAAGTGTTTTATCGGGGCCTGCCATTTGTCGGGCAAATTCAGGGGAAGTATGCCAATCGATGCCTAATGTGCGACAAGGCAACTGCCCCATTTCTTCCATCGAAAAGAAAGCGCCTTTGGCAAATACGGTCATGGGCACCGTATCAATAGCTAAGCATATTTCTTTGATGTAAGGCAATGCGAATGTGTTGTATGTGTCTTTGTTGAGTATTCCGGCCCAGCTGTCGAACAGTTGGACCATGTTGCAACCGCATGCTATCTGTTGTTTCAAGTAGACAATCGTTGCATCGGTAATTTTGCGAAGCAAGCGGTGTGCCAGTTCCGGATTTTCCGATAACATAGATCTCGACATCGAGAAAGTTTTCGAGCCCCTTCCTTCTACCATGTAGCAGAAGATAGTCCAAGGAGCACCTGCGAAACCAATAAGAGGAACACGATTTTGAAGATGGTACTTAACTGTTGTTATGGCATCGAACACATATTTCAAATTGTCGAGAACTTGCTCGGTTGAAAGTTTGTCCACATCAGCCTGCGATTGAATCGTGTTTTCGAAGGAAGGTCCCTTCCCTTCGTCCATGCGATAAGGCAGGCCCATTGCTTCCGGAATGACGAGAATATCGCTAAAGAGAATCGCAGCATCAACACCGAGAATATCAACGGGCTGAATCGTCACTTCAGCGGCCAGCTGAGGATTCATTAGTAAATTCTTAAAACTGCCTGCTTGCGCTCTTGTAGCTCGGTATTCAGATAAAACACGCCCGGCCTGGCGCATTACCCAAACGGGCACGCGCTCGGTTTCCTCGCCTCGGGCAGCGCGCAGTATGAGGTCATTCTCGATTTTCATGCGGTGCAAATGTACAAGTGATAAGCGCCTCCTTACCTTCGGGCGTCGATTTGACATTCTTATGACCCCGATCATTCAGCAAACATTCATTTATCCGGTCAAGTCGTTGGCCGGTATTCCGCGTGATTCCCTGGTCCTAACTGACCGGGGAGCCCAAGGTGATAGAAGGTGGATGCTGGTTGATAATGAAGGACGTTTTATTTCTCAACGTGAGTGGCCGCGTCTCTGCTTATTTCGAGTTAGAACTGCTAATGAAGGGTTTGAAATTGAAGGGCGCAGGGGCGAGAGTGTTCGGTTACCGTTAACTCTGGAGCAAGGAAGGAATGCCATGGTCTCGGTTTGGTCTGACACCGTCTGTGCGATAGAAGCAGATCAGGAAGTGAATCAGTTTTTCAGTCGTGAATTGGATATGCCTTGTCGGTTGGTTTATATGCCCGAGGAATCGCATCGATTTGTGGATAGTACCTATGCCGGTGATGGACAGCTGACTTCCTTTTCGGATGCCTACCCGTTGCTTCTCATCGGCTCAGGATCATTGCGCGAGTTGAATAGAAGATTACGTGAGAACTCAGAATCTGAAATGTCGTGGGATCGCTTTCGACCCAATATTGTTGTCGCCACGGATGAGCCACATGTGGAGGATTCTTGGTCTGAGTTTGCCCTTGGAAATGTCGAAGCGCGTGGAGTGAAGCTATGCTCTCGTTGTGTGATGACCACGGTTGATCAATCTTCGGGAGTGGCTGGTAAGGAGCCCCTTCGAACGCTTGCTCAATATCGGACGATGAAAAATAAAATCATGTTCGGTCAAAACGTAATTGCCCATCAAGGGGTAATTCGAATTGGTGATGCTATCCGAATATCGAAAATTGCTTTTCCGCCTAATGCAGAATTTTAAAGACGAGCTCTTTCATTAAATCGCCATCATCGGCTGAAGCATTGTTCACACCTTTCGATTTTTTATCCGTATCGCGTATGTATCCAATGATGCGCTCTACTTTATGAGCGTTGAATTTGGTTGATGCTTCTTTATAGTCGTTGAGTGCCCACGTAGTCATACCAAGCTCTGCGGCAGCATTGCGCTTATCTGGTATGGAAATGTAGGCTGCCAGTTTTGCGAAATAATTGTAGAGCGATGGTAATACCATTTGGATGGGGTTCGATTTCGGATTGGCCTCGAAATAGTTGATGATGCGATTTGCCTTCATGACGTCTTTTTGTCCTAAAGCCTTCTGCAACTCCCACACGTTGTAATCCTTACTGATACCTATGTTCTGCTCGATATGCTGGCCGTTGATTTCACTTCCCGAGGGTAGTATGATGGCCAGTTTATTTACTGCATTGACCACCTTGCTTAAATCAGTGCCCAGATACTCGGCGAGGAGTTGTGCCGCTCCTCCGTTTATTTTGAATCCGCGCGATTTCACATAGTTTTCTATCCACTCCGGGAGCTTATAGTCTTTAATCTTTTGCGAGTCAAAGACTACCCCGATTTTCTCCAGTTGCTTATAAACTTTCTTACGCTTGTCGAGTGTTCTGTTTTTGTAATTGAAAACAAGCAGAGTGGATGGAGTAGGTTGTTGCAAATAGTGCAGCAAGTGCTTCATGTCTTCATCGTCGTCTTCTTTCTTTCTGCTCTTCCATTCTTTCATGTCTTGAGCCTCTTTCACAATGACGACTTGCTTATCGCCCATCATGGGAAAGCTTTTGGCGAGTGACATGACTTGCTCCATGGATACATCACGACCGTAGACAATTGTTTGTCCGAACGCTTTGCTTGCTTCATCCAGTACATTGTTTTCAACGTACTCGGTAACAACATCAATGAAATAGGGCTCTTCACCCATCAAAAAATAGATGGGTTTGAAGTTTTTAAGTTCTATGTCGCGAAGAATGCGAAGGTGTTCCATTGTTTGGTGAAACGGTGACTTGGTGAAATAGTGAATTAGTGAAGTTAATCCCAACGAAGGTGGCGCACTGATTGACCTTCGTCGCGAATTTCCTTCAATGCTGCTATTCCGACTTGAATGTGTTTGTCGACGAAATTGCTCGTGATTTTATGGTCGCTTTCGCTGGTTTTGACTCCTTGCGGAATCATAGGCTGGTCGCTCACCAGCAACAAAGCTCCTGTTGGAATCTTATTGGCAAATCCAACCATGAAAAGCGTGGCTGTTTCCATATCGATAGCCATGGCACGAATGCGACGCAAGTATTCTTTGAATTGAACGTCGTGTTCCCATACTCTGCGGTTGGTTGTGTATACGGTACCTGTCCAATAATCCAGCGAAAAATCGCGAATGGTGGATGAAACTGCGCGCTGCAGCGTGAACGCCGGCATGGCCGGAACTTCGGCAGGGAAGTAGTCGTTGCTGGTACCTTCTCCACGAATGGCAGCGATGGGAAGCACGAAATCTCCTAGTTGGTTTTTCTTTTTCAGTCCTCCGCATTTGCCAAGAAATAGAACAGCCTTTGGCATAATGGCGCTGAGCAGATCCATGATAGTTGCTGCATTAGCGCTACCCATGCTGAAGTTGATCATGGTAATGCCATCGGCTGTTGCCATGGGCATGGCTTTTCCGCGTCCGATGATTTCCACGTTGTGCCACTCTGCAAACTTTTGTAAATAGCCATCGAAGTTGGTAAGCAGTATGTAGCTGCCAAATTGTTCGAGTGTTGCTCCCGTATAACGAGGAAGCCAGTTTTTTACAATTTCTTCTTTCGATTCCATCTAGCGGTGTTCTTTGTTTCTTTGCTGAAGCAATTTACTTCATCGTCAAAGGTAAACCGAAACGTGCAGAAGCTTCAATTCCCTCAACCCGATTTGCGTGTGCGAAATCTCAATGACGTTTTACAGGTTTGGGATGTGGTGCGCAAAAAATGGGTAGTGCTTACTCCGGAAGAGTGGGTGCGACAGCATTTGATTCACTTCCTGCGCGACCACCGAGGATGGTCTGAATCGCTGATGGCGGTGGAAAAGAACTTGAAGTACAATGGTCTCAATCGAAGGCCGGATGTGGTTGTATACACTTCGGATATGAAGCCTTTGTTACTGGCCGAATGCAAGGCTCCTGACGTGAATATCAATCAAGCAGTGCTTGATCAAGCCGCAATGTACAATCGTTCCCTAGGAGTGGCTTATGTGCTTGTAACGAATGGACTGCATACATCGTGTTGCTTTATTCACTCGGAACAGGCTGCAATTCAGTGGTTGCATGATATTCCGTTTGCCGGCGCATAGACTTTATGCACAAAACCAAGGCAACGATGTATTGAGCATACACTTCTCCGATATTTGCCGCCAAATTTTGATTTCGTTTTATGAAGACTGAGTTGGAGAAAATTCTTTCTGTTTCCGGTAAGCCCGGTATTTACAAGTTGATTACGGGTGGCCGTTCTACCATTATCGTAGAGTCGCTCATAGATGGTAAGCGTCTTCCGGTGCACCCTACTCAAAAGGTGAGTGCCTTGGGCGATATCACCATGTTTACCTACGAAGAAGATGTTCCGCTTCGCGAAATTTTTCTTAAGGCTAAGGTGGCCTATGAAGGTGGTCCGGCTCCCGATGCTAAGAGTGACGGTAAGGTGCTGCGCGATGCCATGAAGAAAATTCTTCCTGATTATGATGAAGAGCGCGTTTACGAATCAGACATCCGAAAACTTCTTAGCTGGTACAATATTCTTCAATCCAAGGACATGCTCGATTTTGCAGAGCCTGAAGTGAATGAAGAAACAGGAGAGTAATTCTTAGCCTTTTCGAAAGGCTGAAGAAACCACAGGGTTTTTAGGGTCTGCATAGTTGTAGAATCCTTCTCCTTTCTTGTCTCCGAGCTTCCCCGCCATCACCATGTTCACTAATAAGGGGCATGGAGCGTATTTCGGATTACCGAATCCGTCATGCAGTACCCTCAGAATGGAGAGGCATGTGTCGAGTCCGATAAAATCGGCCAGGCGCAGCGGGCCCATTGGGTGAGCCATACCGAGCTTCATGATGGTGTCAATTTCTTCAACGCCGGCCGTTCCCTCGTAAAGGGTGCAGATAGCTTCGTTAATCATCGGCATTAAAATCTTATTGGCTACAAATCCGGGATAATCATTCACCGTTACAGGGATTTTTCCAATTGCTTTGGATAGCTCAGTAACTTGTTGCGATACTTCGTCGGTGGTAGAATAACCGCGAATCACTTCTACCAGCTTCATCACGGGAACCGGATTCATGAAATGCATGCCGATGACCAGTTGCGGGCGGTGTGTAGCCGCTGCAATTTGAGTGATAGAGATGGATGAAGTATTCGTAGCGAGAATGCAGTTAGCCGGAGCGAAGGAATCGAGTTGACCGAAAATTTTCAGTTTCAGATCGATGTTTTCTGTAGCTGCTTCCACAATCAAATCGCGGTCGGAACATGCAGATGCCATATCGGTGCAAAGGCTTATATTAGCTAGGGTAGATGCCTTTGCCTCTTCTGTGAGGGAACCTTTGGCTATTTGACGGTCGAGGTTTTTGCTGATCGTCTCAAATGCTTTATCCAACGCTTCCTGCTTCACGTCGATGAGGTTTACCGGATAACCGGTTTGTGCAAAAACGTGTGCGATGCCATTTCCCATTTGACCTGCACCTACTACGGCGATTTTTTTCATAGCTTGAAATTTGACCGCGAAAATAGGACGATTGACTGAATTTGACTGAACCGTAGAATATTCGCGCGCCTTCAATAATTTTACCCAAAACGAATGCCCTATGATTTCACCCAAGCGACTGTTTGATTTTGTCTACTACCAACAAGAACGGTATCCGCTGGAAACTATGATTACCTCCAAGACCGGCTCGGAGTGGGTCAGCATTTCAACGAATGATTTTATTGACCAAATGAACAAGGCTAGTCGAGGGTTACTGGCTCTTGGAGTTAAGCCGGGCGACCGCGTGGCACTTATTACGCATGCCAATCGACATGAGTGGGATATTATGGATCATGCCATTATGCAGATTGGGGCGGTCGATGTTCCTATTTATCCGACGATGACGCCCGATGACTGTGAGTATATTTTGAATCATGCTGAGGCTCGATATTGCTTTGTTTCGAATGAAGAGTTGTTTCAAAAGATAAAGTCGATACAACCTAAGTGTGCGTCGCTTATAGAGGTTTACACTTTTGATCATGTCGCGGGAGCGCTTAATTGGTCCGAATTGTTTGCCCTTGGAAATGCTGTTGAATCTGCTGAGGTAGAACGTTTGAGCAAGGAAGTGAAGGAAGATGACTTGGCTACGATTATCTATACTTCGGGCACAACGGGATTACCGAAGGGTGTAATGCTCAGTCATCGCAATATTTCAAGTAACGCTATTAACTGTGAAGAGCGCTTGCCTTTGTTGGAAAAAGGAAAGAGTCATTGCTTGAGTTTTCTGCCGGTTTCGCACATCTACGAGCGCATGCTGCACTACATGTACATAGCCAATGGCATTCATATGTATTTGGGTGGAATGGATACGATAAAGGATGATCTTGCGGTAGCACGGCCTCATATCTTCACCGGAGTGCCACGCCTGTTTGAAAAGTTCTATGATGGTATTTATCAGAAGGGAATGGCAAATACAGGCATTAAGAAAAAGCTTTTTTCATGGGCGCATGATCTGGCTTTGCAATGGGAGCCCGATGGAGCGAATGGCGCATGGTACGAGTTTCAGTTAGGGATTGCGCGTAAACTTGTTTTCAGCAAAGTGAAGGCAGCGCTGGGGCTTACAGAGATTCGAGCAGTAGCTTCCGGCAGTGCGGCACTACAAACGCGTCTGGCGAAGTTTTTTAACGGAGCCGGAATACCCGTATTGGAAGGATATGGATTGACAGAAACATCGCCGGTTATTTCGGTGAATACGTTGCGCAAACCACACATGCTTCGTCCGGGTTCCGTAGGCAAAGTGATTGCCGATGTGGAAGTGCGCATTGCAGAAGATGGTGAGATTTTGTGCAAGGGTCCCAATGTCATGATAGGCTATTATCGCGAACCGGAGAAAACAGCAGAAGTCCTCATGGATGGTTGGTTTGCAACCGGTGATATCGGAGAAATCAAGGATGGATTTCTTCGCATTACGGATCGCAAGAAGGAGCTATTCAAAACATCAGGGGGGAAATATGTGGCGCCACAAGTAGTGGAGAACGCTATGAAGGAGAGTATTTACATTGAGCAAATCATTGTAATCGGTGACGGACAGAAGTTTCCTGCAGCTCTTATTGTGCCTGAGTATGTTGCCCTGAAAGCATGGGCCGAGCGAGAAGGCGTAGCGGTTGACCAGGAGTTGAAATGGCTCCAAGATGTGCGTGTCATTAAAATGATTGAGGGTGAAATAAGCAAAGTCAATTCACGCTTTGGTAATTGGGAACAAGTCAAAGCATTCCGTCTCTTACCCCGCGCTTTTACGATTGACGCCGCGGAAATCACACCTACGCTGAAGCTCAAACGCAAGCAAATTTGCGCGAACTGGAAAGCGGAGATTGATGCCATTTACAATTAGTTGCTCTCCGAATGATAGACGCCATAAAGCGGTTTGACGAGAGTTTTTTTCTGTGGCTGAATGGCAGTCATTGCGCCATATGTGACGTTGCTATGTGGTACGTGAGCAAAATGTGGATGTGGGTTCCCATTTATGCTTGGATGGTTTTTACTCTATTCAAGCGAAAGTCAAAGCCAAATGCATCGGTTGCTCTTGTTTGTATTGCGTGTTTACTTTTCTTGACAGATTTCGTTGCTGTAAAAACGGTAAAAGAAACCGTGATGCGTTTGCGCCCTACACATGATCCTGCACTTCAAAATCTAGTTCATATGGTGAAGGACGATGTGGGTAATTTTTATAAAGGAGGTCGTTATGGTTTTTTCTCGAATCATGCGAGCAATTTTGCAGGTGTTGCCCTTTTTTTTGGTTTGCTCGCGAGGCCTCTTGCGAGGTGGGTTCAGCTTGGCCTTGTCGCTTGGGTTTTATTAATCGGCTATAGCAGAATTTATCTTGGGGTTCATTATCCGCTCGATGTGTTGGCCGGGTTTGCATATGGCGGATGCGCTGCACTTTTCATGTATTGGGTGTATCGAAAATTTGAGAAACGGGAGGAAGTAAAATGAAGTGGTTAGCGGTCTTCGTAGGTGGTGGTCTGGGTTCGATGTTACGTTTTGGCTTGGGAATCGTCATTGCCCCAGTTGCCGGTCTTTTTCCCTGGGCCACCTTGGTTGCTAATGCCCTTGCTGCGGCTATCATAGGTTGGTTGTTTACGTCTAATTTAAAGGAAGGAAATGAACTTATATGGCAGTTGGCTGCCATTGGCTTTTGTGGTGGTCTAAGCACGTTTTCCACTTTTAGTATGGAAACCGTTCAATTGATGAAAACCGGCCACACAGCGCTTGCCTTGATATATATGGTGTTGAGTGTTCTGCTGAGCATTGTTTTATTCTTTTTCATTGCTCAGTGGTTTCAACGTGCCTAGGTGAGTAAATGGCTGTTGAAAGTTCACCATAGTCGTCAATCAAGCGAGGGGCAATCTTAATTTAGGCCCAATGAAATCCAGCTTCTATTATTCTATTGCATTGCTCACTATGTGGTGGGTGTGCGCGATTCTTCCGATACATGTTCAAGCCCAGAAGAAAGCAGAAAACATGAAGGATAATCCGCGTTTAATCGTGGGAATAACCGTCGATCAAATGCGCTATGATTATTTGTTGCGCTATTGGAACGATTTCGGTCATGCGGGTTTTCGCCGTTTAGTGAATGAAGGTTTTTTATGCCATAACCTGCATTACAATTACATGCCGACCTACACAGGACCGGGCCATGCTTCCATTTTCACCGGAACAACACCGGCTTATCACGGCATTATTCAAAACGATTGGTATGACAGAGCCAGCAATACGATGATCTATTGTTCATCGGATTCTGCAGCCAATGGAGTTGGTACCGGTTCGAAGTCCGGGCAGATGTCGCCGCATTACTTAACAGCTTCCACGCTGGGTGATATGGTTCGTATGCAAACCAATGGCAGAGGTAAGGTTATTGGAATTGCCATGAAGGATCGCGGGGCTATTCTACCCGCAGGCCGCACGGCGGACGCTGCTTATTGGTTTGTTGGTGGTGAAGAGGGATTGTGGGCAACCAGCGATTGGTATATGAGCGTATTACCCGATTGGGTCAATGCATTCAACAAACGTAAACCGGCAGACAATTACTTGTCTCAAAATTGGAAGTTGTTACGAGATGCTTCTGTGTACGATGAAAGTCAGGCCGACAACAATGCGCACGAAACACCTTTCAAGGGAACCACGAAGCCCACGTTTCCATATGATTTACCTGCACTGAAAGCTGCCAATGGTAATTATGAACTACTGAAGGCTACACCCTTCGGTAACTCGCTGACAATTGATTTTGCCCGTGAATTGATTACGCAGGAAAAAATGGGAGCCGATGTACATACCGATATGTTATGCTTAAGTTTTTCTTCAACGGATTATATCGGTCATCAATTTGGAATTCATGCCATGGAAACGCAAGACTGCTATTTGCGCTTGGATGAGGAGCTGGGAACGTTTTTGTCGTTTTTAGACGATCAGGTGGGTAAGGGTAATTACACCATCTTCCTTTCCGCTGATCATGGTGGTGCACCTACACCCAGTTACACGGCTAAGCGAAAAGCGATAGGAGGTTATTGGAAGAGTGATCGACTGGAGCTTTTCTTGGAGGATACACTCGAAAAGCGCTACGGCCAAGGTGACTGGGTGCTCAACGAAAGCAATCAGAATATTTTTCTGAATCAGAAGTTGATTCAAGCGAAGCGCTTGAGCGAAAAAGAATTTCAATATGAAGTAGCACAGCTATGCCTTTCTTTTCCGGAGGTGATGAGTGCATTTACCGCTTCCGATTTGTCACAGGGAAGAGGCGGAGATCTTGTAAAGAATATGATCCAGCAAGGCTATGATGCGCAGCGATCAGGTGACGTCATTTACACACTAGATCCCGGATATATTGAATATGGTATGAGTGGCACTACGCATGGATCACCTTATGCGTATGATTCTCATGTGCCGGCGATTTTCTTTGGTTGTGGTGTTGAGTGTGGCGAGTCGTATGGCCGTTTTAGCATCACGGATATTGCACCTACAGTGAGTATGATGTGCGGAATCACATTGCCTGATGCCGCGACAGGTATTGCTATTGAACCTGCAATTCGCAAAAGGAAATGATTAAGTACACGGTTAAAACGACACATCCGCATCGCCATTTTATCACCTTCGAAGCGGAGTTTCCAACGCACGGGAGAAGATCTATTTCCTTGCAGTTGCCTTCGTGGCGCCCGGGCAGATATGAGTTGGGAAATTTTGCCAAGAACATTCGTGCGTGGAGGGCCACTGATGTAGATGGCA
>Ga0315905_10000787_pt1 | contig 34700 bp, 23 predicted proteins | sample LakEriMetagenome_5_FD_203522 | JGI IMG/M metagenome (GOLD analysis project Ga0315905, IMG submission 203522) | Freshwater fungal communities from buoy surface, Lake Erie, Ohio, United States - Buoy 4 MA121 | ecosystem: Environmental > Aquatic > Freshwater > Lake | place: USA: Lake Erie, Ohio... | reverse complement strand
CTCTATTACCTTTTTTCTCAAATCTAAACTGTAAGGCATGGCTCAAGTTAAGTTATTTTTGCAAAAATTTTACCTCATTATCTAGTGGTATTCAAATGATTCAGTCTTAATTGAAATGACTATAACTGTCAAAAAACTTTTGCAAGAGGTCTATTGAATCTTTTTTAAAATACTGCTAGGGTTAGGAGGGTTAGGTTCGAGTTACTTCTACTTTCTCAGATGAAATCCCTGCTATGAGTATCAATCTTGCTTCGGGTCTTTCGGCTGTCACTACTGATTCTACTGGGGTTAATCATTTAGTGTGGTTAGAAAACAACTCCATTTGGCACGCTCAGTTTGATGGAAATACGGGCAGTTGGGTTAATGCCCAGCAAATTGTCACAGGAATTTCTGACAATGTTACTAGCATCAATTTAGTGGCTTCCTCCAATTTGATTCAAGTTTCCGATGATGAGACGTCTCCAGGTTTAGCGGTGGTTTGGCAACAGGGTGATGTGACACAGAACGGTGTTAGTAATAGTAATTTCTTTTACAGTGCGGCGACCTACGATTCATCAGCTAATTTGCAATGGTTGGAAACACCGCAACAGTTGACCGTTAATGAAAATAGCAATGCCGAAAACTTTGCCAACCTTAACCCCCAGGCGATCGCAGACAACAATGGCAACGTATTTGTCGTGGGTCAGCAAGTAAACCTGAGCCAGGGCGCAGATCAAGCTATTCGGGAAGACGCAGATCTCTATTACACCAAATTTACTGTCAAGAGTTCTGATTTTTCCGCAGCATCTACAGGAAATTTACCCGCTCCCTACGATCCGCCTGTGGTCGTTGATGGCGTGAACCAGGGAACAACCTCTCTCACCACGACCCAGCCCCAGCCGGCTCCTGCGTCCTATTCTGCTTTCACTGCATCGGAAGCTTCTAGCGCGGCGGCAAGCGCAAGCAGTAGTAGTGGCAGTCCAAGTTGGGGAGTGGGTTTTGGGCCAGCCCTGACCTTTAGTTCCGACCTGTATGAAAGTTTGGGCCTCGTTGATTTCCTCGATGGCGTACCTAAAAACCTCATTAAAAGCATTTTGGGTGGGTATGAGATAGTGGGAACTTTATCGGGTTCCTATGTTTTTGATTCTGCTTCCAGTAGTGGGGAATCAGCCCTTCAGGTGAAGACCATTGGTGATGTTACTAATAAACGTGAAAAGAATATTAGTGGGGGTTCAGCAAATTTTTTAAAGCAGTTTCCCAATTCGCCATTTAAAAAGCCAGAGCCTTCCTTTGAGATATCTTTAAGCTTTGATTCCGAATCTGAATATTCAGGAACAACTCCTTTTAAGTTAAAACGTATAGAAGATCAAATAACTTTAAGTGCGGAAGAAACATTCCCCATATTTAATGGATTTGTCCCTGGAACATTCGAGCTTTTGCGGGGCACGGTGGACTTTGTTGGGAGTGCGGGCATCACAGGGATATTGTTAATTGAACCCACCAGTACAGATAGCTACAGCAATGGGATTAACCCCCTTATAGATACGCTTATTACGCAAGCAGGTGTAACGCCACTTCTATTCAAAGCCTTTGATAATCCATCAAATGGAGTAGCGGCTATGTTGGGGGAACTTGTTTTTGCCCCTTTTGAAGATATTTTGGTTAGCAATCTTGCTGGTTTAGGGAATGAATCTATCGTAGATTTTTTAATTGGCCCCACTTTTTCTGGCACTGTCAATGGAGAAGTGCATCCGACAGGTACCAAATGGGTAAAGGCGACATTATCAGGGGGAGTTGTATTAACCTTTGGTTTTAATACGATAGAGGAAGATACGATTCTCCAATTTCCGATTAGTGCGGGGGTTTCTATCGGCCCGATTTCTTTCGATCTAAGTATTGAACCAACTTTTTCATGGACAGTTCCTTACAATTCTAGTTCAAGTACCAGTTCAAGCAATAGTTCAAACACCAGTTCGAGTAATAGTCCCCAAAGTGCTTTGGCGATCGCCTCTAGCACCAGCAATGATAGTCAAATTACTAGTGCGACGGTCAATGGTTCTCTTTTAACTCTCAACTTTAATACTCCCCTCGACACCACTTCTACCCCCAGTGCCAGCGACTTTACGGTTCTAACCCAAACGATTAATCAAACAAGTCCAACTAGTTCGGGGATTACCGTCTTTGATGTTTTGGTCAGCAATGATGCCACAACGGGTAATGGCGTTGTGACGTTGCGTTTAAACCAAGCAATCCCCTATAGCCCCCAATTTCAGGGTACGTCAGCCAATTCAGCAGGACAATTAGGTGTTTTCGTCAGTTATGACGGTACGGCGTTAGAAGACAGTAGCAATAATGCCATCACTGACTTTTCTCAACTTAGTGTTACCAACGATAGTTCCCAAACTTCTGTCACGGCCTACAATCCTACCAGTGGCAACGCAAACAACTATACAACAACCAATCAAACCTCATTGATTGGGAATTTAGAGGCAGATTTTGCCCAGGATAGTCCCCCCGCTTTGACCTTAGTAACCAATAGTTCAACGACGGAAGGGCAGGTATTAGCGGTTTGGTCAAAGGAAGTTCAACCCATTGCCGCGATCGCAGGATTTGTTAATAGCAATCAAATTTATCTCAATTTTGTCCAGGCGTTAAATGCCAGTAGTGCTCCTAGCAATAGTCAATTTAGCCTCGTCGTCAATGGTATTGCCTCAACGATTACCGTTACGAATGTTTCGATTGAAAGTAATGGTTATGTGCTTCTCAATCTCAGCAGTCCGATTCTAACAACGGATATTGTTAGTCTGACTTACACTCCCACGAATCAAGCAACTTCAAACCTTTATCTGACCGATGCCCTCGGTGCTAAATTGTGGGTTCCTGATTTTTCTTTGGATTTGAGTAATACGACGGGACAAAATATATCAGCCGCGCCTAATTTGTTAGGTGGATCAGCCGTAATTCTCAACGGCAACGAGAATTTGATCACCCTGATATTTAATCAGACCTTAAATGATAAAAATACTCCCAATACTAGTCAATTTTCAGTGGTCAGTAATGGGGTCGCTTTAACTGCCTCTAATGTTGTGGTTTCAGGTAATACGGTTACTTTTTCGGCGAGTCCAACAGGCTCTAATCCATTAATCGGTCAAGGTGATGTGGTTACGGTCAGTTATACCCCAGGCAGTACGGCGGATCAAAATTTGACAGGGAATGGGAGTAATGGGGTGACGGTGGCAGCTTTTGCTCAACAAACGATTACCACCGTTCCGCTCAACCCAACCACAAGTCTGATGGCGGGCTTTTATACCCCAGGCAGTTCGACTGGCTTAAGCAACTTTCAAAATATTATCGGCACGGATGGCTTTAATTTTGATCCCGCCGTTGCTAGTGATCAAAAGGGTAATGCTTTGGCTGTCTGGGTGTATGCCGACTCTAGTGATATTCCCAATCAATTGGTTCCAGGGACAATCTATTCGGATAACGATACTCAAGTTATCAATGATAGTCTCAATGCTTCCGATATTTATTTTTCCTATTGGAACGGCACTCAATGGGCGATCGCCGCTCCCTTAGCTGCCCCTCAAGTGGGAACTGATACCAATGTGACAGTGACCTATGATGCCAATAGCAATCAATACATTGCCGCCTGGCTGAATGACCAATCAACTTCTACAACGGGTACGAATACCGCGACCATTTACTGGTCAACCTACAACCCCACAACGAATACCTGGCAAGCTATTAGTGAAGTCTTGTCAGAAGCCAGTCCCGATCCCCTCACTGACCTAAAATTCAGTAGTGTTAATGGTCAAACGGCTCTGTTTTGGTCAGAAACCCAACCGATTTCCTATAGCTTACTCACTGCCGACGAAAATCCCTATCTCTATCTTCGTTTAGGGGAAATCAATGGCACAACGGCAAAAAATGATGGTTCTTGGGGTGCTGGTGGCAATGGAACCTATAACGGTAACTTCACCCTGAAAGAAACAGGGGCCTTAGAAAATCCTACGACCAAAACAGGCGATCCTAATCCTGCCGTACTTTTTACCGATGGCGGCAATTTAACTCTCAATTCAGCGATCGGGGTCAGTGGTTCCGCTTTTAGCATTGAATTCTGGTTTAAAACCCCCTCCACTCCCAGCGCAATCACCAACCTGGTTTCCCTCTCAGGATTGCTGAATACCAATCTCGGTTTCGACAGCAACAATAATCTCATTCTTAACTTTGGTTTAGGAGATATTGGTTCAGGAAATTCTAGTATTGCCACCAATGCCAGTAATAACCCCCTCAGCAAGAACACCTGGTACTACGTTGTTGGAACCTATAGCACCCAAACCCAAGAATTAAGCCTCTACCTCAATGCCCAACTGATTCAGACCGTCAGCAATGTCACCTTTACTGCACCGACCACCAGTAATCTCACCCTAGCAGGGTCAAGCGATTCAGTTTATCTGGATGAAGTTGCTCTCTATGGCTCTGTTCTCGACTATACTCCTCCTTCATCCGATGGATCTTTGACAGGATTGGAACTGATCAATACCTTGTCGGGAACCAACCAAATTGGGAATAAATATTCCACCCAGTACGTCGAACCCCTCCCCCCAGGCCCCCAGGTCAAATACAGCCTCTTAAATACAACTAATTCCACCTGGACGAGCCAAACCCGCATTGATCCCCTACCCCAGGTTGTCCCCACTCAATTAGCAGATGCGAACACTCCAACGTTTGATATTGTTTCTGCTACTACGGCCAACAATAACGGCAGTATTTCTCCCAATGGGCAAGCTGACACCATCTACCAAGTTTCCCTATCAGGAAAACAAACCCAAACCATTAGTGGCATTTCTGTCACCCTTGGTGGTGTGACCTATGCGGTCGGAAGTAGTTATAGCGGAGGTCAACCCTCTTCCCTATCAGGCAATCAATTGGGAGTTGTAGTTGGTGATAGCTTAATTAATACCTTAAACCCCCAGAGTACCGCTTACTCTTTGAGCTATACCGTTTTGGGTCAAACTATTACCCTTAATCTATTAGTCGATACGGGTAGTGGTACCTCAACTGAAGCGGCAAATATTGAGGTCTATTATGAGCCAACGTTATCAAATACAACTCCACCAGCTTCTAGCTTTACCAATATCAATCCCTACAATGTCGATAGTTCAACTTTTACGCCTGGCGGTGTCACTGTATTAGGCACAGCAACCGTCACAGAAGTTAATGATTCTGCCCTCGCGCTCATAGATAGCGGTTTTATCACTAACACCACTAACCCTGCGATGGGGTATGTCTTGACTAGTGCCGACTTTAACAACGATGGTAAGAGTGATGTGGCAGTGGGTAATCGCGGCTATACGGATATTAATGGCAATGTCTTGAATAATGGGACGATTCAAATCCTCTTTGGAGGACAAGACGTTCTCACCGATGGCGAGAGTAACCCATTAACGCCGACAGATTTATCGGGTAATCCCAATGGCTTATTGATTACGGGAATTGCGGACGAAGGACAGGCAAATAGTGATTATCCCCTCAGTATGGCTACAGGGGATGTCAATGGTGATGGTATTACTGATCTTGTGATTGGTGCGCCCAATGTCAACAGTCAACAGGGAGCCGTCTATGTCATTTATGGTTCTACCTCATTAGAAAATCAAACGATTAATGTCACGACTATGACAGCGAGTCAAGGTTATGTCATTAATGCTCCCAATGGAGTCGTCGCGGGGGATCTATTCGGTTATGCGGTGACGGTGGGGAATTTTAACGGCAACAGTAAGTTAGATATTGCGATTGGCACTCCTGATGCCAATAACGGTAATGGTGCGGTTTATGTTGCCTATGATGGTTCCAGTTCAGTTAGTTCCACGACAGCGTATAACGGAAGTAGTGGAGAAGGAGCGGGTTTTGCCCTAGCCACATCCCATTATCTCAGTGGGGGAGCCGCAACCTTTAGTGGTAGTACAAACACTGATGATTTAATTATTGGTGCGCCGAATTATCAGGTAACCGTCAATAATACTTGGAACGGAAAAGGCGGACTGCCTTCCCAAAATCAAGGTAATTTTGCCGATTCTTCTTCGATCAGTGCGGGGGCGGTTTATGTTTTGACCAGTAGTAGTAATGGGATTGAAACTAACCCTAGCTATACCTACATTGGGACTGATGCAAATACACCGTCTTCTAATGGTGCGGCCCAGAATTTGTTTGCAGGTAGTTCAGTGGTTAGTAATGGAGATTGGAATGGAGATGGCTCTCTTGATTTAGCGATTAGTTCGCCAGGGACAAACAGCAATAATGGAGCAATTTACCTCGTTCAAGGTAAACCTGGAAATCAGACTAGTTCCCAAACTTTGAATACGATTAGTAATCTGATCATTGATGGCGGACTTCCCTATGGACAAGCGGGGGCAGTAATCACCTCCGCAGGAGATGTCAATGATGATGGTTATGAAGATTTCTTGATCACTGCTCCTCAAGGCGCAAATGGTGCGGGGCAAGGTTATGTCTTATTCGGTTCTTCTAGTTTTTTAGGTGCGCCAGGGACAAACTTTGACCTTAATGTCACTTCCAATGATAATAAAACGACCTTTCTGTTAAATGGCAATTCCCCCTTCCAATTTACGGGAGCGGCGATCGCGCCAGTGGGAGATGTGAATGGTGATGGAGTTGATGATTTGATCATTTCAGCTCCCAATGCGGCTCAACTTTACACGGTTTACGGTCATCCCTGGTTGGCAGACAATGGCAGTATCAAACTCGCAGATATTTCGGGAGATAATGGTTTTGTCATTGATGGTGATCTCTACAGTGTTCCGGTAGACACAGAAATTTATAACACCTCAGATCAATCCTCTACGGCTCCCGCTTTGATCAACAACAATGGCACGCTCTATCTTGCTTATATAGGGACAGGGACGAATAACACCCAAATTTATTTCACCACTAGTCAAAACAACGGACAAAACTGGAGCAGTCCTATCGAGCTTCCGAGTGGGATGACCACCAGTAGCTCTCCTTCTCTCGCGTTCTATAACAACACGCTTTATCTCGCCTATGTCGAAGGAGATAAGCAACTAAATATTACCTACAGCACTGATAACGGGCAAACCTGGAGTAGTCAGTATACTTTGGGTCAATCCTCGGCGGCAGGAGTGTCTTTAACTGTCTATCAAAACCAGTTGTTAGCCGTTTTTGTCGCCGCGGATTCCTCGAGCGATATTCTCTATGTTTATTCGGACAATCCCCAATCCAGTAGTTCCTGGTCAACAGACTACCGTGTGGCCAATCCTTCAAGTATCGGTGAAACCCAGACGGCTTCTGCGGCGATCGCCGCCACCGTCTTAAATGACACGCTCTATCTCGGTTATCGGGGGGGGACGGTCGGAGATGCCAATAACTACTATGTCACTTCCACCAATACTCAAACCCTAAATCAACTGAGTTGGGAAGTCTCGGAACTTAGCGGCATCACCACTCCGAATACAGCTCCAAGCTTAACTAACAACGGAACCAACCTTTATTTCACCTATGCTGACCAAAATACTGACATTTATTATCTCACTTCGACTAATGGTAGTAATTGGTCAACGCCAGTTCCTGTCAGGAATCAAACCACTAGCTATACACCTTCTGCTACCGTTTTGGGCAATCTTCTCTATTTAGGCTATGCAGGAGAAAATACAAATATTTATGTAACTCCCGTAGGGCTGAATCAAAGTTTGCTAGGGACAGGGCAAGATGTGGTCATGCTGGGCGATATTAACGGTGATGGCTTTGCTGATGTGCTGGCAGGGGGAAGTCCAAATGGCGCAGTGATTATTTTTGGTAATAGCACCAAGGATTTATTAGATGCGGCAGTGGGAACCGATGATTTAATTGTCAACGTTACAGGGGCCAATATTCAACAATTGACCAGTCTTGGCGACTATAACGGGGATGGGCTACAGGATTTTGGGGTCATTGACAGCAACAATGATTTCTATGCCATTCTTGGTAATGCCAACTTGGGAGGACAAGGAACGCTTTATTTGGGAACCGCAAATGTTTCGTTAACTTCGGTGACTGAGGCTGAGGCGACAGGGGACTATAACGGAGACGGCTACGATGATATTCTTCTGACAGTTAATGGCTCTCAATCTATCTATAAAGGCAATAAGTCTGGCAATCTAAGTTCATCCGTTGCTTTTACCAGTCAAGGTAATACCGTCTTTAATGCCATTGGTGATGTGAATGGAGATGGCTATGGTGATATTGGTGGCGGCCAACCCAATTTGATCAGTCCTAATATCACTGGGAATGGACAGGCGACGGTTTATGCAGGTAATGGTTCTGCTAGTTCCGATAGTAGTAATAGCGCCAATATCACACCTCCTGCTGCTGCAATTTCAGGAACATTAAATAATAATGACTGGAGCTACAATAAAAATAGTTTTGGCTCTACTTCTCTTTCCCCTTCCTTGGCGGTGTTTAACGGCTATTTGTATATGGTCTATTACGAGCCAATCTATGGCACTCTCTCTATGCAAAGAAGTGCAGATGGTAATAACTGGGAAGGGAAGACGAGCTTAGGGAATAGTTTTGACAGCGATGACACCGCTTCTCTAGCGGTTTTCAATAACACACTTTATCTGGCTTTCACCGCCACAAATGGTAAGGTCATTGTTACCCCGGCAACGACTGACAGTAGTAGCGATTTAGGCTTAACCTTTGACAGCACTAATTCCATCAACGCTGGCGGCAATACCTCTAGTACTAGCCCGACCCTAGCTGTTTATGACGGGGAACTGTACCTCTTTTTTGCCGCCGATAATAAGACCGGAACGGTTCTCTATACCACTTCTAGCGATGGCAGCACCTGGTCGAGTAGTAGCACGGTCACCAATAGCTCTGGCACTGATCAAGAAACTGGCTATAGCATGGGGGTCGCGGTGGATGGAGATAATTTATTGGTGAGCTTTATCGGTAACGGCAATAACGATGTCAATGTCGCCACCTATAACGGCACCTCCTGGAGCAGTAACGAAGTTGGTGAGACTTCCAGTGCGGGTCCCAATCTTTTGTCGGTGGGAGATACGCTTTACCTGTTCTTTACTGCCAACAACAGCTCAGATAAAATTTTATATATAACCTCTACCGATGGGGGGAGTACCTGGAGCAGTAACACTGCCATTCCCAACCAAACTACCAGCGATAATCCTTTTCCCGTCTTGTTCCAAGAGCGTATCTTGGTTGGTTATGAAACAAATGCACTGAGTATTGATATCGCTACTTCCAATCTCATTTACGAACCGAATCAGACTCAACAATTCGGTCAGCAACTGCAAAATATCGGTGATTTCAACGGCGATGGCATTGCCGATCTCGCGGTTCTCGCCTCTGGTTTTATCTCTAACCTGGGCAGTAATAATAATAACCTGCTGGAAAATAACCAAGGGGCGGTGCTCATCTACTACGGCTCCATCAACGGATTTGATAGCAGTTCCACCCCCGATGTGGTTTTAGCGGCTCCCGCTCCCAATTCTTCAACTTCTACGGCTAATAATCAGGCGATTTTGTTAAGCAATTTCTCTGGGGCAGGGGATATCAACGGAGATGGTTACGATGATCTGTTAATTTCATCTCCTAACAGTGCTTTAAACAGTCAAAACACGACGGATGGAGAGATATTAGTTGTCTTTGGGGGGCAAAACTCTCTTTGGGGAACTACCTATTCAGCCACAAACCCTTTTAATTTGGGGAACATCACACCTCAAACTTCTACCCTTACTCTCCAATTTAACCAACCGCTTATTGCCACCGATATCCCTAGTACAAGCAGTTTTTCCGTTAAGAACGGCCTTAATACCATTTCTGTAAATGGTGTTGCCTTTAATGGGACAAATGAGCTTATTCTGACTCTTGCTTCTAATGCAAATATCAGTGACTTTTTGGCAATTACCTATACCCCACCTACTTCGGGTACTTCATTAACCTATGCTACAGGAGACACGGTCGCTACGTTTACCTCTTCTTCCTCTGCGGTGATTAGTACATCGGGCGCACCGACTCTTTCGCTAGAAAGTTATTCGGAGTATGGTTTTGCGATCGCGGGTTTACCCAATTCCCAAGCGGGCATTTCCCTAAGTGGTGGTGGCGATGTTAATGGGGACGGCTTTAGTGATTTTATTATCGGTGCGCCAGGCAATAATGATAATTTGACCTACACCCTCTTTGGCAGTGATTTTAACAATACTGTTAGTCAAACGGGAACGATTGGTGATGATGTCATGCTCGGTAGTCCTACGGGCGAAAGTTTCCTGGCAGGTCAAGGCGATGACAAAATCTATGGTAAGGGTGGCTTAGATGTCGTTTATGCGGGGCCAGGTGACGACTATGTAACGGTCACAGATACCTATTTCCAACGCCTAGATGGGGGAGCGGGAACGGATCTTTTGGCTTTCACGGGTTATAACGGTCAGGATTGGGATTTAACAACCCTATCACCAGGTTTACGGCTACGGAATTTTGAGATTTTAGTGACGGAAGATTACGGTGCGAATACTTTAATCCTTAATTCGCTCACTGTTACCGAACTTTCTAGCAATAACACGTTAACCTTGGCGATGGATGATGCAGACACGCTGATTCTGAGTTCAGATTTCAGTGCGGCAGGGACGGTTTATCAGTACAATCAAAAATTCTATAAATACACATCCAATTTTTCGGCGGCGACGGTTTTAGTGAATCAAGCTGAACTTCCTACGTTTACAGCTTCTTCAACCAATAGCCCTCTTCCAATTCTGTCGTCTAATGCTAATTCCGTCGCGAGTGCCTTTGCGGTCAGTGCGGTCAGTAATAATGATTCCACACCCACAACCCAGAATTTTGTCACAACCCAAAGCCAAACGAATGCCCCGACCCAATTATTTGTTTCCAATCCAACGGGAGCAGAACTGGGTGGTAGTCTCGATTTCATTATTCAGCGCACCGGGGATTTAACTAAGTCGGTTTTGGTCAGCTATATTACCCAAGACGGAGATGGGAAGGCCGGCGATCGCTATAATCCAGTGGCCGGTCAACTGGTCTTTGCCCCTGGGGAAACCACCAAAACCGTCACCGTGCCCATTCCCAATAATGGTCAATATGTGGGTAATCGCCAATTTGGTCTAGCGGTCACCCTAGAAGGGGAAACCACAGATCCAAACCTAGTCCCCGATGCCTGGCAAGCGGCGATCGCCATCCCCAATGAACAGATCCGTCGTTGGACATTAATCCCTGGGGAAGCGGGCAATGCCGTTACGTTTGATATTACCAGCGTCGATAGCCCTAACCGCATCGTCACCCTGGATCTGGATCTTGATGGCACAGTGATACCCCTCATTTGGAATCCCAATACAGAGTCTTACCAAAACCTACCGTTCAGTACCACCAATGGCATTGCCCAATTCCAAGACATTAACGGAGATTCAATTAACGACCTCTATCGCCTCAAATTCCAAGATGGCGGCCCCTTCGATGGCGATCAACTAGTTAACGGTCTAGTAGACCTCGACTTTGAACTAGCCCAACTCAAACCCATTGATGTACCCACCACGGGCGGACGGATTAACGGCACAGAGGGTAACGATTACCTCAACGCCCAAAATAGTACCGGCACCAACCGCCTTGAGGGACTAAGGGGCATGGATGTCTTAATCGGATCGCCCCAACGGGATCTGCTCTTGGGAGGAGAGGGTAACGATCAACTCTTTGGCGGCGCTGGGGTGGATCAACTCTTCGGTGAAGCCGGGGATGATCTGCTGGATGGCGGGACAGCATTAGACTTTCTCTATGGCGGTGCTGGTGCTGATAGCTTTGTCCTGCGAGCCGGGGAGGGCCCTGACCGAGTCATGGACTTTAACGCCGGGGCAGGGGACATATTCCTGTTGGATAATCTTGCCTTTGGGGAGCTTAGCTTTAATAGCAATCAAATTTTGCTCGGCACGAATATTTTGGCGATCGCCCTTGATGCCAACGGTCAACCCGTCACGAATTTTGCCAGCAACCCCCAATGGTTTACCACGATTTAAGCCTACCGCTGGGAGAATTTCACGCTAAAATTCAGTCAACGTTTTTACTTTGAAATATTTATTTGCTTTTTCACCTCTTCAGGTTATTTCCCATGACTCAATCCCGACTATTGCCCCGTCCCTTCGCCCTTGCCAACCTGATGGGAGTCTCCCTACTTAGTGCGACCTTAACCGCTCATCCAGCCCAAGCATTATCGTGGAGCGTGGATACAGGCACACGAACTGAAAACAATTTATTGATTTCGGGCGGATTCACCATTGATGATGAGTTAGCCACTTTGCCGAATATGACCGTGAGTAATGTCACAGTGAGTGGTGTGACCTTCGGAGCTACTGATGCCTTAATCTCTAATACCCCAGGGGTTGGGATAACGGCGATCGACTGGCTGGATACCAACAACAACCTATTGTCTTTCGTATTTAATACCCCTCTAACCCCCAGTGGTGGAACGGTTACGCTAGACAATATTGTTAGTAGTTATACACCTTTTAATCCCGGTACCCCTCTTGCGGTTAATGGTTCAGTAACCGCTGTTCCTGAACCATTAACATTACTGGGAGCAGGAACGGCGATCGCCCTGGGAGGCATATTTAAACGGAGACAAGGTTAGACTATTGGGTACATCGAAAAATAGGTCTGCTTATTGAAAATAACCCTTTATTCAAGGGAAGATTTATGCAATAAGACAATTAATTGAGGTACAAGAAACACAGTATTGCACTGTATACTCTTTGAGATATATTCCTCTTTCCTGACTTTCGGAACGAATATTTTTTAATACCACACCAAAAGTCTCTCCGTGGGAGCATTTCAAGGTTTTTAAGACTCGACAATCATGGAGGGTAATATTTTATTAAGTACGAGACCTAAAACCTCTGTTGCTAAAGATGTTGCTAAAGATTTTCGACGATTTTCAGAAAATCGACTTGCCCAGTCTGACGCAAGAGGGTTACAGGGCAAATCAATGCTACGAACAATTTATTAGTACTATTTTGGAGCTAGAATGGTTAAGGGAATCATCCCGATCGCCAAAATTCTCTGGTTAGATTGAGAAGATTTCCTAACAATCTGGTGCTGTATTTAACAACTTCAGGCAGTTTTGTAGCCTATCTAGCAGTATGATCGAGGTAAAATCCAAATCTTGCACTGTAATTAGGACATAAATTTATGGCGTTGCAACTCGGTGATATCGTTCCCGACTTTACTCAAGACTCCAGTGAAGGCCCCATTTCTTTCCATGAATGGGCGGGGGATAGCTGGGTAGTATTATTTTCCCATCCGGCTGACTATACCCCAGTTTGTACAACCGAATTAGGGACCGTCGCTAATCTCAAGTCAGAGTTTGAGAAGCGGAACGTGAAAGTGATCGCCCTGAGTGTAGATGATGCGGAATCCCACAAAGGTTGGATCAATGATATCAATGAAACCCAAAATACAACGGTTAATTACCCTATTTTGGCCGACGGCGATCGCAAAGTCGCAGATCTTTATGGAATGATTCATCCCAATTCCCTCAACAATTTGACGGTACGTTCGGTCTTTATCATCGATCCCGCCAAAAAGTTGCGCTTAACCTTCACCTATCCCGCCAGCACAGGCCGGAATTTTGCCGAAATTTTGCGGGTGATCGATTCCCTGCAATTGACGGACTACCATCAGGTGGCTACCCCTGCAAACTGGCAAGATGGCGATAAATGTGTGGTTGTGCCCTCTATTTCCACAGAAGAAGCCAAAGCTAAGTTTCCCAAAGGGGTTGAAGAAATTAAACCCTATTTGCGGATGACCCCCCAGCCCAATAAATAGGCCGACTTTCGCCCTAGGCAATAATTTTGTGACCTCAATTTGAGACTTTTTCACCAGTAGAGGCGTTTAATACGTCTCTTTTTTTGTGACTTAGTGGCGAATCAATGCCGGCCATCACCCGGCTAAGTAACGCCATTGGGGAGAAAGCACCCTACAATAGTGTGAGTTTTTGACCAACGGTTGTTTGGAACCGCTTAAGCTCAATCATCGTCGTACTTAATCCCTGGTGGTATGAAAGGATTTCCGTTTTTTTTCTCAAAAACTTTGCTTGATCGTCTCAGCCCTTACCGCAAATGGGGATTAATACTGATTTCGTTAGCATCGGTCACTAGTATTCCGTTGCTGTGGTCTTGGGGCAATGATGCCTGGCAAAGTGGCCAATCCCCCACTACGGCGCACCGCGTAGCGGATCTCTCCGAGATCGCCAAGACAGTCAACGCAGAAATCCCCCAAAGTTTGCCCCCTCTGAGCCAGATCCCGGCTCCACCCACTGCCTCTAGTGGGGCTTCGATCGCCTCTAGTCTGAAAAATCCTCGGCCGATGACCATTTCTGAAGCATTAAAAGGGAAAAACTTTGATCCGAAGGCCCCGACAAAGTCTGTTAAAAACCCCGACCCCCTGCCTGCTTCAGTGTTGGGAGCTAGCAGCCTGAACCAATCTCCGACAGCTAAACCAACCTCTGCGCTAAAACCCGTCGCTAAAGCGCCCCTTAGTCAGTCCCAAGCCCGCCCTCAAGCCTTACCCAAAACCCAACCCCTGCAACAATCGGCCGCCGTCCCCGTGGCCTATACGCCGCCGCCATTGGAAATTCGCGTCGGGATTCAGCGGGATGTGTCCAGTGTGGCGATCGCCGCGTCGAGTCAGGCCTATTTACAAGACCGCAATGGCAAAGGCTTAATGACTATCAACGCCAGTCAACCCCTCACCATTCGTTCCCAAGGATCTGCGCTGGTGGCCAATGGTCGAATTTTGCCGGGAGTGGTTTGGTTAACCCCGACTCAAAATAGCTATCTGGGGGTCGGCGATCGATGGTATCGCGGTCGAGTCTTGTTAGTCGCCAGGGGAGAAACGCTATTGGCTGTGAACTACGTCGATTTAGAAAGTTATTTAACCAGTGTGGTCGGCAGCGAAATGCACAGCAATGCCCCCACTGAAGCCCTCAAAGCCCAGGCGATCGCCGCCCGTTCCTACGCCTTAGTCCACATGGTACGTCCCGCCAGTGACTGGTTTGACCTGGGGGATACCCAACGCTGGCAGGTTTATAAAGGCATCAACAGCGAAGGAGACACCTCCCGCAATGCCGTCACCGCAACCCTGGGACAAGTATTGAGTTATCAAGGCGGCGTCGTAGAATCCCTCTATGCCTCCACCGATGAAATTGTGTCCAGTGTCCATAAAGGTCGTGGCATGAGCCAATACGGAGCCTATGATCTCGCTAAATCCGGCTACAATTACCAACAAATCCTTGACCGTTATTACCCTGGCGTAATTGTGGCCCGGGTAATTTTAAAAAATTAATCAACACGCTATTCCTATCTCGCTCAAAAGACCAGAAAAACGACCGATATCTACTAAGAGATTCGGTCGATAATTGTTCGTTTAGAAAAGGGATGATGTGGGCTTAGGAGCGCGAAGAATATTGCCAACGGGGCAAAAAGCGTTAACTCAAAGCAAATTTAGGCGGGTTAGGTCGGTAGGTACTTTTCAAGCGTACTGGCCAACGTCGTCTTGGGCACAGCACCAACAACCATATCCACCCGTTGTCCCCCTTTGAAAATCATGAGGGTGGGAATACTCCGAATGCCATATTGACTCGCTGTATTTGGGTTTTCATCGGTATTAAGCTTAACGACTTTGAGCCTGCCGATATACTGTTGTGCAATTTCATCCACAACCGGGGCTACCATGCGACAAGGGCCACACCAAGGTGCCCAAAAATCCACAAGTACAGGTAACTCGCTATCTAAAACATCCTTTTTAAAACTTGCGTCGGAAACTTGAGGGGTAGCACTCATACTGGAAATCCTTCTAAACCTCGTGATGGGCTGATTAGAATACTACCATAACCAATTGCTGCCCCTTCCATCACAAAATATCTTGAAACTTAGAAATTATTAATCTTTTGTCACAGTTATTCAAACTTCTGGGGAGATTGCTTAATGACTGTCTCCACAATTGTCAAGAAGAAACCGCCCGAACATCATCCAGGCGGAGTGTGGTGTGAGGAGTGAACGGAAACTTTCGTCTCCGCCCTCTTTATTGTACAAGGAGAAGTTGGTGCCGGGCGACCTGTTTTGGTAGGGAATGCCGGCATTGTTACGTTTTGCAAACGCTTACTGAATGCTGGGGAGGGTCAAGCGCGTTCCTTTGGGTTCATGGTGGACAGGGGGAGCAATGATTCTGTTTTGATAGCTAGCCCATTTTCGTCTTAGGCTAAGGTTGAGACCCCGAAAGAATAACCTTCACTTATTGTTGCTTGTTTATGAGTGCTTCATCCGACTACCTTGCCCATCTCAATCCTTCCCAGCGTCAGGCGGTGGAACACTTCGAGGGGCCATTGCTGGTGGTGGCGGGGGCGGGGTCTGGCAAAACGCGGGCCTTGACCTATCGCATTGCCCATTTGATCCGTCAGCATGGGGTTGATCCCGAAAATATTTTGGCGGTGACTTTTACCAATAAGGCGGCGAAGGAGATGAAAGCGCGGCTAGAAACAATTTTTGCCCAGGTGTGGGCCCAACAGGAATTTGGGCAACGGTTTGAGTTGTTGGGGGAATACGAAAAGACACAGTTGATGTCTAAGGTGTATAAAAAAATCACGAAGCCGCTATGGATTGGCACGTTTCATAGTTTATGTTCCCGTATTTTGCGCTATGACATTGATAAGTATCGGGATGAACGGGGGCGATCGTGGACGAAAAAGTTTTCAATTTTTGATGAAAATGATGTACAGGGGGTCATCAAAAATATTATTACCAAGGAGATGGATCTTGATGAAAAACAATTTAATCCCCGCACCATTCGTTACAAAATTAGTAATGCCAAAAATTTAGGTCACTCCCCTGATCAATTTTTAAAGGAAAATCCCGGTTATAAAGGTCGGGTCATGTCGGAAATTTATCAAGCCTATCAAGCACAATTGGTGGCCAATAATGCGCTGGATTTTGATGATCTTATTCTGCTCCCCACCCGTTTATTTCAGCAAAATGAATCAATTTTAGGTTATTGGCATCGTAAATTTAATCACATTTTAGTTGATGAATATCAAGACACTAATCGGATTCAGTATGACCTGATTCGGCTACTCAGTACCAATGGCGAAGATCAGCCGAAAAATTGGGATTGGCGTGGACGATCAACCTTTGTGGTGGGGGATGCGGATCAGTCTATTTATAGTTTTCGGATGGCAGATTTTACCATTTTGCTCAATTTTCAGGAGGATTTTGGCGATCGCCTGCCAGATGCCCAAACCCAGACCATGGTGAAATTAGAAGAAAACTATCGGTCACGGGAAAATATTTTGCAAGCGGCGAATTGTTTAATTGAAAATAATAGTCAGCGCATTGATAAGGTCTTAAAACCGACCCGGACGGGGGGGGATGATATTATTCTGTTTAAGGCCGACGATGAACGGGATGAATCACGTTTTGTCGTTGATAAAATTTTAGAACTTAAGCAGGTAAATCCCGAATTAAATTTTGGTAGTTTTGCTATTTTGTATCGCACTAATGCCCAATCTCGGCCTTTTGAAGAACGTTTACTCAGTTATCGTATTCCCTACAGTATTGTCGGAGGGTTTAAATTCTACGATCGCCAGGAAATCAAAGATGCGATCGCCTATTTACGAATTTTAGTTAATCCGGCGGATACGGTTAGTTTATTGCGAATTATTAATACACCTCGCCGGGGTATTGGTAAATCCACCATTGAAAGTTTTGTCAATGCTTCTAAGGAATTAGACATTCCTTTGTGGGAAATTCTCACTGACGAGACTTCTGTGCAAACCTTAGCCGGTCGCGCCAGTAAAAAAACGCTACAATTTGCCAATTTTTTACAGACAATTCAAAGTCAAATCACCGAATTACCGGCTTCTAGCATTCTTAATTTAGTATTGGAACAATCCGGTTATGTGGAAGAATTGAAGCAAAAAGGCACCGAAGAAGCGGATAACCGTTTGGCAAACTTAGCAGAATTGGATAACGCCATCCGTCAATTTGAAGCGGAAAGCGAAGACCCCAGTCTAGTCGAATTTTTAGCCAGTGCCTCCCTATCTTCAGATTTAGATGATTTGCAGGAAGATGCGGAAAAGGTTTCTCTGATGACCTTACATTCCGCTAAAGGCTTAGAGTTTCCGGTGGTCTTTTTGGTGGGTTTAGAACAAGGAACCTGTCCCCACGCCCGCAGCATTGATGATCCGCTGGATTTGGAGGAAGAACGGCGATTGTGTTACGTGGGCATTACCCGCGCCCAAGAAAATTTGTTTTTGACCCATGCCAGGGTGCGCTATGTTTGGGGTTCCCTAGAAACCAAGGTTCCTTCGCAGTTTCTACAAGAATTGCCGCCAGAGTTGTTGAGCGATCCCTTTACAGGTCGAGGATCAAGCCGTAAAACGTCTAATTCCAGTCAAAAAAATCCCTCCATTGCCCAAAAACAGCGTCAGGCTCTAAAAGCGACTAAATCTAATGGGGCCACATCATTGACCTGGGAGGTTGGCGATCGGGTTATCCATGCCAATTTTGGCGAAGGTGTCGTTACCCATATTTTTGGCACAGGTCTTAAGGTGAATTTGGCGATTAAATTTCCGGGCATTAGCCCAAAAATTATTGATCCTCGCCTTGACTCCCTACGGCGTCCTTAATTGAGCGGTGGGAATTGGGGGGGAGTTGGATTAGCGGCGAGAGAAAGATATCCTTAGGAGTGCCCTCTCAGTCAATTTACTCAAATTAATTTTTATGGACGACACTAACAACACCCTCCTACTTAAGCGCCCCGTCTCCCTCAAGGTGATTGTCACCCCCCGCTGGAAAGAGGAGATGCAGCAACAACTCCAGGCCCAAGTTGGCCAAATGGATGGCCAGATTCAACAGCTTGACGCCCAGAGCCAACGGGCGATCGCCGAAATTCAAAAACAAAGTATTGTCCCTTTGCCGCCTAGTGTGAGCCAACAAATCGACAATATCCAAATCCAAGTCAATCAGCAAAAAAGTGAGATTTTAGAGCAAAAAAACCAAGCTTTACAGCAAATGCAACAGGTTCAACTGTTGGAGCTGAACCAAGAAGTCATTCAGGGACAGATGGAAAGCTTTTTTAGAATTCAAGCGGGGGATAATCTCGTTCAAAAAATGAATGTGGAATTAGTCCTGCGGGATGGCGTGGTTGAAGAAATTCGTGGCGAAATCTAGTAAGTAGATGGGGGTTAAAAATTGTAAGATCCCCCCGCCTATCGGCACCCCCCTTATCAAGGGGGGCTGGGGGGGATCGAGCACAAAAATAATCTTCTATTTAATTACAACTAGGCACTTATTTTTCTAGCTTTGCTCCTTGAATAGGGCTAGATCAATCGCAGCCAAAAATCACTCATCGGGTAACTGACGACGCTGGGCTTTAATGCGGCTATGGCGTCGTTTTTGCTCAAGGCGTTTACGCTGGGTACTACGAGAAGGTTTAGTAGGGCGACGGGGTTTGGGAGTAACGGTGACTGAACGAATCAGGTTTTTGAGGCGATCGAGGGCTTCTTCCCGGTTTTGTTCTTGGGTGCGATGACTTTGGGCTTTGATGACAATGACACCGTCTTTGGTGAGGCGTTGATCTTGCAACTGGAGTAAACGAGCTTTGATCGCTTCAGGCAAGCAAGACGCGGCAATATCAAAACGGAGGTGAATGGCCGTGGCAACTTTGTTCACATTTTGGCCACCGGCTCCCTGGGAACGCACCGCATTCATCTCGATTTCATGCAAGGGCAGACTGAGTTTAGACGTAATAGGCAACATGATCTGAGCTTAACCTTTATCCCTTGGGAACATTCACGACGGATATATCAATCCTACTTAGAGTCAGCTTAGTCCTTTGACTCAGATGACAGAACCTGTATGATGGGTTCTTAATTTAAGTTAACAGTCTACAGTTGACACTCTAACTTACTAATTTTTATAGTTCATGAGGGCTAAAAACTTTGTCTAAGCGTTATTTATTTACCTCTGAGTCCGTAACGGAAGGTCATCCCGATAAGGTGTGTGATCAAATCTCTGACACCATTTTAGATGCCCTGCTAACCCTTGATCCCAATAGTCGAGTCGCGGCGGAAACCGTTGTTAATACGGGACTAACCCTCGTCACAGGCGAAATTACCTCCCAAGCCCATATTAATTTTGTCGAACTGATTCGCAATAAAATTGCGGAAATTGGGTATACCAATGCGGATAACGGCTTTTCTGCAAATAGTTGTGCCGTCATGCTGGCGATCGACGAACAGTCTCCCGATATTTCCCAAGGCGTAACTGCGGCCCAAGAACAACGCCACGCCCTCAGTGACGATGAACTCGATCAGATTGGAGCAGGGGATCAGGGGCTAATGTTTGGGTTTGCTTGTAACGAAACCCCGGAGTTGATGCCGTTGCCGATTAGTTTGGCCCACCGCATTGCCCTACGCTTATCCGAAGTCCGCAAGTCTGGCAAATTAGCCTATCTGCGCCCCGATGGTAAAACCCAAGTTTCCATTGCCTATGAGGATGGTGTCCCCGTGGCGATCGATACCATTTTGATCTCCACCCAACATGATGAAGCGATCGCCGACATTACCGATAACGACGCCGTTCAAGCCAAAATCAAAGCTGATCTCTGGGATTTTGTCGTTCAAGCCTCTTTTACCGACATTAAGCTAAAACCCACCGAGAAAACCCGTTTTATTGTTAATCCCACCGGTAAATTTGTCGTGGGCGGTCCCCAAGGGGATGCGGGTTTAACCGGCCGTAAGATTATTGTTGATACCTACGGTGGCTATTCTCGTCATGGCGGCGGAGCCTTTTCTGGCAAAGATCCCACCAAAGTTGACCGTTCGGCAGCCTATGCGGCCCGTTACGTTGCCAAAAATATTGTGGCGGCCGGTTTAGCGGATAAATGCGAAGTCCAAGTCAGTTATGCGATCGGCGTTGCCCGGCCCGTCAGTGTTTTAATTGAAACCTTTGACACGGGCAAGGTGGACGAAGACAAACTGTTGGAAGTGGTGCTGAAAAACTTTGAATTGCGGCCAGCGGGGATTATCCAAGACCTTAATTTAAGAGGGTTACCCGCAGAACGGGGCGGTCGTTTTTATCAGGATGTGGCAGCCTATGGACACTTTGGCCGCAATGATCTGGATCTACCCTGGGAGCGCACCGATAAAGTAGCCTTACTCAAAGCAGCTTTTGAACTGGCAACGGCAACAGCCTAGATAATCTCTCAAAAATCACCACCCTGGAATGGATCAAGCCTGGGTTCTCCCCAAGGATTTTAAAGTCAGAGGGGCCCGCGAAGTCCGCAACTCAGGCTAAACTACAGGATGATATGAAATTCTTGTTGATATCATGAGTGTAGTTAGTCAAGTTATTTTGCAAGCCGATGATCAGCTTCGCTACCCCAGTAGCGGAGAATTAAAAGGGATCCAGGCATTTTTAGAAACAGGGGCTCAGCGGATTCGCATTGCGGAAACCTTTGCCGAAAATGAAAAAAAAATTGTTGACCAAGCCCAAAAACAACTGTTTAAGCAACACCCTGAGTATCGGGCTCCGGGGGGAAATGCTTACGGTCAAAGGCAATATAATCAATGCCTCCGGGATTATGGTTGGTATTTAAGACTCGTGACCTATGGTGTTTTAGCGGGGGATAAGCAACCCATCGAATCGACGGGATTAATCGGGGTCAAAGAAATGTATAACTCTTTGAATGTGCCGGTTCCGGGGATGGTTGATGCCGTGCTTGCCCTCAAAAATGCGGCGTTAGGACTCTTGAGTGCTGAGGATGCCAATGAAGCAGGCCCCTATTTTGATTACATTATTCAGTTTATGTCTTAATTGGGTTTCTGCTGGGTGGTAACGAAGACGGCTGTTGGGTTATCTGTGACCGATCGCCTTCTTCGTTTTTATTTTTGTGACCCTTTGCCCTTTTTCTGCCCGGACAGTTGCCTATGCCCCGGCTTAAATCGCTTCCATTTGTATCAATCGCCTTGGTGATTATCACCTATGGTGTATTCGGTTGGTCTGTTGCCTCAGCGAGTGTCCCCTGGGCTGAACAATTGCACGATCAATTGCACGTCTTTGAGTGGGATCTTGAGGAAGAAACTATCCTGTTGCTAATTCATGGCTTCGCCCTGTTTGCCATTACCTTGACCACCTTGGCTTTGACGGCTCCGATCACATTAATGACCTATTTCGTCGGCGTTTGGGTTCAGGCAGAAGTACGGTCGATGGTATCAATCCTGCTCTGGTCATTCTTGTTTGTGGTGGCGTTGCGGTGGTTTAATCATTTCACCACGTTTCTCGTGCTACTTTGTGCGGCAATTTTGGGGCGGATTGAATTGCGTTATGTGGGTCTAAATCAAACGCAAACCTTAATGCTCTTGAGTGTAATTTGTATGGCTGGCTTTAGTGGCGGAGCTTACAGTTACTTTCATTTCAATGCTGTTTCGTTCAAGTAGAGTCAATATTTGTGCAAAGCCTATCTTCTGCGTCGTTTAGGGTGGGATAACTGAGCTGAAATTCGGATAAATTGTTCATTGATTGCCGTCATATTTATTGTTACTTACCGTGTGACTTTGTTGCTATGGCCTCCACCAAAGAAATTTTACAAAAAACGTTTGTGATCGCCTCTGGTTTAGCATTTTTAGGGATGATGACCCTACCAATGCTGAATGTTTTTAAAGAAAATACTAATAGTCCGCCCTCGTCTGATAATACCCCTGCCCAAAATCAACCCCCCACTGCTGAGGAAAAAGCCAAGATTGCGGCGATCGCCGATGGCTATGCCAAGGTTTTAGAGCGGGAACCCGAAAACCCTACAGCGCTCCAAGGTTTGGTAGAAGCCCGTTTACAACTGGGGGATCTACCGGGGGCCATTCCGCCGTTGGAAAAATTAACCCAACTCTACCCAGAACAAGAACCCCTGAAACAATTACTGAAGGTGCTCAAGCAACAGGTATCCCAACCCAACGCCAAGCCGCCTCAAAATCCCGGTAATTCCCCCCAAGCTCCTTCCCCTGAACCAGCCCAACCCTAAGGATTCCCCCAACCAAGGGATCAACGTATTTTACGGGGGTTGAAAATTGATTTCTTTGACAGGGAAAGATGATTAACGTCTTGGATTAACTTTTTTTGGCATGGCTTAACCCTATGACCCAACTGCATCAAGCTTTTACGATTTTTCTGAGCCTCTTAGTCGAAGCCTTGCCATTTTTGACCATTGGGGTGATGCTTTCCAGTGCGTTGTTGATTTTTAGCGATGAAAAAAAGCTGATTGCCTACTTACCCCGTCAACCCTTTCTAGGGGCGATCGCCGGTAGTGTGATGGGATTTTTGTTTCCGGTTTGTGAATGTGGCAATGTGCCCGTAGCGCGACGATTTTTAATGCAGGGATTACCCACCTCCGTGGCGGTGGCCTTTTTATTGGCGGCTCCCACTATTAATCCCATTGTGATTTGGTCAACCTGGGTCGCTTTTCGGGATCAACCCGGTATGGTGGTGGCGAGGGTAGTGTGCTCGTTGATTATCACCATTATTATTAGTTGGGTGTTCAGTCGTCAGGCCGATCCCAGACCGTTATTAAAAACGGCTTTAGTGCGTCGCTTGGACTATCTCACCCGTAGCCGCGAGCCGGTCTCTGCCGCCGTTGAATCGCCCTTGTTGCAATCTGGTACATTTTTGCTCGGAGCCGGTGGGAAACCCCTACGGTTAGATGAAAAGGCCGTAGATTTGTTGATTCCCCCCATCGCCCCCAACCGTTGGCAACTGTTTATCGATAATATCATCCAGGAATTGCGGGAATTAGGCGGTATGTTGATCATTGGCAGTGCGATCGCCGCCACCATTCAAGTATTTGTACCCAGGGAATGGATCTTACACCTAGGGCAGGGAACCATTAGCTCCATTGTGGCCATGATGTTATTAGCGGCAGTGGTATCAGTTTGCTCCACGGTGGATTCCTTTTTTGCCCTGTCCTTTGCCTCGACCTTCACCACGAGTTCCCTGCTGGCCTTTTTAGTCTTTGGCCCGATGATTGATATCAAAAGCATCGGCCTGCTGCTCTCTATTTTCCAGCGTCGCATTGTGCTGTATTTATTGTTGCTAGCTGGGCAGTTAACGTTTTTGCTCAGCCTGGGCCATAGTTATCTGTTTTAAAGATTAAAGTCAGAAAAATCAGCCTTAATCGTCCCCAATGGTTAACTGTCGCGGCGTATGACAGCGTTCAATTTTATAGTCAATGCCCTGGGCGCCTTCCATTTCAAGATCGATTAAGTAGCCCTGATGATTGGCGATCGCCTCTTGTTGGGAGTTAAAGGGCCCAAAATAGTAGGTACATTGGGGAGACTGGGTAGAAACACGAATCCACCATTTCTGCCGAGCAAAAAACAGGAAACTCACCACCGAAAAAAAGAGCAGAAAAAGCAAAACGCCGAACATAGACAACTCGCTCAGTAGAAAAAAATACTAAATGGTCAATTACCTCAACACTCTTATAGCTTAAATAGCGGTCTGAAATACGAGACATTGGCAGAAATTTATTTTTCAGTGCTATTTCAGTGCTACCAAAACGTCTTGATCGCTGGTAACCCAATCGATTCTCGCCCCCCCTAGCAGACTAGACAATACATTTAAGCGATCAGCTACAGCCCAAAAGCTACGGTATCCAACCGATATTGACTTTTTCTTTTGTCCAACTTCCCGATAACTTTTTGCTTGTGTCCCTTTAGAGTCGGCTTTAATTCGCCATTAGATCAGTTTTTTGATTAATACTTTCCGTACTGGTCGGCTTTAAGTCTTTATGTCTTGAATTTGGTTTGGCAATGGCTCAATTTTTACCGTACTAGTTAAACTCGACTGTACAGATTTTCCTGTTTGCCCAAAGGGGCGATCGGGCGTGACGGCCCCCCATAGCAGTGCACAATCGGCGGGAATGGCACTGGCCACCAACGCAATATGGCGATCGCCAACGGCCAAACCGTGGGTGGGATCGTAACCGCGCCAACCGCCCCCCGGTAAATAAACTTCCGCCCAGGCATGGAGTTCCCATTGGGGGGTATCGGGATCACCCACTTCATAGCCACTGACAAACCGTGCCGCCAAACCCATAGCCCGACAGACTTCCATAAATAACACCGTTAAATCCCGGCAAGATCCCTGTTTTGCCCGCCAGGTTACCCCCGCTTCCCAGGGTTCCCCGGTTTCCCGCACCGTATAGGTAAAACGTTCATAAATGCGTTGGGTGAGGGTTTGTAAAAAATTTACGGGTTGGCGATCGCAATCATGGGCAATCTCCTGGCCCAGTTCTAGTGCTACCGGATCGAGGCGACCTTCGTAGGGAATTAAATAGGGTTTTAACCGTAACGCCAGGGATTGGGGATAGTCAAACGGTAATTTTAACGCCCAGGGTTCGAGTAAATAATTAAAAGGATTCTCTAATAACGTTTCCACCACCGATTCCACGGCGATCGCCAGGTGTTGAGTGGGTTGGGTAAACCAGACTTTTTGGACGGCATTACCGTCAAGCTCGATTAACTCAGACTGACCTGCGGGCAAGGGATCAAGGTTAACAGTGTAATCCAGTAATCGTTGCCAACCATTACTGCGGGGCTGTAACCGCAATTGATGGGGCCGCAGATACACTAACTGATCGAATCGGTAATCGGTGTGATGTTGAATGCGATAGATGCCCATCGGTTATGTGATCACCCTTAGTTGACCCGTTGATTCTGACAGCAACGCCGCCCAAAGATCGTTCATTGTTAACCCTTGGGATATTTGAGAGAGTTTTAAAGTTCAGACAATTTCAGATAATGGCGATCGGAAATGGGTTATCAGGTTTAATCCCCATCCCCCATAATTTCCGATCCCACGCTTTTGCCATCAGGCTTTAGTTTTAACCGATCAGATTTAGAGAACCCTTAACGGTCTTTTAACCAGCTAAACATCGCCCGCAAATCCTTGCCGACTTCTTCAATCAACTCTTCTGATTCCCGACGACGCATCGCCGTAAAGCCCGGTTTACCTGCTTGGTTTTCCAAAACAAATTCCCGTGCAAACTGTCCTGATTGGATTTCATGGAGAATTTGACGCATTTCTTCGCGGGTTTCTTCGGTAACGATGCGGGGGCCACGGGTTAAATCGCCATACTCAGCGGTGTTGGAAATACTGTCGCGCATTTTTTCTAAACCGCCTTCCACGATCAGATCCACGATTAATTTCACTTCATGGAGACATTCAAAGTAAGCTAATTCCGGCTGGTAACCTGCTTCTACGAGGGTGTCAAATCCAGCTTTGATCAAGGCTGTTAACCCACCGCAGAGAACCACTTGTTCCCCAAAGAGGTCGGTTTCTGTTTCTTCGCGGAAAGTGGTTTCCAAAACCCCCGCACGAGTCCCGCCAATGCCTTTGGCGTAGGCCATGGCATAATCCCGCGCTTGGCCGCTAGCATCTTGATAAACCGCAAATAAGGCGGGAACCCCTTGCCCTTGCTCGTAGGTACGACGAACTAAATGACCAGGGCCTTTGGGGGCAACCATCACCACATCCACGGTGCTGGGAGGAACAATTTGACCAAAATTGATGTTGAAACCGTGGGCAAATAGAAGGATGTTACCTTCGGCTAAGTTCGGTGCGATTTCGGCTTCATAAATGGCTTTTTGCACTTCATCGGGCAGGAGAATCATGATCAAATCGGCGGCTTTGGCGGCTGCACTGACAGATAAAACCTTGAGCCCTGCGGCTTCTGCTTTGGCGACAGATTTGCTCCCTTCATACAGTCCAACGACCACATTCACCCCACTATCTTTGAGGTTGAGGGCATGGGCGTGACCCTGGGAACCATAGCCGATGATGGCGACGGTTTTACCGGCTAAAAGGTCAAGATTGGCGTCCTGATCGTAATACATGCGAGCCATTTAAATATCTCCTTGCTGCGGTGGAATGGTGCATTGCAAACGTTTAATCATAGCAAAGAATGGTAAGGGCCAGGGTCGATAATTCGGGCGTCGGTCAATCCAGTCCTAAGCTTTGCAGGGTGGCGATCGCCGCTTGTTTAGTGGCCGCCTGTTTACTATTACCCCGACCCTGACCGTAGGATTTACCCGCGATATTAACGATAAACACAAACTCTTTCGCGTGATCACGGCCCGTTTCTTCGAGCAAGATATATTCGGGTAACTGACGGGTTTGAGCCAAAGACCATTGCTGAAGGCGACTTTTGGGATCAATGGCGGGAGTCAGTCTGGGGGTCTGGGAAGATGACAAGGGCTGATGATTTTCCGCTTCGAGCACTGACACAAACAAAGACTCTACAAATTCGGTTAGGACTTCAATCCCAGAATCCAACAAGGACGCCCCAATTAACGCTTCAAACATATCACTGAGCAACGAGGCATTTTCTCGGCCGCCATTGCCATTCATGCCTTTCCCTAAGCGCATTTTCTCGCCAATGCCCATAGATTGGGCTAGGTTCGCCAGGCGGGTTTGATCCACTAATTGAGATCGTAAACGGGTTAATTCTGCTTCACTGAAATCGGGATAGCGATGGTAAAGCAATTTGCCCACTAAAAAGCCCAAAACAGCATCTCCCAGAAACTCGAGGCGCTCATAGTGGGGGCTACCGGGATGTTCATGGCTATAGGAGCGATGGGTCAGAGCCATGTTTTGAAGCTGGGCATTCTGAATGGGAGGTAACGCAGGTTTTGGCAATGGATCCAGGGATGACATGGGGTCAATTTTTGCCTTTCACGAATGGGATTAAATTCGTAAATACCCCCTGATGCCAAGCGTTTATCGCTGACAACAGACGGTAACAATAACAACAAAGAGGATTTAAAAAAGCGAATAGGTGCTTCCACGGACTTCATTGCTTGGGCAAGAAGGGGAAAACACCTAAGTAGTAATTATAGGGTAACAATTAACCCGGTCTGAACTTTATACAACGATTAAATATACCTAAACACCTCGCTCAATTGATCTTTGGGCTTGAACAAGTTCTGTTTGAAGGCGCTTTTTCAGTTTTTCAGGGATGGGACGGGAACCGTAGGCGGTGTAGTAACCCGCGAGGGAGTTTAGGGCTGTTTGCATGGTGGTAAAGGACCGCAGGCCGCCGGACTTGGTATCTTTGCGATAACGGGAAATATAGTCGTTAATTTGGGCGCGGGCTGTATCTTGGACTTCCTGTCGGTTGGGGGCATCCGTAGGTAAGTCGAGGGCTGCGGTGAGGGTGTCAATGACGGTGAGGGTGTCTTGGCTGTAGTTACCCGTTAACCCCGTTCCACTATCACAAGCGGTTAAGCCGATCGCCACCACCAACACTAACGCCAATACACGGGCTAACTGATTTCGTAAAAAGGACATAACAGCGGTTTCCCTCCCTGGATCATTGCTCAATTTTTCCCTATCCTATCAGGTTAGATCCCTCAAAGATTTAGAGTTGATTGGCATGGATGGCTGCTCCCATTAAGCCAACGTTGGCATTCATAATGACGGAGATCGGGATATTTTGCATTAGGGGACGCATCCGGCCTTTATTTTGAAATGCCGTTAAAAACTGATAGCGATCTAGTAGGGGTAAAATTTTGGCCGCAATGCCCCCGGCAATATATAGGCCTCCGTAGGGCAAGATTTTGAGCGCGAGGTTCCCGGCTTCCGAACCATAGGCGGAGACAAAAAGCTGTAAGGCCCGTTCACATAAATTATCCGTTTGCTGGCTGGCGGCTTGGGCGATTTCAGCGGCGAGATCGATGCTCCGTTCAGCTTGGCACGATTCCTTTTCCCATTGTTGATGTAGCTGGGTCAGGTGGGGGGATTCTTGATCGGGGTACTGACTGCGGAGATATTGATAAATGTTGACAAGGCCCATGCCAGACACAATCCGCTCCACGGAAACCCGGGTTAGTTGGTGGTTATTTTTCACCCAAGTCAGCAATTCAAATTCTTCGGGACTGCGGGGGGCAAAGTCACAATGGCCGCCTTCGCTGGTAAACACCTGATATTGTCCGTTGGGCTGGGGAATGAGAAACCCTTGGCCAAGCCCTGTCCCCGCGCCAATGATGGCGATCGCCGCTTTGGGGTCGGGAGTAATGGTTTGGAGGGGATATAAATCTTCGCGGGTTAAACCCAAAATGCCATAACCGATCGCCGCAAAGTCATTGATCAGGCTAACGGTCTGGAGATTGAGTTTTTGGGCTAGGCGATCGCCACTGAGTTGCCAGTTTAAATTGGTTAATTCACAAGTATTGTTCACCACTGGCCCGGCAATGCCAAAACAAGCATGACTAGGATCAGGACAATCGGTGATCGCCTGGCGAGCTTGGCTCAAAAAAGTTTGCACAATCGGGACAAGATCAGAGAATTGCTGACTGGGAAAGGCAACCTCATAGAGCACCGTTTGGGGCGGCAGCGGGCGATCGGTCTGACCCGTTTCAGCTTGGGCCAATCGCAAAATGGTTTTTGTCCCGCCAATATCCCCAGCCAATAACGTTTTCATTGTGGTCATCCTCGATAAATACCCGAATTGGTTCAGATTTGCTATTTTTTAGCTTAGCCGCCCCGTTTAACTCCCTTTATGACTAGATTAACAAGAGAGGGAGAAGTCATTTAAGGGGTCAATTGGTTATGAGACAATGTAAAGCGTCTTTTCTAATCGGTATTTGTTCACCCAGCTTTTTGCTATGACCCAAACCCAAGCCAAGCGTTTCCAATTTAATCGTCAATTGTGGCTCCGCTTTGTGGAAACAGCCCAACCCTACTTTTTCCCTGTGGGACAGCGCCAAACCCGCGTTTTTTTAGGGTTAATTGCCACTTTGATGGTGGTGGTGGTGGCGGTAACCTTCTTTTTGGCCATGGGTCTGACCCTAGGGGCACAAACGGTTTTTCCTGAATTTTTTGCAGACTCTGGTAAGGGGTTGGTGGATGGGGTGGAAGCCCTGATCAATTCTCCGGCTCCCTTGATTGGGCTCGTGTCCCTGGTGATTTGTGGGGGGATTTTTGCGAGTCAACGCCAGAAGCTACAACAACGCTGGTTGCAATGGTTATTGTTGGGGGTTTTATTATTTCTCCTGTTTGTGGTCAATGGCTTAAATGTAATTTTAAGCTTTGTATTTCGTTTTATTGATACTGCTTTAAATGGCAAAGATGCAGCTGTTTTTTGGCAATTTCTCTGGATTTATGGCATTGTCATTGTGGTCGCCATTCCCATTATTGTGGCCTATCGTTATTTGCGCCAAAAACTGGGTTTACTCTGGCGAGAATGGTTGACGGAGCACTTTCTGGGACGCTATTTTAAACAGCGAGCCTATTATCACTTAGATTCTAATTCCGCCCATACCCTAATTGATAACCCTGACCAACGGATTACCCAAGATATTCAATCCTTTACCAGTGTTACCTTAGATTTTATTTTAGATATTCTGGATTCTATCCTCACCCTAATTTCTTTTTCGGCAATTTTATATAACATTTCTAAGGCGTTAACCTGGGGATTATTAGCCTATGCGGTCTTTGGCACGGGCATTGCCATTTTAATTGGAACCCGTTTAATTCGGATTAATTATGAGCAATTACGTTTAGAAGCTAACTTTCGTTACGGTTTAGTTCGGGTACGGGATAATGCCGAATCGATCGCCTTTTATCGGGGAGAGGGCTTAGAGCGACAACAGGTCACCAATCGTTTATTGTCGGCAATTAAAAACTTTAATTTATTGATTATTTGGCAATCGTTAATTAGTTTATTTCAGTTGGGTTATAACTATTTCACCCGTCTGATTCCCTATCTGATCATTGCACCGTTGTACCTGGCGGGAAGCTTGGATTTTGGGGCGATCGCCCAGGCCAGTGTAGCCTTTGGTCAAGTTTTGTCCGCGTTGTCCCTGGTCACCAATCAAATCCAAGGGATTACCGAGTTTGCTGCCAGCATTAACCGTTTAGGGGAATTTTATGAATCCCTCGATGCGGCCTCGGCGGAAACCGATCCCCAAATTTCCCAGATTCAAACCCAGATCGGTCAAAGCGTTACCCTGTCTCACCTCACCCTTTCTCCCCCCAATTCCCCCCGTATTCTCGTTAAAAATTTGTCTCTGTCCGTCGAACCAGAGCAACATTTATTGATCATGGGGGCCAGTGGTAGCGGCAAAAGTTCGCTCCTGCGGGCGATCGCCGGTTTATGGAATAGTGGCCAAGGGGAAATTGAACGGCCTCCCCTAGAGGATTTACTCTTTCTGCCCCAACGTCCCTACATGATTTTGGGCAGTTTGCGGCAACAGCTAATTTATCCCAATTCTCAAGCCACCGTTGATGATGATTTTCTGTTAAGTGTCCTCCAACGGGTGAATCTGCCCGACCTCGCCCAACGCTTCAACGGTTTAGATAGCTGGGAAAACTGGACAAATGTTTTGTCTTTAGGGGAACAACAACGGGTTGCCTTGGCCCGAGTTTTTGTTAATCATCCTCGTTACGCCATCCTCGATGAAGCGACCAGTGCGTTGGATGTGGATAACGAAGAAAAGGTGTATCAAGCCTTGGCGGAATTGGGCACGACCTACATTAGCGTCGGCCATCGTCCCAGCTTACGGCGGTACCATCATCAATGTTTAGAAATTCAGGCCGAAGGAGTCTGGCAATGGCAAACTCTCTCCTCTCCCTCCCCTTGATTAATTCCTAACCGATGTCTCATCTTTGCGGTCAAGCTTTTTTGATTAGGTTCGGTGACGGAAATAGTTATTTAGGGAACAGAATGCCCGGTATTGGTGATCAAATAACTGACAGTCCCCCACCTGAACCGGCTCAGAACAAAGGGATTAATTTCAGTAATCCTCCATGTCCCTGCATCAAGCCTATTTAAACACGAAATATTTTGCCTCATTAGATGGGGTCAGATGTTTTTGTATTCTGGCTGTCATTTGGCACCATTCCCCCATTCCCCAAGGTCTACCGGCGATCGCCAATCGGGGATTTTTGGGAGTTGATATGTTTTTTGTGCTGAGTGGTTTTTTAATTGCCACTTTACTATTGCGGGAAAAACAAAAATATAACCATATTAATTTAAATATTTTTTATCAACGCCGTAGCTTGAGAATTTTCCCCGCTTATTATGGCTTATTGTTAATCTTTACAGTGCTTTACGGGATACAACTAGGAACGAGTGAAAGCAGTCAGCAATATTTTCAAGTTTTACCCTTCTATGCCACTTTTACTTCTAATTGGGTCAGTGAACAGGCTAATAACTTTGCCATTTTATGGTCATTAGCAACGGAGGAGCAGTTCTATTTAATTTGGCCAGCCGTTGAGCAATATTTTCCCAAAGGAAAAATTTTATGGGTTCTGACACCTGCTTTATTAATCAATCAATTAATCAACTTTGGCTGGTTAGATCCCCTCTTTGAAATCATCCTAGGAACCAGTCATTTAGAAATTCTTGATTCCACCTTTACCCCCATTCTGCTCGGCATTGCTTTAGCCTACGGTTTACAATCTGAGCGGGGATTTACTGGGTTCAGTTTTTTAGGTAAATCATTTTGGTCGCCACTATTAATTACGGCTTTAATGCTGGTAATGATCCAGATTTCTCCCCCCGATCTATCCGGCTTACCCCGCTTATTGATTCAACTGATCATGACAGCTTTACTGGCAGCATTAGTCATGCCAAAATCCCATTGTTTCGGGGCAATCTTACAACATCCCTGGGTCGTCAGAATCGGGGTTATTAGCTATGGTATGTATCTTTATCATACTTGGTGTATTCATGTGGTTAGGGAAGCAGGGCAAAAAGTCGGTTGGGAGGGAGGAATCTGGATGATTTTGCCGTCAATTTTGATAACCTACATCGTGGCAGAAATCAGTTTTCGTTGGCTAGAAACACCCTTTTTAAAACTTAAACCCCAACGGGTCTCAGAACGATCGCCATCCCCCCCGCCCAATCCTCATCTCAAGGACTAAAAAATTACAGCAACCGTTCAAACTGGCGGCGTAAAATTTGGGTATTGGCCACCCGTCCCACCAGTAACCCGTCATCGGTCAAACTATCAAGCTCTTGACGCCATTGTCGGATATTTTCTTCGTGGTGCAACCAAAAATCAACGATGGTTTTAACCACTGCATCCCAGTCCCAATCGGGCTTATCGGGAATCAATTCCGTGGCTTTAATCAGTCCATCCAATGTACAAGCGGGACTACCCAGATAGGCCAAACTACGGGCCCGATCATTTTCAACCTGTTGCTGATAGTTAAAAAAGGTGAAAATGGGGGCGACTCCAAGAATATCAAAAGTATAATTCATAACAAAAATTTCTGCCCAGGGGCAACAACAACAGTTTAAATTTACACAAAATAAGGGAGTGTTATTGTAGCAATTTTGCCTAAATTTGACTGAGTATCAACAACAAAAATTAGCCATAGGCTTAAAACGGCAGTTTCGGGACTTTGGCCCGGAGATCTTGGACAGTTTGATAGAGTTCCATCAGGCGATCGCCTTCGAGATGAACCTCTTTGGTGGGGTAATTTTCCAACACTTCAATCAGTTGCACCGAGTTATCTTTTTCAGCAGAGGTAATAATGGCCCCTCGCAACGCCTCTTTGTTCGCCCGATTAGAAGGCGTATGAATCACTTCCCCCACTTGATTGAGAATATAGCCCCCCACAAAACTATTGAGCACATCGGATAAGGTCGTTTGCTCCACGGCAAAAGGGCGATTGAGCCAACGTTGCAATTCAGCGGGATCTTTTTTAGCTAATTTTAAATAGGACTTGAGGGAGGGCGACACTTTGCCCGTGCGACTGAGTTCCCCCAACTCTTCCACGGAAACGGATTCGCGCAAAATACTATATTTCAAAATAATTTGTTCGGCAGCTTGGGCGGGAACTGTGGTGAACCCAATACCCCCCATCAGCATTAGCCAGTTTAGCCAAGGTCGGAAAATACGGGAAATCATAGAGAAAAGCTAAATATCAAGACGGGTTTCCTTTCCTATACTAAGAGAAAGCCCTTTTGGGGTCGTTGAATTTTGGGGCAGTTTGATGAGCGTCGCCTTTAATCCGCAGATAATGACCGCTGTTGAGCAATTGGACTATGTGGTAACGGTGGGGGATGTGGCTAGTCGGGCGGGGTTAGAGATTAACCAAACCCAGCAGGCCCTCTTAACCTTGGCGTCGGAAGCGGGGGCCCATTTACAGGTGGCCAACTCCGGCGAGATGGTCTTTGAGTTTCCTCGACAGTTCCGCACCATTTTACGCAATAAGTTTTGGCGACTCAGGTTGCAGGCCTGGGCGAAAACCCTTTGGCAGGGCATTTTTTATCTGATTCGGATTTCCTTTGGCATTTTACTAGTGTTATCAATTTTGTTGATGCTAGTGGCGATCGCCGCCATTGTGATTGCGATTAACTCCAAATCCGACAGCGATAATGATAATAGTTTCAGTTTCGGGGGCGATCGCCAGGGGGGAGGCGGTGGTTTCTTCTTTTTCCCGACGGATATTTTTTGGTTATTTAGCCCCAATCCCTATGATCAACCCCGTGCTAAAGCTCGCTCAAAAGAAAAAGGCCTGAATTTTTTGGAGGCAATTTTTTCCTTTTTATTCGGCGATGGTGATCCCAATCGGGACTTGGAAGAAAAACGTTGGCAGACCGTTGGCACGTTGATCCGTAATAACGGTGGGGCGATA
>Ga0315905_10000786_pt1 | contig 34731 bp, 33 predicted proteins | sample LakEriMetagenome_5_FD_203522 | JGI IMG/M metagenome (GOLD analysis project Ga0315905, IMG submission 203522) | Freshwater fungal communities from buoy surface, Lake Erie, Ohio, United States - Buoy 4 MA121 | ecosystem: Environmental > Aquatic > Freshwater > Lake | place: USA: Lake Erie, Ohio... | reverse complement strand
TGGACCAGACCAAGCGCTGCCCGCACCCTCGTGGAGCAAGGATATTCGCAATTACTACAATGCGGTGGTGGAGGAGCCGGTACCGCAGGAATTTCTCGATCTCCTCGCGAGGATCGCTTCCGACATTGCCGAGTAGGCCGTGAGGAGCGCTGCGGACATCCGCTGACCGGATCCAGCAGGATCACCGGGAACCCGCCGGTCGTCGCTAGTGTTGCCAGGCGCACTGCCTCCCTTCGCCAATGCGGTCGCCCCTGCCAGCAACACCGCTTCCGCGCCCGCAGCCGTAACCCCCAAGGCGGGCGACGTGGTCTACGACAAGACAGGCGCGCAGGCCGGTTCGGTTGCATGCGTAAACGGCAATGTCCTCGTTGTCGCGACGGAACAGGGCAAGGGCTCGATGCCGCTGGCCGCATTGCCCCTGAGCGCGAACGGCCTCATTCTGAACCGTACCAAGGCCGAGCTCGAAGCTGCGATCCGCACCGCCAGTGCCTCGCAGGCCCCGGCACCGCAGACGCCGTCTGCGGATGCCACTGTTCTCCTGCCTTTCTGCCCCTTCCCCGTAGACAGCGCCGCATGCCGCGCTAGATTCACGGTCAAACCAAGGCACAAGAGAGAGTGGGAATGCGCAAGCGCACTATGGGATTGATCGCGGCAGGCGCGCTGGGGCTTGCAGGGGCCGGCTGGTATGCCAGTCTCGATGCGGAGACGCGGGGTCTGCTTGCGGCCCTTCCGACCAACCGCGATGTGCTGATGTGGTCGTTGCCGCAGCGCGATGCGGCGTTCCGCGCGATGGACCGCCTGCCCGTACTGGCGGAGGCGCGCGAGGTCGCGCCGTCGGACAAGCCCCTGTCGCTTCCAGCCGGCAAGCCGCTCACCATTCCCGGCGTGGACGCCTACATGGCCAGCCAGCGCGCCGCCGGGCTGGTCATCGTGCAGGACGGCAACGTACGCTTCGAGCGCTATGGCCTCGGCTTCTCGGCGCTGGGACGCTGGACCAGTTTTTCGGTCGCGAAGTCCTTCACTTCCACGCTCGTCGGCGCGGCGATCAAGGATGGCTTCATCAAGAGCCTAGATGACAAGGTCAGCCGGTATATCCCCGACCTGAAGGGCTCGGCTTATGACGACGTGAGCGTGGCGCAGCTTCTCACCATGAGCTCGGGCGTGCGCTGGAACGAGGATTACGAGGATCCGAAGTCCGACGTCGCCATGTTCAACAACGCCGAGCCGGACAAAGGTATGGATGCGACGGTGAGCTACATGCGAAAGCTCCCTCGTGCGCATCCGCCGGGCGCCGTGTGGCACTACAACACCGGCGAGACCAATCTGATCGGCGTGCTCGTCTCCTCGGCAGTGAAGAAACCGCTCTCGATTTACCTCGAGGAGAAGATCTGGAAGCCGGCAGGCATGGAAGCAAAGGCAACATGGCTGCTGGGCAAGACCGGCCACGAGATTGCCGGCTGCTGCATCCAGGCCGCCACGCGCGATTTCGCCCGCATGGGGCTCTTCGTGCTCGCCAATGGCAATGTGGGCGGGCAACAGATCGTGCCGCAGGATTGGTTCGCCGCTGCCGCGCACAAGCAGAAGGACATCGGCGTGCCGGGCCGCGGCTACGGTTACCAGTGGTGGACCTATGAGGACGGCTCTGTCGCCGCGCAGGGAATCTTCGGCCAAGGTATCTTCATCGACCCGAAGCGCCGGCTGGTGATCGCCAGCAATGCCGACTGGACACGTGCCGACGAAGGCCCCGAAGGCGAGGAGCGCGAGGCGTTCTACCGCAAAGTTCAGGCACTGATCGACGCGGGCGGCTGATCTCGGGCCATTCCATAGGACTGTCCTACAGGTGATGGGCAGGGCTAAGGTGTCGGAATGCCCTCCAAAGCCTGCGCCTTTGATTCTGCCGCCCGCTTTCAGGCCGGGAAAGCGGACGCGGGAGTTTCGCCTCAGGACTGTGTCAACTGTGTCAACCTGACCTAAATTCGAATGGCCTCCCCCAAGGGCGAATGGACAAGGTGGCCCGGCACGCCCTAGCTGCTCCGAATCGCGGGGCAGGGGCAATGACAATGCGCATGGCGGCATGGAGCGCTGCATCCGGACTACTGGCGCTATCAGGCGCAGCGCAGGCCGAAGCCCCGAAGCTGGCGCCCGTTCCGGCCGCGCAGGCGCAGGGATTTGACCGCATTCGCGAGGTGGACCTACGCGCTGACCTCACCTTCATCGCCTCCGATGCGTTGCTCGGGCGCATGTCGCTCCAACCGGGCGACGATGCCTCCATCCAGTGGATCGCGGCCGAATTTGCCAAAGCCGGCCTCCAACCCGCTGCCACGGACGCGAACGGAAAGCCCAGCTTCTTCCAGAGCGTTCCGCTGATCGAGTACCGTCCCAACCCGGCCGCCAACACCCTCACGCTACGGCTCGGCACTGCAGAGCGGAGCTGGAAGGCGCCAGAGCTCATCGGTGGATACCGTGAGGACGTCGACCTCACCGCACCGCTTGTCTTTGCAGGCTTCGGGATCACCGCACCCGGTGTAGGCTACGATGACTACAAGGACCTCGACGTGCGCGGCAAGGTCGTCCTCGCATTCGAGCACGAGCCACAGGAAAACGATCCCGCCTCCCGCTTTAACGGCACCGGCAATACGCGCCACGCCACCAACCGTGTGAAGGCGCTCAACGCGCAGGTCCGCGGCGCGATCGCACTGCTGGTCATGGCGGAGCCGAACCGCAAGCACCCGTCGAACCTCGAGCGCGTCAACCGCATCGGCGGCAGTGCGAAGCGCATACCGCCGCTGCCCGGCCAGGCGCTGCCCGATGACGAGCTGCGCATTCCGGTGCTCACAGTCTCCGACAGCGTCGCGGCCGCCTTGCTCGCCAAGGCCGGTGCCAGCCCTCAGGCGCTTCAGTCGGCTATCGACCAGAGCCGCAGCCCGCAGTCACGACTATTGGCGGACACCACCGTTGCGCTCCGCCTCGAAAACACTGCACGGAGCCGGGGCACGTCGGCCAACGTCGTCGGCCTGCTCCCGGGCTCGGACCCCACTCTCGCACCCGAAACCATCATCATCAGCGCGCACCACGATCATGATGGCAGCAACGGATCGGAGATTTGGCGCGGCGCGGATGACAACGGCTCAGGCACAGTCGGCGTCGTTGCCCTCGCCCGCGCCTTCATGGCCAATCCGGTAAAGCCGAAGCGCTCGATTCTCTTTGCCGTCTTCGCGGCGGAGGAGCGCGGGCTGCTCGGCAGCTACTACATGGCGATGCACCCACTGCGTCCGCTTGCCACCACCCGCGCGATGATCAATTTCGACATGATCGGCCGCAACGAGGAGCCAAGCGAGCAGACCAACGGCTTGATCGAAATCCCGCAGGACACCACCAACCGGCTCAACCTGATCGGCGCAACCTATAGCCCGGATTTCGACCGCAGCGTGCGGGCGGCCAATCGCAGCGTCGGGCTTGATCTCGATGACCGGTTCGACCACGAGAACGCCCTCAACGTGTTCTTTCGCAGCGACCAGTTCCCGTTCGTTCTGAAGGACGTGCCGGCGATGTGGTTCAACACCGGCTTTCATCCCGACTACCACCACACCACCGATACCGCAGACCGGATCAACTACCCCAAGATGACGAAGATCGTGAAGCTCGCCTACCTCTCCGCCTGGCGGTTTGCCAGCGAGGTGTTGCCTCCGGCCTTCGTGCCCGATCCGGCGGGCCACTGAAATCCCCAGCCGCCTCACAACCGTCCCTTCGGGCCGAGTGTGAAATCAATTTGACAGTCCATCTGTAACGATTGATTGTCACCCATCCAGCAGTGCTGCTGCAAGCTATGGAGGGCCGTGTTTTGCCCGACCAGTTTCCCCTTGACCCCACACCCAGCCTTTCGGTCGAAACCGTCGTCTCGGTCCGCCACTGGAACGAGTTCCTTTTCTCGTTCACCATCACCCGCCCGCCGAGCTTCCGTTTCCGCTCGGGCGAGTTCGTGATGATCGGGCTGATGGGCGACAACGGCCGCCCCCTTCTGCGCGCCTATTCAATGGCTTCGCCGGCCTATGATGAAGTGCTCGAGTTCCTCTCGATCAAGGTGCCTGATGGCCCACTCACATCGCGCCTCCAGAAGATCAAAGAGGGCGACCATGTCTATCTCGGCCGCAAGCCGACCGGCACGCTGGTCGCCGATGCGCTGCTGCCCGGCCGCCGCCTTTTCCTGCTCGGCACCGGCACCGGGCTCGCACCATGGATGTCGCTGATCCGTGATCCCGACATCTACGACCGTTTTGAACAGATCGCGTTGGTCCATTCGGTGCGTGGCGTGTCCGATCTTGCCTACCGCGACATGCTGGAAGCGCGGCTGGTCGACGATCCGCTGGTGGGCGAGATGGCGGCAGAACGCCTGACATACATCCCCACCGTGACGCGCGAGCCGTTCCACACGAACAAGCGCATCGAGGGCCTTATGCTCGACGGGACGCTGTTCCAGGGCTCGCTGGGCGAACCGAAGAACTTCGATCCGATCCACGACCGCGTCATGCTCTGCGGCTCGATGACGATGATCAAGGAAGTTGCCGCCATGCTGGAGGGCTTCGGCTTTACCGAAGGCGCCAATTCGCACCCCGGCGAGTACGTCATCGAGCGCGCTTTCGTCGGTTAGGCGTCGCGCTCGAGCAGGATCAACGTGGTGTCCTCCTCAACCTCCTCGCCATAGCGCACGAAGCCGAGCTTGGCGGCAACAGCGAGCGAGGGCAGGTTCGTGTCGTTGATCATGCAACCGACACGGCGGCCGGGGAAGGTCGCATCGAACCAAGCGAGCGAGGCGCGCGCGGCTTCGCTCGCCATCCCTTGCCCCCATGTCTTGCGCGCAAATATCCAGCCGATCTCCGGTGTGTCGTCTAGCCCCTTGCCGAACCCGCGCCACGAATGGAACACCCCGCAGATACCGAGCAACTCGTCGCTGTCCCGCCCACGGCACATAAAAGTGCCATAACCAAACAGCGCCCACGAACCTGCATTTCGGCAGAGCCGGTTAAACTCCTCGACAGCGCTGGTCGGCCTGCTGCCGAGATGCCGGCGCACTTCGTCATCCGCGAGCAGGTCGATGAGCCCCGCATGGTCGCGCGCCGCAGGGCGCCACATGTCAAGGCGTTCGGTCGAGAACTCAAGGCCGGTCACAAGACGACGTCTACCGCGTGGATCGCCACGCCAACAAGCCCCCCTACGAGCGTGCCATTGATGCGGATGAATTGCAGATCGCGGCCGACAGCCCCCTCGATCCGGTCCGTCACGGTGCGTGCATCCCATCTGCGTACCGTCTCAGAAACCAGCCGGACGATCTCATCCCCGTAGCGGGTGACGACGCCGACCACGGTGCGGCGCGCGAACCGGTTGACCAGAACCTGAAGCCGCGCGTCGTGCTGCAAAGCGCGGCCAAGTTCAGCCAGTGAAGCGCCCAGACGATCGCTTCCTTCGCCGGCCTTGGCGCCACCGGTACGAACCGCGCACAGCAACTGGGCCCGGCCTCGCTCCCACAGACCATCAAGCCACGCCGCAAAGGCAGGGTTCGCCAGCACGTCGTGCTTCATCGCTTCCACACGGGCATGCATGGCCGGATCATTGACCAGCGCTTCCGCCAGCGCGGCAAGGCTCTCCTCGATCTTCAGACGCAGCGGGTGATCCTCGATCACCACGGTTTCGGCGAGCAGCTTGTAGAGTCCGTCGAGGATCCCGTTGGCGAGCCGCTCATCAAGCCCCGTCCAGCGCATCACGGTATTCGCCTTGTCGTGGATCATCCGGCGTACGAGGTCCTCATTGGCCTCGATCGCTTCCGCCGAACGGCGAATGAGCGCTTCGATCAATGGCATATGCCGGCCCTCCGCAATCATTGCGGCGAGCAGGTTGCCGAGTAGCGGCGCCAGCGCGAGGCGCTCGATCCGGCTCTTCAGCGCCGCCTTGGCCATCCCACCCAGCTTTTCCTGATCAAGCGATTCGAGCACATCAGCAATCAGGCTCGCCGCACCGGCTCCGAGTCGACTCTCGCCGGGGCGCGGATTGGCAAGGTATTGTCCGGCAGCATTGGCAGTATTGAGCGTTCGCAGGCGGCGAGCGACCACGGGAGGCGTCAGGAAGTTCGCACGCAGAAATGCCGCCATCGTATCGGCTATGCGATCCTTGTTCTCCGGGATGATCGCAGTGTGCGGGATCGGCAAACCCAGCGGACGGCGGAACAGCGCGGTGACCGCGAACCAATCCGCCAGACCGCCAACCATCGCTGCTTCGGCAAAGGCGCGAAGGAAACCCCAGCCGCCGTGGTGCGCTTCAAGGTGCCGCGCCGCAAGAAACAGTGCGGCCATAAGCAGCAGCAAGCCGGCCGCGAAAAGGCGCATCCGGCGCGCCGGGTCGCCACCCAGCCGTGCAAGAGCAGGCTGTGTGGCGCCGGTCCTTACAGAAGGTACCATTCACTCCGCCGGGAAAACGTCGCCGGTAGCATGCTCCAGCCGCTCGCGCGCAGCCTCGCGCGGGTCGTAGGAAAGAACCCGCCGTCCGATCCACGGACCGACCCGCTTCTCGACACCGTCTGCAAGGCTAAAGCCGGCTGGTACGAGCAGCAGCGTGAGCAGTGTTGACAGGGCGAGGCCGCCGATGACGACGATCCCCATCGGCGCACGCCAGCCAGCATCACCGCCCAGCGAAACGGCTGTCGGAACCATGCCCGCGATCATCGCCACGGTGGTCATCACGATCGGCTGGGCGCGTTTATGGCCGGCTTCGATGATCGCCTCAAGCTTGGGCGTACCCTTTGCCATCTCCTCGATCGCGAAGTCGATCAACAGGATCGAGTTCTTGGCGACAATGCCGAATAGCATGAGCACGCCGATGAACACGGGCAGCGACAAGGCCTGGCCTGTCGCCAGTAACAGCAGCAGACCGCCCAGCGGCGCGAGGAACAACGAGCCCATGTTCACCAGTGGCGAGATAAAGCGGCGATAGAGCAGCACGAGCACGGAGAAGACCAACAACACACCGGCGGCCAGCGCGACCATGAAGTTGTAGAGCATCTCTTGCTGCCAGCGGTCTTCGCCAGCGGCCGCGTTCGAAACTCCCTGCGGCAGGTTCTTCATGATCGGCAGCGCCTTGATGGCCGCATCGGCAGTGCCCTTCACCACGCCCGGTGGAAGGTCGGCACCAATGAAAACGCGGCGGTTCTGGTTGTAGCGCTGGATGCTTGTCGGCCCCGATCCGAACCCGATCGTGGCCACGCGCGAGAGTGGAACCGAACCGCCCGAGGTTGTCGGCACCGGCAGGTTCTGCAGCGTGGTAAGATCACGGCGTGAAGCCACAGGGAGCTTCACCCGGATCGGCACCTGTCGATCAGACAACGAGAATTTTGCGCTGTTCTGGTCGATCTCGCCCTGAGTCGCGATGCGAATGACCTGGCTCAGTTCCTGCGTGGTCACCCCAAGAGAGGCAGCAAGATCAAGGTGCGGTGTGATCACGATTTCCGGCCGGCGCAAGTCGGCGCTGATGCGCGGTGCAACCACCTCCTTGAGCTGGCTCATTTGCTCGACCAGCGTCTGCGCCGTCTTCTGCAGCAAGTCCGGATCCGACCCAGACAGCATGACGCTGATGGCTCGACCAGATCCGCCACCGGGACCACCGCCGTTCTGCTTCATGAAGTTGACGCGCGCATCGGCAACCTTCTGAAGACGCGGCATCAGTGCGCGTTCAAACTCGATACTCGACCGCTTGCGGTCGCGCTTGAGTTCCAGGAAGATACGGCCATTGCCCTCGTTGATGCGCTCCAGCGCAACTGCGATCTCAGGCTCGTCCTGCACAAGCGCCAGCACCTCGTCGACCTTGCGTTCCGTCTGTTCGATGGTGGTCCCCGGTACCATCTCGATGGTGATGCGGCTAAAGTCGCCGTCGGTCTCCGGGAAGAACTGCGACGGAATGACCATGAACAGCACGACGGTGAACGCCAGCGCGCCTGTTGCTACACCCATCATCCACAAGCGGTGATCCCGCAGCCGCGCGCGGAACCAGCGCCGCGGAAAACGCTCGCGGTAGGCCGTGACTGCAGCGGTATCGAGCGACCATTCGAGCACGCGCATGTAGCGCTGCATCCACGGCCCATTGCCGTGATCGGCTTCGCCGTGTGCCTTGAGGAAGTACGCCGCGATCATCGGCGTGATCATCCGCGCCACAAGCAACGAAAACAGCACCGCGATGACCACGGTCAGGCCGAAGTTCTTGAAGAACTGGCCAGACACACCGGGCATCAGCGCGACAGGCAGGAACACCGCGACGATCGAGAATGTCGTTGCGACGACAGCGAGGCCGATCTCGTCAGCAGCATCGATCGAGGCCTGATAGGCGGATTTGCCCGTGCGCATGTGGCGCACGATATTCTCGATCTCCACGATCGCATCATCGACGAGGACACCTGCAACCAGACCAAGCGCAAGCAGGGACATCGTGTTGAGGGTAAAGCCGATCAGGCTCATAACCCAGAACGTAGGGATCGAGGACAGCGGGATTGCAATGGCCGAGACGATCGTCGCACGCCAGTCGCGCAGGAAGAAGAACACGACGATAACCGCCAGCACCGCACCTTCGACCATCGCCGCCATCGACGACTTGTACTGGTCCTTGGTGTAGCCAACGCTTGAGTAGAGCTGGATGAAATGCACCCGGCCGTTCTGTTCCTTCTCGATCTTGCCGAGTTCCTTGACCGTTTCGTCAAACACGCTGACGTCGGATTCACCGCGGGCACGCGCAATACTGAAGGTAACCACCGGCTTGCCGTTGTTCTTGGCAATCGAGGTGATTTCGCTGAAGCTGTCGCGCACGTCGGCAACGTCGGAGAGGCGGATGGTGCGCCCGCCGGAAATGCCGACCTGGGTTCGGGACAATTCGAAGGCACTCTCGGCATTGCCCAGCACGCGCACGGCTTGGCGCGATCCAGCTACTTCGGCAAGGCCACCCGCAGCGTTCATATTGACCTGACGCAGCGCAGCGTTGATCTGGGTGGCAGTGACGCCTTGTGCCTTCATGCGCATCGGATCAAGGGTCACCGCGATCTCGCGGCTCACACCACCGTTGCGCTCGACTTCGGCCATGCCGGGAACCGAGAGCAGACGCTTGCGCACAGTATCATCGATGAACCACGAGAGCTGCTCGATGGTCATGTCGTCGGCGGATACCGCAAAGTAGGCAATCGCATCCGACGAGGTCTGCGCCTTGACCACCTGCGGTTCGAGAATGCCCTCAGGCAGATCGCCGCGAACCTGATCGACCGCGTTCTTGACCTCGTTTACCGCGGCATTGATGTCCGTACCGATGGCGAACTGGACCATCGTCTGGCTTGAACCCTCGGTCGCGGTCGAGGACAGCGTGTCGACCCCGGCGATTGTCCGCACCGCGGATTCAATGCGCTGGGTGATCTGGTTCTCGATTTCGGTGGGTGCAGCACCGGGCTGGGCAATCGTGACAATGACCAGCGGGAACTCGATGTCCGGCTGATCCTGCACTTTCATGCCCATGAACGCCACGATCCCGGCCAGAGTTAGGCCGAGGAACATGACGATCGGCACCACCGGGTTTCGGATCGACCAAGCGGAGATGTTGCGGAAGTTCATGGGCGCAGCTCCATGGTCATGCGCCAGGACGGGCGGTGAGCGCTGCAGGGCCGGAAGTTACAGGGCGCACGACATCCCCGGGATTAAGGAAGCCGCCTGCGCGCAAGACGACACGTTCGCTGCCGGTGAGCCCCTCGGCGACCACAATGCCGCGCGCGGTCACATCACCGGTCTTCACCGTGCGCCGAATGACCTTGTTGCCTTGGTCAACCACGTAAACGAAAGGCCCCCTCTGGTCGGACAGGATGGCCGATTCAGGCAGGATCGGCGCGGTGACCGAGCCGCTGCGGATCTGCGCGCTTGCGAAACCGCCGGGGCGCAGCGCGCGGTCGTACGCCAGTGCGATTCGCGCGACCCCCTCGCGTGTCTGCGCATCGATGGTAGGCGACAGCTGCCAGATCTGTCCGATGAACGGTTTGATCGTCCCGACCGGCGTCACTTCGGCCGATTGTCCGACCGCGAGCCTCGCCAGATCGTTCTCGGCCAGACGCGCCTGCATCTCGAACTGGCCGTCCTTGGCGATCCGGAACAGGACGCCGCTGCCAGGACTGACGATCTGACCAGGCTCGACACCCCGGGTGAGGACAAGCCCCGCTGCGGGGGCAATAATGTTCAGCCTCGCGCTGCTTGCGCGAAGCTGGTCCAGTTCGGCAGAAGCGACCCGGACTTGGGCAACGGCCGCATCGCGCGTTGCCGTCAGCCGGTCGACATCAGCCTTCGAAATGAAGCCGCGCTCGACCAGCTTCAGGGCACGGTCAAGATTGGCCTGCGCGATGCGCGCATTGGCACGCTGCACTTCGATGTTTGCGGCCTGGCCGGCAATCTGCTGGGCCTGCACCGAGCGATCCACCACGGCCAGTACCTGCCCAGCCCGCACCCAATCGCCGGCGTCGACCAATACACCGACGACACGGCCGCCTTCGCCAGCGATACCCACAGGCATTTCCCGCCGCGCTGCAATCGTGCCGCTGGCGGTGATCGATCCGGTAACGCTGGTCAGACCAGGAGTGACCACGCTGACAGACTGTGCCTGCGCATTGCGTGCGGAGGCCGCATCCGTTGCTGCGGGCGTTTTGTGCATCATGTACCAGCCGAGGCCTAGTGCAGCCGCAACGACAATAGCAACTATCCCCATGCGACGCTGGCCGCCACTGCTTGATTCAAACTCGCCATCACCGGTCGTCGGCTCAATGGCGGGCTGCAGCCCGGATCTGATCGTCGCTTCGTAGTTCATCTCGTTCACGTGCCTTAGTCCCGGTCGGGCGCCGAACAGCCAAGGATGAGGGCCGATCCTCAACCTGACAGAAGTGTGTTATATGACTATATCACTTCCCGCAAGCGCGGGGAGCATCGCTGTGCCGCACGCGTTCACAGTCTTAGCGCTGCATCCGACGAGTGACAATTGCGGCTCGACGAAGCGCATCCACAAATGATTCCAGCGTGGCGAGGATGCAACCGCAAACTTCTTGGCATGACAGCCTCTTCGGGCAGGCAATAAGCAAATGGCCGCCCCGAGTAACGGAACGGCCATTGTATGAGAGGGTCGGCGCGCCGATCAGGCGTAAACCAGTCAGAACTTTAGCTGGCGCTCGTAAAGATCGCGGTAGTGCTGGATGCGCGTGACCCGGAGGCCCTGCATGCCGGACCGGTCGACAGCACGCTGCCAGGAGGCGAACTCCTCGAGCGTGAGGCTGTAGCGTTCGCAAACCTCATCGATCGTAAGCAGGCCGCCGTTAACGGCTGCGACCACCTCAGCCTTGCGGCGCACGACCCACCGGGTGGTCGAAGGCGGGGGGAGGCTGTCCAGCGTCAACGGCTCACCGAGGGGGCCAATGACTTGCGACGGCTTGATTTTCTGGTTCTCGATCATGTCAATTCTCGTCTGGTCGACGTTGGGGGGCGGCTTCTGAAACTGATGTTATTCTGCCGTTCACATCATTTCCATTCGCTGAAGAGGAGGAGTTAACGGGCTCTTCAGCCTCCGCTTCAGCGCTCCTCAGCAACACCGCAGCCGATTCATGGAAGCTGAAGCCCTTCCCACCGTTTGGCCCGGATGCACCGCCATCCAAGTCGGCATTGCGGGCCGATACGAGACCGGGTGTCGAGCCGGGGAGCACGCTGCGCGTATCGTGCATCGCCACGAGGCGCGCGCAGAGCTCGCCCCAGCCAAGTGGACGCAACCCGTGGTGCGAATCGCTCGGGAGCTGCGGCCATGAATCGGGAAATCTCATCTCCATGAGCAGTGCTCTAGCCCACGGTCCTATAAAGGACGGTAAAGCACACCTTCACCAAGAGTTAGGTTTTGCAGATGGGGCACTGAAAGCAAGCTTGCGCCTTTTTGGCCTGCCGCTGACGCGAGAAAGGCCGTATGGGGCTGGAATGCAAAGCAAGTTGGACACAGACGGAGCGCATTCAGCAGCTGGCAACGGGACCGGACCTTTCGCTGGGCTTGGGCTGAGCCAGCGCGACGCCGCCAATCTTTTTTCGCTCCCCGAAGGAAAGGGTTCACGCCGAATCGTCGTCGCCATGTCCGGGGGGGTCGACAGTTCGGTTGTCGCCGGACTGGCCGCCGCGAGCGGGGCCGAGGTGATTGGTGTGACCTTGCAGCTCTACGATTATGGCGCCGCCACCGGCCGCAAGGGCGCTTGCTGTGCGGGTGACGACATCCGCGACGCCCGCAATGTCGCAGACCGGCTCGGCATCGCACACTATGTGTTCGATCATGAATCGCGGTTTCGCGAGGACGTGGTCGAGCGGTTTGCTGACGACTATCTGGCTGGACGAACGCCAATCCCCTGCATCCGTTGCAACATGGGCCCAAAGTTCACCGACTTGCTGACAATGGCGCGCGACCTTGGCGCAGACTGCCTTGCGACTGGCCATTATGTGCGGCGCATCGAAACGACACAGGGGCCCGAGCTCCATCGCGCAGTCGATCCTGCCCGCGATCAGTCCTACTTTCTCTATGGCACCACCGAGGCACAGCTTGATTTTCTGCGATTTCCGCTCGGCGACCTGCCCAAGCCCGAAGTGCGCACAATGGCATCGGCTCTGGGCCTCGGAGTGGCAACAAAACCCGACAGCCAGGATATCTGCTTCGTGCCCGATGGCGACTATGCGTCGATCGTCACGAAGATTCGGCCGGAAGGCTCTGCTCCGGGCGAGATCGTCCATGCCGGAACCGGCGCGGTGCTGGGCACGCATCGCGGTGTCATTCATTTCACGGTTGGCCAGCGCCGCGGACTCGAGATTGGTGGACAAAGCGAACCGCTCTACGTGACCGGTCTGGACGCGCCGGCGGGGCGCGTGATGGTCGGACCAAAAGCTATGCTTGCCGTAGGTTCGGCGCGATTGGCGGACACCAATCGCATCGGGGGCATGCCCAGAGGATCTGCGCTTACGGCAAAGGTTCGCTCGCTGGCCAAACCGGTACCCGTGGAAGTCCTGGGACCTCTCGGCGGGGGCAGTACATGCGTAATTCGCTTCCTGCAGCCGGAGTACGGTGTTGCGCCCGGACAGGCTGCCGTCCTTTACGACGGAGAGCGCGTTGTTGGCGGCGGCTGGATCGAAATGACGTCGCCTTGGGCTGGTGGCGATTAAATCTTCAGCTGCCCCAAGGCTCCAGCACACAACCCCAGCCTTCGTGATAGGTCGCCGTCTGGCTTGCGATGAGGGGAAACCGCGCCGTGATGCTACGCGCGGCGGTATCTTCCGAAAGGCTCACAAGGTCCATGCCGGGCTCGAAGTCCTTGCGGCAATCGCCGATCGTCCGGCCGCCGACAAATCGGCAGGAACATGCAACGCGTGCGCCATAGGCGACACCGGTGATCGCATAGCCATGCAGCTGGGGCCAGGCGAACGCCCCACCACCAACCAGACACACCAGCACAGCCAGACCCCAGCGAAAAAGCCGTCGGCGCAGCTGCGTGGAGGAGGCGGTATCGGGGGACGCAGCTGGTTGGGCCATTGCCATTCGGGGTCGTTCTGGAGAAAAGCTGGCCGCCTGATGACCCGCCGTGTCCTTGCACTTATCGTCCCGCTGGCGCTTGCGCCAGCCCTGTTCGGCTGCAGCCCCGCGGAGTCTCCGCCGCCTCAACCGCTATCAGGGGAAGCGCTCAAGGCGATCTCGGCTAATCCAGGCGTGCCGCACGCAGCGCTGGCCCGCAGGGTCGATGCGCTGTTCAGCGAGCAGGGCACTAGCGAGACGCGCGCCTTGATCGTCATGCGGGGCGGGCACATTGTCGCGGAACGCTACGCGGCCGGGTATCACGAGAACACACGTTTCGTGAGCTGGTCGATGGCCAAATCGATCACAGGCGTCATGATCGGCATGCTCATCTCGGACGGACGACTTCGGCTGGACGAGCCTGCCCCAATTCCCACCTGGCAACGCCCAGGCGACCCGCGCGGCGAAATCACGCTGCGCCAGCTTCTGCAGATGCGGTCAGGCCTGCGGCACGCCGAGGCCATCTCTCCGCCGTGGAAATCAGACGAGGTGCGGATGCTGTTCCTCGACGGGCGTGATGCGATGGCGCGCTATGCCGAGGACCAGCCGCTACAGTACGAGCCCGGCCGCAAATGGGTCTATTCGACCGCCACAAGCGTCATCCTTGCTGATCTCGCCGCACGCGTCCTTTCCCCAGCGCCTGATCCTGAAAGCAGGCGCCGCGCGGTGACGGACTACCTGCGGACGCGCTTGTTCGATCCTGTCGGCATGCGGTCCATGCTACCCGAGTTCGATGCAGCGGGCACCCTGATCGGTGGCAGTCTGATACATGGAACCGCACGCGATTGGGGGCGCTTCGGCGAGTTCCTGCGCAACCGCGGAGCTGTTGCTGGCGCGCAACTGGTGCCACGCCAATGGATTGATTTCATGGTCACGCCCTCCCCGCGCGAAGCACAATACGGCGCACAGATCTGGCTCAACCGGACGCCGACGGCCGGCAGGCCGGCGCTGTTTCCGGAGCGTGGCCCGCGGGACCTCTTCGCCTGCCTCGGGCACCTTGGGCAGTACGTTCTGGTATCTCCATCCCGGCAACTGGTCATTGTCCGACTGGGCAAGACCCAAGAGGATCAGCTCGATTCGGTTACCGAGCGGCTGGGTGAACTGGTCGCTCTGTTTCCGGGAAACCGATAGTGCATGTCAGCGCTTGATCGGCGCTCCCTGAACCAGAAGCGCAGGGCTTGTCCCGTCGGTCGTCGGCGCCAGGAGATCATGCGTGCCCAGATCAGCCTCATCGACATGGCCATCTGGATCGGGGTGAATCAGGATCTCCACGCCGGGGAACGCCTCGTGCAGTTTCTCCTCGATTTCATCCATGACCCGGTGCGCTTCGGTTACTGTCATCCGGCCATCGACCCAGACATGAAACTGGACGAAATCTCGGTTCCCGCTGGTGCGGGTACGCAGATCATGAAGGCCTTTCAGCTCAGGATGCTGGGCAACGACAGCCAGAAAGCGCTCACGTTTCTCGACGGGCCACTCGTGATCCATCAACTGTTCGATCGCGGCCTGCGACGCATTCCACGCCCCCCAGCCGAGCCAGACCGCGATACCGAACGCAAACAGGGCATCTGCGCCGGCAAGGCCGAGCCAGTGATCCAGCACGAGCGCAGCAATGACAGCGAGGTTGAGCGCCAGATCCGAAGCGTAGTGAAGGTGATCGGTGGCAATGGCAAGGCTGCCGGTCGCCCGGATGACGCGGCGCTGGTAGCTGAGCAGCAACAGCGTCGCCGCAATTGCGACCAACGAAACCAGGATGCCGGCTTCCGCATCGGCAGGGCGTCCACCGCCCATGAATTCCTCCGCCGCGCGAAACGCCAGCCCAAGTGCGGATAGCGAGATCAGCACGACCTGGAACATCGCCGCCAGAGCCTCGGCCTTTCCATGACCGAACCGGTGGTTGGCGTCTGCGGGCTGCGCGCCAATCCACACGCCGAGCAGCGTGGCCATGCTGGCAACAAGATCGAGCCCTGTATCGGCCAAGCTTCCGAGCATCGCGGTCGAGCCTGTGGTCGCGACCGCATAGCCTTTCATTGCCAGCAGCAGCCCAGCGACGGCGATGCTGGCATAGGCAGCGCGGCGGTTCAGCTCGCCGTGGTCAGGGCTGCGGCTCATATCCATCGAAGTGCCTCCCTGTCCCTCAGGGATAGAGCAGAGAACTCGCCCAGTCGCCATGGTCCCCACGCATGAAACGGCGTCGTTCGTGGAGACGATAGGCGCGGTCTTGCCAGAACTCGATGGCATGAGGCGTCACGCGGTAGCCGGACCAGTGCGCCGGACGCGGGACCGATCCATCCGGATACTGCGCACGCAATGCCTCGACCCGCGCCATGTAAGCCTCACGCGAGGGCAGTTCGCGCGATTGATCCGAAGCGGCTGAACCGAGACGCGATTCCGGATGACGACTGGCGAAGTAGGCGTCCGCTTCTGCCGATGTGACTTCCTTGATCGTGCCCTCGATCCGCACCTGACGGCGCAGGCTTTTCCAGTGAAACAGCAGTGCAACCTGCGGATTGGCGGCCAGCTCGCCGCCCTTCCGGCTTTCGAAATTGGTGAAGAAGACAAAGCCATCCGGCCCGTGTCCCTTTAGAAGAACCATACGCACGGAGGGCGCTGCGCCAGAAGTCGCTGTCGCGAGCGCCATGGCGTTGGGATCGTTGGGTTCGCTCGCTCGCGCTTGCGCAAACCATGCTTCGAAAATGGCGAAGGGGTCGGAACCTGGGATGGCTTCATCGGTGGTATCGGCGGGCACAGCTCGGGTCCTGTCCATTCCAGATCACGGGTGTTTGATCGCATTTGCCCTAGCTTAGCCGAGCCAGTGTGCAAAGCGAGCCTTGCGGGCAGGCGAGCGCAACCCTAGCTAGAGAACATGGCCGATCCCTATTCCATCCTTGGCGTGCCGCGTACCGCGAGCGAGAAGGACATCAAGTCCGCCTATCGGACGCTGGCGAAGGAACTGCATCCCGATCGCAATGCCGGAAAGCCCAATGCAGCCGAGCGCTTTGCCGAAGTGACGCGCGCTTATGATCTGCTTTCGGACAAGGACAAGCGCGCCCGGTTTGACCGCGGAGAGATCGATGCCGATGGCAACCCGGCCGGTCCCTTCGGCTTTGGCGGCGGCAGTGGTGGCGGCGGATTTGCGGGGGCGCAGCGCGGCTATCGCCACGATGGCTTTGAAGGCTTTGGCGGTCCCGGCGGCGATGGCATTGACCTCGGCGACATCTTCGAAGGCCTGTTCGGCGGTCGCGGTGGAATGGGGGGAGGCGCAGGAGCCGCTGCGCGGCGACGTCCGCCCCCCCGCGGCGCGAACCTGACCTACACGCTGAGGGTTCCCTTTGACGATGCCGCACGCCGGGCGCCGCAAAGGGTGACGCTGGCTGACGGCAAAACCATCGACCTCAAGCTTCCTCCCGGCCTCGTCGATGGGCAGCAAGTCCGTCTCGGCGGCAAGGGAGAACAAGGTCCCGGCGGGTTCGGCGATGCCATCGTCACCATCGAGATTCAGGCCAGCCCCTATTTCGAGCGGGACGGCGACAACATTCTGCTGCAGGTGCCGATCAGCCTTGACGAGGCAATCGAAGGAGCCAAGGTTCGCATCCCGACAGTGGAAGGCCCGGTGATGATGACAGTTACGCCAGGCAGCACGAGCGGCAAGATCTTCCGGCTCAAGGGCCGAGGCTTCACGCGCAAGAACGGTGAGCGTGGCGACCAGCTCGTGACCTTGCTGATCGACATCCCGGCTGATGATCCCGATCTCAAGGCGCGCCTCGATGGATGGCGCGACAGTCGCGACTTGCGTGCAAGGTTCGCGGTCTGACGCCGTGAACGGCGACGCCTCTGGGCAGACGCCGCCGCGCAGCGCCGTCCCTGACCAGCCAGTTGCGGACCTCTCGCCGGAGGCAAGGCGCCGCGCAGCCCTTGTGCAGACCCCTCGCAGTGGCCGAGCAGGCACCCACGGTGCTCTGCGCGTCCGATCGCTTGAAGTGCTGCGCAGAGTGTGGACAGGGGTGATCTACGACGGCACGATCCATGCGGGCAACTTTGCCTACATGGTCCTCATTGCGCTGTTTCCCTTCTTCATCACCGGCGCTGCGCTGTTCTCGCTGGTTGGCGAGGCGAATGATCGGACTGCTGCGGTCAACACGGTTCTGATGGCCATGCCGCACGTGGTTGCAGATGTGCTTTCGCCCGTTGCCCACGCCGTGATCGAGGCCCGTACGGGTGGTTTGCTCTGGATTGGCGGCCTCGTGGGTCTGTGGACTGTCGGCAGCCTTGTCGAAACGATACGCGATATCCTGCGACGCGCCTACGGGACCGGCCTGGCCTATGCTTTCTGGCGCTATCGGTTGATGTCGACCGGGCTGATCATCGCGTCGGTCGTCCTCATCCTTGTGTCGATTGCTGCGCAGGTGCTGATTGGCACGGTGATGGAAACAGTGACGACCTTGCTGCCGCGAGCGACAGACCTTGTCGACACGTTGGCGCTCTCCCGCATCGTCCCGGCGCTGGTGCTGTTCTGCTCGTTGTGGCTGCTCTTCATCTCGCTGACCCCGGGCGCATACAGCGCCCGAATCTATCCGAAATGGCCGGGTGCCCTGTTCGTCACACTATGGTGGCTCGCCGTGACAACGGTCTTGCCCAAGCTGCTGCGCCATCTGTTCTTGTACGATCTAACCTACGGAAGCCTCGCCGGGGTGATGATCACGCTTTTCTTTTTTTGGCTGATTGGCCTAGGGATGGTCGTAGGGGCCGAACTCAACGCTGCTTTGGCGGAAACGCCGGAAGAACAGGATCTGATTGAGCAGGCCAACAACCGGGCTCGCGCCGCAAAAACTGGCACGACCGCGCAGACGCAACAGGATGAGTGAAGCAAGGGGTCGCATGACAGGACTTATGGAAGGAAAGCGCGGCCTGATCATGGGCCTCGCCAATGACAAGTCGCTTGCATGGGGGATCGCCCGCAAGCTGCGCGAACAGGGCGCCGAACTCGCCTTTTCCTATCAGGGTGAAGCGCTAGAGAAGCGCGTGCGCCCGCTGGCTGCCAGCCTTGACAGCGATTTCCTGATTGAATGCGACGTGTCCGACATGGCCGCGCTCGATACCGCCTTCGACACGCTCGCAGCGCGCTGGCCGACGATCGATTTTGTCGTCCACGCCATCGGCTTTTCCGACAAGACCGAACTGCGCGGCAAGTTCATGGACACCTCGCTCGACAACTTCCTGATGACCATGAATATCTCGGTCTACAGCATGGTGGCTGTGACCCGGCGCGCGGCTGCGATGATGCCGCAGGCAGAGGACGAGAACGGCAACCTGACAGGCGGCGGCTCGATCCTGACGCTCACCTATTACGGCGCCGAGAAGGTCGTTCCGCACTACAATGTCATGGGTGTCGCGAAGGCTGCGCTCGAGGCAAGCGTACGCTATCTTGCCAACGACTGCGGACCGCAAGGCATTCGCGTCAACGCATTGTCCGCCGGGCCGATAAAGACGCTCGCGGCAAGCGGCATCGGCGACTTCCGCTACATCCTCAAGTGGAACGAACTCAATGCACCGCTAAGGCGCAATGTCACGATCGACGACGTGGGCGGAGCCGGTCTCTACTTGTTGTCCGACCTGTCTTCAGGCGTCACCGGTGAAGTGCATCATGTGGATTCGGGATATCATACAGTCGGCATGAAGCAGGAAGACGCGCCGGATATCGCGCTCGGCTGACGGATTAGGCGGTAATCAAGGCTGGGGCGGCGTGGCCAGTGGCGCACTCGGCGACGAAGTCGATGGCGCCGCCGCTGATGCAGGCTCGCCATCCCGCTCGCGCTTCAGCCTAGCATCGTATTCCTTTTCGAGGACCTCGACGCGGGCTTGTTCGGCGGCCGTATCGGCATCGATCGTCTTGAGCCGCTTGGCGCGTTCTTCCTCGATGAGCTTGCCGAACTGCACGTCGCTGCCCTGCTTCTTTTCAGCATAGGCACTGTTGATCAGCTGCGACATGCAACCCGTTGCGCCGCCAGCACCAACGGGTGAGCAGGAATTGACCCCGAACGCACCGACAGTCTCGTAGGCCTTAACCCGCTGGCTCCACCCCTGATTGACTGAATCGTTGGGGTTGTCACGCAGCGGCTTGGGAATGCGGAACCGTTCGGACTCATCCTTGCGGGCGCAGACCGTGATCGAACCGTCCGTCGACGCAGGGCAGGGATCATCCCCGTAGACGATCAGCTGGTTGATCTTCTCGCTCGGATTGTCCTGTGCCTGCGCGGCAGCCGGTAGCGGCATTCCAAGAAGCGCTATCAGGGCCAGTGCATGGGCAAGGGCGGCGGCAGAATGGCGCGTCATCGAAAGGGTGGCTCCAGCTGAGAGTGATGCTGGGTGGTATAAGGCCTGTACGGCGTGAACGATAGCTGAAGTCCCAGCCTTTTGCGGTGACTCAAGCCTTGCGCGTTCAAATGCGTTTCGACACCGCGATCGCCACCCGGCAACCCATGCGGATCGCATTGAACAGCAGCGGATAGGCCGGAGCGCGCTCGGCCCCCGAAGCAAGCGCGGTATCCCTATGCTCGCGCTCGTCGTCGCGAAACTCGCGGATCATCGTGGATAGCTCGGGATCCTCATCGCCGAGCTGTTCCAACTGTGCCGTATAGTGGCGGTCAATCTCGGTCTCGATCGCTGCCGTACAGGCCATCGCCGCTTCGGGACCGATCAGCGCGGTGGCCGCGCCAAGCGCAAATCCAGCCGCAGACCACAGCGGTTGCAGTGCAGTAGGACGCACGCCACGCTTGACCAACAATGCATCGAAGCGTTCGCGATGCGCGGTTTCCTGCTGCGCCATGGTCGCGATCTCACCGGAGATCGCTGTCCGGTCACCCATCACAGCAAGCTGCCCGGCATAGATGCGGATCGCCCCGAACTCGCCGGCCTGGTTGACTCGCACCATAGCTTCGCGTGTCTCAGTCATCGTGAAGTCCCTTGTTGCGGCGGCTAAGGAGGGCAAGGATCAGGAGCGCACTTGAGGTCGAGATCAGGAAGTTGAAGCCCGCCAGACTCACGCCGAACAACGTCCAGGCCGGCGTATCGCACCGGATCAGCGGCGCGCTCATGATCGATGCCAACGGGTCGTTACCAAGGCTGGTCGATGAGCAGGCTGTCGGCCCTTCCCACCAGCCATACTCGACTCCAGCATGGAACGCTCCGATCGCGCCGCTCACACCGATTGTCAGTGCCGTCAACAAGAGCAGAGCTTCGCCCAACCGCATACCGCGCACCGCAAACGCGGCAATGGCGAACGCTATTGCCGCAAAGTGAGGATAGCGCTGCCACCAGCACATGTCGCAGGGTGCAAGGCCAAAGCCATATTGTGCGACGTAGACGGCCACGATCAGCGCCGTCGGCACCACCAGCGCCGTGACGTAAGCGGCCCGCAATCTTCCGGTCATCAAATTCGGCATGGGATCACCGCTTACGCGAGGCAAGCGCCTTGGGGGCGGTCCGCCCCAGCGTTTGCAAGGCGTAATAAAGCTGGAAGTCATCGATGCCCTTGGTCTTCAATTCCTCGGGTGTCAGCTTGAAACGTGGGTCCGGGACCTTGTCGCGCTCGAGGTCCTTGTCATCCTTGATCTCGTTGATCAGGTGGCCGCGAAGGTCGCTCTCGCGGTAGAAACGAAGCGCGCGCTTGCGAAGATCGGGGTCGGAAATCTGCGGCACCGCGATATCGGGGTCGATACCGCCTTCCTGCACCGAACGGCCCGACGGCGTATAGTAACGCGCTGTCGTGAGCTTAAGCGCAGTATCACGTGTAAGCGGCATCAGCGTCTGCACACTGCCCTTGCCAAAGCTGCGCTGGCCCATCAGGACTGCGCGATGCTGGTCCTGCAGGGCGCCGGCGACGATCTCGGAGGCAGAGGCAGAGCCCTCATTGATCAGGACAGCCATAGGGATACCCTTGGCAATGTCGCCCGGGGTCATTGATTCGGCGTTGTAGGTTTCGTTGTCGCGAGAGTAGCGGCCGCGCTGCGAAACGATCACGCCACGATCCAGAAACAGGTCGGAAAGTGCGACTGCCTGATCGAGCAGCCCGCCCGGATTGCCGCGCAGGTCGAGCACCAGCCCGGCTATCCTGCCATTTGTCTTGGCCTTGATCTGTTTGAAGGCGTCGAGCACTTCACTTCCAACATTGGCACTGAAGCTGGAGACAGAGATCACGCCGATGTTGTTCTCGACCTTCCAGTCGACCGGCTTGAGCTCGATGATCTGACGCGTGATCTTGACCTCGATCGGTTCATCGCGGCCGGTGCGGAACAGGGTAAGGCCGATCATCGTGCCAGGAGGTCCGCGCATCTGATCGACCGCCTCATCCAGCGTGCCGCCGTAGATCAGCTTCCCGTTGATATGAGTGATATAGTCGCCGGCTTTGACGCCTGCGGCGTCTGCGGGGCTGCCCTTGGTGGGCGCGATCACCTTGACCGCGCCATCATCCATCGTGACCGACAGGCCGAGCCCGCCATAGGAACCATCCGTCTGCGTGCGAAGGTTCTCGAAATCCCGGGCATCGAGGTATGAGCTGTGCGGATCTAGCGCTGCCAGCATGCCGTTGATCGCGCCCTTGATCAGCTTGTCATCATCGACCGGCTCGACATAACTCGTCTTGATGCGTTCGTAGACCGCCATCAGCTTGCTGAACTCAGGCCCGGAGCGGGCATCGACAGCAGCAAGCCCTGCCGTGGCCGCTGGAATGAAGGCGACAGCGCTGACCAGCGTGGCGGCGCGCAGCAAGGGAACGAACTTGAACGCCATGATCGTCTTTCGGCAGAGGGTGCAGAGCCTTGGACCTGCTTCTATAGAGCCGGACGCATTAACGCCAGATGCGCCGAGGCCACGCCAAAAGGGCAATCAGCGGCCAACGAAGGCAAGCGGATTGACCGGCGTTCCATCCTTGCGCAACTCGATCGTCACCGTGGGCCGTCCGGGGCTGGCGAGCCCGAGTGGCGACCCTTGCAGCACTGTCGCCGCAACAGCGACGTCCAGCCGCCCCAGATTGGTAATCAGCGACGTCCAACCCCCGCCGTGATCAATGATGACGATCCTGCCAAACCCCCGGTAATCTCCGGCGAACGCAATCCTGCCAGCAGCCGGTGCGACCACCTGAGCGCCAGCGGCCGGAGCCAGAGTCACGCCGATCGAACGCGTGGCGCCAGTCGCGTCGCCAAACCCGCTGACGATGCGTCCATTGACAGGCATGATCCATGACAGGCCGTTACCAGCTTGCCGCGCCGGTGCTCGCTCACCGACAACGAGCATGGAGCCTCGTCGATCTGGCCGAGGAACAGGCCCCGGCAAGGCCGCAAGCTGACTGCGCAGCGTACCATCGGCCTGCAGCCGTTCCATCAGCGAGGTGATATCGCGCGTTTCCTCCGCAAGAGCCAATGCGCGATCAGCCTCGCGGCTGGCCACGCCCTGCGCGCTGCGAGAGGCAATCCGTTGGCGACTCTCGACGGTGACGAGAAGCTGGCGTCGAACGGTGAGCACCTCCTCGCTGGCCTTGAGATTCGCCGCCGCGCGCCGCGCCCGGTCCTGCAACTGCCGGCCACGCAAGATTTCCGAGCGTAGTCCGGCGGTGCGGCGCTGGACCTCGGGAAGCATCGTCTCAAGGATCGCGCGCAGATAGACAGTCTCACTGAGTGTATCCGCTCGCATGAGACTGAAGACGAGCGGACGGCGCGACATCAACTGCAAGGCGGCAGTCAGGCGCACCACAGGCTCCTGATGAACGGCGATTCGCAGCCTCAAGGCGGCCCGCTGGCGGTCAATTTCCCGAACGCGCGCTTGAGCGAGAGCAATCTCGGCTTCCGACTGCTGGATCCGCGCGGCGACCGCAGCGGCCTCGCTGGCTGTACGGTCTGCTGCTGCTGTGGCACGCCGGGCTGCCTCCTCAAACGCATCACCGCGCTGACGGGCCTGGGCCAGCGCCCGCGATGCCAATTGCAGCGCATCGCCGGCATCATCTGCGGATTCAAACGGTGCGTCCTGCGCTAAAACTTGCAAGGTTGCGGCAGCCGCCATCGCCAAGGCTGTGGCGAAAAGCACCGAGCGTGACGTCATGGCGCTAGCCATCGCGATGGTATGGGTGGCCGCCAAGGATGCTGGTTGCCCTCCAGAGCTGTTCAGCGAGCATGACCCGGGCAAGCATGTGTGGCCACGTGGCGGCACCAAAGGCAAGAAGAAGGTCCGCATCACCGCGCAGCGCAGAATCGTGCCCATCCGCCGCACCGATGAGGAAGCGCACTTCCCGTACGCCATCATCGCGCCATCGCCCCAGAAGTGCGGCAAAGGCTGCGGATTTCAGATGTTCACCGCGCTCATCCAAGGCCACAGTGCGTGAGGGCGTGGCGGAAGGCGCCGGGATTGTGCCCCCACGATCGGGCAACTCGGTAACTTTGAAGCCCCAGGCGATCCGCCTAGCATAGCGTTCAACCAGCTCGGCTTCGGGCGAGCGGCCAATCTTCCCGCGGGCGATAACGTGCAGCAGCATACTCGTGCCCTAGCCCAGAACGGCGGCGCAATGAATCCCCGCGCGCCCGGACCTGTGGAGCATAGTCCGCAAGCGTCAGGCGGCGCCATGGTCTCCAAAGGCCCACATGCGCTCGAGATTGTAGAAACTGCGCACTTCCGGACGGAACAAGTGGACGACAATATCGCCTGCGTCGATCAGGACCCAATCAGCAGCAGGAAGGCCTTCAATCCGGACATGTCCGAAGCCGCCTTGCTTGATACGTTCAGCAAGCTTTTGCGCCATGGCGGCAACCTGCCGGGTCGAGCGACCGGAAGCGATTACCATGTGATCTGCCACGGAGCTCTTGCCCTCAAGCGGGATCGTCACAACTTCTTGTGCCTGATCATCGTCAAGCGAGCGCAGTACCAGTTCCAGAACGGACCCGGGCGCAACGGCCAGAGATCCGGATGCAGAACCGGAGGCGATACCGGCATCAACCGGCAAGGACTGTATACTGGTCATGGGTGTGTAGATGGTCTCCATGGCTGACGGTTCAATGACTCCGGATTGAAGAACGTTGGCCGGTGCTTTGCGGCCAACAGAAAAGTGAAGGCAGGCAAACGCTCAATGCGTTCTCGCCTGAGGGGCAGCACTTATGGCCCTTTGGGTGAGCATATCGCGCTGATGTCCGGTTTCGGCGCGGTGATGCCATTCGGGATCAGCCGCGCGAATCTCCGTCGCCGATCGGACATCGGGGTCAAATCGCAAAATGATCAGCGCCGGGGCGCCCCGCTTCGCGCCGAGAAAATCCTGACTGTGCCGCCGGCGCCAGCGGCGCAGCCATGCCATGGCGGGGCTCGCCATCGCCGCAGCATCATATCCCGGACGGGCAATAACAGCAATCGGCATCTCTCGCGCAATCCGGCGCCATTCCCGCCAACGGTGGAACTGCGCCAGATTGTCCGTACCCATGAGCCACACAAAGCGTCGCCGCGGATAACGGCGCTGCAGTTTACGAAGCGTATCAAGAGTATAGCGTGTACCTAGCTCTCTCTCGATCGCCGTCACCCGGATCGGAGCGCCACGCGCGGCCTTGCGGGCCGAAGCAAAACGGGCAGGTAAAGGCGCCATCCCGGTGGCAGGCTTGAGCACGTTTCCAGGCGAGACGAGCCACCACACTTCATCAAGCCCCAAAGCGCCAACGGCAAAAAGGCTGATCCGCCGATGCGCGCCGTGCGCCGGATTGAAGCTGCCGCCCAAGAGGCCAGTAAGCACGGGCTTCAGGGTCGGATTTGACCGGAGCCGAGCACCAGCCACTTATAGGTAGTGAGTCCCTCTAAAGCGACCGGCCCGCGCGCGTGGAGCCGCCCCGTGGCGATGCCGATTTCCGCGCCCAAACCAAACTCTCCGCCGTCGGCGAACTGGCTCGAGGCATTGTGCATCACGATCGCGCTATCGACTTCGGACAGGAAGCGCGCTGCGACGTCCTCGTTATCCGTAACGATGGCGTCGGTGTGCCCCGAGGCATGGCGTTCGATATGCTCCAGCGCGCCTGCCAACCCATCGACCACTGCGACAGAAAGCACCGCATCGAGATACTCGGTGTCCCAGTCGGCCATGTCGGCCGACTTGATCCGGCGATCGATCGCACAGGCCCGCGCATCTCCGCGCAGTTCGCAGCCGGCCGCCAGCAGCGGCGCGACAAGTCCATGGGGATCGGGGAACTGGGCATCGACCAGCAGCGTCTCCATAGCCCCGCAAATGCCGGTCCGCCGCATCTTGGCATTGAGCGCAATGTCCCGCGCCATCGCAGGACTCGCGGAACGATCTATGTAGGTGTGATTGATCCCGTCCAGATGGGCAAGCACGGGTACGCGCGCATCGGCCTGAACCCTGGCCACCAGGCTCTTGCCACCACGCGGCACGATCATGTCGATCAGTCCAGCGGCGGCGAGCATGGCGCCAACAGCAGCGCGGTCCTGGGTCGGCACCAGTTGCACAGCATCGGCAGGTACTCCACCCTCGACCAAGCCTTCGACCAGCGCGGCATGAATCGCCTGATTTGATCGGGCCGCCTCGCTACCGCCACGGAGCAAGGCGGCGTTGCCGGAACGAACGCAGAGTGCAGCGGCATCAGCGGTGACGTTCGGGCGGCTTTCGTAGATTATGCCGATCAGGCCGATCGGGACGCGCACCCGACGCAGGACAATCCCGTTGGGGCGTTGGCTTTCATCAATGATCCGGCCCACGGGATCGTCGAGTATGGCTACTTGCTCCACGGCAGCCGCGATCGCCTCGATCCGCACCGGATCAAGGCGAAGCCTGTCCACCATAGCAGCCGAAAGGCCCGCCGCGACACCATCGGCAACATCCTGGCAATTGGCTTCCAGAATCGCGGGCGCTGCACGCCGCAGCGCCATCGCACCAAGGCGCAGGGCCTCGGCACGCTGCAAGGATGGCATGATGGCGAGCGTCCGCTGCGCCGTTCGTCCTGCGCGCGCAAGGCCAAAGATGAGGGCCGAGGCGTCGATATCTTCCCCTCGTTGGGGATCAGGACCGACAACAGGAAGGGCGGATATTGATGCATTCATGGCGCGCCCTTACCACCATGGGGCAAGCCTGTCAGCCCGAATGGATTTGCAAGCCCGGCAACTCGCCGAGTCGCTAACACTTGCCGCTTTACCTTGGCGGCGACGGGCCATGGCACAGGACGTTTTCGACCGTTGGGCGCTTGGTGGACACAGCTCATCGACATGGATGCACGCTTCAGCCTGCTCCAAGCCCAGCCGATTCGACCAGCACGAGGGGTGCGATTAAGCGGCTCGCTCCCATGTGACGAAAGAGCAGCGCATAGGGACGGGGGTCGCTATCTTACCTGTGACAGCTTGGACAAAGGCGAGGCAGCCTACGGAGGGTGACCGACCGCAGTCGCGCTGGAGAGCGCTGGTTGCGCGCGTCTGCAGCTGGTTCCCCGACCGCGAATTCTTCATGCGGTCCAATGGGCATGTCCGTTTCATTCGCCTATCGGCACAGCTGCAGATGCGCGCGGCGGGGGCAGTGGCCGGCGCTGTCCTGCTTTGGGTTCTGATGATGGGCTGGATGGTCGTCAGCCAGGCCATCGCCGCTTACAATCAGGCGTCATTGCTGGAACGCGAGGCTGCCGTCGCAACGGCAGAAAGCCGCGTGGCGAGATATCGATCGGGTATTGGCTCTGTCGCCAGTGATCTGGCCAAGCGGCAGGACTTCATCGAGAAAAGTGTAGAGGGCGCAATCGGATCGCTTCCGAAGACATTACCATCGGGTACGGTTTCGGACAGCACCGAGGAAGCAAGCAAGACCGTCCGCAAGATCTCGATGATCTTGCCCGAAGCGACTGGCCTCGCGCAGATTGAGGCGCGGCAGCTTGCATTTATCGAGTCTCTCACCCGTTATGCTGATGTGCGCTCGGCCCGCGCCGAACTGGCTATGCGCCGTCTTGGTTTGAACCCGCGCCTTGTAACGGCATCAGACCGGACCGCGATGGGCGGCCCGCTGATTCCTATGTTCACGGGCCACGGTAACCGGCTTGACCCGCGATTTGCCCGTTTTGGTGCCAGTCTCGCCCGCATGAGCGCGATGGAGCAGGCTCTGGTCCGCATTCCGAACACACTTCCAGCCAGTCTCGAGTATATCTCGAGCGGGTTCGGCTACCGCGTCGATCCGTTTACAGGCGGCGGTGCTTTCCATGCCGGCCTTGATTTTCGCGGCCCGATCGGCGCGCCGATTGTCGCGGCGGCAGCTGGCACCGTGAGCTTCGCGGGTGTGAAGCAGGGTTATGGCTACTGTGTGGAAATCTCCCACGGCAGTGGTTTGCTAACCCGCTATGCCCACATGTCGCGGATCCTCGCGCGCGTTGGCCAGGCCGTCGGCCCGGGCCGCATTATCGGCGCGATTGGCAGCACCGGTCGCTCGACCGGACCTCATCTGCATTTTGAAGTGCGGATCGCCGACCGTCCGGTCGATCCGCGACCGTTTCTGGAGGCGATGCCGCATGTTTTCCAAAAAGCCAGTGCCGGGAATGGACACACTCTCCCGGACGGCGGGGCAGACTAACACCATGGCTGCTCCGACCTTTTCGGTGCTTGGGGCCGATCTTGCCGTTAAGGGCGATATCACCGCCAGCGCGGAACTCCACATTGATGGTCACGTCGAAGGGGACATAACCTGCTCGGGCCTTGTGCAAGGCGAATCGAGCGAAATCCATGGTGCTATTCGCGCACAGACCGCTCGGCTGGCCGGTAAAGTCCGTGGCGGCATTGAGGTGAGCCAGCTTGTGGTCCTCAAGACTGCCCGCATTCACGGCGATGTGAAGTACGATGCTCTGACGATCGAGCAGGGCGCCCATATCGACGGCAGGCTCAGCCATGGGCTTGAACCTGTCGAGAACGATACTCCGTTGGATCTTGTCAGCTGAATAAGGAAACCCCTCTCGCAAGAGAGAGGTTTCGGTAAGCCTCAACCAATAGCGTAAGGGCGGCAGCCGTCAGACAGTCAGCTGTCGGAAAGCCCCTCGGCCCGCCGCGCCTCAAGCCATGCAGCAGCTTCTGCTTCCTGCGCGGCCTGCGATACTGCCTTGGCCTGCGCTTCGCGTTCGGCACGGAGCTCTTCGATGAGCGCTTCGCGGTCACTGCCAAGGCGAAGGTTGCTCGCCGTATCGTCTTCCTCGATCCCGGCGCGCTTTGCTGCCTTTGCAACCAGCGCATCAAGTTCACGCTGCGAGCAGAGACCGAGCGTAACCGGGTCCTTTGGGTTGATGTTGGAGATATTCCAGTGGCTGCGGTCGCGGATCGCAGCAATCGTATTTCGCGTCGTGCCGATGAGCTTGCCGATCTGCGCATCCGAGATTTCGGGATGATGGCGAAGAATCCAAGCGATGCCGTCGGGCTTGTCCTGCCGCTTGGAGACCGGCGTGTACCTTGGGCCCTTGGTCCGGCTGACCGCAATCGGCGCCTTTTGCATCCGCAGACGATACTCGGGGTTGACCTGCCCACGTTCGATCTCGCTCTGGGTCAGCTCACCCGAATGGACCGGGTCACGGCCAGTGTACTTTGCACCAGCGAGGTCGTCGGCCATCGCCTGTACCTCGAGGATGTGAAGGCCGCAGAACTCGGCGATCTGCTCGAAGGTCAGCGCGGTGTTGTCGACAAGCCACGATGCCGTAGCATGAGGCATCAGCGGAAAGGTTGACTGGTTGCTCAAGGGGAGCCCCTCCGGACAGCGGAAACAATAAGGGCCGCCCCTTGCGGAGCGGCCATCGTGCCCGCGATGTAGGCGACGGGGCTGCTTACGGCAAGCCCATTCCCGCTCAATCAAAAGCCTGGATCATAGTTTGGCCTGTTGATCGACCGCGAGCACGATCTTGCCGATGTGCGACCCAGCCTCCATCCTGCGGTGCGCGTCTGCCGCTTCGCGTAGCGGAAATGCCATGTCCATCACCGGTCGGAACTGTCCGTCTGCGACGAGTGGCCACACAGTTCTGTGGATCTCATCCGCAAGCAAGCCTTTGAATTGATTTGAGCGTGGTCGCAAGGTTGATCCAGTGAGGGTGAGCCTGCGACGCATGACCTCTGCCATGTTGAGCTCGGCGCGCAAACCGCCCTGCACAGCGATGGTCACATGCCGGCCATCATCGGCGAGGCATTTCAGATTCCGCGACACATAGTCACCGGCGACCATATCAAGAACAAGATGTACGCCGCTCCCGTTGGTGATTCGCGCAACCTCTTCGACAAAATCGGTGGCTTTGTAATCGATGGCATGCGCAGCGCCGAGCGCCAGAGCCGCAGCGCACTTCTCTGGCCCGCCACATGTCACGATCACTTCAAGGCCGAACAGCTTGCCCAGCAGAATCGCCGTGGTGCCAATCCCGCTTGTGCCGCCATGAACAAGGACGCGCTCACCTTCGGTAGCCCAGCCGCGTTCGAACACATTGTGCCATACGGTAAAAACTGTTTCGGGCAATGCTGCCGCCTGATCAAGAGCAAGCCCTTCCGGCACCGGCAGGCACAAGGCCGCTTCGGCAAGGCAGTACTCGGCATAGCCGCCACCTGCGACCAAGGCACAGACCATTTGGCCAAGAAACGGCGTCGTGACGTCGGCACCTGTTGCAATCACTTGTCCGGAAACCTCTAGACCCGGAATTGGCGAAGCACCTGGTGGGGGCGGATAGAAGCCTTGCCGTTGAATCACATCAGGCCGGTTGACGCCAGCGTAGGCCACACGAAGCAAAACCTGACCCGCTCCCGGCGCTGGGACTGCCATGGTTTCAGGCCGCAGCACGTCAGGCGCGCCTGGCGCCTCAAATCCCACGGCGGTCATTGTCGCTGGTATCGGCTTCATGCCACGCCCCCTGATTCGAAACAACTGCTTGGTATCCGATTGCGCAGCGAATTGGTAAACAGTTCGCTGCGCCAAGTACCTACGGAGCCGGTTGACAGCAAGGCTCATGCGGTCACAAAGTGCACGGTGATGGAACTTGACGAGCGCCCGCGCCCGAAAGGCGATCTGGCCAGCCAGCTGGCGCTGGAGCCGCTCGACAGTTATTCGCACCATGAACTCGATGATCGGATTGCTCGGCTAGAAGCAGAGATCGCCCGAGTGATTGCACATCGCGACAAGGCGGCCGCTCATCGGCGAGAGGCAGAGGCACTTTTTGGGGCGCCCTCGCATCAGGGCAGTGGATCATGATCCGTGCCGCCCTTCACGTTAGCGGGCGGCCTACCCATATTGTCAGCAAGGCGGACGTTGAGTCCGACCGGATGTCACTTTTGCGCAGCTTCGGTTTAGCACCGGTTAAGCGCAATCATGTTCATCTCCCGCAAGGGAATCAGCCGCAATCGGTCACTCAATGGCCGACGAGAAAGAAGTACCATGCCCAGTTTCGCGCAAAGCCTTGAGAAGACGCTGCATTCTGCGCTCAGCAATGCATCGGAGCGCAGCCATGAGTATGCGACTCTGGAGCATCTCCTGCTCGCGTTGATCGACGACCCGGATGCCGCCCAGGTCATGCAGGCCTGCGGGGTCGATCTCGGCGACCTTAGCGAAGTCGTTCGCCAGTATCTCGATCAGGAGTATCAGTCGCTCAAGACTCAAGACAAGGCCGACCCCCAACCTACGGCGGGCTTCCAGCGCGTGATCCAGCGCGCCATCCTCCATGTCCAGTCTTCCGGGAAAGACACGGTGACCGGCGCCAACGTGCTCGTAGCGCTGTTCTCGGAACGCGATTCCTATGCGGTCTACTTCCTGCAGCAACAGGACATGAGCCGACTCGACGCAGTGAGTTTCATCAGCCACGGTATTGGCAAGGGCGGCCGTCAGGTCGAAAGCCGCAGCCCGAAAGGCAGTGAAGAAGCCCAGCCGCCACAGGAAGAGAAGACCGACGCAAAGGGGAGCGCCAAGAAGGACTCCGCACTCGACCAGTTCACGGTCAATCTCAACGAGAAGGCGCTGAACGGGAAAGTGGATCCGCTTATCGGCCGCGGTCCTGAGGTTGACCGGACAATCCAGATCCTGTGCCGCCGGTCGAAGAACAATCCGCTTTATGTGGGCGATCCCGGTGTGGGCAAGACTGCGATCGCGGAGGGCCTCGCTCGCAAGATTGTCGAAGGTGAGGTGCCTGAGGTCCTCAGCGAAGCCGTGATCTACTCGCTCGACATGGGCGCGTTGCTGGCCGGTACGCGCTATCGCGGCGATTTCGAGGAACGGCTCAAGCAGGTCGTCTCGGAACTGGAGAAGATGCCGCACGCCATCCTGTTCATCGACGAGATCCATACCGTGATCGGCGCCGGCGCAACCAGTGGCGGAGCGATGGATGCGTCCAACCTCCTGAAGCCCGCGCTTTCGGGAGGTACGATCCGCTGCATCGGCTCGACCACCTACAAGGAGTTCCGCAACCACTTCGAGAAGGACCGCGCACTGTTGCGGCGGTTCCAGAAGATTGATGTGAATGAGCCGACGATCGAGGACACGATCAAAATTCTCAAGGGCCTGCGAACGGCCTTCGAGGAGCACCACAAGGTGCGCTACACCCCGGACGCGATCAAGACCGCGGTCGAGCTTTCGGCCCGTTACATCAACGACCGCAAGCTTCCGGACAAGGCTATCGACGTCATTGACGAAGTCGGAGCGATGCAGATGCTGGTGCCGCCCTCGAAGCGCAAGAAGGTGATCACCGCGCGCGAAATCGAGCAGGTGATCGCTACAATGGCGCGCATCCCGCCGAAGTCTGTCTCGAGCGATGACAAGAAAGTGCTCGAGCATCTTGACCGCGATCTGAAGCGACTGGTGTTCGGTCAGGACAAGGCAATCGAGGTCCTGTCGTCGGCGATGAAGCTGAGCCGTGCAGGTCTGCGCGATCCTGACAAGCCGATCGGCTCGTTCCTCTTCTCCGGCCCGACCGGCGTCGGCAAGACCGAAGTGGCCCGGAGTCTGGCCCAGATCATGGGTATCCCGCTGCAGCGCTTCGATATGTCCGAGTACATGGAGCGGCACTCGGTCAGTCGGCTCATCGGTGCGCCTCCAGGCTACGTCGGCTTTGACCAGGGTGGCTTGCTGACCGATGCGATCGACCAGCAGCCGCATTGCGTGCTTCTGCTCGACGAAATCGAGAAGGCGCACCCGGACCTGTTCAACATCCTGCTCCAGGTTATGGATAACGGCCGACTTACCGATCACCACGGCAAGACGGTCGATTTCCGCAATGTGGTGCTCATCATGACGACCAATGCCGGCGCCAGCGACATGGCCCGTCAGGGGATCGGCTTCGGCGACGTGTCCAAGGCAGATGCGGGTGACGAGGCGGTAAAGAAGATGTTCACCCCCGAGTTTCGCAACAGGCTCGATGCGATCGTCCCGTTTGCCTACCTGCCACCCGAAGTCGTCAGTCGCGTCGTCGACAAGTTCATTCTCCAGCTCGAGTTGCAATTGGCGGAGCAGAACGTGCACATCCAGTTCGATAGCGATGCTCGCGCGTGGCTTGCCAAGCAGGGTTACGACCGTCTGTATGGGGCTCGCCCGATGGGGCGGGTAATTCAAGAGAAGGTCAAGAAGCCGCTCGCCGAGGAACTCCTGTTTGGCAAGCTGGCCAATGGCGGTGAAGTCCACGTCAGCCTCAAGGAAGAGGAAGGCAAACAGACTGCGCTGTCGTTCGAACTGACCCCAGCTGCCCCCAAGCTCGTCAAGAAGAAGGCGCGCAAAGGCAAGGGTGGTGCTGCCACAGCAGAGGAACCCAACGCGGACGAGGCGTAAGCTCTGCCAGCAGCATAGGCTAAGGCAAATGGGGCCGCTCCTTCGGGTTCCCGCCCCTTTTGTCGCTGGCGCGGCAGCGGTGTCTGCGCCATTCGATTGCCATGGCCGGTTGTTTCACGTGGATCAAAGCGGAGCCGATGGGCATTCGCATCGTGCCCGCAGACGCGTGGATCGATCCTTCTCGTCCAGTTGGCAAAGCGCTGGTCACGCATGGCCACGCCGACCATGCACGCGGCGGACACGCGCAAACAATTGCCACTTCTGCGACACTCGCGATCATGGCGGTCCGTTATGGCGTCGCAGATGGTGCAATGCCCGTCGAGTATTGCGAACCGATCGCGCTCGGTGGGGGAGTCACTGCGACGTTACTGCCCGCTGGACATGTCCTGGGCTCAGCACAAATCCTGCTTGAACACGCAGGTGAGCGGATCGTCGTCACCGGTGACTACAAGCGACGCCAAGACCCCACGTGCCAACCTTTTGTGGTCACTCCCTGCGATCTCTTCATCACCGAGGCAACCTTTGGCCTTCCGGTGTTCCGTCACCCCCCGATTGCCGAGGAGATCAAACGCCTGCTTGCGTTTCGTGCTGCGAACCCAGAGCGCTGTGTTCTGGTTGGTGCCTATGCGCTGGGGAAAGCGCAACGGGTCATTGCAGAGCTGCGCAAGGCGGGATGGCATGATCCGATCTATCTGCACGGCGCGATGGAAACCATGTGTCGCCTCTATGAGGAGCTAGGCGTGCCGCTTGGCGACCTGCGACCCGCCGCCAGGGCGCCCCAGGCAGATCTTGCGGGTTCCTTCGTGATATGTCCCCCATCTGCTTTGAACGATCGGTGGAGCCGCCGTCTACCTGATCCGGTGACCGCTATGGCATCGGGGTGGATGCGTGTGCGCCAACGGGTGCGTCAGAGGGGGGTGGAGTTGCCACTCGTCATTTCAGATCATGCTGACTGGGACGAACTCACGGCTACAATTGAGGAGGTCAACCCTGCCGAAACCTGGATCACACACGGCCGAGAAGAAGCGCTTCTGCGCTGGTGCGAGATCCACCAGCGCCGCGCCCGCGCACTGGCGCTGACAGGATACGAGGACGAGGATGACTAGCCCGCCGCGCTGCGTCGGCACGAGGCGCTGGTGAAGACCTTTGCCGAACTGCTCGATCGACTGCTGCTAACCCCCTCTCGCAATGGGAAGCTGATACTGATCGCTGCCTATCTTCGCGAGACGCCGGACCCGGATCGAGGCTGGGCCCTCGCAGCGCTGACGGGTGCGGTTGATTTTCCCGCAGTCAAAGCCGGTACTGTCCGCAGCCTGATGGCTGATCGG
>Ga0315905_10000785_pt1 | contig 34763 bp, 23 predicted proteins | sample LakEriMetagenome_5_FD_203522 | JGI IMG/M metagenome (GOLD analysis project Ga0315905, IMG submission 203522) | Freshwater fungal communities from buoy surface, Lake Erie, Ohio, United States - Buoy 4 MA121 | ecosystem: Environmental > Aquatic > Freshwater > Lake | place: USA: Lake Erie, Ohio... | reverse complement strand
ATAACTCGCAATTATTGACAATCCCTAAAAATTTATTTAATCCTGAAACTCTTTCCAGTCAACACTTGTAAGTTATTCTCTTACATCGAACTCAGGTGATGTTAGGTGACAATACCTTTGGTTTTGAAGATATGCGTGGTGGCGGTGACAAGGACTTTAATGATATACTTGTCAAAGTGAATTTGACACCCGTGTAAAACCCACATTCCGCCTTATTATTCTACAAATAAAAGCCTGAAATCTTCGCTAGGCAAAGATTTCAGGCTTCACTTTCTCTAAATTTTTAATTCCTAAATTTGCCTTAGTATCTGCGGAATGTGGGATTAAAATACAGTTAGCTAAGGTTGGTTTTTCTTTGTAGATTTTCTAGTCTACTGGCGATTCCTACGGAGTGCTTCGCTATCGCCTCATTTTCTAGTTGGGGGCGATTCTTCTTCTTTTCGTAGTCTCGGTTGATACTCTTTGTGCTACTCATTATGGGCTTCAAGGATGTCGCAACTGCTCTCAGGATAAACCTTAGAGCCTATTTTAGCTTTTTTTGACATACCCACTTGACAATTGACTCTTCTTCTTAACTTGTGACAGATGGGGTGGCTGTCATTAACCATTGTTAGAGAGCAAGAACTTCTTCTTGAAATCTAAAAACGGAGCTTTCGGGTGTGTAGTTGTCCGATATTGCCAAAACAGCTAGAAAATACTATACTGTCATCTATGTTTAGAAACTATGGAAATGACGGCGTTAGAACGTCCTAATTTTTATTCAAGCACACAAATCCAACAGGTAGGTAGTATGACTAGCAATCCAGGTGGTTTTTCAATTGGCGGTTCTGTAGGCGGTAATGTCAATAATGTCCAAGGGGATGGTAACAGAGTAGTGCAAGGTGATAATAATCAGGCTGTTCTCGGAGATGGTAATCGAGTTACACAACAAAACCAAGTAGGGGCTAATGCTGAAACCTCACTTACTAAGGATGAAATTATCAAGTTGTTTCTAGAAATGGAAACATTAATTCAAAAAGCCGAATTACCTGAAGACACCAAAGAAGAAGTAATTGAAGATTTAGGTGCAGCGAAGAAAGCCACAGACAAAGAAGAACCAAATAAAAAACGTGCTTTGGAACGTTTAACAAGTGTAACAGAAACACTAGAAAAAACTAGCAGAAGTGTAGAAGCTGGACAGAAAATATGGACAACAGCCAAGCCGATAATTACAAAAGTTGCTCTCTGGTTAGGTGCTGCTGCTGGTTCTCATCTGTTGGGATTGTAGAACTAAATGATGAGCCAGCCACCTTATAAATTTGACCCACAACAGCTTGATGTTAATCCACAGAAGCAAGCTGATAATTCTATAAATGAAAATGCAATTCAGGGTAATGAAAATCAAGCCGTTCAAGGGAATGATAACCAGTCTGTTCTGGGTGAAAATAATATAGTAACTCAAGGTAATAACAATACCCAGAATATCAACTTTATTATCAATTATTATTCTGAAGAAGGTAGGATCGCTTCTGTAAAACCTATCGAAGAAACTAAAAACACTTTACAAAACAAAGGATATGATTTTAATGCAGAATCAGAGAAAGAAGTCAGATCGCAACCTAAACTTAAGCCCAGTCTCCGAAAATATCGGTTTGAATATGCAGAAGTTGTTAAACCTTCTGGACTATTTGGATTCAGAGGAAAATCAATCATCAACTCTCACCGCAAGGAAGCTAAGTATTTTGTCGAAGATTTAGGTGGAGGAGTGGAATTAGAGATGATTTTTATCCCTAATGGAAATTTTTTTATGGGTTCACCTGAAGAAAAAAATGCAAGTAGCTCAGAATTTCCTCAACATCTGGTATCTGTTAATTCCTTCTTTATAGGGAAATATCCCATTACTCAAAAACAATGGAAAGCTGTAGCTTGCTTATCACAGATCAATCGTCCTTTAGTAGTTGATTGTTCTAAATTCAAGGGAGACAGCTATCCCGTAGAACAAGTTTGCTGGGACGATGCTATTGAATTCTGCGCTCGCCTTTCCCAAAAGACAAGTCGGGACTACCGATTACCCAGTGAAGCTGAATGGGAATATGCTGCTCGTGCTGGAACTACAACTTTATTTCACTTTGGAGAGATTATTACTCCTGACTTGGCTAATTATAAATATTGTGAAAATACTAAATCTTCAAGAGGAGTTTTTCATAATCAAACTACTCCTGTTGATAAGTTCAAGTTTGCAAATGTCTTCGGGCTACATAATATGCACGGGTTAATTTGGGAATGGTGTATGGATCACTGGCATGATAGCTACAAGAAAGCACCCAATGATGGTAAAGCATGGCTCAACAATAGAAATAGCCAATTTCGTGTAATTAGAGGTGGTTCTTGGGCAGATCCTCCAGAAAATTGCCGTTCAGCATCTCGCAAAAAAGCTCGAATTGCTGAACAAGGAGAGTACCTTGGCTTTCGAGTAGTCTGTTACTAAATTAATGTTAGGTAAAAATCAATAAAAGTCAAGAGTTTTTAATTTGAATAATGTTTTATCTACCTAAAATAAACAATGAAACTACCTAATCTTATTCCACTTATAATATTTTTAACTATTGTGGGAATAATTTTGTTTATAACTAGGAATAAAGAAGAGAAAAAAAACACTAATGTGCGTTCCTACAAAAAAACGATAACTGTCAAAGGACATTCTAGAAGCAAACCCAAACAGAAAAGCAAAAATCGCCGTAGTAGTAAACGATGAAAAAATTAAAATTGCATGACACTTTCTCTATTATTTCCGTTTTATTGGGCGTTCATTGGGATTGTAGAACTAAATGATGAGCCAGCCGCCTGATAAATTTGACCCACAACAGCCTGATGCCAATCCACAGAAGCTGGTTGATAATTCTATAAATAAAAATGCAGTTCGGGGTAATGAAAATAGCTCAGTTCAAGGGAATGACAATAAGGCAGTTCTGGGTAATAGTAACACCGTATTTTACGGTAACAACAACCAGATACAGTTTGTTCTTCCCATTACTGAAAAACAACAGCAACTTGAACGAAAAATTCCCTCTCTCTTACCCTATTTAGTAAACCGGAGCAAGCAGGAGTACGAACTAGAAAAGGTAATCAAAAAGCTAATACAAAAACATCCACCCTCTCCTCTAATTTGTATCATTCATGGTGATGAGTTTCAAAGCCATGACAAGTTTTTAGAACGGCTACATAAAGTTTCATTACCTAAGTTTATAGGACAAGAATCTATTAAACAATATCATCTTCCTTTCCCTCCGAAATTAAATAATTCGCATGAATTTTCAGATTACTTACGCAACACATTAGCGGATATTGTTATCCAACGTAGTTCTGCTTCTCCAGAAGAGATTAATGCTTTTTTTCATGAATGTTCTATTCCTATTCTTATTCATACTCATTTATTGACTGAACAATTGCAAAAAAAAGAATTTGAAATTTTGCATAATCTACTAAATTTTTGGCACAAATGGCCTATTCAGAGCAACCAAAATTTAATAATTTGTATATTTATAAAATACCAAATTCGGCGTAAAAAGTATACTAGAAAATCTGACATAATAAGCTTATTTTTTAGCTTTGTAAGTGATTTTTTAAAACAATATCGCTACCAAAAAGTCAATCAAAAAATTTATCACCATATAAATTCACCATCTAACTTTGAGAAATTTAATCCTTTATCAATTCTTGTTCTGCCAGAGCTAACTGGAGTGAGTCGAGGGGAAACTGAGGATTGGGTACGTATGGAATATACTCAAAACGTTATTGGAGAAGCAATTGCTGATAAACTCATTAAAGGAATTAGAGAGTTATTTGACAAATGGGAAGAACAAAACTCATCCAATATAATTCCGATGGATGATTTAGCTGAGGACTTAATCAAACTGCTGAAATCTAACTATCAAGTAAGGGAGAAATGATATGAAGTTTCCGTTTTATGTGGGAGGGAGAACCCGTCAGGAAGATAAATTACCTGCAAAACTGCCAATCTCTCAACGTTCTCAATTACTAAACCCAGAGAACTATATTCCAGATCCAGGGTTGAGGGATGCTTGTAATGTAGCACTGTTGCTAGGACAACCTTTACTGCTGACTGGGGAACCAGGGACTGGAAAAACTCAATTTGCCTACAGTCTGGCTTGGGAACTGGGCTTTGGCACTCCGCTAAAGTTTGAAACTAAGTCCACTAGCACTGCCCGTGATTTGTTCTACACCTATGATACTCTAAAGCGTTTTCAAGATATTCAGAATCATTCTGCCTCGGACAATCTCTTGGATTATATCAATTATCAAGCTCTAGGACTAGCTATTTTACGCACTCGTGAGCCATCTGAGGTAAATCAATATTTACCACCTGAACTTTTACATAAGGAAAAAGTACGTTCTGTTGTACTAATTGATGAAATTGATAAAGCCCCCCGTGACTTCTGTAATGATGTCCTGAATGAGTTAGAACATATCTATTTTCGAGTTCTAGAGTTGGGCAATGAAAAAATTGAAGCAGATCCAGAATTACAACCAATTGTGATTATTACCAGTAACTCTGAAAAAGATTTACCAGATGCTTTTTTACGTCGATGTATTTATTATAATTTACCCTTTCCAGATGTAAAAAGCTTGCAGGATATTATTACTAATCATCTTGGTACTTACGTTGGTAACAGTAGCCCTTTTTTACCAGCAGCCTTGGATTTATTCTATAGGTTACGCGCACCGCAAAGTGGATTGAGAAAGAAACCTGCAACGGCTGAGTTATTAAGTTGGCTAATAACTTTGCAAAAATTCACTGGTGATACAAATAATCCTTTAACTCAATTAGACAAAATTCTCTGTACTCTGAGTACCCTAATTAAAACTGCTGAAGACCAACAAAAAGCCACCAAAATTGTAGAACAATGGATACAGGAACAGACAAAAGCATCCCGGATTGGTTAAATCCTGATAAATTAATAGAGTTGATAGAGCTACTAAGGGAAGCAGGATATAAAATTGGCATTTCTCAGCATATAGCGGCTCAGGATCTAATTCTGTTCCTAATTGCTCAAGGACAAACTTTAGATAATCCAGAACGACTGAGAACTTTACTCGGACCAATCTTTTGTAAATCTCTAATTGAGCAGGAAAATTTTCAATACCACTTTGATAATTGGCTAGAGTTGGTTAAACAAATTAGTCGTGCTAGTTATACAACAGAAAAAGTAAATTTAGAAGCTCAAGTGGCATTGTCACCATCAAAAAATATCAGGACACGCACGCGGCTATTACAGTGGATTTTGATATTTATAGCACTTCTAACAGGAACTTCTTTACTTCTAACCTATAGAAATAACACACCGTTACCTACACCTACCCCAACTTCCACATCATCACAGTCACCTACACCAAAACCGACGAGTACCACAAAAGCTTCGTCCCATAATCAAGACAATCAGGGTAATCAGAAATCTCCAATTAACTGGCAAATCGTACTTTATTTCTTACTTAGTTTCTGTTTTCTTATTTATGTAAGCTCACGGCTGTTCTGGTTGTGGCAAGCTAATTTATTCCTGCAACGTTCCAGTACAAGAGTTCTACCAGAGCTACAGACAATTTCAATTCCTGACTTAGAGCAAAACTTGTTTCCCCGGCATCTATTTATCAATATTGCTAGAGCTTTCAGACAGCGTATTTTAAGTCCTTCTAATACACTGAATGTGGAGAAAACCATTGACACATTTCTTCGACGCGGGGACTGGGTAGAGCCAGTATACCGTAATTATGCGGTGATTCCAGAATATCTATTTCTGGTTGAACGCACTGGCTATCGAGATCATCAATCTAAATTTGTTGCGGAGATGATTGAGCGACTCAAAAATGATGGAGTTTATCTCGAAACTTATTTTTATGATGAAGATCCACGCATTTGCTTTTCAAGTGATGAGCATAATTCCCCGCTAAAACTTCATGAAATTGCTACTAAATATTGTCAACATTACCTCATTGTGGTTTCAGATACAGAAAAGCTATTTAGCTCTATTAGTGGTGAATTAGAACCTTGGGTAAATCAACTGTTAGATTGGAAAAATCGGGCTATTCTTACACCAAAGCCAGTAGAAAATTGTGGTTATGAAGAATTTGTACTTGCACAGAATTTTTTAATTTTACCTGCAACACCTACAGGTTTGCAGGCATTGAGCCAAAAATTACAACAGGAAATAGCAACTAATTATTATCCAACCGCAGAAATTCAATTCCCTTTGCCTGAGTCGTTACGTATAAGACCTCTGCGTTGGATTGAGCGTAATCCACCACCACCTGAAGATATTGATGCAATGTTGATTTCCCTAAAGGGATATCTTGGTAAGGATAATTTAAACTGGCTGGGGGCTTGTGCAATCTTTCCACAGTTGCATTGGAACATCACTGTTTATTTAGGTAATACTCTCAAAACAGAGGCGGGACATTCTGTGTTAGAAGTAGCTTCACTAACTAAATTGGCTCGCTTACCTTGGTTTCGTTTTGGATATATACCAGATTGGTTGCGTATTCGCTTGATTTCTGCCCTAACTCATGAGCAAGAACATCAAATCCGTACTGCGCTCCAAAATTTACTAATAAAAGCTGTTCAGGGTTCTGTAGGCGGATTACAATTGGAAGTAGCAACACAATCTTATAGTTTTAGTTCCAAACTTATTAATCCAATCCTTCATATTTTATCTAAACAAGCTTCTGAAGGTAGCTTATTAAAGGATTACGTTTTTCTCAGCTTCATGACAAGACCATCTGTACTTGGTATGAGAGTGTCAAAAGAATTTAATCGCTTATTACAAAGACAGAAAAGATATAATTCTTCCGAAAAAATACTAGTGCCAAACTACAGAAGACAATTTTTGAAATGGTTTGCATTTGGAGGAGTAGTCTTGATAACGGTAATGTATGTTATCGAGACTTTACAACCTTATAGCTTAAATAATTTTCTTTGGAAGCGAATAGAAGATATAATACACCACGTTGTATATCCTTCCAACCTTTATGGTGGAAAAACTGGAAAACTACCACTATCAGGTATTATATTCATCAAAAAGTTTGAAGGTTGTTATTTAAAGGCTTATCCAGATCCTATGACTGGTAATTTACCTATCACTATTGGTTGGGGATCTACTAAAAAAAGAGATGGTAGTAACTGGAAATTAGGTGAAAGAATCACTCAAGAAGAAGCAGATGAACTATTGATAACAGAACTAGAAACTAGAGTTCTACCATCTTTAGAAAAAATTCCTGTTTGGAATGAATTGAATGCTAACCAGCGGGGAGCCTTATTGTCTTTTGCTTACGGGGCTTATGGTGATCCTAATTTCTATTATAATCCTAATTTCCAGAGCATGACTACAGTCTTGAAAAATAAGCAGTGGGATAAGATAGAAGAAACATTTTTGATATACAGAAATCCTGGTAGTAATATTGAAATAGGAATGAGGCGGCGGAGACAGGCAGAAGCGGATCTATTTCTCACACCGATAGGACAGTAGAGGGGGTGGAGGACGATAAAAGCGTTTTTCTCAAACATTTATCCCACATTCCGCACCCCCAGTGTCACAATCGGTAATTTCGGTTTTTTGAATACCTTTGATGATAATTTTGATACAAAATGGTCTAAATCTTAGGTGGCGATAGCGAAGCGTGACCTAGGAATCGCCAATCTCAAATCCCCAAACGACCATTTTTCGTTGTGTGAGAGTTTAGGGTGCGGAATGTGGGTTGAATATAACAATGAAAAACACGTCTCTAATTGGACTCAAGATAGAGATTTTATCTTGAATCTTTTACCAGATGATTGTTTTCGTTACTATCAATTAGTCACCTAATTATTATCTCTATCAATTTAATTTCTCTTGTAAAGATGAGCTAATTTCTTTGATTTATAGCTCCATTTTACTATGTCTATAATTTCGTTTTTTACTTTAATTGATTAGGCTAACTTATGATTTGTCTCTTGAATCTCTGATTTTATTTATTTGTTGTCCTCTCCAGGTGGTGTGCATTCTTATTGCTTCTTATTGAGAATAAGTTTTGATGACGTTTTTGGTGATTTACTGTTTCTCAAATGCCTTTTTTCACTTTATATGTTTGTTTTGATGCTTTCTTTAATTTTTTCTCTACGTAATTTACCTCTTTGACAGTTTGGGGTGCGGAATGTGGGTTTAATTAAGAGAGAGAATCCATTTTAAAACCTCGTGAAATTAATTTCGGTAATATTCTCTATTTTTGGCAGATAAACTTAAACTAAACCAGAAAAATTAGGTAAATAAATTTTTTCTGGCTGGAATTTTTCAAAAATATCAATAATCCGAGTCACATCTGCGGAATGTGGGGTAAAAATTTTGGATTTTGGATTTTGGATTAAATAGACTAAGGAAGAAGATAATCAAAGTATGGTCATTGATGAAAACCGCTCTAAAATCGGATTTCCGAATCTAAAATCTAAAATCTAAAATCTAAAATTGGGGTGATCTTGGGTAAATAATAATTGAGTCACTGCTGTTAAAACCTTGAGTCCTTGCAATGAACCAGTAATTAATCGCCTAGCTGACTGTGGTTGACGGATAAATTCCCAAACTAGGGGCAAAGGTCGCAAAGAACCGTTTTCACTAATCGCGGATGTGATATTGGGGATATCATGGTTAGAATCATCACTGACTACTCGTAATATAGCCACTTGTTTGTCTGGGAATTGGCGAAAAAATTCTAGGAAGGGATATGCTTCCATATCTACAACATCAGCGCCGTATTGTTGATGTAGGTGGTGTTTTTCTGCGGATGTACATACAATGCGATCGCTTGTCAACCCCCTGACTAAAGATACATGATCACCCAGTCGGGTATATATATTTGCCGTAAAATCATGATTACAGTCTTGTAGATTTCCTTGATAAAGACAATTTTGATATAAAACAATATCTCCAACCTGATATTTTTCGCTCAGGCTACCACATAAACCCATCATCAAGATAGAATTTTCACAGACCTGGGCTAATAACTGGAAATTAACCTGTAAATGTTGCTGTACTGGTGCGATTCCCATTGGGATAGTTAACACCTGGGGTGGGGTAGGGGTAGCGCCCCCGTGCCTACCCTTATGGGTAGCGCCCCCGTGTCTATCCAAGGGGATACAACTTAATCCACGACAGACGGCTTGATGTTCTGCTCCCTGGGGGACTAAAATCAGAGTTGGCATTTTGTGGGGCAGGAATGGAGAATGGATAATGGAATGGGTAATGGATAAAAACTATTCCCGATTACCAATGACTAATAATGACTAAGATAATAATTTTATCAGATGGTACAGACCAAAACAACCCAAACATCCGCCCGTGAAAGCTTTAATATTTCCAAATTAGCAATTAAGTTTTCTTGGTTAACGGTGTGTTTTTGGATAGGTATAACGGTAGCTGGGGTTCTGGCATTTAGTTCTCTCAAATATGCTTTATTTCCAGACATCACCTTTCCAGTGGTGGTAGTGACAGCCCAAGCACCCCTAACCAACACCCTAGACACTGAAGAAAAACTGACCAAACCTATAGAGGAAAGCCTAAAATCCTTGGTAGGACTTGAGGATATTCGTTCATCAACCTATCCGGGTCAAACTGCTGTAGTTTCCTCCTTTATTGTCGGTACGAACTTAGAAACAGTTACCAGCAAAATTTCCCAAATAGTCAATCAGTTAAATCTACCCAAAGATACAAATAAAAAAATCATTCCCTTGAATCTGAACGAATCAGCGGCCGTTAGCTATGCAGTTGAAAGTTCTGTCCGGGATATTGATAATTTACGACAACTGACAAAAGATAAAATCCTTCCCAGGATAGCTAAATTACCAGGGGTGCTAAAAGTGTCACTGTTAGGGGGGGGGACATTAAAACCCCAAGAGACCACCGGTGGAACATTAGTCAGGTTTAATAGTCAAGACGCTTTAGCCTTTCAGGTGATTAAAAAAGGAGATGCTAATACCCTAGAAGTAGTCAGTGGGGTAGAAAAGGAAGTACAACAACTCAGGTCTAACTTAAAAGATGTCACCTTGACCTTAGCTGCTACCCAAGGGGAATATATTCGTAATGCTACCCATTCCACCATAGATGCCCTGATAGAAGCTATCATCCTCTCGGTAGTTGTCATTTTTCCCTTTTTATGGAATTGGCAAGCTACCCTAATTTCTGCATTAGCCATTCCCATATCCTTATTAGGGACATTTATCGTCATGGCGATATATGGCTTTAATTTAGAAACCATTACCCTGTTAGCATTAGCTTTGGTAATTGGTTCAATAGTAGATGATGCCATAGTTGATGTCGAAAACATCATGCGGCATATTGAAAACGGAAAAACTCCACGGGAAGCCGCCCTAATAGCTACTAATGAAATCGGTTTAACTGTCACCGCAGCCACTTTAACAGCGGTAGCGGTATTTTTACCTATCGGTTTGATGGGTGGAGTCATTGGGCAGTTTTTTAAACCCTTTGGGATTACTGTTTCTGCGGCTATGCTGACATCTTTGTTAGTAGCCCGGACTTTATCCCCAGTCTTAGCTATTTATTGGCTCAAGCCTAAAGCAATTAATTCTCCCCAGAAGCAGAGTAAGATTTGGCAGGGATTTGAGCAAGCTTACGGCAATTTGTTAACTTGGTCTTTGCAGCACCGTTTGATAGTTGTGGGATTAGCTGTAGTTAGTTTAATTGCTGGTATTGCCCTAATTCCCCTAATTCCCAAAGGCTTTATTCCCAAACTTGACCGGGGAGAATTTAATATTGTCTATACTTCCCTAGTACCTAGTCTTCCTGCGGCTCTTGGACAAGAAGCGCTAGGAGCAGGAGGACAACCAAGAGGACGGGAAATACAAAGGGAACAAAAAGATAAATTAGGAAATTCGTCTTTGTCTGTTGCTGAGGATTTATCTGCTGACCCATCTCCTATTTCCATTTCTAATCTTTTGAACGATTCCTTGGATGTTGCTAAGAAACTGGAAAAAGTGGTGAGAAATTCCCCCGCAGTGGCCACAGTTTTTACTACTGTGGGTTCTCGTGAAGGTGAACCAAACAAGGGGACGCTGTACGTTAAGCTAAAAGCAGAACGAGAAGTGAAAACGGCTCAAGTCCAAGACCAACTCCGCGCTACTTTGCCAAAATTGGCTGGTGTCACCACAAGTGTAGAAGATATTCAATTTGTAGACACCGGTGGACAAAAACCTTTGCAAATAGCTTTACAGGGTAAGGATCTCAAGGCTTTGACTACAGCAGCTAAAGCGGTGAAAGCACGAATCGAGAAAATATCTGGTTTTGCTGATGTAACTATTACAGGTGAATCTCATCAACAAGATACAATTTTGCAAATTGAAAGGTTGAATCATCAGCGAGTCGTTTATATTGGCGCTAACCTGGGACAAGATCTAACTTTAGGTAATGCAACGGATATTGTAGTATCTGAAGCTAAGGCTGTCATCCCTGCGGGTGTTTCTTTAAATTTAGGCGGCGATTCTGCCCGTCAAAATCAGGTTTTTGGCAGTTTTGGCACAACTTTAGGATTATCGGCGCTTTGTATTATTGTGGTGCTGATTTGGCTGTTTAAAAGTTGGGTAGACCCCATAGTTATTGGTCTTTCTTTACCTTTAGCAATTGTGGGAGCGTTGTTGGCGCTACTATTTACCAAAAGTGATTTTGGCATGATATCTCTGATTGGTTTTGTATTTTTGCTGGGAATTACTAACAAAAATGCGATTTTAATTGTAGATTACATTAACCAATTACGAGATTCTGGAATAGAAAAAACTGAGGCAATTCTCAAGGCTGGTCCTGTACGTTTGCGCCCCATTATGATGACTACAGCAGCGACTATTTTGGGGATGGTTCCCATTGCTTTGGGTTTAGGTGCAGGTTCAGAATTGCGGTCTCCCATGGCTGTTTCTATTGCCGGTGGTTTGGTCAGTTCTACTATTCTGAGTTTATTTGTTGTGCCTGTATTCTACGCCATTTTAGATGATTGGTTTCCCAGAAGGAAGGTAAATTAATAAGTTAATAAAGTAGAATTAGATCCCCGACTTCTCTCAGAAGTTGGGGATTTTGTTGTTGATAATTTTTTCTTTTGAATCTTGACTTATAGCACTTCCCGGTGTTATGAGGTACATATTTTGCGGGCAAGATGCCCGCACTACAAGAGTTTCATCATTCAACTTTGTACCTCATAAGAGCAGAAACCGCTGTATAGCCATGTAGGTTGGGTCAGGAACTAAACCCAAGCTACAGAATTTCCTAAATTAAGTCGTTAATAGAAAATTGTCGCTGTTTCTCTAAGTCTTGTAAATGGATTTTTTCTATATACATGGCTTCAGCATAATATTTATCTTTTTCTGGTTCAGTTTGCGGATCTATTTTTTCCCATTGTTCCATAAAATAACGATAGCGTTTTTCTCGAAATACTCTTTCCATACAAGCTAATGCTGCTTGAATAACGTGGGGAGTTCGTAATATTTCTGTTTTATTTTTTTCATTGAGATGAAATATATGGGAAACTATTTCTAATTCTTCTGATAATTCTAAATATCTATTTTGGACACTGGAAATTAAATCAAGTTCATCTAATGGAAATTCTAACATTTGTTGCCATAAAAAACGATGATGAGAAAGACTAAATTCTAAGTTGCGGGTTTCTAAATCTTCAATAATTATTTGTCGTTGTTCGCAAGAATGAAGATAAATGATTAATAATAATGCCTCAGCTTGTTCTAGTAGAGTGGGTTCTGTATTAACTAAAGATAATTTTGGGGTTTGAGGTTGCGGTTTATTTATTCGTGGACTTAGAGATTTTAGACTATTAGGTTTAATCTGAGTTAGGAGATTTTCAATTCTTAAAGGTTTAAGTCTACTATCTCCTAAACTGAGAATTTCTGCACAGTAAGAAACATAATAATTTAGTGTATCGTTATTAGCGATATTTTGCAGTAATTTAATAATTTGTTGGGTAACTTGTTGAAAGTCGGTAGCTTGTTTTAAATCTCGATTTTTAATAATATTTTGAATTTGCCAATCTAGCCAAAGAGGTGCATTTGTTAATAATTGTTGATAATCGGATGCTGTATGATCATGTAAATATTCATCAGCATCTTTACCATGAGGTAAATTGAGAATTTTTAATTGTACTTCTCCTGTATAAACTAAATTAGAAACTTCACCAATTGCTTTTTCCGTAGCATTTATTCCAGCTTTATCTGCATCAAAATTGAGGATTAATTGCTTAGATTCTGTATAACGTAATAATAGCCGTACCTGTTCTATACTTAATGCTGTACCCAAGGAAGCAACAGCGTTATTAATTCCGGCTGCATGGAGAGAAATCGCATCAAAATATCCCTCTACAACTACCGCTTGATCAACTTTAGAAATAGCGTCTTTGGCTTCATCTAAAGCAAATAAAGTTTTCCCTTTACTAAATAATTCCGTTTCAGGAGAATTGAGATATTTTGGTTGTTCTTCGGTTAAAGTTCTGCCTCCAAAAGCAATTACTCTCCCTTGAATATCACGAATAGGAATCATTAACCTATCACGAAATACATCATAATATCCTCCTCCTTCTTTTCGGGGTTTAATTAATCCTGCTTGTTCTACCAATTGCAGGGGATAATGTTTACTTTCCACCAAATAACGGTACAGAGTTTCCCAACCAGGAGGGGCATAACCTAAACCAAATTGTTGAATAGTTTCCTCTTGAAATTGACGAATTTTTGTTAAATATTCCCGTGCTTTTTGTCCTTGAGATTGTCTTAAAGTGTGTTGATAAAATTGAGCAGCGGAAGCGAGAACAGTATATAATTGGTCACGTAAAGATATTTGACGTTGTAATTCTTGTCTTTGTTCAGGTTCTAAAGTTTTAACCGGGACTTGATAACGTTTTGCTAAATCTAGTACCACTTCTGCAAATTGACGTTTTCCCAAATCCATGACAAATTTAATTGCATTTCCCGCAGCTTGACAGCCAAAACAATAATACATTTGTTTATAAGGACTAACTGTAAAGCTGGGAGTTTTTTCATCATGAAAAGGACACAAACCTACAAAATCTTTACCCCGTTTTCGCAACACTACATACTCTGATATAACATCAACAATATCAGCGCGGAGTTTAACTTCTTCAATAGTATCTGGATGTAAGCGAGGAATTTGCATGAGGAATCAACAATCATAATCTAGATTTATTATACTATAATATATTTTAATTGTGTTAGTGGCTAGTAGGATGTGTTAGCCACAGTGTAACGCACCAAACCCTTAAACACAGCATATTATAATACCCTGTTATAAATATGTAAAAAAACTATTAGCTAAAATAGCAGCTTGAGTTCTGTTTCTGAGATTTAGAACATTTACAATATTTTCATTTGAGTTTTGGGTTATTTATCTGATAGGAAACTGAGGGATTATATCATCTATCTCTGTCATTAATTTAATTGTTTCTATGACGACAATAATTATTTTTTGATAATGAGTAATTTCCGCGTCAGATAAATATATGTTAGCATTTTTTCTGTCTTTTAACCATTTATCTAATACTTGATAACCACCAATTTTAAATTCCCATACTATTGGAGAAACTCCCGAAAAATAACAGTTCTGATTAATCAAAATTTGCTGTTTATTTGTATTATATTTAACTTGAGTTATTTCATTTTTACCATCACCTTGATAATGAATAGCGCCTCTTTCTTCTCCATTAAATAAAGGTAAATTAGCAGTAGTAGAAGTTTCTGATTTAGTCATGGGAGTTGGGGGCAGATTTTTCATCAAATGTAAATTAACTAACTTTTCTCCTTTGATAACTAATTGATTAAATAATTCATTATTGCTAGTTAAAGGAAGACGCGGAAAATCAATCTTTAAAAACTGGGAGTATCGTTGACGATATTGAGGAGAATGAAACACAGCATAAATATAATAAAAGATATTTTCTGCTGTGGGAATATAACCTAATTTGGACTTAATTGCAGTGATAAATTCTGGAGAAAAATTAGGTTTTCTGTCTTGGGTTGTTTCGTTTTCTGGATAAATATAGAGAGGAAAAAGATAACCAATACCTTTATTACTGATAGTAATTCTACTTTCAATCATATTTTCAGTGATAAAACAATGATTAAAAATCCCTTCTGCAACTTGTCTAACGGTAATTAATCCTAAATTATCACCTAATAACATATTTTTCATCACATCATTTCGAGGCATACAAATAAATCCCCTTGATTTACCTGTATAATAGGTGTATTTGATATCGAAAGGACGATATAAAATCCGTTTAATCGAATTTCTATTTATTGTATTAATTTTATTTTGTTTAACTCTGCTTTTTTTAATATCATCTTGCGCTAAAGCAACCTGCCAATCTCTTGTATCTTTTCCTAAATTATACTTTTCTCTTGCTTCTTCTGGTGGTAAAAATGCAAAATCATTAACAATTTTTTCCACGTCTTCAGGAGTTTTCTGAATTGTTAAAGAATCTCGCGCTGTGACAATTCCCACAGAATTAACAAGCATGATATCAGTTATTTTCCAACCTCGATTATATTCTTCTAAAGCATAAACATCTTGAGGAGTCAACAAATAAAAAGGAGAAATAGGATTGATTTTTTCCCATGCTACGGTTTTCATCGTTAATTCTTTCAATAACTCATATTTATGTTCACGAATTCCCCATAAATCAGCATAAAAAACGCCCTTTTCTGGTGCATTTTGTTGATTAAATATAAGCTGATTTTTAGGAATATCCTTAACAGCAATTAAAATCGCTACTCCCTGTTGAATATCAAAGACATTTTGATCTATACTTCCATCTGGAGAAACTTCTTTTTTCTTAGCATTACCATGTAAATTCAGAATATAAATCCGATTAAAACTTTGTAATAAACTTTGACGCATTCCTCGAAATGTCGGGTTATCTAAATAACCATGATTGGTAACAAAAGCTAAAATTCCTACTCCTGTTTTATCAATTCTCCATTGTCCAAAGCGAATAAATTTTACATAATCATCTTGTAACCATTTGGGATTTTTTTCATCTAAAGATAATCCATCTATTTGATAATAATCTTTAACTAATCCTTCTATCCATTCATTTTTATTTTCTGAATGTCCCGAATAGGGAGGATTTCCTAAAACTACATGAATAGGAATTTCCGTTTTAATTGCTGCTGCTTGGTTTGCTTCTGCTGAGATATACTGGCCTAAAATTAATTCTGATTTTTTCACTCCTTCATTTAAAGCATTAGTTAAAAAAATATTTAATCTTTCTTTTCCTTCAAATTCATAACCTAAGTTTTCTAATAATAATCCCAGTTTTAAATGTGCAATTGTATAAGGAGTCATTAATAACTCAAAACCATATAAACGTTTGAGAACTTGTTTATCTCTAAATAATTGATTCCAACGGTTGACTCCATATTTTTCAAAGTTAAAATAAATTTGTTTAATGACTTCATATAAAAAAGTTCCTGTTCCCGTAGCTGGGTCTAAAATTGTGACGTTTTTACTACCTAAACCATCATCTAAATTAAAATCATTTTCTAAAATATGATTAACTGCTTTAACAATGAATGAGACTACAGGTTCAGGAGTATAATAAACTCCTCTACTTTTTCTTAATGATGCTTCATAAGCTGCTAAAAATGTTTCATAAAAGTGGACTATGGGATCTTGTTTTCGTGTCTCTTGTCCAAAGTTTTCTAGAATATTATTCATATCAACTTTAGCTAAAAGTTCCACTAAGCTATCAATTGTCCAATTAATTTTACTGATAATATCTGTGGAAATAACTGTACTAAATAATCCTTGTAAAAAGGGAATTTTATCACTAATATAAATACCCGCAGTTTGACGATTAAATTGATATGTTGTTTGTCCATGACAATGGCCTACCCTAGCGGTAAATAAACCATAAGCTATGGTTTGAGCGTACATATCAGCAAAGTTATAATTATCTAAATCTGGTAATAGTAACTCTTGAAATAATAATTTTAATTGAGTTAATTCTCCTGTTTGTTCTTCGCTTTTCAATGCTTCATTAATACTATAACGAATAGCTTTAGTTGCTGCGGCCATTTCCTTAGCTAAATCATAGTAGTTATTAATAGTTTTTTCTTGTTTACTGAGAAATGATCTAATTAATTCTTCTGTTTCTAATATATTAGAAACAGGAATTATTTGATTGTTTTCAATTGTAGCTAAGGTGGTTTTTAATTGCAGTTTGCCATCAAGATACCAATGAAACTGAAGATAATTAGTCAGGATCAGATTTTCACCAATGGATGATTCTAAATAACGTTGTAATTGTTCAGTTTTTTGAATTTTATCTAAGTTTTCTCCGATTTTTTTGGCTTCAATATAACCGAGTAATTGATTATTCTTTCTCACAGTAAAATCAGGAATACCTGCTTGATTTCCCAATTCTTCAACAGTGGATTTTATTCCTAAAATAACACTATTAATCAGATTTTCTAATGTGGAGTAGTGAGTGCGTTCACTGCCTTTTTCTAGTTTGCTTTGCAGTTGTTGTAAATAGTGTCTAAAGTCCATATATTTGGCGTATTTTTTAAATAAATATGTGATGTTATTAATGATAAGTTACCAATGTTAGTAGTAGTTGCCATGGTTGACAGAATTTTTAGCTAATGTTATTTAATTCTAGTTTATTATTGGCGCATTGCACCACAGGCGATCGCTGACAATGGATACTTGTCGGCATGATTTCCAAGAGTTCGATAGAATATCAAATGAAAAAAAGATAAACTCTTACTACTCTCAATCTCCGCGCCTCTGCGTGAGCTAAATTATCTAAATCAGCAACAGCGAAAATATAATAAAAAAAGAGGTCTTTTTAGACCCCTAACAAAATCGAAATAAAATAAGCTCTGATATAGAAATTAAGACAAACCAGCATTAGTACCTTGTTTACCAGTTGCTAATTCCACTTTAACAATCTTGCCACCCATTTTTTGAATCCTTTGTTGTTCACGGAACCAATTTTCATAGGGAACTAACTTAGTAAAGTAAGTGTTTTGTAATTCGCGTTGGGTGCGAGTACGAGATAGACTAGGAACACAAGCAGTTACTTTAAATAAACGAGCCATTTTTTTTCAAATCTCCTCTATTTGTTTGTGAAAACTTTTTTATCTCAAAAATCTTGAGTGCAAATCTTTAATTAATCTTTCGCAGACTGGAAATCAACCATCAACACTAGACTGATAACACTTACAATCAAATTAGCAAGAGAACCTTCTAGCAATCATGATTGATTTCCAGACCAAAATACCAGTTCCGCACCTATATTACTAAGTGCAAACCTAACTCCTAGCTCAAGCCAGAGGAGATATAGTCGAAGTAAACGCCCATTTCTTTACCAGCGTCAGGACCTACCAAACTAGCGGTTACTTCCTTCATAGCTTGGATAGCTTGAACGGTAGAGCCTACGGGTACTCCCAAGGAATTGTAGGTTTCTTTCAAACCATTTAATACGCGCTCATCCAAAATGGAAGCATCACCAGCGAGCATAGCATAGGTAGCATAACGCAAGTAATAATCCAAGTCACGGATACAAGCTGCGTAACGACGGGTGGTGTACATATTACCACCGGGACGGGTGACATCAGAGTACAACAAAGACTTAGCTACAGCTTCTTTAACGATCGCAGCAGCATTAGCACTGATAGTACCTGCGGCACGAACGCGTAGTTCACCAGTAGCGAAGTAGCCTTTTAGTTTTTCGAGAGCAGAGGTATCAAGGTATTTACCTTGAACGTCTGAAGAATTGATAACGGAGGTAATTGCGTCTTGCATTGTTGTTTTTTCCTTATTTCCAACCTTATTGTCACAGTATCAGTTTTAGCCGAGAATAGAGCTAAAACCTACTGCATTGCACCAACAACGTAGTCGAAGTAAGAACCAGCTTCACCAGCGTCTTCAGCAGACAACAAGGTAGCAGCAACGTTCTTCATAGCGGCAACGCCACCAGCAACTGCATCAATGGGAGTACCCAAAGACTTGTACATTTCCCGAACACCAACGATACCGATTTCTTCGATGGCTGTAACATCACCAGAAACGATTCCGTAGGTAACGAGGCGGAGGTAGTAGTCTAAGTCACGCAAGCAAGTAGCTGTCATTTCTTGACCGTAAGCGTTACCACCGGGGGAAACAACATCAGGACGTTTTTGGAACAGTTGGTCACCAGCTTGCTTAACAATGCGCTCGCGGTTTTCGGTCAATACTTGCGCGATGCGAAGGCGTTGTGCGCCACCAGCAACAAAACCTTTGATTCTATCTAATTCACCGGGGCTGAGGTAGCGAGCTTCTGCATCAGCATTCACGATAGCTTTCGTGACGATACTCATTAATGGATTCCTCCAAAACTAATGTAACCAGAGTTTGATTAAACTGGTACGACTTTATGTGGTTGATAGTCAAGCCTAACATCTTGATTTACATTTGCAACCAGATTGACCGGATTTGGTGTAAACCAGATGGAAAACTCAAATACCTTCCGCAAAATATTGTCCAGTATTATGTTGAGCATTTATTACTGCTCTTAATATTTTGTAACATTAATTTTCAGATTTGCTCATTTTGAGGCAACAGGGAACAGGGAACAGGGAACAGGGAACAGGGAACAGGGGACAGGGAACAGGGAATAGGGAACAGGGAACAGGGAACAGGGAACAGGGAACAGGGAACAGGTAGAGTTATTACCAATTACCAATTACCAATTACCAATTACCAATTACCCATTACCAATTACCAATTACCAATTACCCATTACCAATTACCCATTACCCATTACCCATTACCCATTAACCTACCTATTGCTAGGACGACCTGTTAAAACAGCAGGAGACAAGCTAGACCAAGATTGTTTCACCAAATCAGCCTCAGCTTGTACACTACCCAAGTAGTTACCCGCTGGTAAAGAGGGATAGCGTTTGTAAGGTACTACGTCTTCACCAAAATAACGAGCATATTCAGCACTATTGACAATTCCCTCTACAGCAGCCCTTAAACCGCTATCAGCCAATAATTTGTTATATTGGCGGATTTCGCTCTGGGTAGCTGGTGCGCGTCCCAACAGGTGACGGAATAAAAATTCAATTACCTTGGTATTGGGATAAGGAGTATAGAACCGTTTGCGATAGATTTCGGAACTAGCTAATTCCAGGACAAACTCACGCACGGTAATTTCACCATTACGTAATTTGCTATCTAAGTCAGAACGACGGAAATAACCAGGAACTTGACCACTAAATACGTCCATTACCTGACAGTAAATAGCATTAATTACCTGATTGGTTTCCGGGGAATTTGTGCCAGTAGTAGCGCGGTAAATCCGAATTGGTTTGCGTCTGCTTGTGCCTACACCAACTTCTACAGACTGTCCACGTCCATCATTGAAAGAACGACCCAACTCAATAAACAAGGGTTTAGTCTTGTCCATTTTCTTACTTTGGGCTGCTAAATCAGCGATCGCCAACGCCAAAATTGGTGTATTCTCAGTTTTAATCCGAGGCTTAACTGTTTTAAAGCTGGGAACAACCAAATCATCATTTTGCTTAGTTAGCTGGTTGTAAAGCTTTTCAGTATTGGGGAAGTTAGCAGCAGGTAAAGTGGGGAAGCGACGGTAAGGAACAGTATCTTCACCGAAGACTTGACCATATTCCACACTCTCCACCATAGAGCTAATAAAGGCACGAATACCTTGAGTAGCGAGAATTTGGTTATATTTGCGGATTTCTGCTTGATCAATAGGTGCGCGACCTAAGAAATGCTTAGTACCCAACTCAATTACTTTCGTGTTGGGATAAGGTGTATAAAACTCCTTCAAGTACAGGTTAGAGTAACCCAAACCTTGAATAAATTCCTTCACCGTAATTTCACCATTCACCAACTTACTTTCTAGACTCGTGAACTCGTTGAGAGAAATGTAAGGAGCAATATCCCGCTCGAAAATCTGGCGATAAGCACCGCTAATTACAGTATCAACAGCAACCTTATCATTACCAACTGCTGTTAATTTAAAGACCTTAGTTTGTTCACGTTGCTTAGTAACACCTTGATTAATGCGGAAATCAATATCTGGTTCAGTCCGCATTTCTGTAACTGCACCCAATTCCACAAAGCGCGGGGTTGCTTGTTTTTCAACATTGGCCACATCTTCGCGGATAGTACCCACGCGCAACTGACGTAAAGACACACCAGCAGGAGTTAAATAGCGTTCGTAAGGAACAGTATCTTCATTGAAAGCTTGGCTGTATTCATCACTGTCAATGATAGCATCAACAACAGCATAGAAACCTTTCTTAGCCGCAATATCAAAATACTTATTGTTCTCTTCCCGACCATAGGTAGGACGACCTAATAAGCGACGGTGAATATACTCAATCGCTTTACACACATAGAGAGAAGTCCAATACATCTTGCGGAATAAATCCGACTTAGCCAATACCCGTACAAACTCACGGACAGTGATTTCGCCGTTTTCCAGCTTAATTTCTGCCACTTTCAGCCGTTGACCTTCATAAACATCACGACCGAAAACTTGTAAGTATGTAGCCTTAATTACCGCTTGGGTAGAACTTTCAGAGAACTTAACACTTGCTCCCTTAGCGGCTTTTTTGCCAATAGTTCCTGGTAATTGGTCTAATTTAAAGACTTTAGCTCCTAGAGTCCCTGGAGCTACACCACGGGCTTTAGGGTTACTAAGTTGATTATTGATACCAGGTCCTTGGTGAATCAAAATCCGGCGGGTATCCTTACTAAAAGGTGCTGGACTGCTGCTGGGGTTGCGAGTTTCTTTCGGGAAAATCGCCCCAAATTGAATTTCCAAGGGATCATTACCAGAACCATAAGGATGTTGATCAGGTAATGGCTGTTCATAAGCCGCAAAAGTTGTAATAAACTGAGGTACTTTACGGAAAGGCGCACTGTATTTGAACAGGTCTTGCTGTGGTCCCCAGTTGCGACACTCTTGAGCTTCTTGACCCAGACCCCGAATATAGGGTACTGTTTCTTCGCCAAAGTAATCGCTGTATTCGGTAGAATCTACCAAAGCATTCACTAAAGCCGCTAAACCGCCTTTAGAAACAATAGCAAAGTATTTTTGCACTTCTTCGCGGCTGGAAGGTCCCCGTCCTAAAATATGACGGAAAGCCAATTCAATTACCCGGCTGTTAATAAAAGGCTGGTAAAATTCCTTTTGGTAAAGGGGAGACTTAGCAAGACGACGAATAAACTCCCGCATGGAGATTTCGCCATTTTTAACTTTTGATTCCAAATCCGAAATAGACAAGCTATAAGCACGGGTAATATCGCGCTCAAATACTTGACGATAAGCCGCTTTGATCACTTCTGTCTTTTCGCTAGAAGACAGACCCGGCTTCATAGCGTATTTGGGACGGTTTTCAGCCGCGTTAGCGTAAATTTGGGGTAGTTGTAACCCTTGTTGATCACCAGTGGGACGTTGGCGGACCTTCGTTGAAGGTGTGGGCGCTTGAAATTCTGTGAGCAATACATCCATGTACTGAGTCACAATTTCTGTAGCTGCCGCGTCTTTGCGGAAATAGGATAAAGAAGCCACCTTGATTTCCTGTAAAGCCACTATAGTCGCTTCAGAGGAACAGGCATTTTCAATAATTTCCCGTAAACCCCTGGTATTTACAGAGATGATATTAGGGTCACCAGCGACAATAGCATAAGTAGCATAGCGCAAGAACCAGGATAAATCCCGTAAGCTCTTGGCCATGTTACCCGGACCATAACGAGCGACGTTAATGGGTCTAAAGCCCGGAGGTGTGGGGCCGCCAGCAGAAGTATTGAAAATAGAACGCAGGTTTTCCAAGAAACCACCACGACTTTCAACGTAGGTGACTGTTCCTAATTTCATGCCCTCTTGCAGACTAGCATCAGCACCGACCATTGCCAATTCTCGTTCTTGAGGCTTTTCTAAGAAAGCCATAGGTGAACCACCGACGAAAATCCGGTTAGCAGCGCGAGAAACGATGATTTCGGAATTTTCTGTCAGAATTTGGGCGATTTCTAAACGTTTTGCCCCAGAGGCAAAATAACTGACCAGTTCACTTAGTTCACCTCTTCCTAAAAAGCGGTCTTGTTGTTCCGCTTGGGAAATGGTGGACACGGGTAGGGTTTGATATAGTTGCGGACGCGCAACTGAGCTTCCACCGCTTGCCTTAACACTCATTAGCTTTTTAAAACTCCTATCATAATCGTTTATGTGTTAAGCCTGAGTTATTTATTTTTTTTTAGGCTTGACATTTTTGCGTATTTGTGAATATGACGCTGGCAAAACCCAGTAAATTAACCCAGTTCAATTTTTAGATTAGAACGTTTTGTGTTGATGCTGTTGGTTTATTAAGAAGTATGTCGAATCTGTAATCTAAATTTGATATTTCACAAGATACATACTTCTATTTTTTGGGATGAACATAGATTTTATCCCATATTTTGCACTAATTTAATGATTAAGCTTATTCATAAAGGCAAAGAACAGACGGTAGACAAAAATGATCAAGGTTATATTGATACCAGCTTGGTAAACCGCTATCTTATTTTTGTGGTTATTGATGAGTTAAAGCGTAATTACATTAAATATGTATAAATATTCAAAAGTATTTCTACTTATAAGATTTTAAATGACTGATTTTGTCAAACTTAAATGCTAAACAGCTTATTAAATAAACGATTATCTATAATGGTGTGCTTCGCATTAAGGCAGAGATACGCAGTACCTGGTTTATTGTTTGGTAAATTATGTGTAAGGACTAATTTATTACTATATTTAAATATAAACTAACGCATAGTGTTTTATATTGATAGAAATAATAAAAAGTAAATTTATAAACACAAATATAAACATAAAGCATATCCCTGACTTCTTCGAGAACAGGACAGACGCAAGGGTGACAGTAAAAGTTATAATTTTTCTTTCGTAGTCAGGGCTTTAGCCCTGATTTTGTTCACTTAGTATCTCAAAAAGAGGATTAAAGTCCTGACTACGGGGAAAACGGGAAAAGAGGACTAAAGTCCTCACTACGTTAATCAATACTTATTAGTAAATCCTCACTAAACTAAACTTTTACAGTTTCTTGAGACTCTTGATGAATTGTTTGTGGATAATCTTCTTTTTGGAAGTAGTAATAGCTATGGGGTTCATTTTTAACGATGACACTATTAACCACCTGTCCTAAGACATTTTGTCCAGATTTTGCTAATAGTTCCCTAGCAAAAGTAGCATTAACAGAATCAACAATACCAGGACGAACTACTAATAAAACACCGTCGGCCATTTGTCCTAAAGTAACAGCATCAGCAGCGACATTTAAAGCTGGAGTATCAACAATTACATAATCATATTTATCAGAAAAATTTGCCATTAAAGTTGCCATTCTTTGAGAATCTAGAAGAGAGGCTGGACTAGGAGGAACTATGCCAGAAGTTAAGATATCTAAGTTAGGCATGACTTTTTTGATAGTAGCAGTGATTTCGTCTTCTTTAATAATTAAATTACTTAAACCTTGATTATTCATCAAGTCCCAAATTTTATGCTGAACTGGACTGTGCAAATCTCCATCTATGAGTAAAACTTGACGGTCCATTTGTGCCATTGCTGTAGCTAAATTGGCTGCTACCGTTGATTTACCTTCTTTGGGTACAGAACTGGTGACAACAATAACTTTTAGCTCTTTATCAGCACTCATAAAATTGAGATTTGCCCTTAACATTCGGTAAGATTCACTAATAGAAGAACGGGGGAAATCTCGAATGATAATACTTTGATTATAGGGATCAAATTCTTCCCGATTACTAGAGGATCTTTTCCACTTACTGGCTGTAGGAATAACTCCCAATAAAGTCAGTCCCAGTAATTCTTTAGCTTCATCAACAGTCTTAATAGATTTATCTTGGAGTTCTAGAATATATATAGTAATCAAGGCTGCCAATATACTAATTAGGGCTGAACTTAAATAAGAACCCATAGCAGAGAAGGTAGATTCATCAGGAATTTGTGCTTCAGATATCTTAGTAGCGTTACCTAAATTTTGATTTTCGGCTATTCTGCTTTCCTGTAGCTTTTGAAGTAACAGAGAATAGGTAGATTGTGCTGCTTGTAGTTTACGTTCTAACTGACGCTGTTGTTCTTCTAATTTGGGTAAGTTATTCAATCTTTGTTTATAAGCAAATTGTAAATTTAATAAAGAATTGACTTGACTGGCTAAACCTAGACGGTTAGATTCTAATTCCACGAGTCTAGTAGAGAGTTGCTGTTGTAATGCACTTAATTCTAAATTACCTTGTGGTTGTAGTTTATTTTTACCTAATGCTTGGTCTATCCTCTGATCAATAACCCTGTTTAAAGAGATTATTTTGTCTCGTATGTCTATAATTTCTGGATGACTATTCTCCAAAATAGTTTGCCTATTTGCCAATTTTGATTGTAGCTGTTGGATTTCTTTAAGAATATCTTGTATTCCAGAGATTTGACTAATAGAAGTCATTAATAATGCCTGTTCTGGACTCATTCCCAATTGTTGACTTATTACCTGAGACTGGGATTTAACATTAGCCAATTGAGATTGAGTATCGTTCATTCTTAATTGCAAATTAGCCATGATTTCTACTGCTTGAGTGGCTTCTTCCTGTAAAGAAACAATCTTATTTCTCTCTTTAAAACCTGCTAGTTCAGATTCAGAGCGACGCATGACTAATTCGGCTTGTGGTAGTTGTTTTTCTATAAATTTGCGAGCTGCGGCTGCTTCGGCCCTGCGTGAAGATAAATTCTGCTCCAAATAAACTTTGATTAGCTCATTTACAACTTGAGCGGCAGTTTTTGGGTTACTATCTGTGTAGGTAATTTGCAGAACATCAGCACCTTTAACTTCTTTGATAGTGAGGTTTTTGAGAAATAGCTTAGTTTTTAAAGCCTCTCCTTTATCATCTTTGAGTTGTAAACTGTTAATAGTTTTCTCTATTACCGGAAAAGAACGTATTATTTCTACTTCTGTGTTCATGGGATTACTTTGTTCCATGAGAGGAACTAATTTACCTATTTCTGTTCCTAGTCCCGTCATAGAAGAAGTAGAATTATTACTTTGAAAACGTAACTTACCTTCTGCCACATAAAGAGGTTTTTTCAAAGATGTTGCTAACTGTGATATCCCAAAAACAACAATACTAATAGATAAAGTTGCTAACCAACGACGTTTGAGAATTGTCCAATATTTCGCTGGTGATATAGAAGATTCTTGTAGTTCCATAATCATTAAATTTGGGTATTTTTAAGTTGTCGAGTAAATAGCTTTGATAACAGAAATTACTCTTTCTAAATCTTCGTCTGTTAGATTAGAGCCAGAAGGTAAACAAAGACCGCGCATAAATAAATCTTCCCCGACTTCACCACCAATACATTCACATTCAGAAAACACAGGTTGGAGGTGTAATGGTTTCCAGACAGGACGAGCTTCAATTTGTTCTTTAGCAAGTTGAAGACGAATATATTCTCGATCTGCACCAAAAGCCTCTGTCGCAACTGTTAAAGCCGTTAACCAGCGTGTGGAATGTCCAAAATTAGCTTCGGGCATAAATTCGATTCCTGGTAAATCTCCCAAAGCAGATTGATAAATTTCAAAGTTGCGTCGTCTCGCTGCTACTCTTTGATTTAAAACTTGTAATTGACCACGACCAATACCTGCTAAAACATTACTCAGACGATAGTTATAACCGATTTCTGAATGTTGATAGTGGGGTGCAGGATCACGGGCTTGAGTTGCTAGAAATTTGGCTTTCATAACTAATTTATCATCATCAGAAACTAACATTCCCCCACCAGAAGTAGTGATGATTTTATTACCATTGAAAGAGTAAATACCAATTCGCCCAAAAGTACCAGGAGAAAGTCCTTTGTAGGTAGCACCTAAAGCCTCGGCTGCATCTTCGATTAGGGGAATATTATATTGATCACAAACTTGGAGAATAGGTTCAATATCTGCACTTTGACCATACAAATGTACAAGGATAACTGCTTTTGGTAATTTACCAAAATAGGCACGTTTTTGTAAAGCTTCCTGCAACAATTCTGGGTTCATATTCCAGGAAATGCGATCGCTATCAATAAAAACTGGTTTTGCGCCTAAGTAAATGATAGGATTAGCAGTAGCAGCAAAGGTTAAAGTAGAACAAAAAACCTCATCTCCTGACCCTACACCAACTAATTGTAAGGCTAAATGTAAAGCCGCAGTTCCCGAACTGACAGCAGCAGCATAACCAGCGCCAGTTATTTGACAAAATTCTTGTTCAAAAGCATCAACATGAGGACCGACTGGAGCAATCCAATTAGTATCAAATGCTTGTTTTACGAATGCTAATTCTTGAGATCCTATATGGGGAGTTGAGAGTAGAATTGGTTTATTCATATTCACCTAAATAGCGCGTTGGCTGCTGAGTAATTTAGATTTGCCATTCAGGCATTTTCCGGTATTTAAATCAAACTCGTAATGATGACCTAGACAGCGCAGAATCCCTCCGGGTAAAACCTCTCCTACCTCCTGTAAGTCAAAACCTGCATGGGGACAATGGCGCTGTACCAAGTAATTACTTCCGTCGCAATGGATTGTAATTTGCTCTTGAAAATCCACTGAGTTTTCATAATCTTCTACAGCTTGCAAGGACTTAGAACAAGCAAATTTCAAGAGTCCTAAAAGATGGTCATTGTAGATATCTGGATTTCGCCATACCTGAAATCGTAAGGACAAAAAGAAGTCTTCCCAAGACAAAGAACCGTCTAACAAGGAAGGAAGCCATCTTGAGGCAAAACGGTATCCATAACTACATTCACCCATCTCTTCATATACCCCTTCTACACCGGGTCGAAAATCAACCGCCCATTTCCCCCCTCCAGGTCCTGTGATATCAAAGCCAACTCGCATCTTGATTTTGCTGTTGAAGTAAGGACTCATTGCTAAAAGACGCTGGAAATAGTCGTAAAATGGTAAGTAAAGAGATGCAGTAGGTTGAGGGTAACGAGCCTTTAAAGCCAGAAGATTACCAGTTCTGGATTCAGCATAGTCTTGTACATAGGAGGTGCGATTGCTAAAGTGAAAATCATCCCAGATAGGATCGGCTGCTTTTTGATTTGTAGTCACATCAAAAGCATCACCTGGGAGCAAAATCATAGTATTTTTAATTCCCTCCTGCCCCAACCAGTCTACTACCTGCTGTTGATCTGGGAAAATTCCGGCTTCGATCTCTGCATTTGCCCAAGTCAGTTCTGAATCAAGGAAACAGGGAGGACCGGCACAGGGGATAACTGTTACTGGTTCAACAATAGTAATCGCCCGTTCCATGTACTTAAATTTAGCTAGGCGCTTATTCTGAGAAAGTTCTCTTTTACGCTCTTCGGGGTACTCATAACAGATGGGATACCAAGAAGCCCCTGCTCCTTGCAATGCTAACACATCAATTACTCCACCTACTTTGTTACGGATGCTGCTAAGTTGAGATCCTGACAAGCGAGCATCATTGAGATTAAGTAGAGTCTGCCCCTCAGCAACAATAACCATCGCCGAATCATGGTTCATTGGTGACTGTTCTGATACAAAGAAAATACTAATGCTCTCAGCTATTTCTATTGGTTGCCACTGAGGTAATTCGATAATTTCCTTTAAACCAGCAGCAGCAATTTTTCTTTTTAAGACTGGTGAGGGATAGTCAGGAATAATAATAGGTGTATTTGCTGGTATTTGGGACAAAAACCAAGGGTCAAGGTGATCTAAATGCTCATGAGAAATAGCGATGGCCGTTGGTTGCAGCAGTGCAGGGGTGATCAAATGTTGGTTAGCTGGGTACTGAAACCATGAACCCAAAAACGCCCCTTCGGGTGAAAACCAAGGATCAATTAGCACTTTAGCATTTCTAGTTTCTACTTGTAGGCCTGCATGACCGAGAGAAATAATTTTCATCATGGAATAGGGAATAGGGAATAGGGAATGTGTAGGGCTAATTCTCCGTAGTTACGCTCATCCTCTTTTGCCTCTTGCGTTAATTGTACTTTGCAATTTTTTATCCTCAATTTATGCCCTTGTGGAGTGTATTAGTCTTTATAAATTAGTTTCCGTATTAATGAGAAGCACGATAAGCCGGAAAGAACTCTGATTTTAATAGCTGTTCGGGATGGATATTTAAGTATTTAGCTTGCAAATTAACTAGATGATAGTAATTATCTTCATCTGTGATTAAGCGCATAGTTGAAAAAGGATGTCTTTGTTGAGAAAAACCGGCTTTAAAGCGATAAAGATTGTCTTCAGCACTTCCAACTCCTCCTCCCAAATGAAGTACCTCATTACCATGCTCTTTTGCCCAAAAGCGAACATAATCAAACATCAACTTACTAGGAGCTTCCTTTAGGAAATCGGACTTTGTTCCTCCTAAATGATATTGAACAATACCACTACATTCTGTAAATAAACCAACGCAAGCAATTTGGTTATCCTGTTCAACAATACATAAATGAATTAATTCTTCTAATAGAGAAAGCTGGCGAAAGTAATTATCATCAAAATAAAAGTATTTGCTTGCTCCTACTCTATCCATTGTTTCCTCATAAATAGCCATAAAATTGTCAATATTATGCTTGAAATTAACTATTTTAGCCTGAAAACCCCGTCGTTTACAGCGATTAATTTTATTTCGATGTTCAGGCTTTGTTTGCTGCCAAATTTCTGCTTCAGAAAGCTTCAAATTAATTGAAACTGTGTTACCATTAACTTGACAAATTTCAGATGTAAAAATGTCACTCAATTTTTGATTAAGAATTGGATGAAGACGTAAAAAAGCAGAACAAATTTTTCTCGATTTCAGAACTTCTTTGAGTTGCTGTATTGCTAGGTTCAGAAAATCTACTGATTGCATAGCTGTCTCACTCAGTAAAATTCCAGAATAGCCATAGGGTGAAATAATATCAAAAATCTGTCCTATGGTTAATTCTCCATTAATACCAATATCACAAGATCGCAGTAGATATGGAATGAAAAATATTTTGTCATGATCGCTAATAATTATAGCTTCAGGTACAGCTTGAATCCGGTTTGCTTCTAACAACGAATATTCAGGTAAATGGTAAATATCGTGCCGTAATTTTATGAGGGTTTCCAACCACAATGGGTCAGCTACATCAATGATTTTAATTTTCATTATAATTATAGGGGTATGGGTTATTCAAAATAGATAATAAACTACTAATTTAAATTCGCTTTAGTTCCTTACTGCTTTGCGGAAACAATTGGGCTGGACTACCAATATAGACACCCATTTCTTTGGTACTTTTTAAAATCAACGATCCTGCACCAATTACAGACTCTTTTGCAATCACAATTCCGTCTCTAATTGTTGAATTACCACCAAAAAAACAATATGGTTCTACAGTGACATAACCGGAGATGAGAACATGAGAGGCAAGAAAACAGTGATCCTTAATAACTGTATGATGTCCAATATGATTACCACTCCAAATAATGACGTTGTTTCCAACTTGCACAAATGGTTGAATTACATTGTTCTCCATAATAAAGCAGTTATCACCTATAACTAATCCAGTCCATGTGCTGGCTTTAGAACTGATATAACTAATTAATTTGTATCCCTTCTCTTTTGCTTGATGATATTTATCAGCCCTCAGTTTATTAACTTGTCGATAGCTAATTGAGACAAACATCTTGTATTCATCTGGTGGAAATATGGACTGGACATCTTCAAAAGGCACTATAGGTAGACCAAATAAACTTTCTTCTTGTATGTGAGAGCGATCAACTGTAAATCCTACAACTTGGTATGGTGAATCATAAGTTAGATAATAGTAAACTACACTTGCTATTTGTCCATTACCAAACAAAACTACCTTATCCATTTTTGCTTACCTATGTAAATTCAATTTGTAAATATTTCTCGATCAGACATTATTAAAATAATCAGATTATTAAATCTTTTACTTCAATAATGATGCTACTCAAAGATAAACCTACTCCAAACCCAGTTAGACACAACCGACCACTAATTTTATTGATGCCTTGATTTAAGGCATAACGACTAATAGCAATGGGGATAGATGCACTACTGGTATTACCTATTCCTTCTACAAAAATAGGAACTTTTTCTTCAGGAAGTTTTAATTTCTTACGGATATAATCAACCATAAATTTATTAGCTTGGTGAAACACAAATAAATCAATATCTTCATGGCTTAAATTGCAATTTTCTAAAGCTAGGTTGACAAGTTCAGGAACTTCTTTAATTGAAAATGAGAAAACGGCAGCACCATCCATAATTAAATCATTTTCACTTCTATAGCTACCATCTTCTTGAATTTTAACAATTTTTGTATCTTCTGTAGTTGGTTTTTTCATACCACCAGCAGGAACTATTAATTTATGATAATCATTAGCAATAGTTCGCCAGCAAGCTGTTAGTCCTTTGCTTTTTTTATCAAATTCTAAAACACAGGCAGCCGCTCCATCACCAAATAACAACCTCTCGGTTTTATCTTGAGGATTGACTAGCTTTGTAAGTGTATCTCCAACCACAAGTAATCCACATTTAATATCACCATTACTAATTAATTTTCCCAGGACAATTAGACCATGGGTAAATCCGGCACAACCGGCATTTATATCAAGAGTTAAAACACTTGTTTTTAGTCCTAATTGATGAGATAAGAGAAAAGAATTTCCGGGAATTAAATAGTCTGGAGTTTGGGTAATACACACTAGACAATCTATATTCTTCTTGCTAATATTTGTAGTTTTTAAAAGGTTTTCTATAGCTTGGAACATCAGATTAAAAGCTGTAATTTCCCCACCGGCAACCTTTCTACTGTAAATACCAATTGTTTGACTAACTCTTTCTATGTCTTCATCATCTAACACATCTGATAATTGATGATTAAATTCAATTTTTTCAGGTAAAGCGATCGCAATGCCTCCCATACTGACATGAGGAATACTTGTTTTATTCATAGCATTTCCTTAACTTGAGAACGAATTTTTTTGTAGCGATGATTGTGATGTTCACTAGAGTGTAAATAAACCTTAACTGGAATTTTATAACTTTGTAACTTCTCTTGACAATAGGATTGAATCAGTTGTCTCATTTTCCGTGCGTCAATTGATAAATCTGTGGGTTTAACTACAGCAACAACTATATTTCCTGTAATTGCATTTGCTTCACCAAAAACTGTTACTTGATCAATTTCCGGCATTTGGATTAAAATATTCTCTATTTCTTGGGGAAAGACTTTTAAACCACCGACAATAATCATTTCTGATTGACGACCAAGTATTTTAAAATAATCCCCTTTTGTTTCTACCACGTCTCCTGTATTTAACCAACCTTGATCATCATAAGGATAGGGAGCATTCAAATAACTAACCATAGCTGAATTAGTTTTTATCCAGAGGATATTATCTACTATTTTCACTTGGTAATCTTCCCCACCTAACTTAACCCATTTACTTTCAGAACTTTCACTTTTAGTGGGTAATATTCCTAATTCTGATAGTCCATAAGTCTGTTTTAAACTTACCCCAGGAAAAGCATTAGCTAAAGCCAGTAATGTATTTTCTGGCATTACTTCTGTGCCATAACTAATAATTTTTAAAGAACTTAAATCATAATTTTTATAAGACTCTGACATCAAAAGTAAATTCAGAAAAGTTGGAGAGACTGGCAATAATTCTATATGACAAGTTTCAATTAATTGACAGATATTTTCTGGTTTTCTATCATCCGTTAAGACTGTTATTCCTCCATTAGATAATTGATATAATAGAGTGTTGATTCCTCCAATATGATCCAGGGATAAAAATGCTAAAGTATTGAGGGTTTTTCTGCCATGATTATATTTTGATAATAATTTATCACAATCATGAAGCATTCCTTTGGGTGTGCCGGTAGAACCAGAAGAAAATAAGATAATTCCCGCAGATTCCCCTTTGATGAATTGAGATAAAGTAGTATTATCTACAATAGTTTTTAAATCTTCAATTACTAACTTTTCTGCTTGATCAATTGACAGAATATACCTAAGATTAGCGATATCAAAATATCTTTTTTGTTCTTGCTGATTAATTACACCTAAAGGGACTAATATATTTTTTAGCCCCATGAGTGCGAAGAATAGGGCTATAATTTCCGGGGAATAATCTCCTTGAAAACCAACAACAGATTTTTCTATACCTTCCTCCGACAAAATATAAGACCAGTATTCTATTCGTTCTAAAATCCAGTTGTAACTATAATTTCGATTATTCAAGATTAAAGCAGTTTTATGATCATAATCTGCAAAATAGGATAAAAATCTCTCAAGATTATTCATGAAACACCTCCAAGATAAATAACTTGTCCTGTAATATATTGACTAGCTTCACTAGCAAAAAAATCAATCACATTTTCCACATCTTTAAATTCTCCTAAACGACTTAAAGGCATCTTATTAACAAGATTTTGGATTTTTTCTGGAGATACTTTGGCAATCAAATCTGTCATAATTGGTGAAGGTCCAATAACGTTAACTGTGATGCCAAATCTAGCAACTTCTCTGGCAAAAACCCGAGAAAATTCTTCAATAGCTGCTTTACTAGATGCGTAAATTGCCTCTCCTTCAATGTGCATAGGAACAGCAACAGAACTAAAGTTGATAATTCTGCCATAGTTTTTTTTCATCATCAACTTGGTGCTTTCCCGCGACATATTAAAAACACCAATTATATTGATATCAAGTATTTCTTTAGCAGTAGTTTCTGGCATCAACATAGAAGGATTCATTGATGCTATACCTGCATTATTAATCAGTATATCTAAATGATCAAACTTTTTTCTAATTTCTTGTATAACTCCTTTAACATCATTAATATTAGTCACATCTCCTCGATAATGATAGTATTGATTGTGTTGCAAAGATGATTCAGAACGAGCGAAACCACAAACAATAGCTTCTTGTTCTAAAAAATGTTTTGCTAAATGCAGTCCAATACCTTTAGTTGTGCCAGTAATTAAAACAATACGGTCTTGATAAAGACTATTTTGAAGATTTTTCATGGTTGAAGATTAGATGAGATTACCTACTATATAATCTGTCAATGTCCTAATAGATAAAAATGGACTTTTACCCTGGGACATAGTATGTTCATTAGCTAAGGTAATATTCAGGTTAAATGTATCTGCAATATAATCTTCAATCAGAACAATAATATTGACAACGTGCATAGAATCAAAAGGCGAATTTCCTCCTAAAATTCTCGTCTCTTCATCTAATTTTTTTGGTAAATTAATATTTGACTTATCTCCAACTTCTGTAAATGCTTTTTTAATGATTTTGACAACTTCTTCTCTCTTCGTCTCTAACATCTTATTCTCCTTTACTGTTAAAGTTACCGATAACCAATTGGTATTTAAAGTTGGGTTATGGCTTCGCCACATTTCGTGAACGTTGCTCAAGCCAACCTACTATATTCCGCTTGATTGTCATTTTTATATACCAAATCAATGAGGTCTTTAATCGTTTTACTCTCGACTATAAGATTAACAGGAATAGATTTCTGAGCATGACTATCAATGATTGATATTACCGATAATATAGCCACTGAGTCCCAGGCATCTCCTAAGCTTTCTAATACTGTTTCTTCTGTAAGTTCTGCACTA